>Ga0182040_10001763_pt1 | contig 10094 bp, 8 predicted proteins | sample flu12Cox44000176_FD_125973 | JGI IMG/M metagenome (GOLD analysis project Ga0182040, IMG submission 125973) | Lab enrichment of tropical soil microbial communities from Luquillo Experimental Forest, Puerto Rico - flux8day.12C.oxic.44.000.176 | ecosystem: Environmental > Terrestrial > Soil >... | reverse complement strand
CCTCGCGGCGAGTGTCATTTCACCCTTGCGCTTCGCTATCACTTCACGTCCATCACGTTGTGAAGAGGACTTTCACCTCCAAACGGTCAAACATTGCTCGGCACACAAAAAGAACGAGGGAGCTTCGAAAAGCTCCCTCGCGGCCGGTTTTTTGATCCGTGTCGCTACCAGGAGAGCCTGAGCCCCAGTTCCAGCGTACGGCTGCCACCGTTGAAGATGAATTTGTTCAAGAAATGCGGCGACGTTACGAAAATGTAGCTCGTGTTCAAGGGGTTTGTATTGGTGTTTTGGTCGATCGTGCCATTGTTGGTCGGCAAGCCGAGGCTGTAATTCTGGTGGTTAAAGGTGTCGAAGGTCTGGAAGCGGAACTGCACCGATGTGCGTTCCGTGAACTTCATGGTTTTGAACAGCGACATGTTCCAGATGTTGAATCCAGGAGTGCTCACGGTGTTCCTGCCGGCGTTTGCCAAAGCGCCTAGGCCCGCTTGCACAAAACGAGCGTTCGAGTTTACCGCGACATAGCCAACCACGTTGCTTGAGGCGCATGCTGCGCTCGTCGCCGTGATAATCCGAGTGGCTCCGCCCGCGCCGTCATTGCAAACCTCTTGAGCTGTTGTGCCGGTCAGGCCCACGCCCGCCGGGTTAATGATGGTCCGGTCGCCTGCGCCATCGCCGTTGGCGTTGGCGTCCACATTCGAGAGCGGAGTGACTGGCTGGCCCGATTGCACCAGGTAGGTGCCGCTCCACTCCCAGTTGTGCGCCAAGCCGCGGACGAATCGGTTTTCGGAATGAACGTTCGGGAAGTCGTAGACCCAGGTGATGGCAAACTTCTGGGGCAAGTCCAAAGCGGAGCGGCCACGTTCCGCGGCAAAGTTAAACCCGTCTTGCGCTCGGCGGGGGTTCACGCGGCTGCTGAACAACTCGTTCGTGGAATTGTCGATATTCTTGGAGAACGTGTAATTCGTCCGGAAATACAACCCTTTCGCGAACCGGTGCAGGAAGTCCACCGACCCCGCATGATAAATCCCCGTCCCTATCGGCGGGTTTTCGGTAAGATTCCCGAAAAAGCCTTCTGGCGCCAACGGCTGGGACAGGCCGTTCGCTAGAAAGTTGACGAAATCTTGGCGTGTGCTGGCGGGTGCCACGACAGTCGCGGGAACCGCAGATGCATTCAGGTAGGTTGGCAGCGGTGCGATTCCACCGCCAGGTACATTGGGATCAAATGCAGAAGCTGAGTTGAGTCGCATCTGCACCGGCAATTCGAGGCTTCGCGTTCCCACGTAGCGCACTTCGATGCTGCTATCTTTAAGCAACTCGTGCTGAACGCCGAGCGACCACGTGATGACTTTCGGATCCACCATGTCCAGGATCAACGCCTGCGTGGCTGCCCTCGCATCCGCGGTCGTCGTGGGTGGCACGTTCACTTGCAGAAGGCCGCCACCTGCAAGAAAACCGGGGCCTGGCTTGCCGCCGTTAGAGGTGCACCAAGCGGGCGCACCCGGCAGCGCGCAAGTGAGAGTCGGGTTTTGTTCTGTCTGCAACTGTGGTGGCAAGCTGTTGATCGCAAAGTTGAGGGGAATTACGTCGTAGGCGATTTGGCCGCCCCCCCTGATGGACCATTTGCCGTGGCCCGTGGGATCCCAGGCGAATCCCACGTGCGGGCCAAAATTATTGGTGTCGGATTTTGGCTTGCGGAAGATCAAACCAACTGCCGGATCATCCGCAATCGCGTTCAGCGCTTGCTTGCCTTCGTCGCGCGGCACGCCGGACCATTCATAACGCAGTCCAAGATTCAACGTGAGCCGCGGCATGAGCTTCCAATCGTCCTGCACGAACCAGTAGACCGCGGGATTGTTGTTAGCCGAGCTGGCTGTTCCCGCGCCACGTAACGCTCCATTTCCTCCATCGGGCACTAAGTCATTGACCAGCGAGTTGAGCGACGCGTAATCCCATTCTCCGCGCGCCCGTGGCAAAGAGGTTGTCTCCGTGATGTAGTTCCGCCCTTCGACTCCGACCTTGAACGTGTGCTTTCCCCGAATGTAGCTTACGTTCTCTACCGCCTGATAAACGTTCTGAACATACCCCGCCGGAGCGAGACTAAAGGGTCCGAGATTGCTCCCAAAAGGATCGATTTCCACGTTCGGAAAATTCGAAAACTGGCTGGGGTCCACAAGGTTCGGCCCGCTTAACCTGGAAAAGGACACTCGAAAGTCGTTAATTACCCGGCTGCTAACCGTCCAGGCGTCTGTAAGAATGTACTTACGGGCGTCATCCGTCTGCAGGCCGGTAAACTGGCTCTGCGGCTGAATAGGGTTCACCTGTGGCAAGCGTTGCCGGTCATAAAGAACGCGCGCGCGGACCTGGTGCTTCCCCAGGTTCAAATCGCCGTTGATTGTAAAATCGTGTTCCCGGGCCCAGCTTGGCGCAACTCCAGCGAACGTGCCGATTGGAATGTTCTGCGTGGGGCCGCCGTTGAGGCTCACAGGCACTGTGCCTTTGTCGTTCACTGGAGCTATCGGGAATTGTTTCAAGACGGCGACGACCGCCGAGTCCGGGTTGAGTGCCATCAACTGCGACATCCCGGTCGCCGTTGGCGTGATCACTGTCGCGCCTTGCGCGCCCAGACCCTGGTTCTGGAATTCATAGGCTCCGTAAATGAAAAACTTGTCCTTTCGAATCGGGCCACCCGCGCTTGCGCCAAAGCGGTTGTAGTCAAAGCGATTTTTCACATCGGCGGGCGGAGTCGGCTGGCTGGCGGCAGCGGCTATTTCCTGGTTTGTTGCCGCGTCGAAATCCCGGTTGCGGTTGTATGCCCAACCAGAGCCATGCCAATTATTTGTGCCGGACTTGGTAACGATGTTGAACTGTCCCCCGGCCGAATGGCCGTACTCCGCGCTGAATTGATTGGTGATAAGCGTGAATTCCGCCACTGATTCCTGAATGACTGGTTGCGTGGGACCAGTCGTGTCCACCTTGTTGTCGTCCACGCCGTCAATCGAGAAGCCGTTGAAGCGCGGACGCGTTCCGCCAATCGAGCCGCCCGAACCGAGTACGCCACCTTCTTGGGTCGTCGTTCCCGGAGCGAAAACAGCAAACTCCTTGACGTCGCCGCCCAGTGTATTTACGGGAAGATCGTGAACCGCTTGGTCACTGAACGTTGCCCCAAGTTCCGAGGTCTCCGTTTTCACCAATTCGGCCCCAGCCGTAACCTCGACGACGGACGTGGCGGCCCCAACTTCCAGCGTTGCGGCAACTTCAGCCACCTGGTTCGATTCCACCTGCACACCCTTGTTCACTGCCTTCTTAAACCCGGACTTTTCCGCGGTTACGGTGTACGAACCAACGAGCAGATTTGGAAAAACATAGGTTCCGACACTTGAGGCTGTCGCTGTTATCGAAACGCCAGTGGCCTCGTTGGTGACAGTAACCTTGGCATCGAGGATCCCTGCGCCGGTCGAGTCAGAAACCGTAATACGCAACGTCCCATCAAGCCTTTGTGCGTTCGCGAAACCAGGCAGGATCAGCATTGCGACGACCAAGGCGAGAAGCGCTATCCAAACGCGACCCGGCTTCTCGCGTCTCGCGGCAACCTTGCTCACTGCGGATCGCAAGCCGCCCGTACTCAAAGTTCCTTCACAATTCATTTTGCTGCCCTCCATTCGACGGAACTGTCTCAACGTTTTGAATGAACAACCCCTACGACCTGTAGCTCTGTGCGCGGAATCCCTTGAAGCAAACCGTTTCCAGACAGGCAGATTCCGGTTTAGCTTGCGTTGTGATAGCAGGTTGCGCTCCAATGTGATGGGCTACTAAGGTTGTGTTTTTCTATGACTTACGGGTCAACTTGGAAGGGGAAAAATCTAAAGTTCGATACTTCTGGAGGACTTGTCCAATTGAGATTCAGGTATGCAGAGAACACCCGCGCTTGGCTGCCAGCGAAGCCTCGGTCGCCCCAGCTTTCAGTTTCAATTTCCGGCGGTGCAGCGGCGGACTTCGTCGCTCATTTTTCCGGCAAGCATCAGCGCGACCATTTTCTGGTCTGCCCACCACGACCACAGAGGATGCTCAAACGTGGCTGGCCGGTTGTGTTCCGCAGGTCTTTGAGAGAATCCGTCTTGTCGAAATCTCGTCGCGTCGCGAGGGAGACGTCTCGGAAGTTCGCATTCGCAATTGTGTTGGCATGGCCTTGGCCCGACGATTGTCTGTATCAGTCAAGGCCGAGATTCCCTGGAGGGTATGGAACAGAAAATGCGGGTGGAGCTGGCTCTTCACTGCCTGGAGTTCGCTTGCGGCGAGGGCTTGCTGGAGCTCCGCACGCTCCAGCTCCTGCTCGCGAACCCGTGTGAAGTACCGATACACATGTGAGCCAGCCACAGTTACGAAATAATCCCAAATTTGGAACGCGAAAAGAAAAGCATTGCTGAGCAAGCCGTGCAGTGATTGAGCGGTGAATTGCTGTGTCGAGGGGTCCCAGTCGGGCAGCAGTAGCCATCGGACGGCTACCGACACAAGGAAACCGCTCCAAGAAGATACCCAAGGACGCGTCCGAGTCCAGCTTCATTAGAAAGCGGGTACTGGCGAACGATCCAGAAAAATGGTGGCGTCAAAGGGCTGCCGTCACTAACCAGGCGCCCTCCGCAAGCAGCAGGTCCCAGTAAGATGTGTTTGAAGCCCCGCTCAATACCTGGAGCTTGTCCTGCCAGCATCGGCGCAAACGCCAGCCACACGGAAATCGACTAGAGATAGGCAATCGCGATTGCCGGGAGTCTTCGCCGACCGGGGATCATGAATTGAATCTCATCCGGAATCACTACCCGGGTATATACGAGGGGTCTGATTCCACAAGATACGGGTGCGAGCACGACACAAATCAGGCGTGAACAACCTAAATTCGGGAGCGGAATTGATGGCACTTCTATGATCCTCCGTCCCAAACTTAGCGAATATAGCCGGAACACGCGTAAAGGCACTGCTCACCCGCGAATCAACCGTTTGATTGATGGAAAGCATGGCGTTTAACAGCCGCAATCAAGGAAGCGAGTCTACAAAATCTTGGAGTTGGCGGTGGGCAGTTTCCATTCGGTGTGTCTCAACAAATTGGCGTGATGAAATGCCGGGCGGGAGAAGCAGCCCGCGAAGAATGCGGTACGAGGTAAATCAAGGTAATTACGAAAATTAATAAATTACCGAAAAAGACTTCTCGTAAATCGCTAGAAAATAAGGATACCAATTTGACCGTTGCTCCGGTATCCAACGTGCTCACAGCGCTAAAGGCCGACTCCGGCAAGGCGAACTTGGCTACCGGATCTATCCTTCGAGGCTTTTCCCCGGGATTCCTTTTCCAGGGAGCTCGAAGAGATCTGCGCGCAGATTTGGTCAAGCTTTGTCAGGAGGGAAGCTGGCCAAAATAGCCGCCCCACGGGCGGATGGAGAACGATACCCAATAGAAATCCTATTAGGAAAGGACCCGATTCGTGGATACACCAGATTTGTTCGCGCGAGCTCGCATGGAGCGGCTGTCCGCAGATTCGGCTAACATCGCAACTGACTGCAAACCTGACGACCGCGGACCAATTATCTCGCGGGGAGAGTCTCAGGGAGACTCTCCCCCTGGACGAATGCTCTTTTCTTCCGGACGGTATATTTGCTTTGGGCCGTTCCGCGTCGATCAACGAAGGCAGGAACTAAGCCGGGACGGGTCCCGTGTTAGGTTGCAAGGCAAAGTCTATCAGGCTCTACTCACCCTGCTGGAAAGGCCCTGCGAAATCATAACTCGCGAAGAGTTGCGCGTGCGCCTGTGGCCTGCCGACACGCACGTCAATTACGACGCCAACGTAAACACCACCGTCAATAAACTACGGCGGGCGCTCGGCGATTCCTCTGACGATCCTGTGTATATCGAGACGATTCCCAAGAGAGGCTACTGCCTCCTGGTGCGGCCGGAAGTCTCCAACGCGCCGGGGGATTCGCAGTCCTTCGAAAAGGAAAGGCCCGCGGAAGAGGCAGAAGCAGCCTCTCCGATCATCGCGGCCCCTGGATTTTCCAGGTGTCGCCGCCTCTGGATCATTCTCGGCGTTATCGGCCTGATTCTCGCGGGAATGCTTCTGGGCGCCAGAATCATGCGCGTGTGGATCAGTCACCCAACGAGCGGCACCCGTGTAGTCGGTAGTTTTGAGTCACATCGCGGTCGAGGTGCTTCATGTTTCTTCACTGCACCGTCAATGGATCATTTCCCCTCGGCCAGAGGCGTTGTGTTTTCTTCGAAGGCGCAAGGTCGTGATATGATTCACCGCCGTATATCCATGTGTTCAAAACTGAATTACGTCGATTGGCCCCTCCTCTTCGTAGGACTGGGGCTTTGCTATTGGTAAAAAAGCGGGCAACGCTAAAATAGAGAACGTTTTGAGTTCTGGAGGAAGCGATGAGCCGAAAACGAATCACCACGGTTGGTTGCCTAAGCTTCGCATTCGCTGCTGCTCTTGCAGGGCCATTGCCGATGCAAGCGCAAGAGAGCAAATCGTCGCATTCCACGATGGCGCCACTGGAGCAATATCTTATGGACCGCGACGCTGAGATTGCCTTAGCCCGAAGCGCGGCCCCAGAATCTATATCCCGCGACGCGAAGATTCTTGTCCTCGGGCGGCATGGCTATGAAACCGCCGTTGAGGGGAACAACGGTTTCGTGTGCGTCGTAGAACGAGCATGGATGTCGCCGCTGCAGACCAGTGGAGCTATTGATAGCTCGGAGTTCTGGAATCCAAAGATTCGTGGCCCGCTTTGTTTCAACCCTCAGGCTGTGCACTCTATCCTGCCTATTACTTACAAAAGGACGGAGATTGTATTGGCAGGAAAATCCAAAGCTCAAATCATCGAGTGGACGAAGGCGGCGTACGCCAAGAAAGAACTACCAGCTTTGGAACCCGGCGCGATGTCCTACATGATGTCGAAAGGAGCGTGTCTCGGTGATGACGGGGGCAACCTGGCCCACCTGATGTTCTATGTCCCCCTTATGGACCGTGCGGATTGGGGCGCGGATGTGCCCAACTCTCCAGTCATACTTGGACAGAAGGGCCCTCCAGAACCATTCAGCTTGTTTATTGTTCCCGTAGGGAAGTGGTCGGATGGAACTCCTGCCCCGTTACCAAAATGATCCGGGCGACAGCAAGAAGATTTCTTGAGTTGTGGAACCCTCGGCTGGGCGTGACTTTGGCACTGTTCTCGCCGCTGGGGCCCGGGACGTGCGCCTGCAGCAACCGATGCCGCTTGCGGTCTTTCAGAGAAAGCCCCTCGTTCCATGTGGCCAGTTTATCATCAGCAGCGCGGCGCTTGCATTGCTGCCTTGAGTGTAGGTCTCCTTAGAGCCCGAGATGCCGGCCACAACCGCACTCGTATCGACAACGACATGTTTGTGGCGCCTCTTAGGTTTCCGCGACAACGGTGATCTCCGGTGCACGCTTCTCTTTACGATAGGTCCTAACCGTGCGCAGGATTTCTTCCTCGGAGATTTCGCCGATGTCCTTTGCTGCCTCGCTTAGTGATTCCAGAAACTCCTTCTTCCAACCCCGGCGCTTTCTACCCCGAGGCACGTCTTTGTAGAGATCAGCCCGGTTCATTCCTTCTCCACCTCTGCCTCCAACGCTCGACACGGCACGCCAAGCTTGATTGGCTCTTCGTCCGCCGTTAACCGGCAGTTGAAGACGACGTAGTTCGGGTTCTGTGTTATGAGTTCCTCTTGCGAAGCGGTAAATGCATCCATTAATTTCGAAAGTACGCTAGTGCGGGTCCCTAGCGATTCCTTCAGGTACAAGGCAACCTTGGCGGCCAGCAGCGTTCTCATGTCGAACAAAATACGTCCCCGCCGACGGCTCTGGCTTAACAACTCCGAAATTGGACGGGGTTCTGCAGCTCCTTCGGCTGCACCTGCAGCACTGCACCCGGTGCAAGGTGACTTGCGGTGGACTGCCCGTCGGCGGCTTCATCGAAAGCACAGCGTCTTGATCTTTCAGCACTTTGCCGAAGCTCGCCAATCGACTTGCAAACGTATATACGGTGATGTATATATGTAGCAGGAGATGACAGATGACCACCGCCCGCGTATTTAGGTCTGGAAATAGCCAAGCCGTAAGGTTACCCAAAAAGTTTAGAGTCAAGAGCTCGGAGGTTGAGATTTTTCGGCGTGGCGACGAAATCGTTTTGCGAGAGAAAGCTGGCGACATGGTTCGTGTTCTGGATTTGCTCGCCGAGTTGCCAGCGGACATGTTTTCCAGGAAGCGCAAGGACCCGCAGCCGCAGCGCCGCAGAGGCCTGTAAAGGTAACAATGACCATCCGTTATATGCTCGACACCAATATCTGCATCTATTTGCGGCAGAACCGGCCGCCCGAGGTAACCTCACGCTTCCGCCACATGCAGCACGGTGATGCAGTCCTGTCTGTGATTACCTATGGGGAGCTGCTTTATGGCGCGGAACGAAGCCATCAACATACGCGAGCCTTGGAGGCTCTCGCCCGCCTTGTGTCACTGTTGCCTGTCCTCCCCTTGCCGGAGGAAGCGGCGTCCGCCTATGGGGAGGTTCGCGCCGCGCTGGAAAAACGGGGTGAAATGATCGGTGGCAACGAGCTCTGGATTGCAGCTCACGCTAAATCCGCAGGGCTCACTCTCGTCACCAACAACGCGCGCGAATTCAAGCGCGTCCCCGGCCTCAAGCTGCAAAACTGGACTCGCCCTCATTCCTGATCGCTCAATGCACGACGATGGACTGTGAAGTGTCGCTTAGCATGTTTGTTGGCGCCAATGCGGGAGTGCACTCCGAGAATCTGGGTGCAATTAGGGTTCGAGGCCGTCTACTGCTGGGATGCAGGGACACACGATTTGCAGCGGAAGTTTCATGAGCTAATCGCTTGCGGCGCTCAACGAGCAAATTACGTGCTGAGTCAAGCTCGCAGGGCCTTGCGATCGTAGATGAAGAGAAATTTGAATCTTGGTGCCAATCGCGAAAGATCGTTGGCTACCACTTCGACGAATAACCGGGTCAATTCGTAGAGCCGCGACCTGGCCCAGCGTACAGGTGATTCGTTCGCGGTGTCCCTTGTAGACTATGTCGTCTCCCGGCCACAAATCAGATTCGTAGATTCTTGATTTGGAGGTCTCCTCATGAAAGTTTTTCCCTTGAACCTTAAGTTCGCAATCGCAAGTTCCGTAGTTTTGGCAGTTGCCCTTGTCGGATTTGCTCCGAGCAACAGTGTTACGACAGACCCAGAAATTAGCACGATCATTAGCCAGGTGGATTCCAATCAAATTCTAAACACTGCAACCACGCTCCAGAATTTCGGCACCCGTCAATCTTGCTCAACTGAACTGGCAGGGGCCGGACAGGGCGTGAACGCCGCCCGCGACTTCCTGTTTAGCCAGTACAGCGCCATTCCAGGGCTCCAGGTCCGGCTTGATCCGTTTACGCATCCCAGATGTCCGAACTTGCCAACCTTCAACGTGATTGCGTGGCTGCCGGGAAAAACGCCCGATCGGCTGGTGATTATCGGCGGCCATTACGATTCAAGGACAAGCAACGTCCTTGACAACACATCCCCCGCTCCCGGCGGCAATGACGCCGGCGCACAAACTGGTGTGGTTCTGGAACTCGCGCGGGTGCTTGCCGGCCATCGCTTCGATGCCACGATTGTGTTCATGTCTTTCTCTGGAGAGGAGCAAGGATTGTTCGGTTCTGGCTCGATCGCGGCGAATCTCACACGCTACTTCCCCTCGCCGCATGTGATCGCAATGCTGAACACGGACATTCCCGGCGGCGACAACACCGCCAACACGCCCGCCGATCTCCTGAATTTCCGCTTGTATTCATCGGGAATTCCGCGCGAACGATTCAGCACCGCTCCTGACGGCAGCACCGACAACACCTCTCCTTCACGCGGGGTGATGCGCTATATCGGAACCTGGGGCGGCGCCTATGTGCCCGTTCTCACGATGGCACCAAAACTGCGCGAAGATCGGCCGGGCCGCGCCAGCGACCATGTCTCGTTCATCAATAATGGTTTCCCTGCTGTCCGATTTATGGAGACTTTCGAGTGTTCACCCTCTCCT
>Ga0182040_10001760_pt1 | contig 10106 bp, 10 predicted proteins | sample flu12Cox44000176_FD_125973 | JGI IMG/M metagenome (GOLD analysis project Ga0182040, IMG submission 125973) | Lab enrichment of tropical soil microbial communities from Luquillo Experimental Forest, Puerto Rico - flux8day.12C.oxic.44.000.176 | ecosystem: Environmental > Terrestrial > Soil >... | reverse complement strand
CGCGTCCCAGCGAATCGACCAGTGGGCCGCCCGAGTTGCCGGGATTGAGCGCCGCGGTGTGCTGCACCACCCCCTCGATGAGCCGTCCCTGGCGGCTGCGCAGCGAGCGCCCGAGCGCACTCACCACTCCGGCCGACACGGTGGATTCGAAACCGAGGGGATTGCCCACCGCGATCACGAGTTGGCCGGCGCGCAGCCGCTGCTCCGGAGCGAGCCGCGCGTAGGGCAGCGCTCCCGCCTGGGCACGCAACACCGCGAGATCGGTCGCGGGATCCCGGCCGCTCACCACCGCCGGGACGGTGCGGCCATCGACGAAGGTGACGCGCGCTTCGCTCACGCGCTGCAAGACGTGCTCGTTGGTGAGGAGGTACCCATCGGGTGTCACCACGACGCCCGAGCCCGCCCCGCCGCGCGCGCGCTCGGCTTCCGCGGCGCCTCCGACGTAGACGCTGACTACCGCGGGGCCGACCTGCTCGACGGCCCCCACCACGGCGGCGGAATAAGCATCGAGCGGAGCGCCGGCGGCCGCCGGCCCGGATGCAGCGGGCAGCGCCGCCGATTCAGGCGCGCCCTGCGGCGCGCCCGGTCCGTCATCGAGCGGTTCGTGATCGAGCATTGCGGTGGGATGGGGACCGCGGCCGGGAAACTCAAGGGATGGCGACGCGCGCTTCGCGGGTCGATTCCTGCGAGAATCGTTCGACGGCCCCATGATTACCCTGACACAAACTGCCATCCTGCTGGCGGCGGCCGTGGTCGCGGTGTCGCTGGTTCGCTTCGCACGGCTCTCCTCGATCCTCGGCTACCTCGTGGCGGGGCTCGTCATCGGTCCCTGGGGCCTGAACCTGATCAGCGATGTCAACCACATCACGCAGGTGGCCCAGTTCGGCATCGTGCTGTTGCTGTTCGTCATCGGGCTCGAGCTGCAGCCGACGCGGCTGTGGGTGATGCGCAAGATCGTCTTCGGGCTCGGCGCCGCGCAGGTGACGCTGTGCACGCTGCTGCTCGGTGCAATCGCCTGGGCGCTGGGACAGGCGCCGGTCGCCGCCCTCATCATCGGCTTCGGCCTGTCGCTCTCCTCGACGCCGCTGGTGCTGCAGATGCTCGCCGAGCGCCGCGAGCTCAAGACCCAGCAGGGGCGCGCCGCCTTCGGCATCCTGCTGTTCCAGGATCTCGCCGTGCTGCCAGGGCTCGCGGTGCTGCCGCTCCTCGAGCCGTCCGCGGCCACACACGCGGGCGGCAGCGCCTGGTGGGTGAGCCTCGTGAAACTCGCCGCAGTCACGACCGTCGTGCTGATCGGCGGCGGGCGGCTGATACTGCGGCCCGCGCTGCGCGTGGTGGCGCGCGTGAAGGTGAGCGAGGTGTTCACGGCCGCGGCGCTGCTGACCGTCATCGTCACGGCGGTGCTCGCCAATCGCATCGGCCTCTCGGCGACCCTCGGTGCGTTTTTCGCCGGCGCGATACTCGCCGACAGCGAGTTCCGTCACGAGCTCGAGGCGGACATCGAGCCTTTCAAGGGCCTGCTGCTCGGCCTGTTCTTCATCTCCGTCGGCATGGCGGCAAACCTCGGGCTGCTGCGCTCCGAGCCGCTGCAGCTGCTCGCGGTCACGGCGGGTTTCCTGGTGGTGAAAATCCTCGCCATCACCGCTCTCGGCAAGCTCACGCGAATGCGCGGGGACTCCGCGCGGCGGCTGGGATTCGCGTTGCCGACGGGCGGGGAATTTGCCTTCGTGCTGTTCACGCTGGCCGCGCGCGGACGGCTCCTCGATGCCGCCACCAGCGACCTGCTGATTCTCGCGGTGACGCTGTCGATGATGCTGGCGCCACTGCTGCTGATCGCGTACGAGGCGCTCGCCCGGCGCACGGCCGGCACAGCCGATGCCCCCTACGACGATATCGAAGCCCGCGACAAGCCGGTGATCATCGCCGGCTTCGGACGCGTCGGTCAGATCGTGGCGCGCGTCCTGCAGATGAAGGGATTGTCCTTCACCGCGCTCGACAGCAGCCCGACGAACGTCAATTTCGTACGGCGCTTCGGCAACGAGGTCTACTACGGCGACCCCTCGCGGCTCGATCTCCTGCGTTCCGCGGGGGCCGACAGCGCGCGCGTACTGGTGCTGGCGATCGATGATGTCGATGCCTCGGTGCGCACCGCGACGCTCGTGCGCGAGCAGTTCCCGCAGCTGCGCATCCTCGCGCGCGCCCGCAACCGCCAGCACGCGTTCGCGCTCATGGACGCGGGTGTCACCGAGGTGATCCGCGAGACCTACGCGTCGAGCCTGGAGATCGCGGGCGCGGTGCTCGAGGCGCTCGGCGAGACGAAGGGGAACGCGAGCGAAGCGGTGCGTCGCTTCCGCGAGCACGATCAGAAGACACTCCAGGCACAGTACGCGGTCAAGGACGACGAGGAGAAATTCCTCGCCACCTCGATCGCCGCCGCGAAGCAGCTCGAGCGGTTGTTCGAGGCCGACGAGGCCGGCTCGGACCCGACTGCGCCCCATGGATGAGGCCCGCAGCGTCCGCGACTTCTGGTTCGGCAAACCGCCTCTGTCGGCAGAGGGATTCAACCGGCGCATGACCTTCTGGTTCGCGGACGAGAGCTCGGTGATGCGCCAGCAGCGCGACGAGCAGATCCGGGTGCGCTTCGGTGCGCTGGTCGAGAGCGCCGCGCGCGGCGAGCTCGCGAGCTGGGCGGACGGGCCGCGACGGCGGCTGAGCCTCATCCTGTTGCTCGATCAATTCCCGCGCCACATCTTCCGCGGCACCGCGCGGGCGTTCGCAACTGACGCCCAAGCCCTGGCGCTCACGCTCTCAGGCATGCAGTCGGCGGCGGATGCGGCGCTCGAGGCGGTGGAGCGGATCTTCTTCTACCTGCCGCTGCAGCACGCCGAAAGCCGCGAAGTGCAGGAGGAGTCCGTCGCCGCCTATCGGCGGCTGCTCTCCGAGGCGCCGCCGGAGCTGCACGGTCACTTCGCGAGCACGCTGCGCTCTGCGGAAAACCACCGCGGGATCATCGAGCGGTTCGGACGTTTCCCCCGCCGCAATCGGGTGCTCGGGCGCAGCAGCACGCCGGAGGAGCGCGACTGGCTGAGTGCGGGCGGCGGCAGCTTCGGTCAGTAATTCCCCACCAGGCGCTCGAGGCGGCGCAGGCGCACCTCGAGCTCGTGTTGCGTCTCGAGCAGCTCGAGGGCGAGTGCGGCGCCGCTCACGTTGACACCGAGGTCGCGCATCAGCCGGCCCACCACTCGCAGGCGCGGCAGCGCCGTCGCCGGCACCTGCCACTCACCGGGCGTTCGCTCGCGTGAGGAGGTGACACCGAGTGCCGCGAGCTCGAGTACCGCCTCCAGATCGAGTCGGCACAGCTGACAGATCTCGCTGGCGGCGATCCAGTCGCCTTCGCCGAGCACGTGGGCTTCGAGCACCTGAGTCACCAACACCATGGATCACCTCGCCTCGCTCGCGCGCGGATCGAAGTTGAGCTTCGCACGCATTTCCTCGTACAGGGCCTTCGCCTGCGGGGAATCCGCCGGCGGCAGCACGACCTTCAGTTGCACGTACTGGTCTCCGGGCGGTTGACCCGGAAGCCCGCGGCCACGCAGCCGCAGCTTCTGGCCCGACTGCGCACCGGACGGTATGCGCATATCGACCGTCCCGCCGAGAGTTGGCACCGTGACACTCCCGCCGAGAGCGGCCTCCCACGGGGCCACCGGCAGGGTGAGCGTCACGTCGCGGTTCTCGAGCGTAAAGGAGCGGTGCGGCAGGATGTGCACCTCGAGGTACAGGTCGCCTGCGCCGCCGCCGCCGCCGCCGGCGACCGGCTCGCCCTGGCCAGCAAGGCGGATGAGCTGTCCTTCCGTCACGCCGGCGGGGATCGTGACGCGCACCGCGTGCGAGTGCAGCTCGACCGAGCCATCGGGCTTCACCTCGGGTCGCTTCAACTCGAGTGTGCGCGAAGTGCCGGCGTAGGCTTCCTCCAGGCCGATGTCGATGCGCGCGTGGTGGTCTCGTCCGCCGCTGCGGCCCGTCGCTCCCGCAAAAGGCGAGCCGCCGCCGAACAGCGACGAGAAAAAATCGCTGAAGTCCTCGTCGGCAACTCTGCCGCCGCCAGCGGTCGCGCCTGCCTGGCGGCGCCCCGCGCGGCCGGCCCCGGCAGGGCGCCCGGAGAACTCGAAACCGCTGCCCCAGTCCGGCGGCGGGTGAAAGGACTGGCCCGACTTCCACTCGCTCCCCAGCTGGTCGTAGGCCGCGCGCTTCTCCGGGTCGCGCAGCACCTCGTACGCTTCCTGCACTTCCTTGAAGCGCGCTTCGGCATTCGGTTCCTTGCTGACATCGGGATGGTACTTGCGCGCGAGGCGCCGATACGCAGTCTTGATCTGGTCCGCGCTGGCGGAGCGCTCGACGCCCAAGAGCTTGTAGTAGTCCCGGAATTCCATGCTTCGTCCAACACTGAAGCCGCCTCACGCGGCACTTGCGATTCTAGCTGCTGTTCGCACCGTCCCGGGGCGGACGTCCGCAACACCTGCACCGCCACGGGGCGCATTTCCCCAGCTTCGGCAGCGGTCCGCCCCGGCGGAGCTGTTTAGATGGGGCACGGAACTTGCTTCCTCAAGCCGGCAGCAACCCATGGTGGTCCGACGATGCGCCTCTCCCGAGCCCCGCCCGTGAAGAACCTGCGGGCGTTCTGCGTGGCCGCGCGGCAGCTGAGCTTCAAGTTCGCGGCTGACGAGCTTTGCCTGACGCCCTCGGCCGTCAGCCACCAGATGAGAGAGCTCGAGACGGTCCTCGGCCTGCGCTTGTTCGAGCGGCGCACGCGTGCGCTCGAGCTGACGGCGGCCGGCCTGCGACTGCTGGGGGAGGTCGAGCCCTTGCTCGAGGGACTCGACCGGGCGCTCGCGCAGCTCGCGCGCGGCGATGGCCGGGAGACGCTGCGCGTGCGTGCACCCGCGCTGTTCGCCAACGAGTTGCTCATCCCGCGGCTCGAGGATTTCTGCGCGGCGCACCCGTCCATCGATGTTCAGCTCGACACGCGCGATCCGCGGCCGGTTAGTCATTCACCGTCCGCCGACGTGTCGATTGTGCTCGCCGGCGCGGCCCCGATGGGTGTCAGGAGCACACGGCTGTTCTCGAGCCCTTTGACCGCGGTGTGTGCTCCTCAACATGCGGGACGGGTCGCGCGGCTCGGCCGCGAGGTGTTCGGCACACTGCCGCTGATCGTCGACCGGAACCGTCCCTCCGCCTGGAGCAGTTGGGCGGAGGAGGTAGGCCTCGAGAGGCCCGAGCCGCGACAGCTGATCGAGTTCGACACCATGACCGCCGCCGTGCGTGCCGCCGAGCGGGGTCTCGGCATCGCACTCGTTCCGGTACGGTTGTGCCAGTCGTGGATGCGCGCCGGGGCCCTGGTGCCGGTGTTTGGTGTGGAGCTGGCGACGCCCGAGGCGTACTACCTCGTCAGCCGTCCGCGGGACGCCGAGCGGCCGCCCGTGAAGGCCCTGACGGGCTGGGCGCTGGCCCAGTACGGCAGCGCGTGAATACGGCTCAGCCATGCGGGGATTTCTTTTCGTTTGTCCGGCCCCCGGGGCCTTTCGTATGTTCGACCTGCGGACACGGACATCGCCATGACCGGAGTGGGAGACTGGGTGTCGGGCTTCGATCCCCCTCGGGCACACACCCGTCTCCCCTCCGATCACTGGGCAAAAAAAAAGCGCCGCGAAGCGGGGGAAATCGCATCGCGGCGCGCAGGAGCGAACACGGGGAATTGTTCGCAACTACTGGGTAGGGAGCAAAGCCCGTGCCATATCAATAACGCCAACAAAAACAGTAAGTTGTGATGCAGCCAGCGCCGATCGCGAGGTGACGTGAATTGTCAGTTTGCAGCGCGGCGCAGCATTGTCGGCCCGCCGCGGGCCATTGCGAGGGGCCCGCGCTGACCTCAGCGCGGAACCACCGGCAGGCAGGCCTGGTCCTGCACCTTGAGCGAGTCGCAGATGGCGCGCGCCTGCGCCTCCCCGGCTGCCGGTGCCTGCAGTCGGTAGAACTGCCCCGACTCATTCTCGGCCAGCACGATCCGCGGTGAGAGATTGCCGAGCTCCGCTCCGAAGCGTCCCCGCAATCGACGCCACTCGCGGTCGGCGCTCGCCTCGCTGCCGAATGCGCCAAGCTGGACGCCGTAACCGGCGTTGTGAGTGGTCTCATTGGAGGAGGCCGGTGGGACCGCCGCGTCGGGTGCAGGCTGCGCCGCCTCACCCGGAACGGCCCGACCCGTCCCGGCCCGGTCGTCTGCGCCTTCGGCGGTTTCGGGCTGGCCCGCTTCCGGCGGCACTGCCGCGGGTTGAGTGGGAGTGGCCGGCATGGCCTGAGCGCTGCCTGCCGGGCCGTCCCCCTCCTGCGAAGCCATGACGGCCGCCGTCGCGAGCCGCAGCGCACGCACCCCATAGCTGCTGAAGGTGGCAGCTTCTTCTTCAGTCGGTGGCGCGATGCGCGGTGCCGACCCGAGGGAGAACGCCTCGATGCGGATCCGGGCGAGCTCGGCCCATTTGCCGCTCGAGTGGCGCGTGAGGAAGTCCCGGTAGGCGTCGACGGTGCGCAGACGATCGGCGTACTGGAACTCCTGCTGGAGTCTGAGCTGCGCGATTCGTGTCCGCGCCTGATCCAGGAACTCGCTGTCGGGATGCTGCTCGACGAAGCGCTGCCAGGCCTCGGTGGTATTGGCAGCCTCGGCGGAGCGCCAGTCCTCTTTCTCCTGGCTGCAGCCGGTCGCCAGAGTCGCGAGGAGGGTGAGAAGGGCGACTCTTCCTGCCTGGAATGTGACCATGGTCGGCATCCTTGGGGGACCGGCTCCGTATTATGACCCCCGCATTATGACCCCGGCGCACCGTTACGGAGCTGTGGATGACCGATACATGGAAGCGCAGGCTTATCGATCAGATCGGCGACTCACCGACCTTTGTCGCCGAGGGATCCCGGGTGACAGGGGACCTGGAGACCGCGGGTCCGCTCGTGGTGTGCGGTGCCGTACGCGGGGATGGGCGGATCGGCGGCGCGCTCCGCATGGCGGCCACGGCCCAGTGGGAGGGCGAAATCCACGCCCGTGCGGCGGTGATTGCCGGCAAGATCACGGGCAAACTCGTTGTCGAGGATAAGCTCGAGGTTGGCATGACCGCGGTTATCCGCGCCGACATCGTGGCCCGCAGCATCGCGGTTGCGCGGGGGGCGATCATCGACGGCGCGGTGACGGTCACGAGTGGCCAGCCGGTGATGCAGTTCGAGGAGAAGCGCGCGGCGCGCTGACATCGAGCCTGCTCCTGGTTTCAGCCGCGCGCGCTTCAGCCCGCCTCGGGCAGCCCCGCGCCCAGCTCTTCCCCGCCCGCGACCGATCCGCCAGCGCCCTCGACCAGCAACGGCATGATGCGCCGCTCGAGCCAGGTCGGCCCGCGCAGGTCGTCGAAGAAGCCGCAGTGCCCGCCGTAGCGCGTGACGGTGAGCGACAGGGCGGGCGGACGCGCGAGCTGTGTGAGACCGCCCGCGGGGATGATGGGGTCATCGAGCGATGTCACGATGGTCGAGGGCACCTCGAGTCTCGCGAGCCGCTCGCCGGTGATGGCGTAGCCGTCCAGATAGTGATCGAGGCTGGGGAAATCGGTGTAGCAGCGCACGAGCTCCGCGGTCATGAGCTTCAGGTCGCGCGCGCGTGCGAGCTGCGCGAAGTCGTAAGTCTCAGGCCACGCCGCCTGCTTCTTGCGCAGGCTCCGCAGCCACTTGCGCACGAAGTATGCCTCGTAGCCCGGCATTCCCCGTTGCAACGCCGCCAGTGTCGCGACCGGCTCGAGCACCGGGGAGACTGCGATCACGCTTCTCAGGTCGAGTCCCGCGGCGCTCGCCTGCGCGGCCACGCGCAGCATGAAGTTGCCACCGAGCGAGAAGCCGACGAGCTGCAGCGGAGCGCCGGCGAAGAGGCGCTGCAACGCCGCCATCGCCCCGACCACCTCCGGCAGGCGGCAGGAGTGAAACAGCTCGCGGTTCAGGTGGTGCGTTTCGCCGTGATCGCGCAGGTTGAGCCTCACCACCGCAACGCGCCGCTCAAACAGCTGTCGGGCCAGCGACAGCACGTAGAGCGATTCGGCATTACCCTCCCAGCCATGCAGCAGCACCACCGGCGCGGCCGCGCTGCGCGTGGGGGTCGAGATGAAGCACTGCAGGCGAACGCCCGCGCCGCAGTCGAGCAGCACCTCGCGCGCCGCTGCGAGCAGTGGCGCCGACTGCCGCAGCAGGCGGCCGCGACGCCAGGCGGTGCTCGCCAGCACCGACTGCAGATGATGGTTGCGCAGCCAGCGTGCCGGCCGGAAGTCGTCGTCAGCGGACGGCACGGGCGGAACCGTCGCTTTCAATGCACGCGAATCTCGAGCCGGTTGTTGGCAATGGCGGTCCGGTTCCATTCGCCGGCGTTGAGATAGGTACTCGCCGTCGGGTAAGGCACGAGCACGTTGCTCGGATCGCCCGCCGCCACCTGCACCGCGAGCGCGCCGCGGGTGGTGCTGCGGATCTCGCCGATGAGGTTGGCGAGCGGCAGCGGTGTACGCGGGGAGGTAAAGGCGTCCTCGGAAGGATTGCCGACCAGGTCGCAGCGTGAGACCAGGGTCTCCTCGGGCGCGGGGGAATATCCCTCGAGGGCGTTGCCGAGGAGACAAAAGCGTCCGGCAAAGGTCGTGATCTCCGCAATGCCCGTCACCTTCTGGCGTACCAACCGGTCGAGGTGTTGCCGGATGATATCTATCCGCGGCCCGCCGAGCGGCTCGGCGCCATAAGGCACCGGCATCACGATCGGCTTGATCTCGTGGGCCCCGGCCGCAGGTGGCGTGGACGCGGAGGCCTCGAGCTCTCCGGCTGCCGCAGCCGGCGACGATGAAACGGGCGCTGCAAGCGCCGGCGCCGTCTGCTGCGCGCGCAGCTGTGAGACTTCGACCTCGAGCTGCCCGAGCAGCTGCACGCTGCGCCACCAGAGCGCACTGCAGCTGAGCGCAACGGCGAGCGCCACGCTCGCCAGGATCCACGGCCAGGCCGTCGCTGCACGATACGGCGGCGGCTCGGCCGGTGAAAGCGGTGGCGGCGGCGGGAGCGCTTCGAGCAGCAGCGCGCGCACCTCCGCGGTGATGCGTTCGGTCTGGGTGTCGACGCCTGCGACCAGCGCACGGCGCAGCTCCGCGAAGTGCTCGCGCAGCGTGCTTTCGGTGAGGACCCGCGGTGCGGGCGCCGCGTGCTCCGCCGGGGCTTCGGCGCGGGGCGTCATGGCCGTAAAGCTCGACTGCTCGCTGGTGCGGCGATCGGGCACCAGGTGCAGCTGGTAGAGGACCTTGGAGACGTCGGTGGGCTTGATCTGCTTCGGCAGCACGCCGACTGCGCCGAGTGCGCGTGCCTGGCCGAGATACACCTCACCCTCCTGCGAGGTGTACATCATGATGGGAATCGTCGCGGTGCGCGGATCGTTCTTGATGGCACGGACCGCCTGCAGCCCATCCATGCCCGTCATCAGGTGATCCATGAAGATCACATCCGGGCGGTTGCCGCCGAGATATTCGATCGCCGCCTCGGCGCTCTCCGCGCTGTCGACGTCGATGTCATACTTCTCCAGCACCCGGGCGAGAAACAGGCGTGCGGACTTGGAATCGTCCACGATCAAGGCCCGCTTTGCGCCCATGCCTGGCTCCCAACGCCCGCGCTTCGCTATCGCGGGCAGTGTAGCCGAGAAGCCCGGGCGTTCAACCGCTCACACAAAATACTGAGAAGCAGTCCCTGACTGCGCCGTCGCGCGCGGGCCGGCGAGCAGAGCGTCGTAGATGTCCGCGAGCCGCCGGGCCATCGCGGCGGAGGACCAGGCCTGCGCGTGGGCACGGCCGTGTCTCGCCATCCCGGCGCGCAGTTGTGCGTCGCCGAGCACGCGCACCACCGCGGCGGCGAAGGCTTGGCGCTCTTCCGGCACGATGAGCGCACCACTCCCGGGCAGAATCGAGCGCGTCCCGAGCTCAGCGGTCGAGACCACCGGCACGCCCTGCGCCATCGCCTCGAGCAGCACCAGTCCCTGCGTCTCGGTGCGCGAGGCAAACACGAACACGCTG
>Ga0182040_10001759_pt1 | contig 10116 bp, 5 predicted proteins | sample flu12Cox44000176_FD_125973 | JGI IMG/M metagenome (GOLD analysis project Ga0182040, IMG submission 125973) | Lab enrichment of tropical soil microbial communities from Luquillo Experimental Forest, Puerto Rico - flux8day.12C.oxic.44.000.176 | ecosystem: Environmental > Terrestrial > Soil >... | reverse complement strand
CGCCATCACCTCGGCAAATGCGACGGCGCGATCCGTTCCTTTCACGAAATACCGTCCGTCGCGATATTCGACATCCTCGCCTGAGACTTCGAGCGCATCAGCGGCGAACGGCACGCCCTTCTCGATCACCTGCTCGGCCGCGAGCTTGTACGCGCTACCATGGGAGAGGATCGTTCGCGAGCCGATCGCGGGACTTCCCGTCAGGGCGGGACCATCAGGATCGCCGGCGTGAAGCACGATGCGGGCAGGATCGAGGCCGAGCATTCCGGCAACCAGCTCGGGAAAGACCGTCTCGTGGCTCTGGCCGCTTGGCCCGGCAACGCTGTGGAGAACGATCTCATTACCGTTGAGAAAGCGAATCGCGACCTGATCCTTCGGGGTCAAGCCCCCGCCCGAGGGCTCCAGAAACACGGCGCAGCCGATCCCGCGCAACGCCCCGCGGCGAGCCGCCTCTCTTCGGCGCCGCTGGAATTTCCGCCAGCCGGATACCTCCTCGACCTTCGCGATGAGACCGGCGAAATCGCCGCTGTCGAACACGCTGCCGGTGAGCGTCCGATAGGGCATCTGATCGCGCTGGATGATGTTCCTGCGACGAATTTCGAGCGGATCGAGATCGAGCATGGCGGCGGCGGCATCCGCGAGCCGCTCGACGATATAAATCGCCTCCGGACGTCCGGCGCCGCGATAGGCATTGGTGGGAGCGGTATTGGTTATCAGCAGGCGATGCCGTCCGTGGATCGCCTCGACCTGGTACGCGCCGGCGCCGATGGTGAGGCCGTTGAAGCAATTGGTAAATGAGCCTGCTTGCGACAGATAGGCGCCGCAATCGCATAGCCAGCTGGTGCGCAGCGCAATGAAGCGGCCGCGCCCATCGAGGGCCAACTCCCCTTCCAGCCGGATGGCGCGACCGTGATTGTCGGTCAGAAAATCTTCCGATCGGGTGGAGAGCCATTTGATCGGGCGGCCGAGCTTCTTGGCCATGTACAGCATGAGCGGATATTCGGAGAATGGTGCGGTGCGCGCCCCGAACGCTCCCCCGACATCGACCATGTTCACCCGGATTTTTTCCGGCCGCACGTTCATCATAGCAGCGAGCGCGTCCCGCATTGCAAACGCGCCTTGATGCGCACAGCGTATCTCGTAGCTTTCGGCTTGAGCGTCGTAGGACGCAAGCGCCGCGCGCAGCTCCATCGGCGTCGGCGCAACGCGCGGGCTTTCCACCGTCACCCGCGCAACGTGCTCGGCGCGCTTGATCAGCTCGTTGGTCCGGTCCGCATCGCCATACTCGAAATCGAAGCAGATGTTATCCGGAATCTCCTCATGAACGGATGCCCGCGCGGCAAGCGCCTTTTCAAATCCAATGATCGCCGGCAACTCCTCGAATTCAACTTCGATCAGATCGGCGGCGTCGCGCGCGCTCTCGCGCGACTGCGCGATCACCATAGCCAGCTCCTCGCCAGCGAAGCGAACACGATCCTGCGGCAAGAGCGGCCGCTCGGGGACGAGGATTTTCATGCCGTCACGGCCCGTCAGCGGAGCAATCGGCGCCAGCGTGCGAAACCCGGCCGCCGCGATATCGTTGCCCGTGACCACCGCGATCACGCCGGCAAGGCGCTCGGCGGCCTTTACATCGAGCGAACGGATGCGCGCGTGGGCGCGGTCGGAGCGCTTGAAGCTCGCGTACAGCTGCCCCGGCAGATTCCAATCGTCGCTATAGCGGCCGTGGCCGGTTACAAACCGCTGATCCTCCCGACGACCTTGGAATCTGGAACCCATGGGCTGGACTCTTTGCGGGAGCAGGAGGATATCGCGTGCGCAATCTCCCTCGGCCGGACGTTGCCCGAGCGGAGCGAAACCCGCAACAGGACGTCACGCCCAGCAGATCGCGAAGGGGTTCGTTTGCCACGATACCCCCTGACCGCCTTCAGCGGCTGCCCCCCACCTTCGAGAAGGAATTGCGTGCAGCTGCTAGCGTCGTTTTTTCTTTGCCGATCGGCGATGGCCCAACGAGAGACCGAGACTGAACGCTTTTTGCCGCAGCGCACCCGCCGTGCGCTTCATCGACCTTACAACCGTCCTTATGGGAGATTTGTTTTTGGAATGATTTCTGAGCTCACGCTCGTCTGCCTTTGACCACGGACGCCGTGCTGCACGCTTTTTCTTCGCCTTCTTGGCCATTTCTCTCTCCATGATTCGCGGCTGCGAATAATCTAGCTATTTCATGTCTACAACGCACGGCCCCTCTTGCCTAGGTGCGTTTGAGACTTTTTGCTGTTGAAGATTAAGAGGCGCTTGGCGTCACCTTGTCAAAGATTTGCAGGCACACTCGCTCTTTCAGAACTCAGTTGGCCAAGGAGCGTATTGTGGACAACTCGGGCGCAGCGGTCAACACCTGACAGATAGAGGCCCGTTTGTTCATCGTCCTGCCCGATTCAGTACGTTGCCCGCCCGCCCGAGATATCGAAGACCGCGCCGGTCGTGAATGAGCATTCGGCCGAGCTGCAAAACGCTGCCAGCGCCGCAATCTCCTCGACGTTGACGAAGCGGGCCTTTGGGATCTTGGAAAGCATGAAGTCAATGTGCTGCCGTGTCATCTGCTCGAAGATCGCGGTACGGGCGGCGGCCGGCGTGATGCAGTTTACCGCGATGTCGTAAGCGGCGAGTTCTTTTCCAAGCGATTTGGTGAGCGCTATGAGGCCCGCCTTCGAAGCCGAATAGGCACAAGCATTCGGGTTGCCCTCTTTGCCCGCGATCGAGGCAATGTTGACGATCCGGCCGTAACCTTGGGCGATCATGATGGGAACGAGGGCCCGGCAGCAGAGGAAGGCTCCGGTCAAGTTGACTTCGAGCACCTGCGCCCAGGCTTCGATCGGGTATTCCCAGACGGTCGCGTTGGGACCCGCAATGCCGGCATTGTTGACGAGCACATCGAGCCGTCCGAATACCTGGAGGGTGGCATCGCGCGCTCGCTCGATCGCGGCCGGATCGCGGATGTCGCATCCCACCGGCATGATCGATCCATGGCTCGACAGCTCCCCGCAAGTTCGGCCTGCCAGCTCGAGATCCCGGTCCCACACGGCAACCGCGGCATGGGATGCCAGCAGCCGCTCTGCGATTGCGCGCCCGATGCCTTGCGCGCCGCCGGTGACGACGGCGACGCGGTCCCTGAGATCGATCTGATTAGCCACCTACCCCTCCCGATTCTGCAAGACATCATCTTAAACAGCAGGCCACAGCCTTTGCGTCAAAATCGAGCGAGAAGCAGGATTTCCGCGGTGGCGTGATCGTCGGCAGCGGGTCATGGCCTGGCTGCTGCCTCGCATCAAAGAGGGGGAAGAGCGGTCCCGCGCGAGATATAGAGGTACTACCCTGCCAAATGCGTGCCCCTTCGCCCCCAAACCCTGGGTTTACCCCTGTCCGGCACTTAAGCGTTGCTCAAGCAGGATATATCCGATTTGGACTGGGAGGCGGAGCACACCTCACCGCACCGCATGTGCGGATTCTGCTTCAACGAAGCATGCGCCGGTGAACACGCAGCCGACAGCAGGCGCGATGAGTATCGACGGCAGCTCGATTCGGGGTTTCTTGTTCGCCGGCTGACCCGGTTTCTGACGAGAATCAGCTCTCGTCCAGCTTGCCGATGTGGTGCTGGGCATAGAGCTCGAGGCCGAGCTTGGCGACCAGATCGAGCTGCGTCTCCAGGAAGTCGATATGCTCCTCCTCGTCGTGCATCAGCTCCTCGAACAGGTCGCGCGACACATAATCCTTCACGGAATGGCAATGGGTCGCCGCCTCCTGATAGAGCGCGCGCGCGGACATCTCGGACTGCAAGTCACAGTCGAGAACCTCCTTTACGGTCTGGCCGATGCGCAGGGGATCAAGCACCTGCATGTTCGGCATGCCTTCGAGAAAGATGATGCGCGCGGTGAGCTTGTCGGCATGCTGCATCTCTTCGATGGACTCTTCGCGCCACTTCTTGGCAAGCGCCTTGTAGCCCCAATTGTCGAGAAAGCGGTAATGCAGCCAATACTGGTTGATCGCAGTGAGCTCGCTGCGAAGCCCCTTGTTGAGGTATTCAATGACTCTTGGATCGCCTCTCATGCTGCGCTCTCCTGATGTGATTTGTGGCGATCACATGCCCGTCAAGCCTGGATGGGCTCCAGAATTCCGCAAAAGCCCATGCCGTACAAGACCCGCCCCTGCCGCCCGGCAGGCAAGTAGTCGCTTTTTCTGTAATGGCACTTACGAGGATGCGTTAGCCGAGCCGCGATCCATGCGGACGACCCCCACCGCACGCGCCTGCGACCGCTTCATCCATGATATCTTGAATGGTGCGCGCGCACCGGCCGCACTGGGGGCTGCAGCCGAGGCAGCCATAAACCTGACGCGCAGTGCGGGGCGTCCCCTCATCGGAAAGCGCGGTGCGCACGTCATGGTCGCTAAACACGTTGCAGGAACAGACGATCATGGCGGCCGCAATCTCCTACGGACATTAGTCCCGCCTGCAACCACCTAGCTCAAAGGGGAGGCAGAGGCAAAGGCAATTCGTCGACTTTACACGCATTCCAATCTGGATATTGGAAAGGGGTTTCGGATCATTGATTTTGCTCAAAAACCGGAATTTCGCAGCCTTCCAGGATTTTCCCGCGCCAAATCCGCGCAATCGGCCTCAAAGCCGCCGGAAAGCGGCCAAAATGGCTCATTTTCAGCGCCGAAAAAGCTTGAATTTTTCCCGTCCGGGCACCATTTTGGTCGGCGGGAGGCTGGCGCAGCTTATGAGAGGCGCCAGCCTCAATGCTAACTCCCCCGATTTTGCCGACCGGCGCCGCCCCGCGTGGCTCCAAGCCCGGAGCAAGATGACGGGCTTTGGACGGAGCCGCCGTCTTGCTGCATCCATTCGATGCATTCGCCGGCGGTTCAGCGGACACGTAGAGGAACACTACCCGATGGCTCATGATATGGATGGGCTGCTGCAGGATTGCCGGAATTCCGCTTCCGCACAGCCCAGCGACGCCCTGAATCTCCCTAATGTGGAAGAAACCGAGCTCGGCTTGAGCGCAGAGGGATCGGTCGAGGCGCTGGCACGCCGCAAGCAGGGATCGAGCATTGCGCGGCCCAAAGTTGCAGAAGACGAGGAGCCCACGGACGAAGACGCGGCCGATCATTTGATCGACCAGCCGATCGCCGATCATCCGATCGACAGCCTTGCCGGCCAACGCACTCTCGCGACCGGCGCGGGAAATTCGCCCCGTGAGCGTAATTTCTCGCGCGATCTGGTGGATACTTATTTCAGGCAGATGGGCGGCGCTGAGCTGCTGTCGCGCGAGCAGGAGGTTGACCTCGCAAAGAGGATTGAGGCGGCCCAGGTCGAGGTTCAGAAGCGCCTTTGCGGCGTCCCCATGGTGATCGGGCGCATCACACAATGGGCGGACGATCTGTGCCAGGGCGTCCTGCGCTTGGGCAATCTCATCGATCTCTCGATGTATCGGATCGACGCGTCGGGCAGGGAACCGAACAGCGTAGAACCGATGATTGAAGAGGAAAGTGCGGAGCGCGCGGCCGAGCAGGAGGCGGCGCTGCTGGACGAGATCGGCGCACGGTTCGAGGAGATGTCGGCCATCGCGCGTGAGATCGCTGCACTCGGCAGAAGGCACGTGACCGCCGTCGGTCGCGGCCGGGAGCTTTCCAAGCGTGATCGGGCGCGGCTCAAGCAGCTTACTTCGAGCTTTGCGGGCGAGATGACCCGTTTGTGGCTGCATCCCGATCGGGTCTGCGCGCTCATCGAGGACCTCGACCGTGAGCTCCGGACGGTTGCGGATGTCGACCGCGAGGTCGTGCAGCTTGGGTTGCGCTGTGGCATCGCAAGAACCGACCTGCTCCATCGTTATCTCGGCCACGAGTTCGATCCGCAGTGGCCGGCCTCAACGAGCTCGCCGCGGGGGTGGCAGCGCCTCGTCAAGCAGTATTCCGGACGGATCGCGCAGCTGCGCGACGAGCTTGTCGCCGTCGCGCAGCGCGTCGGCCTCCCGATCGCGGACCTGCGCGCCACCGGCGCCGAGGTCAATCGCGCCCGTCGAGCGTTGGCGGCTGGGCGGGAGGAGATGGTCAGGGCCCACCTGCGGCTGGTGGTGGCAATTGCGAAGAAGTATCGCCGTAACAGCTCGCTCGACCTTCTCGACCTGATCCAGGAAGGCAACATGGGCCTCATGCACGCGGTAGAGAAGTTCAACTATCGTCGCGGCGTGAAGGTCTCCACCTATGCAGTCTGGTGGATCCGGCAGTCGATCGCGCGCGCCATTGCCGACCAGGGTCGCACCATCCGCATTCCCGTTCACATGACGGAAACCGCCGGCAAGGTGCTGCGCGAGCGGCGCAAGTTCCGCCAGAGCCAGGGGCGCGAGGCGCAGTCGCCGGAGATCGCGGCGCGCACCGGCATGCCCGTTGCCCGCGTGGAGCAGGTCCTGTCCATGGTGCAGGAGCCCGCCTCACTCGATCTTCCGATCGGAGAGGACGGCGATGCGACGCTCGGCGATCTGATCGCGGCGCCGGATACGCTCGACCCGCAGGCGGCCGCGGAGGCGAGCGCGCTCGCAAGCTCGGTGACCGAGGCACTTGCCGGACTGACGCTGCGCGAGCAACGTATCCTGCGCATGCGCTTTGGGATCGGCGACGCGAGGGATCACACGCTCGAGGAGGTCGGCCAGGTGTTCGGGGTGACGCGCGAGCGCATCCGGCAGATCGAGGCAAAGGCGCTGGAGAAGCTGCGCGATCCGGCGCTCGCCCGCAAGCTGATCACTTTTGCGGAATAGCGGGCAAGGAGCCCGCTCAATGCTGGTCGGTGGCGCCTTGCGCGCTCCGCCGGCAGCTGGCTACTGCGGGATCTGGATGAGCTCTCTGACCTGATCGGGCGTCAGCGGCGCAGCCAGGAAACCGCAATTTGCGAGGCCAGCCGCGATTCGATTATTCTATTCGAACAACCGGGCCGGCTGACGAAAGGTCCCCCCGTCCCTGGCCGGCTCACCAAGCATAGACGCGATCAATGACTGAGGAGATCGCTATCGGCCCGCAGGATGTTCTGCTGGTGGTCGACATTCAGAACGACTTCTGTCCCGGCGGCGCGCTCGCGGTCCCGCGCGGCGACGAGGTCGTGCCTCTCGTCAATCGACTGGCAGAGCGGTTCGCGCATGTGGTTCTCACCCAGGACTGGCATCCGCGCGGGCACCTTTCCTTTGCCTCCAGCCATGCCGACAGAAATCCCTATGAAACCATTGAGCTTGGCTACGGCGCGCAGATCCTGTGGCCGGACCACTGCGTGCAGGGCACGCCGGGAGCGCAATTGCGAGATGATCTGCAGATCGCGCATGCCGAGCTCGTTCTACGTAAGGGTTATCATCGCGAGATCGATTCCTATTCGGCGCTTTATGAGAACGATCACAGGACGCACACGGGGCTTGCCGGATACTTGCGCGAACGCGGCCTGCGGCGCGTTTTCCTTGCCGGCTTGGCATTCGACTTCTGCGTGCGATTCTCGGCGGAAGATGCAAAGCGTGAGGGGTTCGAGGTCGTGGTGCTCGAGCACGCCTGCCGCGGCATCGATATCGAGGGCTCGGTGCTTGCCACTCGGCGGGCGCTGGCGGCGCTCGGGATACCTTGCGTTGCGGCCGAGAGCCGACGTCGCTCAGTGCGACATCAGCGTAGGGACAGTCATCGAGGCCAGAATCCCCCGCGTGACACCGCCAAGCAGAAACTCGCGCATGCGCGAATGGCCGTAGCCGCCCATGACAAGGAAATCCGCGGAAGCGTCCGCGGCATAGGAGAGGATGGTATTGGCCACATCGATTTCCGTCGCCGCGATTCCCTTGACATCCACCTTGGCGCCATGCCGGGCGAGGTGGCGGGCAATGTCCGCCCCCGGCAGCTCATCGCTCTTCGCCGCCTCGCCGGTCACTATCACGATCTCCGTGCTCTTGGCCGCAACAAGAAATTCCGTGGCATCGCCGACGGCGCGAGCAGCGTTGCGGCTGCCATCCCAGCACACCAGGACGCGGTCGAGGCTCAGCGGAGCCGCCTGAATATAGGGAACGACGAGAACCGGCCTTCCCGATTCGAACAACGCCGCTTCCACGAGCAGACGCGCCAGAGCCGGCTGCTCCGGCTCCGGCTGGGCGATCACGGTGAGGTCGAAACGCCGTGCCATGCGCGCCAGCACAGCCGGCGCATCCGTGACCGGCGTTTCGATCTTGTGGCTCTCGGCTGAAATTCCGGCAAGACGCACGGCTTCCTCGAACTTGACCACCGCGTCCTGCGCAATTCTGGCGTTTTCAGCACGCTGCGATTCGATGATGGCCGGAGTTCTGTACATGCCCACCATCACGGGCAACAGCGGCTCGTAGACGAACGCTATGCCGGTGAGGTGCGCGCCGAGCCTCGCCGCCGTGGAAGCCGCAAAGCTGATGGCGGCATCCCGTGAGGCGCCGATGGGAAGATTGACGACGATATCCTTGATCATGTCCGCGCTTTCCCCTCCGCGCCCGGCTCGATCGTCTCGCAGCATAGCCAGCAAAGGCGGTTTGTACTTGACCTGCATCAAAATGCGAGTCGTCAATCCAATGGCGAGAGCGAGACTTGGCGAGGCGGTACGCACAAAGACGCCCGCGCGCACAAAGCGCAAGGCGCAGGCAGACGGATAAAGACCATGGTAGGAGGACAAGTCGGCCGCTCACTGCCTCGCATCGAGGCGCGCGACAAGATCACCGGCCGCGCCGAATATACCCACACGCTACGGCTGCCGGGCATGCTGTACGGCAAGATCTTTCGCAGCACGCTGGCGCACGGCCGCATCGGATCGATCGATACCGGCGCGGCGAAGAAATTTCCCGGCGTCTTTCGGGTCGTCACCGCCGACGATATCCGCAAGATTATTCCGGACCCCTATTACGGACCCGCCTTCCACGACCAGCCGATCCTGGCAATCGACAAGGTGCGCTTCGTCGGCGAGCCGGTTGCCGTCGTGCTGGCGGGCGAACCGCACGTCGCCGAGGCGGCCGCCCAGGAGATCGTCGCGCAATACGAGGAGCTGCCCGCCGTCTACGATGAAGTGGAGGCGATGACGTCGGGCGTGACCGTGCACGAGGAGCTGCGGCCGGCCGGCAGCTTTGCCGACCTCAAGCATCTCAAGGGACGCAAGAACACCAACCTCGCGCTCGACGCGCGGCTGCGGCGCGGCGACGCGGACGCGGCTTTCGCAGCGGCCGCGCATGTGTTCGAGCACACCTTCCGCACGCAGAAATGCCTTCACCTTGCATTCGAGCCGTTTGCATCGATCGCTGATGCGCGCAATTGCGCCATTACTATCTATACCAGCTCGCAGGGTCCGTCGTTTCTGCGCAGCGAGATCGCGCGGCTCCTGCGCTGGCCGGAGAACCGCGTGCGCATCAAGGTGCCGTTCGTCGGCGGCGGCTATGGCTCGAAGCTCTACATCAAGCTCGAAGCCCTGGTTGCCGCTCTTTCCCTCCTCGCGCGGCGGCCGGTGAAGATCGCGCTCACCATGGAGGAGCAGTTCTATCAGATCACCAAGCATCCGAGCACGCTTCGCATCAAGACCGGGCTGACCCGCGACGGCCGCATCACCGCCCGCAAATGCGAGGTATTCTGGAACGGCGGCGCCTACGCCGATATCGGGCCGCGCGTGACGCAGAAATCGGGCTTCGTCGCGGCCGGACCCTACGACATCGAGAACGTTGCAATAGATTCATACGCGCTCTACACCAACCTGACTCCCGCCGGCGCGTTGCGCGGCTTCGGTCTTCCCCAGCTCGCCTTCGCCTACGAGAGCCATGCCGACATGATTGCGCGCGCGCTCGGCATCGAGCCGGTCGAGTTCCGGCGCAAGAACCTGCTGCGCGAAGGCCGACCGCAGGCGAGCGGCACCATCCTGCGCGACGCTCCCGTCGAGGCGGTGCTCGACCATGTGTGCGAGCGCATGCGCTGGCACGCCCCGTTCGACCGCGGCAACGGGGTCATCCAGCGCGGACGCGGTCTCGCCATCGCGCTCAAGGCCGCGATCTCGCCGACCAGCTCGGTCGCCGTTCTCATCGTGTCGGCCGACGGCAGCGT
>Ga0182040_10001754_pt1 | contig 10125 bp, 7 predicted proteins | sample flu12Cox44000176_FD_125973 | JGI IMG/M metagenome (GOLD analysis project Ga0182040, IMG submission 125973) | Lab enrichment of tropical soil microbial communities from Luquillo Experimental Forest, Puerto Rico - flux8day.12C.oxic.44.000.176 | ecosystem: Environmental > Terrestrial > Soil >... | reverse complement strand
GTTCTACGTGACCGACATCGTGAGCAGCCGCAAGTCACCGGGCGCGCGGTCTGGCCTTGCGCCACCCGCAGCGCTCGCGTCGCTCCTTCACGGGACGGGTCTGGAATTCGAGTTCGTGAACGAACGCGCCGTCAGAATCTTCCCCGGTCCCAACGTCGTACCTCCCGCGGTGGTGCCGGTACCACCGCAAAATCCCAGCCGACATGTGTCTTCCGGCGAGTTAGCCCTTGAGGAAGTGCTGGTCACCGCGAGGCGCCGTGAGGAAGAACAAAGCAAGGTGCCGATCAGCATGGCAGTGCTGTCGATGGACGACTTGAGGAACTCGGGTGTCACGAGCATCGACGATCTGGGCGCGCTCGTGCCCTCGGTTCAGTTCAACCAGACGTCCGAGTTCGGCGCCGGCGGGCTCACCTACCTGAATATTCGCGGCGTCAGTGACCGCAACACGAGCATTACCGGGCTCTATCTCGATGACACGCCGATTCCGCCAGCCATCGGCTACACGAATCTGCGCTCGTTCCCGTATACGTTCGACCTCGATCGGATCGAGGTCCTGCGCGGACCGCAGTTGCAGCTGTTCGGGGAAGGCAACCAGGCGGGTGCGATCCGCTACATCTACAGCCAGCCGAGTCTGTCGACCTTCACGGTGCTCGCCCAGGGCGAGGTCGCGGTCCCGGCTTTCGGCAACATCAGTTACGGCGCGGGCATTGCGGCCGGAGGTCCGCTGATTCGCGATGTGCTCGGCTTTCGAGTCAGCGCTTGGGGCCGCTCAGACGGTGGCTTCGTGGATCGCGTCGATCCCTTCACCGGCGCGATCTTGGACAAAAATGCCAATCACGTGTTGAGCGAAAGTTTCCGCGCCGCATTGACGCTCGCCGTGAGCGATGCCGTGCAGATCGCGCCGTCTTTCACCTACTCCTCTTACCGCCTTCACGATTCCCAGTTTTTCTTCGCCGAATTGTCCGATGTCGCCGCCGGACAGCTCAGGAATGGAAGCCTCCTGCGCCAGCCCTACAACGACTCATTTTATGTCGGTGCACTCAAGGTCACGGCCAACCTGGGTGCCGTGGAGTTGGGCTCCGTGAGTTCCTATTTCCACCGTTCAGAAGACCTTTGGGCAGATGTCACGTATATCACGGACGTCGTCCCCCCCGTCAGCTACAGCGATGCGGTCGCGGCGCAGTTTCTCTTCCAGCAAGGGATATTCATGCAGGAACTGCGGCTCCGGTCCGCCGACCCCAACGCGTCGCTCGGATGGGACATCGGAGCCTTTTACTCCACTACGGACGAACGGACTACGCAAAATTCTGCAGGAGCATCGGTACCGGGGGAGGGTCCCAACGAGACCGACCGGAGCCAACAAACCCGATTTGCTGGATTCGGTGAGGTATCAGTCCGACTGGCGAAGGGACTGACACTGAATGCTGGGTTACACAGCGAACACGCGAGCGCCACCAAAACCACCGAGAGTCCCCCAATATATACGACAGGGGAAACCGGCTCGGTGATTCTGCCGCAATTTAGGCTTTCCTATCAGGCGGCCGAGCACCAACTCCTGTATCTCACGGCCGCGAAAGGGTACGGAACGGGCGGCACGTGGATAGTGCCCAACGCATGCTCTGGGGAACCGACAGCACGCATCGGCGAAGACACTTTGTGGAGCTACGAGGCCGGCGTGAAAAGCGCCCTGCTCGATGGACACCTACAGCTCGATACGAGCGTCTTCCACATGCAGTGGAATAACAGTGGACCGGGATACGAGCAGACCTGCGCCACAAACTTTCTCGGAACGCCTGGTCCCGCGGCCAGCAACGGATTCGACGTCGCAGTCCACGCGCTCGCCAGCACGCACGTTCGAGCGAGCGTTGCTGTCTCATATGCGGACGCGCGTTACACCCATACGATCACACAGGACGGCTTTGTCGTTCGCCAAGGCTGGGCGGTCGGCCCCCTGCCCCGCGTTGTCGCACCATGGAACGTCACGGCGTCAGTGGAATACTCGGTGTCGCTTTCAGGAGGCGCGACTGGGATACTGCGAGCGGAAGACATCTTTCGCAGCCGCAATCCGGGTCCTTTCCAGGACGACGATCCGGCTTCGCCCAACTACTTCCCAGGCAGCACACCTGACCCATCGACGAATCTCCTCAACCTCAGGGCGGTATTGCAGCGCGCGAACTATGATGTGGCGCTCTTCGTCAACAATGCGCTCGACAGTCGCCCCACGATTTCGCGATTTGGGTTCGGTGCCCCCACGCCGGTGTTCGCCACGACGTTCCGGCCGCGAACGGTGGGTTTGAGTACCAGCTGGCATTTTTGACCAACTAAGCCGCGGCTTTGTGGCCTGTTGCCTTGAGTTGAGCAGCTCCAACGCAAGCTGCGCGACCCTCCGCGCAAGCTCTGGATTCATGCGGCGGGATCCTTAGGTAGCTGTAAATTCCTCTACCGCGGACCAGATGGGATCGGCCTCTCCGCTCTCACCAACCTGATTGGCCTCCTTGCCGATCCACACGAACCTGGTCGCGACAACGTGCCGCCGCTCCGTCCGACCCCGGTCTAGAAACTGCCCGTTCTCGAATTTGTCCTCGGAGCTCAGATGGAATTGAGCGAGCGCCTCGGCGTAGGTCTTGAGTTGCTCCGGACGGACCGGCTTGCCTGTCACCCGATCGAAGACCTTGGGTAGCGCTCGCGCTGGATCGCGGTCGTAGGGTGCTATCGGCGCCACCTTTCCCCGCTGCGGTGGCCGCCCTGATTCGGCCTTCTCGAGCACGGTGGCGCTGAACGGTCCGAACATACCGTGGCGGGTCATGAACGACAGCAGGAACCCGAACGGGCGGATCTGCGCCTCAACCGGTTTACCGGAGTTCCACGCAGCCATCCAGTTCAACCGTTGGGGGCTGGACGCTGTATAGCGGATCGCCGCGGGACGAGACAGTGCGGGGTGCCAGTCGAGGAGAGCTTGCTCCGGATGGTCATCGAGGGCGGCCTGGAGAGACGCCCGAAGTGCACACTCGGTCACGCCGGTACGCGAACTCTCCGTACTGCGAAGAGCAAGCAACCCAGAATTGACCCAAGTGTGAGCAGGTCGATGCCGCCACCGCCCCCAGAGCTACCACTCGGGTCGCCGCTGACGACAATGTTCACGGCGGAGCCAGGCGCAACACTCGTGGCCGCGGTCGGACTCTCGCTTATTACGGAGCCAGAGGGAACCGTCTGGCTCGACTGTTGCGTCACCGTCCCGACGACAAGCCCCGCACCGGTGATTGCCGCTGCGGCTGCTGTCTGTGTCATGCTGACGACCTTTGGCACCGTGACGGCAGGACTGAACGTCGCGGTGACAAATTGGTCCTCATTTGCCACGAGATCGCACGAATTGGTCCCTGCGCAAGCTCCGCTCCACCCGGCGAAGTACGACCCCGAAGCCGCAGAAGCAGCAAGCTTGACGTTCGTTCCGAGAGCGAAGCTCGCGGCGCAGTCCGACGCTCCACAATCGATGCCCGCCGGGTTGCTGGTGACGGTGCCCGCGCCGTTGCCCGATAGCTGTGCGGCGAGCGTATGCGTCGTTGCAGCAAGACCACCGTCGATGATTGCGAGGCGACCGGCCGACGCGCCGTAGAGCGCATAGATCTTATTGGTCGCCGGGTCCGCCGCAATCGCCATCCACCACCCTGCGTCGACAACATCCGCGTCGATCAACGTCGCGGTCGAGCCAGCGCTGCCGTCGATCACAGTAATGCTGGCTCCGACGCAGGCCACGGGGTTGCAGCCACCCAAGTTAGCGACGTAAACGGTATTGCTGACCTCGTTGACTGCCACGGCGACCGGGACCGCCGCATTTCGATCGGTAACGGTGCTGGTGGAGTTCGTCGCGCCGTCGATGACGGTGACGTTATTACTGCCACCGTTGACCACGTATATCCTGTTGGTCGTTGAGTTCACTGCGACCGCAAGTCCCTGGCTGTTGTAACCCGGGCTAAGCGCATTGGGATCCGTGATTGTGGTAGTGGCGTTTGTGGCACCGTCAATGACCGTCAGGTTCCCGTGGTTCGGTCCGCTTGGGAAGTTGCCCAAGTTCGCAACATAAATCTTGTTGGTGATGGTATTCACTGCGACACCGACCGGGTCGAAAGCGTTGGGGTCCGTGACCGTAGTCGTCGAGTTCGTGGCCCCGTCGATGACGGTGACATTGCCAGGGCCGGTTCCCCCGGGCCCCGGGTTGGGGGTGGTATTGACCACATAGATTTTGTTGGTGACCGGGTTTACGGCGAGGGCGGTAGGGACCATACCCTTCGCATTGGGATCGGTGACGGTGGTCGTGGAATTAGTTGCGCCGTCGATGACGGTGACGTTGCCGCCAGCATTTGCCACATATATCTTGTTCGTCGAGGAATTCACCGCCAGTCCGGCGGGAAAGCCGGAGGGGAAGGCGAGGCCGCCGCCTCCGCCGCCTTTCGCGTTTGGATCGACGACCAGCGTGGTCGCATTCGTGGCACCATCAATTACAACGGTGCCGCCGCTGTTCGCGACGTAGATTTTATTCGTGCTTTCATTCACAGCCAGCGCCGCAGGCAAAGCCGTGCCCGCACCGGTTGGCTTCTGCACGGTCGTGACGGCGTGAGTCGTGCCGTCTATCACGCTGCCCGAAATCGCGTGTGAGCAAGAGAACATGCAGAAGGCGCTCTGGCTCACATAGATTTTGTTTGTCGTCCTGTTGATGGCCAACCCGTACGGCCGGCCAACCGTCGATACGGTGGCGGTGATGCTTTGCGGCCAAACCCAAGCCGGCCAGATGAACCATAATCCGACGAGAATCAACGAGCAGATCCGCGGTCGGAGCGACAGATTATGCTTGGAGCCCATGGCACACCCCCTGCTGTTTCAACACAGAATCCCCGTTCGCTCTATTATTCTCACTACGCGGAACCGACAAACCGGGGAGCACCCTGTTGGTCATGTGTGTTAGTTTTCTCTTGCCACCGGAGTTCGTCAGCCCACCAAGTGACTAAACTGATGTCTACTCCTATTTGGGCCCGCATTCCGTCGGAGGAGACTTGTTGTGCGATGCAGCACGCACTTCGTCGTGGCATCGAAATTGCGCCGGATGCGTGCTAGCAGACGCATTCCGACGCTTTGTTAATTGATAGTTCAACCCCTTCTTCTGCAGCCTGCGTCACGCTGTCTTGACGAGCTTTGCGTCCCAGGCTGCGGGGAGTAAACGAAGGATTAGCCGTGCAGCGCGTCTCCGCCCAGGACGAATTCCGGTATCCTCGCTTCGAGCCGGTAACAACGATCTGGCACCGCTGAGGCGCAAGGTGCATGAACCTGCTACTGATCGATGATCACGCTCTCTTTCGCGAAGGTCTCACTCTTTTGCTGTCGAAGCTGAGCCCGGGAATCGTCATTCATGAGGCGGATTCCGTGGAGGGGGCGGTCGATGAATGCAGGGACATTACCTTTAGAATGGCGTTGCTCGATCTTCACCTCGCTGCAACCAGCGGACACGAGACGCTAGATACCTTCCGCTGCCGTATACCTGATGTTCCCATGGTCGTGTTGTCTGGGGATCAGGATCCGCAGCTGATAAAGGCTTCCATCGCGCGTGGCGCAGTCGGGTTCGTTCCGAAGTCTTACACTTCCGACATGATGATCGCGGCATTGCAATTCATTCTCGCCGGCGGGATTTATTTGCCTGCCTGCGTCCTGGATACGGAAGTAAACGGCGCACATCGGCCTGGCACCCTGACGCCCGAAGCATCGAATTTGTATTCCAAGCTGTCACCGAGGCAGCAGGAGGTCGCTCGCTATCTGCTGCAAGGTCTCAGTAACAAAACCATCGCCCGCCGACTGAATATTTCAGAGGGCACGATCAAGGCGCATGTTTCGTCTATATTTCAAATCGTCGGTGCGCGCAATCGGGTCGAGGCCGTGTTGATTGCCGCCAAGGGCGGCTTTTCCGTGATGTAGTCGATCCGAAGGTTCGGTCATGCGTGCCGCGGTGTCCCGAGGGATCACTGGGAGTAGCGATAACGAGCGGTCGCTCGAGGACATTATCGCGCGCGCTTCGATGCGGTTTCGAACCTCGCAGCTCCCGAAGACGCCTTTTATCCTTTTACCAGCGGTAGTCGGTCTCGTCGTCGTCACGCACGGCCGAGTCAATCCGGCGCAGTTGTACTGGTGGGCGGGATTTGTGACGGCTTCGATCATTGCCCGCACAGTCTTGTGCCGGGCACTTAGCAAACGCGTCGATAGCGCATCGAATGTGGACCTGGACCGTTACGAGCGGTATCTGTTTGCCAGTGCAGTCTTAGTTGCCACAGCCATCGGATCAATGTTCTACCTGGTCGCGCGCAACGGTGATCTCACTGTCAGAATGGTAATAACGCTCCTTTCCTCCTTATACGGAATTGCCTATGTTATTGTCGCGTCCAGCCACCTCAAGAGCTTTGTAGTTGCGAGTTCGATAAACTTCGGCCTCGGTATCCTCTTCTGGCTCGGGTTTTATTCAGAAGACTCGCCGCATATTGAGATTGCTTTCGGCTATCTCGCGGTCGCAGTAGTGGTGCTCATCGCAGGACGCGAGAATTCACGGCAGTTTCGCGAGTCGATACGTATCCGCACCGAAAATGTAGCATTACTCGACTCCCTGGCTGCGGAGAAGAAGCTGGTCGAGCAGGCGCTTCAGGAACTGAAGCTGGCCAGCGAATCCAAGAGCCGGTTCCTCGCGGCGGCAAGCCACGATCTGCGCCAGCCACTCCACGCTCTCACGATGTTTCTCGGCACCCTGTCGTTTCACGTGACGTCGGACGAGGCGCGGCGACTGTTGCGCCGGATCAAGGACACCGCGGTGGTTCTTGAGGAACAGTTCAACAGTCTGCTCGACCTTTCGAAATTTGACGCCGGTGCTGTGAGGGCTCAGTTGGGGCCCCTCAGGATCGATAAGCTCATCGAGCGCGTTGTGGAGGAGTTCCGGCCGGAGGCGGAGGCCAAACATCTGCTACTGAGGGGCGAGGTCACTCCTATCGTGGGTAGCTCGGATCCGATGCTGATCGAGCGCGTTCTGCGTAACCTGATTGGTAACGCCGTGAAGTACACCGCGGCAGGGTGCGTGAGCATCCGGGCATCACTGCTACAGAATGAAATACTGGTGGAGGTCCGAGACACGGGCTGCGGGATCCCCGCGAGCGAACAAAAGAGGATATTCGAGGAATACGTACAGCTGGCGAATCCGGCTAGGCAACGCCGTCGTGGCGTCGGTCTTGGGTTGGCGATAGCCAAGCGCATCGATGCTCTGTTGGGGCTGCGGCTATTCATGAACTCGTCGGTCGATGTCGGGTCGGTCTTCGGATTTTACATTCCACTTGCGGATATGCAGGAGACGCCCTCGCAGTTTGAGCCAGTGGTCGTAGACACGACCTGCTTTAAGACTTCGTCGGTCATATGGATCCTTGACGATGATCTGGATGTCGTCGAGGCGTTGCGGGAACAATTACTCGTCTGGGGTGCGAGGGTCCAGACATTTTCCAGTCCCGAGGCTTTGCTAGAAGAGTTGCGATCAGGGTCCGAACCTCCTCAGTGGATACTGACTGACGACATGCTGGGATCGGAGCTGTCCGGACTTGAGACAGCGCAGCTTCTCGCATCAAGCTTCGGGTTCGTGAAAGTATGTTTGATCACGGGCAACACCGAGCCGGAACGCTTGGCACGCTTGCGCAACAGTGGCTTCCCGCTAATCATCAAACCCGCACAGCCTGAGGCCCTAATACAGGTGATCCGCGATCCGTCGATCGCGGCATAAGTAAGGGCTTACGCGCACCCCTAGAAGACAGTCTAGTTGGACCGCAGGCATTGGTCGCTGCCTGCGCTAATGACCGCAACTGCGCGTTGTAACAGGAAGCCTCCGCCGCATACCCAAGCCAGCGGTACGCACGCAGCAAAAGGCGACTACCGACCTCTCGGTTGGTGGCACTAATACTGTTGCAACGCAGCCTGTCGCAGCACGTACAGGATCCGACTGCGGGTACTCCCGTAATCGTTGGTTTAGTCATTGGCATCGGTATCTTTATCCTCTACTGGCATACGCAGGAGTTTAGTCGACCGACAAATGGCGAAGGCTGCGCTTCCAGACTACAAGTAAGCCGTGGACAGGGACTCAACGATCACGAGCAGAACTGAAGTTCCACACGGGAGAGATCGAGATGAACATCAGAGCACTCATCCTCAACGGCAAGGTCATCCTTTGCATCGCCGCCCTGGGCACTGCAGCTGGACTTTCAGCAGTGACGCCCGCGGCTGCGGTCTTGTCCAGCGAGGCCGCGGGATGGCCCGTCGACGCGGAGTGGGGAGATGGTGGTATAGCGACTGACCATGGACGGGAGGGTGGCACCGCGCTTGCCACGGCGGACGCCCCCGTCAAGGAGCGACCGGAAATCGTCGTTACGTCGGGCGCAGGTGACCCGAGCGTATCTCAAGGTACCGAATGATTCGTTTTGCGAACGTTCGCAGAGCGCTTAAGAAGCATCGGCGATACCGAAGCGCACGGTCAATTGGTGCATCACTGACTTCGGCCACAGATTACCCGCTGACCAGTGCCTGCTTAAATACACTTTTTTGCTGTTAGCGTAGCGGGTAAGAACTGATGATTGTTTTGGGTCTGTTTTTGTTTATTTCCGTGGGATATATCTATACCCCCCAACGATGGTTAGAGCGCACCCCAAACGAAGCCACCATGCGACCGGCGCTCAAGTCGAAGATGGCTGCAAATACATCGCCCACACCCAAGCCGCCGTGAGAACGCCTGCAGCCGCGATAGTCACGATTATCGAGGCCCAAAAGCAAATGGGCCTCGTGGACCGATGGCACTTCCTGTTGCCGCGAAGCGCGACCGTGCCCGTTCGTAGTGAACGGGCAACTGAGCACGCCGTCAAGACGTTCAGGCCTATGAGGAGCACCGTAAGAAACACAAGCCGTACGGCATGCATTGTGCGCTCTAACGGTGAAGTTGAGGGGCCGCCCAGACGCGCCCGATCATGCGCCGCGGGCGCGCAGTGTCTTCAGCGCCCGTGGCGCGGACACGCAGGCTGTTCACGGTCCCCTCCAACGATTGTTAGGTGCCCCAAACTGCTGCCGTTCCCAAGACTCCACACCTCCCCGAACGATCTTAAACAGTGGGTGCGGTTGCGGCCGCGCATCCCTGCGCCACCGAGTGTATAGCCCTGGGCTACGCGCTCGAAGTTTGCGCAGGAGATGCCCCCATTCATAAGCAAGCTGTCCGCGCGTCGCTTTCAGTGTGACGCCTCGACGACAGGGACCGAGCCTTTGTCGATCAAATGAATATCCGCGCTTTTCTGCCTCAATCGCCACCCCTCTAAGATAGGTATTGATTGCAGCTAACGGCGATGCATGCGCCCGAAAGCGCTCGAGCTGCGGATGATGTCGGTATCCTTTCGTCATGCCCTTGAGCACTGCACGCGCGAGCAGGCCCTCTCGCCACAGCGCAACCATACCTTTGGCGTCAAGGTACTTGGGGTGGAGCGTCCACAATCGCATTGGGGCACCTAACTACTTCTGAAGAGCGAAGTGTCGCGTCGCAAAGCGTCACATCGGTCATCTAACACGTCCGGCATGTCGCAACCCTCTCATTCGTCGCCGCGTTGCCGTCCATGTCGGTGCAGTGGTCGGTGTTAATGGGGTTCATGGCTGTACCGTCCGGCGACCGCGGGTGCTGTCGCCAATCCTCAGGCGATTATTCGCGGATGTCCCCGTCGCGTGACCGCCTACGCGGTCCTGCCTCCCGGACGCGGGGGCGCTTCGGGTGACACAGGCGAAGTTCCGCGGATGATGCTGGTCGCCATGCTCACCACCGCGGCGAGGTCCGAGAGATTCCCGGGCACGACAAGCGTCGTGCTCTCCTTGGCGAGCTTGCCGAACTGACGCACGTACTCCTCGCCGATGCGCAGCTGCATGGCTTCGATGCCACCGCGCTCGCTCAGCGCGCCCCCGACGCGGCGCAGGCCCTCGGCGGTGGCGGTCGCGACCGCGAGGATCGCCGCCGCCTGACCATCCGCCTCGTTGATCTGCTGCTGCTTGGTCGCCTCGGATGCCTTGATGACCCGTTGCTTGTCGCCTTCC
>Ga0182040_10001742_pt1 | contig 10152 bp, 9 predicted proteins | sample flu12Cox44000176_FD_125973 | JGI IMG/M metagenome (GOLD analysis project Ga0182040, IMG submission 125973) | Lab enrichment of tropical soil microbial communities from Luquillo Experimental Forest, Puerto Rico - flux8day.12C.oxic.44.000.176 | ecosystem: Environmental > Terrestrial > Soil >... | reverse complement strand
GCTGGCATGCGACCTCAACCCTTTCGACTGCATCTTCTTGATCCTCCGGCGGGTTGGTGTCGGCGCCAGGTTGTTCCCACCCTCCTTCCCGAGCTCCGCCCGAGGGTAGAACCTTAGCGACATACGTAGCCTCTGCCTTGCACGACCTTTGCGGAAAGCCTATTCCTGCTCCGTTAAATTAAGTGCCACAGCGTTGGCCAGCGTTCCTCCCGATCTATTGATATATCTCTGCCGTTGCCATTGACACCGAACTGTTATCGGATCCTCCAGTAATCAACACCTTGCCATTCTGGAGCACCGTCGAAGTGTGCCAGACGCGCACCGTGTTCATGCTGCCGGTGACCGCAAAGGTGCCGGCGGTGGGATCGTAAATTTCCGCAGTAGACTTGGCCCTCGTCTTGTAATCCGAGCCGCCGCTGATCAGAACTGTCCCATCATTCAGGGTGGTCGCAGCCTGATAGAAGCGAGGCTCGGTCATGTTCCCGGTGGCTGCGAAGCTTCCGCTGCTTGGCTCGAAAAGGTCCGCGGTCACGCCGCTTTGGCTCGCGCTCGCGCCGCCAGCGACAAGCACCTTTCCGCTGGGGAGCAAATTGGCCGTAAACCAGTCGCGCGATGTGGTCATCATCCCGGCCGCGGTGAACTGACCCGTGGAGGGATCAAACGTCTCCGAACTGGAGTACAAGGTCCAGGTCGGCGTGTAGCCCAAGATGCCGTCGCTTCCCCCCGCGATGAGCACTTTACCGCTGCTCAACAACGTTGCCGTATGGCTTTCGCGCGGAACGGTCATGTTGCCCGTCGCGTTAAACGTACTCGTACTGGGGTCGAAGATTTCCGCGGAAGCAAGCGACTGTCCACTTGTATTGTAAGAGATGACATCTCCGCCGGAGATGAGCACTTTGCCGCTCTGCAGCAGCGTCGCCGTATGATAGGTACGCGCAGCGGTCATGCTGCCGGTTGCGGCCGTGAATGTGCCGGTAGTTGGATCGTACAACTCCGCGCTGGACAGTGCGTCACCCCCATTGACCTGATAGCCGCCCGCGATCAGAACTTTGCCATTGTTCAACGGTGTAGCTGTATGTCCTGCACGCGGCACGGTCAGATTCCCAGTCGCCGAGAACGTTTCACTGGACGGATCATACAGCTCAGCTGATGCGACTGGCGTATAGCTCGCATTCTCGCCTCCCGCTACAAGCACTTTCCCATTCGGGAGCAGCGTCGCGGTATGGAAACGCCGTGGGGTGGCCATGCTCCCTGTCAAAAGGAAGCCATGGGTGGTCACCACGATGGTGAAGTTCGCCACCGCCGAGCTCTGTTTGAACTGGTCCGTCGCCGTGACGCTGATCGGGAACGACCCTGTCTGCGTTGGCGTCCCCGAAAGGGTTCCGCTGCTGGCAAACGCTATCCCCGCAAGCAAGGTCCCCGTTTCGCTCCAGGTGAATGGCTGCTGCAAGCTGTTGCCAGTTGCTGTGAAGGTATAGCTCAATGCTTGATTCAACACGACGGAAATCTGCGATTGCGCAGAGTTCACGACCGGCGGGGGAGGAAGAGTGATCGTGATGCCGTAGGTCTGACTCGTTTGAACCGAGGGTAGTCCCGAGTCCCCTATCGTCAGCACAATATTGTACGTTCCCGTCTGTGTGGGTGTGCCGCTGATCTGGTCTGGCGAATTCGAGACATTCAAGCCCGGCGGCAACGACGACCCTCCTGCGGCAGCCCAACTCCAGCTATAGGGCGGGATACCGCCGGTGCCAGCCAGAGGGAACGCGTTGATCTGGAGACATTTACGAAAAATGGAGCACTGCAGATGGTGGTAATAAAGATTGCCCACCACTCCGTTAGGCGGCGCGCTCGCTGAGGTGCAACCGCCGGCTGTGTTATTGCAACTTAAATTCAACGCCAAGGGGGCTGTGGCAGCTACACTGATGGAACTCGAACCGTTAATGGACGCCGAAGCAGTGTCCGTGGCCGTAAGCGTTTGTGTGCCGCTGGTTTCCATCGTGGCGGAAAACTGAGCCGTGCCCGCTGCCAGGGTGGAGTCCGCCGGGAGCATGGCCTGCGCGTCGCTGCTCGTGAAGTGTACAGTTCCTGAGTAGGCCACTGATACGTTGTTTGCAGCGTCCAGCGCGCTCACCGTGAACTTGAACGTAACCCGCGTTTGGGCGTCAGCTGGACTTACCGAAAAGTGCGTGGCCGCATTACTGACTACAATGATCGCACTCGTGGTCCCCTTCAGGGAGGCTGTGATCGTGTCCGTCGCCGTGATGGTTTGTGAGCCAATCGTCTTCAGCGTCACGGAAAAGTTTCCTGTTCCGCCTACCAGCTTCGAATCTGCCGGCAACGTCGCTTGTGCGTCGCTGCTCGTGAAATGCACCGTCCCCGCATAATTGGTAGCCAACGCGCCAGACGCATCCAACGCGCGAACTGTAACGTTCACGTTCATGCCCGTCGTTACGTTCGCTGCGAAGACGCTGACCGCCAATTGCGTTGCCACAACGGGAGGCGCGGCCGCCCCGCCTCCGCACCCGAAGTTGGTTATAGCGAGGGCCAATGTGAGCAGCGTTCCCAGGAGCGATATGTCTTTTTTTTTGCTCATGGCAACCTCTCTTCGTGTCGTCGGCGGAATCCATTTACGCGAAGGTGGCTTACGGACGTAGAACGCTGAGGTCCAAGAATCTTGCAGCAAACTCCGGCCGGACGCGCTGATGCTCCCTCAACTGTCTTGTTTGCCTTGTGGTGTAGTGCGCCGGAGCGCCAAAACGTTGCACCGGCACACGAGGCGACACGCAAGGTGCGAGTCGGCAGTCCGCCGCTCACTGCGAATTGCTCTGGTCGAACAACCTCTTCGCTTGCGCGGTGATGACCGTCCCGAGGGCTATGCCGTTGGGGAGCACGTCGGATGTATAACATCGCGCGTAGTTCACATTTCATGGTGTCCTCCCAAACGTTTTTCAAGGGCGGTGCCAACCCTGGTCTTGAGCGTAAGGAATTACACTTTGAAGGTGCAGCGTCAATGTCCTCCGAATCTTCTTATTCTCTTCCTCAGGTATCCGTCTAAGTGGTTGATTTGACAGGGCTGTCGGAGAGAATAGCCGGCGAGAATTGCAAAACGCGAAGGGATAGATTGCGCGACACGGGTCGGTAAGCCTTTCGACAGCATCTTCTTGATCCTCCGGCGGGTTGGTGTCGGCACCAGGATTGATCCCACGCTGCTTCCAGAGCTCCCCCGAGGGTAGAACCTTAGCGACATACCTAGTCCCTGCCTTGCACGCAACTGTACAAAAGAGTCCTTCTTGGTAGGCCAGAGAAACCTTCTTGACGTCTGTGCTGTTGCAGTTCGGGCAGCGAAAGCAGTCGCCCGAAACGAAACGGAGTTGGGCCTGTTGCGCCCAAGCGGGGAACCTATTACCTTCTGTGGCGCCATGATTGCCTTCGATAGCAGGCGATTTTGTGCCCGCTGGAGACGTTCGAGCTGAGTTATCGCGCGATCAAAGGCGCGTTCGAGCCTCTCGACACGAGATTCGCCTTCTTGTAGCGTTAGAGTCCACTCAACGCCTAATCTTCCCTGAGCTCTGCCTTTGCATCGACTAGCAGCGCAAGCGATCGACGCTCGACGGCCTGAATCATCTCGTCGATCTTGGCATCAGACTCCCTGAGCGAAACCAAGTTTGCGGGATCGAACCGAATGTTGAACGCTATTTGGCGGCTTTTGTTCTCACGATATTCGATGGTAACGCCCGCCAATTCGGGCCCCTGGCAGACAAAGCCTCGGTGCTCGACAGAATCCAGCAATTCCTCATCGGGAAATCCTTCCGGCGCATTACCAAGCAACTGGAACCGGTGAAGCCATTCCGCCACGCGCTCCAAATCGCAGAAGAAAGTGTGGAAAGCAGCGAAATATTGCCTCCTTGGTACGCGGAGGACCTGCGTGCCGTCATCCCATCTATACCTTTCTGCTTGCCCGACGGGCAGCAGTTCCGCGCTAGTCAGCGCCCCCAGGATCGGAAAGCGCGGATCAAGGACATAGGAAGGCGCGACTTCGAGGTTGTAGTCGACTACGCAGGAGCCCATGACGGCACACGCAAAGAGAGGCGCAACGATGTCTTCGTCCGTCTCCATGGCCTGGAGCGCTTTACGAGCAATCCCTAAGGTACTAACACGAATCGGGCATACGATGCATCGTGGCGGTCCGTCGGGGAAACAGCAATCACGCCCGGTTTCTTCGCTCGGGATGCGGTAGGCCAAGTTGTAGCGGCGCTCAAGGCGCTCCTTCATTGCCTCATCCAGACTTTCGGGATAGACACAGAGATCGACATCTCTAAAAGTCTGCCCTGACGACGTGGCCGTCCATTTCTGCCCTTGCCAGGAAAAGTTGACTTCCACGATGCCATCGTAGGTGACCTCTGCATGGGTCTCAGAGGTCCGATGTCGGTAGGAAGCCGACCAGCTGCTCTCGGTCTTGCTGAATGAGCCTTTTTGTAGGCAACCGAACATGAACCTAAGCGGGAGGTCCTCCTCGGCCCTCACGTCCGGTGGTTCGGCTTTGATGCCGCCATAGGGTCTCACGACTAAGCCAAGGGGTAGAAGGTCGGGGAACGAGGAATCGTCGTAAGGGCTCATCGATGCAACCTTCCATTTGAGATTGCACCACAAGCAGGAGCAAAAGATCGACACGCATCAGGCGGCGCTCACTGGAGACTTTGAGCTTTGGGGTCAGATCTGCATCTGGGCTTCCGCCAGAGCTGTTCGCGTCTACCTGGTACCGGTTGCCGGGGTCCTTTTGATTCGCTCCTGATCCGAAGCAACTATGTATGATGATTTAGGACAGAAGTCAACCGTTGTGCCTGAGAAACCTGAGAAGGCGTCGCGAGCATCCCGGAGGGTGACCTAACTTGTCCTGCTCGCATCGCGTTCGGAGAGTAACGCCACGGGGACAGCACGTAAGCCTTCGGGTTACCCGGGGCGATGGCCCCCGTTTGCCATCGTGCGAAGAGCCCCACCCATTAAAGTAACGCAGGATCGCATTGTATCTATCTGGGCCGAATCGCGTGTCTTTTACGGCCTCATCAACAGCTGAGTCTAGATCCTCGTTCACCACTTCCTCCCTTTTTTCTCGCCACCACTTTGTCCTCGCGGCCCCATCTACAATCTCAAGGTTGACGGCTACCTGGAATACCACGAAAATGCACCTTTGGTTTTAAGAGTTATCGTAGTTTCCGTTGGTGTTAGTCAAGGATTCGAGGTTGATTCGATGGAGAGGCACAAGCATGATGTCCTGATCGTCGGCGGCGGTGGCGCGGGCCTGCGCGCGGCAATTGCTGTCTGTGAAGCAAATCCCAAGCTCAGCGTGGCCGTAATTTCGAAGGTTTATCCGATGCGGAGTCACACCGTCTCGGCTGAGGGCGGCGCCGCCGGCGTCATCAAGCCAGGGGACAGTTTGGACGAGCATGCTTACGACACAATTTCCGGCGGCGATTGGCTTTGCGACCAAGATGCTGTAGAGACTTTCGTCGCGGAAGCGCCTGAAGAGTTGCTGCGGCTTGAGCATTGGGGATGCCCTTGGAGCCGGTAGCCGGACGGGCACATTGCCGTCCGGGCATTTGGCGGGATGACAAAAATGCGCACATGGTTTGCCGCAGACAAGACCGGGTTTCACATGCTACACACACTATTCCAGACGAGCCTCAAGTACGAAATGGTGATTCGCTACGACGAATGGTTCGTCACGAAGCTGCTGGTGGACGACGGCTGCGTGCAAGGCGCGGTGGCGATCGAACTGATGTCGGGAAAGATCCATACCATTACCGCGACTGCCATCATCCTTTGCACGGGCGGCTGCGGCCGTGTTTTCCCGTTCACAACAAACGCCAACATCAAGAATGGCGATGGCATGGCGCTTGCCTATCGCGCGGGTGCTCCGCTGAAAGACATGGAGTTCGTGCAATACCATCCTACCGGTCTGCCCTTTACGGGTATTCTCATCACCGAGGCGGCTCGCGCCGAGGGCGGGTACATGCTGAATAAGGACGGCTACCGATACCTCCAGGATTACAACCTCGGAAAACCGCAGCCGAAGCCCGTCCTGCGAAGTATGGAGTTGGGCCCGCGCGATCGCTTGTCGCAAGCCTTCGTAAAGGAGATGGAAAAGGGTCGCACAATCAAAGGGCCCTACGGTGATGTTGTTAACCTGGACCTGCGCCATCTGGGCGAGAAACTTATTAGCACGAAGCTGCCCTTTGTCCGCGAGCTTTGCCTCAAATACCAGAACATTGACCCGGTCAAGGAGCTGATTCCCGTGCGGCCGGTAGTGCATTACATGATGGGAGGCGTGCACACGGACATCAACGGATCCACGCCGCTCCCCGGTTTGTATGCTGCGGGCGAAGTTGCCTGTGTCAGCATCAACGGAGCGAACCGACTGGGCTCGAATTCTCTGCCGGAACTCCTAGTCTTCGGTGCGCGCGCCGGGCGCGCGGCCGCTGAGTTTGCCTCCTAGCACAGTGCTCCGAGCGCTGCGATTTTCGCACAAGCAGTGGACGAGGACAGGAGGCTCAAAAAGCAGCTCCTTGAAAAGACTGAGGGCCGTGAGCACATCGCTACGATTCGAGACGAAATGCAGAAGGCGATCGAGAATGGCGCAGGCATCTACCGGACGGGTACTTCGCTTGGAGACGCCGCGGCGAGGTTGCGCCAGCTCCAGCAGCGCTACACGAACACAGTGCTCGACGATCGCGGCCTTACATTCAACACGGAATTGATTGCCGCGATGGAGCTCGGGTTCATGCTTGACGTGGCGGAAGCAATCGTGCGGTGCGCACTGCATCGCACTGAATCGCGAGGCGCCCACCAGCGAACTGATTTCCCCAAGCGCGACGATGAAAAATTCCTGGTGCACTCGCTAGTGCACCGGAACGCGGATGGCTCGTCCCGAGTCGAGCATCTACCGGTGAAGATCACGCGTTGGCCACCCGGCGAGCGCGTCTACGGCGAGCAGACCCAGGCGAAGGATGTCCAGGCAGGGAGGTAGGCAAGCGTGGCGGAAACGATCCAACTCGAAGTAACGCGCTACTCACCGGAACACGACGCCGCGCCAGCCCTTCAGCGCTTCGAAGTACCGTATCGCAAAGACTGGGTGGTGCTCGACGCGCTGAACTACATCAAGGACAAGCTTGATGGTTCGCTCTCCTACCGCTGGTCCTGCCGCATGGGAATCTGTGGAAGCTGCGGGATGATGGTGAACGGCGAACCGAAGCTGACGTGCGCGACTTTCCTCTCGCACTATGCGCCCGGTGCAGTGCGGGTAGAGCCGCTGCGCTATTTCCCGGTGGTTCGTGATCTCGTCATCGAAATGACCGATTTCATGGTCAAGCTTCAAAAAGTAAAGCCCTGGATCATTCGGAAAGATGAGAAGTCGATCGCAGACGGTGAATATCGGCAGACGCCGCAGCAGCTCGACGTTTACAAGCAATTCAGCATGTGCATCAACTGCATGCTGTGCTATGCCGCATGCCCAGTTTATGGACTTGACCCACTCTTTACCGGGCCAGCAGCCATCGCGCTGGCGCAGCGCTACAACATGGATTCGCGCGACGAGGGAGCGAGGGAACGCATGGATATTCTCTCCCAGCACGAAGGAATTTGGGCCTGCACGTTTGTGGGTGAATGTACGAAGGCCTGCCCGAAGAATGTGGACCCCGCTGGCGCCATCCAGCAATACAAGTTGACCGCGGCAAAAGAGTGGTTCAAATCCCTACTGGTGCCCTGGGGGGCGAAATGACGCGACACGAAGCAAAAGGGGCGACGCAGTACACGCCGTACCACCCACGGTGGTACCGGACGCGAGTCTCGACCTATTGGTGGCTGTGGAAGTGGTACTACCTGAAGTTCGTGCTGCGCGAGCTGAGCAGCATCTTCGTCGCCTATTTTGTCGTGATCACTCTGCTGCAGATCCACAGCCTGGGTCGCGGACCCGATGCCTATGTGAGATTCGAAGAGCGGATGCGCAATCCGCTGATGATTGCGCTAAACGCCATTAGCTTTCTCTTTGTGCTGTTCCACACGATCACTTGGTTCAATCTCGCCCCGCGGGCGATGGTCGCGCATCTCGGGGGCAAGCGCGTTCCGGATGCTCTGATAGCATGCTCGAATTATGTGGCGTGGCTCGCGATCTCGGCTGTAGTGGCGTGGTTTATCTTGAGGTGACACATGGCAGAGGAGGCACCGAAGAAATTCCTTGAGCCTCTCTTCTGGACACTGTTCAGCGCGGGAGGTGTCGTGGCAGCATTGCTCATGCCCGTTCACATTTTTCTATTCGGCCTGGCTCTCCCGCTGGGCTGGCTCCAGGACCTGAGTCACGGGAGGGCCCTGGCGCTCATCGAACATCCGTTGGTGCGGATTTATCTGTTCGTCTTTTGCTCTTTGCCGCTTTTTCATTGGGCGCATCGGTTTCGTTACACGCTGTACGACGGCTTGCAGATCAAACATTTGAACGAGGTCATCACCGTTTTCTGTTATGGGGGAGCGATCATTGGGACGGCGCTAGCGGGCTACGTGTTGTGGAGCATTCCATAGCACGGCCAGTTCGCTCCCGCTAAAGCCAGGCAGAGACTCAGCCCGGACGATTGGCGCCGTTATGTTTCCATCGAGGCGTATCATCCGGTTTGCCGAGCCAACACACCGTAATTCTCGGATCCACAGGGCTTGCAACCGATGGATCAGCAGATCGCAAAGGGTCAACGGCATGATCATTGAACCCCCGGAAACCACACCGCTCCGCCCCTATCTCCCGGGGGCCTGGTACTCGACTTTCTTCCCCAATGCCTGATCTGTCTCTGCAATTGTGAGCAATGGAGTGGTCTTGATACGAACAAGCCCCGTGGAGCAGGCGTTGATGCTTGCTGCAGCCATCGCCGCGTCGTCCGGGCTTAAAGGGTCTGATGAAAGATATTTACGTCATGCGGAAAATACACCTACTGTTTTGTTGCTGTGAACTCAGCCTGCGTCCCATGCAACTTGTCGTCAACCACGACCTTCATCGTTTTCCCATCAGCCGACACGTTGATTCGCGCGACGCTTATCACTTTTCCGTCGCGCTTGTCGGTCTCTTCCATTGTGTTAGCGCCCGTTTTCTTTACGGAAACGCTTGTCGTTCCCGGATCGCCCTTGTACGGCGCTTCCGTCCCGTCCAACTTCGCGGTGTAGCTCTGTCCCGTCTGGTTCGACATTGTCAAGCTGTCGCCGGTCACGTTGTACGTAATGCGTAGCGCATTTTCCGATAGAGATTCCATCTTCGCCATTCGCCACGATCCGGAAATGGCGTGTGAACCCTCCGGCCCCTTCGACACTCGGGTCTCGCTGCCCTTGCCTGTCACTGGATCAGCATTCGTCGCGCTGCTGTCGCTGAACTCAAACATCAGCGTGTTTCCGTCCGGCGATACCCAGGTCTTTGAAGTAGCCACTGTCTTCCCGTTCTTCTTGTCCGCCTCTTCGATCGTCCGATCGTCCACGACTTTGATGTTCATCGTGTCGTAGTACGGGTGTCCGGTAATTTTCTGGTCTTGCCCGTCTGCCTTCACTTCGATCGGAGGCGCGCAAGTCTTGCAATGATACATTCCGTCTTTCAGAAGGTACTCATCTGGCTTCTGGGGAAACTTCGCCGTGCCTAGATCAACCTTCCACGTGCCGTCGAAGACGCTTTGCGCCATTGTCACCGGTGGCGCCAAAAACATTAGCAACAAAAGCCAATATCCTCTCTTCATGGCTAGCTGTTTATCTCCTTCCAGTCGAATTTTGGGGGATTCCTGAGAGATCAGATACTTGATTGCCACTATACTCCCGCCGTTTTCGGCCTTCAACACTTCCCCTTTCAATCTTTTCAATCACATCGGCTTGGCATTGGGTGCGGATTCTAGGCGATCAGCATTCCAGCGGATTCCGATCAGAGATTCTCCGACACGACCTTAGGATCTTCGCAAACTCTGTTGTGGCTCGAACCCTATTCGACGTTTACGACGGTCACGGGTATCCTTTTTTGTCCAAGGCATTGTTGTCAAAGCACTTAGTCCGACTCGAACGCCTTCAGCGGATGCGGCTCGGTCAACCGCTCTTGCCAAACTCGAAGTGCACCATTCGCCCGAGCTCCACGCAGTTGGTTTC
>Ga0182040_10001741_pt1 | contig 10153 bp, 10 predicted proteins | sample flu12Cox44000176_FD_125973 | JGI IMG/M metagenome (GOLD analysis project Ga0182040, IMG submission 125973) | Lab enrichment of tropical soil microbial communities from Luquillo Experimental Forest, Puerto Rico - flux8day.12C.oxic.44.000.176 | ecosystem: Environmental > Terrestrial > Soil >... | reverse complement strand
TGCCGCCGCCAAACGAATAAACGTATTTTTCCATCTTAGGCGCTCCTCCGGTTGAAAGTGGTCTCTGGTTTCTTTAGTTCCTGGTTCTTGGTTCGTTGTTCGTTTGTCCGTGGTCCATTGTCAGTAGTCGGTGGCCCCGACTCCCTCTTCGCGACTACCCACTCGCCCGGGTGCCGGTCCCGACTCCCTATTCGCAGCTCCCTATTCGCTGTCTCTTGATGTCGGCGCGTCGACAAAACTTGAAGCTGTACTTTCAATTTGCAAACCGTAGGGCCGACCCTTGGGTCGGCCGCCAGGCCGGGGCAAGCCCCGGCCCTACATCCCTGGTTGCGCGGTGGGACGACCCTCCATTCGATGGCGTCGTTTCATCGGGTGAATCAGCACTCACATCCTCGCCGCCCTTGATTCTGACGTATCCAGGTTGCCTTCGATCTCTGAAAGATCCGCCACACGCGAGAACACTTTCTCGTCCAAGAGCGCCAACAGCAGTAGACGGTTGCGTCTTACACTCGGGTCTTCGTGCATTACCAACACTTGGTCAAAGAACCTGTCGATAGCGGGTCTGAGGCGCGCCGTCAGGGTCAGCATGGTGTCGTAATCTCCGGACAGGATGCCGCCCTCCGTCACCTGACCGAAGATTGCGCTGTAGGCCTGGTAAAGTTCTACCTCGGCGTCTTGCTCCAGCAAACCAGGGTTTAACTGGCCAGACTTATATTCTTCAGGCGAGGCGGATTTTCTCAGGATGTTTCTGGTGCGCTTAGCAGCGACTGTAAGAGCTACATAATCCTCGCTGTCTCTTATCTTCTCGACCGCGCGGGCACGTTTCAACGCCTCCGCTGGTATGTTCAAGCCCTTCGCGATGACGGCACGTACGGTGTCGTATCGACATCCTGCAACCGTCTCGAGGTAGAACTTCATGCGCTCATCGAAAAACTTCGCAATCGGGTCAAGCAGCGCATGCCAGTCTCGCCCAAGGGCTTTCGCGGTTCCAACTAGAAGGCGGGGGAGGATGATAGGCAGTGAGAATTCAACCAACACTTTAATTACGGCGTTTCCCTGCCTACGCAGTCCAAAGGGATCGCTGGAACCGGTCGGCTCCAGCCCGGCGACGAAGCCGCCAACCACAGCGTCGATCTTGTCAGCAAGTGAAACGATGGCTCCCACGATGCCTCGGGGCAGTTGGTCGTCCACCCCGACCGGCTTGTAGTGGTCGTAGATCGCATCGGCTACTTCTTTCGGTTCGCCCTGCACCGCGGCATAAAGCCCGCCGACGATTCCCTGAAGTTCGGTGAACTCTTGCACCATCTGCGTCGTGAGATCGCACTTGCACAATTCGACGGCGCGCGCGGCGTTTTCCGCCTCCTGAGGGGACAGCCTTCCCTGCTCTTCCAAGTCGGCGCACAAGCGTCTGGCGATGGCCTCCATCCGCCGGACCTTGTCGCCATAGCTGCCGAGCTTCACTTGGTATGTGACTCGTTCCAGCATGGGCAGGCGGTCGCGAAGGGGAATCTTCTGGTCGGTGTTCCAGAAGAACTCGGCGTCGGAAAAGCGCGCGGTCAGAACGCGTTCGTGCCCTGCCCGGATCTGCCCGTTAGGGTCGCGGTCGACGTTAAGTACTGCAACGAATTGGCTGTGGATTTCTCCTTCAGCAGACTCTACTGCAAAGTACTTCTGGTGGTCTCGCATTACAGTGGTCAGGATTTCGCGGGGCAGTTTCAAAAACCTTTCGTGGAAAGAGCCTCTAAATGCCCGGGGCCATTCGGTCGAGCTCACAATCCAGTCCTCGAGCTCCTTGTCCTCGACCACATGGAAGCCAGATAACTCCAATGAAGAACTCACAACAGAGCGCAGCTGTTCCATGTCATTGGGTTCGATAGGAGAATCGCGGATCTGTTCTACAGAGCCTTTCAAGTCAGATAGCATTGAGACATGAAGTACAACTCTAAGCTCCGCTTGCAGCGCTTCACGACGCCTCACGGGGTCGAACTCCACGAGCGCCGCACGAAGCCTCTTCGAGTAATCGCCAAAATCAGTCACACCGATGGGTTGCATCCCGTGGGTGCGGTGTCCATAGGTTACGTTTCCCGACCTCACTCCCGCAATCTCGATGGAAATGACTCGGCCGTGTTCCCCTGCACCAAGCAAGGCCAGAATCCAGCGGATGGGCCGGACGAAGCGCGTCTTGGACTTCTCCCAGTACATGCTCTTAGGGAAGCTGAGGTCGGTGACTACCTGAGGCAAAACCTCAGGTAACACTTTAAGTGCAGATTGCCCTGAAGTGCGCTTCTGGACCGCGACGTACTCACCCTTCGGAGTTGAAACCCTGATTAAGTCCTGAACAGCAGCACCGTTCTTAGCCGCAAAGCTCTCCGCGGCGCGGGTGGGATTGCCCTGGGCGTCGAAGGCGGCTTTGGCCGCTGGTCCGCGAACCTCCTCCACCTTGTCGGGCTGCTTTTCGAGAACTTCTGGAAAATAGGCGACCATTCGGCGTGGCGTCGAGTAAGTCTGTAGGGGCAGCTCGGGAACTGCCCCTTCGCGACCCGCCCCGCCGAGCAGACCCACCTCTCGCAGAGCTTCTCGCAGCTGCTCACCCAAATCCCTCTGGGCGTCGGCTAGGAATCGCGCAGGAATCTCCTCACAGCCGATTTCGATAAGCAGCGGCAAGGTTCGGGGATTCGACACTTGGGTTTCGGCGTTCGGGACTGTAGTCATGGTTACGGGATCGGGATTCTGGTTCGGAATTCGCGGTTCGGGGTTCGGGCCAATTGCTGTCAGGTCGGCACCTCCCGTGGCACCCTCGAAAGTCAACCCAGCCCTGTCATTCCGAGGAGCGAAGCGACGAGGAATCTGCTTGTGACGGTGAAGAACAGAAGAAGCAGATTCCTCGCTCCGCTCGGAATGACTCGTTGGGGGGACTGCTTTTCCAGTTTCCGGTTTCCAATTTCCAGTTTCCAACTTCCAGGCGCTCATGCGGGCTGGACCTCGGCGACGGGCGAGAGCCGGTCGACATAGATTTGCGCTACCTGGCAGGCCATCTTTCTGATTCTGGCGATGAGGGCCACGCGTTCGGTGACGCTGATGGCGCCCCGAGCGTCGAGGATGTTGAACAGGTGGGAGCACTTTAGGCAGAAGTCATAAACCTTACGCAAGGGAAAGCAGCTCTGCCAAGGCCTCCGCTCAGTGGCTTGCCTATTGCCATTCCCTCCTTTCAGTTGGCCTAGGTCGACGGACATGTGTTCGCCCTTCTTCGGCCTCATTATCCTCCAGTAGTTCTCCAGCAACCGGAGCGCTTCGCCCTCATAAAGGTCGAGAAGCTTGCGGCAGGTCTCCGGGTCAGCGTCTTCGAAATCATAAACCGATAGTTCAAGTTCTTCAGACTGTCTTAAGTCTCCGTAGGTCAGTGTGTTATTCCATTTGATCTCATACACCGATTCAACATTCTGCAGGAACGCTGCGATGCGCTCAAGACCGTAGGTGAGTTCCACGCTGATGGGGTCGAGATCCAGCCCGCCGTACTGCTGGAAATAGGTGAACTGGGTAATCTCCAAGCCATCGAGCACTACCTGCCAACCGATGCCCCAGGCTCCCAGCGTGGGCGCTTCCCAGTTATCCTCCTCGAAGCGAATATCGTGATGGCGGAGATCTATCCCCAGCTCGCCGATGCTGGCCAAGTATAGCTCTTGGATATCATTGGGAGGCGGCTTAAGGATCACCTGCATCTGGGTGTGCTTGAGCAACCGATTGGGGTTCTCGCCGTAGCGCCCGTCCGCGGGCCGGCGCGAGGGTTGAACATAAGCCACACGGTAGGGGTTGGGTCCGAGTACCCGCAGAAAAGTCTCCGGGCACATTGTTCCTGCCCCGACTTCGAGATCGTAAGGCAGTGCGAGCACGCAGGCTTGCCTTGCCCAGAAGTCGTTGAGGCGAGCTATGGTGTCCTGAAAAGTTAAAGTGCCTTGTGAGGCTTCTCGGTTCATTCTGCTGTGCCTTCCGTTGTTCGTGGTCTGTTTGCCCTAGCAGGCTGCCAAAAAAGGCCTTGCCGGCCTTCGTAGAGGCGGTCCCGCATGTGGGACGAGCAGGTCGTTGAATCTAAAATCCCGAGCTAAAGCCCGCCGCTACGAGAAAACAACGAACCGCGAACAACGGACATCCCTACATCTCTTGATTCAGCAGTTCTCGCGTTATCAACTTCTTGTCGGCGTGAGTCTGGATGAGCTCCTCGAAGAAGTGGCGCGCCGCAGTCGGTTCCGGTGCCGGTTTCTCCGTGCTCAACCACCGATCTAATGGGGAGTGCCTCAAGGTCTCGGCCACGGCCAAGGCACGCGACGAGACAGGATGCGTCGCGCCACCTGGGCGGCAGGTGCGGCACAGCAAACCCTCAGAACCTGGTCCGTAGTAACCAGGCTCGTCGCCCAGCGTGCGGCGGCAGCCAGCGCATCGGTCGAGATCAGGCAGGAACCCACCCAAGAGCAGCAGCCAGTAGTTAAAGTAAACGAGCGGCCGATCCACTTCGCCCGAGTGCTTCAGGCCTCGAAGCGTCGCCAGCAGCAACCGGAACGCACGCTCGTTCAGTTCGCGCTCGGGAAGCAGGCGCTCGCAGACCTCGGCAATATATTGAGCCGCGACGTGGCGCCGGTAGTCCCTCTGCATGTCGAAGAAGGACTCGAGCAGTTCAGCCGAGTTCAGACGAAGCAGGTCGCGGTTCTCACGCTCAAAGAGCCACAACCGGATGTAGCTCAGAGGTTCCAGCGTTCCGCCATATCGGCTCTTGGTACGCTGCGAACCAGCGGCAACCGCTCTCAGGCGCCCTGCCTGTCGGGTAAAAAGCGAAACGATCTTATCTGCCTCTCCCAAGCGGTAGGTCCTGAGAACAATGGCTTCCGTTTCGCGCAGGGGCATCTTAAGGCCCGATGTCGACGCGCCGACAAATAGCAAAATTAACACAATCCTGAGCGGCTTGTCAGCAGCGGATTGAGATGAGAAGTCGGGTCAAGCTGCGGATGCACACAGATCAACACGGATTAAACATTACGCTTTGACCCTGTAATCGTTGCTCTACCTGGGGGCTCCGGAAACCACAATTTGCCGTACTGTGGAAAAAGGAGGGGCTTATGTGGATATCAGGTTATGTTAACTAGCTCAGGGCGCCCCAAAAGATTATCAGACATGGCTGTGGATAGGCACCGCGATCACCGACAGCTCCGCGGGCTCAGACACTCTGAAGGTGTGAAAAAATCGTTGGCCACCGGCCGATGCGGCTGCGCCCGCCCAAAGAGTTTAATCTTAAGCCTGCGGTCCGAAAGGGTCGAGCCCTTCCGCACAGCAGGCGGCAGAGCCGCGATTTTTTCACACCTTCTCTGGCCCGGGAGAGGCCACCCCTCGGGGTGCAGAGCCTCGCGTCCTCCTGGCAGGCCAATCGCGACTGCAGATCAATGGAGAAATCGGTCGCGATCATGAACCCAGGTCCACGCCGCCCAGCATGAAAAGCCACCCGACCGGTCGCTGCGGCGACAGAGGGTGTTCCCGAGACCCCGTCGGAACCTGGGCCCCAAAGCAGGGCCGTTCACCCACCCATTTTGGAAATGGGAGCACATGGGAGCACATGGATTTCTTTCCAGCAACCTTTGCCTCGCGTAGAATAGGCAACCTGCGGGCGAGGAGGAGGGTTCGAATTTGGGTAGATCTCAAGTTGATGTTGTCGGGTTGGGGCTCAACGCCACCGACACGGTGATTCTGGTTCACGGCTTCCCTGCCCTGGGTGGAAAGGAGCGCGTGGTCTCCCAGTCGCGGCAGGCAGGAGGCCAAGTCGCAACTGCTCTGGTCACCTGCCAGCGGCTGGGACTGCGGGCACGTTACATCGGCAAGGTGGGAGACGATGAGGCCGGCCGGTTTCAGTTGGCCAGTTTGCGGAATGAAGGTTTGGACGTGCGCCATACCCGAGTAGCACCCAAGACGCCCAACCAAGTCGGCTACATCATCGTTGACAAGGCCACTGGTGAACGCACCGTCTTCTGGGACCGCGACCCGCGCCTCGCCATGTTACCCTCAGAACTAAGCGAGGAGGCAGTGTGTTCGACCAAAGTTTTACACCTGGACGGCTGTGACGTGGAGGCTTGCCTGCAAGCTGCCCAGTGGGCGCGCCGGGCGGACATTCCGGTGGTGGCAGACTTAGACACAGTTTACAAAGAGGTGGAAAGGCTTTTTCCCCTTGTCGACTACCTGATAGCCTCTTCCAACTTCCTGCCCGCCGCCACCGGCGAGGCTGACCCTTTTCGTGTCTTGGAGTTGATGGTCCGGGAGCACAGAGTACGAGCGCCAGGCATGACCCTCGGCCGCGAAGGCGCTCTGATGCTCTGGCAGGGTCGGTTCATCTACTCCCCGGGATTCGTAGTGGAGGCGGTCGACACGACTGGCGCGGGTGACGTCTTTCACGGAGCCTTCATCTATGGTCTGCTGGCGGGCTGGGGAATGCCTCGTGTCCTCGAGTTTTCTAACGCTATGGCCGCCCTGAACTGTACGTCGCTCGGCGCTCGCGGAGGAATCCGTACCCGCGCTGAGGCCGAGAAGCTTTCCGCTGGCGGCCATCGCCACATCAACCGGGACTACACGAAAAGGGCGAACAAGAGCATGAAAGTGAAAGCGTGACGCAGGAGACTGGTTCCATGAATCAAGCCGGATATGCTCTGGTCACAGGCGCTTCGAGTGGCATCGGTGAGTGCTTTGCCAGGGCTCTGGGGGCGCGTAAGTGGAACTTGGTTTTGGTTGCGCGAACAGAAGAGAAGTTGTCCGCTCTGACCAAAGAGCTAAGCTCAGCCTATGGGATCCAGGTCGCGTCCTTGGCCTTCGACCTTAGCGCGCCGGGGGCCGCCAGCCGGCTGGCCGCAGCCTTGAAGGAGCGGCAACTCGAGATAGGTCTGCTCGTCAACAATGCCGGCTTCGGGGCAAGGGGCCTGTTCCACAAGCTTTCCCCCGACCGCCAGTCCGAAATGTTACGGCTCAACGTTCATGCCATGATGGAACTTACGCATTGCCTTCTTTCTCCCATGCTCGATCAGCGAAAGGGCGCTGTAATAAACGTCTCATCCACAGCCAGCTTCCAGCCGGTTCCTTACACCGCCGTTTATGCTGCCAGCAAGGCGTTTGTCACCAGTTTCTCTATGTCGTTGGCGGAGGAGCTTCGCCCCTATGGAATCAGCGTTGTCACCCTCTGCCCGGGCGGCACACGAACCAATTTTTTCCAGGCCAGCGATTACGGGACCCGGAAGCTTCCCGGCGGCCTGCAGGAGCCCCGGCAGGTTGTAGCCGAGGCGCTCAAAGCGTTGGATCGCGGTGGCGGCTTGGTGGTACCACGCCTCTTCAACAAATTCTTCCTGGAGATCCAACGGCTTGTTCCGCGAACTTGGGTTCCGCGCTTCGGCGCCAGGATTTTTCGGGAGGAGTAAATGGCAAAGAACGAACGGCGGCAGATGTCGGCTGACGGGTCACTGGCTTCGAGACCGCCTTATACCGCGAAGCAAGGACAGTACCTCGCGTTTATTCACGCCTACCAGAAGATGCACAGACGCGCGCCGTCCGAGGCTGATCTGCAGCAGTACTTTAGGGTGTCCCCACCTTCGGTGCACGACATGATCCTGAGGCTGGAGGAACAAGGATTGATCGCGAGAGTGCCCGGACAGGCGCGGTCCATTCGGATTCTGCTCGCGCCGGAGCAGTTACCGGACCTGGAGTCCTGATCCAAGAGAATTGGCGGGTCGCCTCCGTCAAGATCACAGCCGTTCAACAGTCAAGGGATCAGGCTGGCCATCAAAATACTTCTGCAAGGCAGCGACAAAGACCTCGTTGTCAGATCCAACGCAAGAAAACAGAGTCATGGAAGATCGAAACTTCAGGTCATCCGGGTAGCCGAAAATTTGTTCGATCGAACGTCCCTCCAGAAGGTTCACAAGCTGAGTGCACTCCTTTAATCTAGGCCCGAGAATCGAATGGCCTAGGTATGCCGCGGCTTCGTCTCGGGAAGAAATACCGAACTTGTTCGCCGTCCAGCTGTAACCTAGACCTCGGAGTTGAGGGAATACGAACCACATCCAGTGGCTCTCTTTGCGACCTCTCCGCAACTCGGAACATACCTTCTCAAAAACCGGATTCTGTGCATTCACAAACCTTTGCAGATCGAAAGGATCGTTCATATCGGTCGCCTGCACCCGTAATTCAGTCGCATAACACAACTCTACGCGTGGTCAGTCGATCCACGGGGTACCAGCGCGAACGACCTCCGCAAGCCTTGCTACTGGAGGTATCTCCTCACGATGGCGTCAAGCTTGCCCTGGGCCCCGAGGATCAACTCAATCGTCTCCCGCACTGCGCCAATACCCCCCGGACAACGCGTCCAATAATGGACGTGGCGGCGCAACAGAGGGTGGCCATTCCCAACTCCAACCGCAAGGCCGACACGCTTGAGCACGGGCAGATCCACAACGTCGTCGCCGATGTAGCAAACCTCCTCATCCTTTAGCCCGGCCCGACGCAAAATCGTCTGGTAGGGCAGCAGCTTCGCAAGGGCATCCTGCACGATGAAGTGCATACCCAATTCACGGGCGCGATACTCCACCACCGGCGAGCCACGCCCGGAGATGATGCCAGTCTTAAGTCCAGCCTCCATGGCAAATCGGAGGCCCAGGCCATCCCGCGAGTCGAAGGTCTTTGTCTCCACCATTCGCCCGCTTCGGGGCCCGCCCATCGCGCGAACGTAGGGCAGATAGTAGATGCGCCCATCGGTCATGACCCCGTCCACGTCCATCAGCAGGAGCTTTATCTTTCGGGCGCGCGCGCGCACATCTTTTGTCATAGGGGGATCAGAGTCGTCCGTTGGCCTTCGTGCGTCGTAAATTGGGGTTTGCTAAGGACCAAGCCCAAGCAACAAAAAACCACGACAACGGACAACTGACTGCGGGCGTCTCTCAGAACATTTCCGTCGTCCACAGATCGTGGATGTGGACAACACCTTCGACCCTGCCCTGTGGATCGACCACGGGCAGGGCGGTAATCTTGCGGGATTCCATCAGGTGCAGGGCGGCGTTGGCAAGCTCACGGCGCCCGATGGTCACCGGGGCGCGCGTCATACACTCGGAGGCCGTCAGCCCGAGAGCACGCTCCCCTTGCCGCTCGAAAAACCGCCTCAGGTCGCCGTCCGAGATGAAGCCCGCCAGTCGATCCCCTTCCTCGACCACCGTGGTGAGTCCCAGGCCCTTGCGGCTCATCTCATAGATCACATCCGGAATCGAAGTCGCGGAGTTGACGCGCGGGACCTGCGCTCCCGTGTGCATGACATCTTCCACCCGTCGCAACTTCACGCCCAGGTCGCCGCCGGGGTGCAAGGCGGCGTAGTCGTCTTCAGTAAAGCCCTTTCTCTCCAACAGGGCCATAGCGAGGGCATCGCCCACGGCGAGCATCGCAGTAGTGGAGGCAGTGGGTGCCAGGCCCAGGGGGCATGCTTCCTGCCCGACACCGACGTCGATGACTACTTCGCTCGCCTGGGCGAGGGTCGATGCACGGTTTCCCGTCAACGTGATCAATGGTAAACCCAAGCGTTTGACCGTATCGAGCAGGCGAAGCAACTCCTCAGTTTCGCCGCTGTAGGAGAGTGCTACCAGGACATCGTCAGGGACGAGCCGCCCCAGGTCGCCGTGCAAGGCCTCAGCCGCGTGCAAGAAAAAAGAGGGCGTTCCCGTGCTCGAGAAGGTTGCAGAAATCTTCCGGCCAATAATGCCTGACTTGCCCATGCCGGTCACCACCACCCGGCCCTGGCAACCGAAGAGGGTATCCACCGCACGCTCAAAGCCCTTGTCCAAGCGACCAGCCACTTCGCTAAGGGCTCTAGCCTCAATTTCCAGCACTCTACGGGCGCTGTCCAGGCTCATAAGAACCCTGGGGAGCGCGGGCGTCTCGCCCGACCTCCTGCGTTACCGGACCTGTGTGCCACGACCCGAGTTGCTCATCGAAACCAACAGCTCAACCACGGGCGAGACGCCCGCCCGCGCTCCCGGCAACTAGCAGGCTGCTGAAAAAACCTCCGAGCATGTCATCCTGAGCGGAGCGAAGGATCTGCTTTTTGTTTGTTTTCAATGAGGAACAGCAGATGCTTCGCTGCGCTCCGTCT
>Ga0182040_10001737_pt1 | contig 10162 bp, 7 predicted proteins | sample flu12Cox44000176_FD_125973 | JGI IMG/M metagenome (GOLD analysis project Ga0182040, IMG submission 125973) | Lab enrichment of tropical soil microbial communities from Luquillo Experimental Forest, Puerto Rico - flux8day.12C.oxic.44.000.176 | ecosystem: Environmental > Terrestrial > Soil >... | reverse complement strand
CTCGCGACGCGGGTGTCCGTGGACGCCGTACTCCCGACTGCCGTGTCAGCAGCCGGTGGCATCGTGATCCGACTGGACCCGCTCGGAGCCTTCTTCCTGGCGCTCATTACCGCCGTCAGCCTTCCCGCCGCGGTGTATGGCACGACTTACATGGCGGAATACGACGGCCGCTGTTCGCTGCGGGTCTTCGGGCTCATGTTCAACGCCTTTCTGCTCGGAATGAGCGTGGTCCCGTGCGCGGCGAACATCTTTACATTCGTCATGGCGTGGGAGCTCATGGCCGTGTCGTCGTACTTCCTCGTCATGACCGAAAGTGAGAACAGCGAAACCCGGCAGGCGGGTCTGTGGTACGCCGCCATGACGCATCTGGGGCTCGTGCTCCTGTTGCCGATGTTCTTCCTCATCGCGGCTGGCCACGAGGCGACGGCATTCGTCGACCTCAGAGCGTATGGCGCGACGCTGACCGCAGGCACGCGCACGGCGGTGTTCCTCCTGGCGCTCACAGCATTTGGGTCGAAGGCCGGCATCGTGCCGCTCCATGTCTGGTTGCCACGAGCGCATCCCGCCGCGCCGAGCCACGTCTCCGCGCTGATGTCGGGCGTGATGATCAAACTGGGGATCTACGGTCTGATCCGCGTGCTGTTTGACCTCTTAGGCGGCGGGCCCGCCTGGTGGGGAGGCGTGCTCCTCGCCGTCGGTTCGATTTCCGCGCTGCTCGGCGTGTTGTACGCGTTGGTCGAGCATGACCTCAAGCGACTCCTCGCGTACCACTCGGTCGAGAACATCGGCATCATCCTGATTGGCCTCGGGGCCGGATCGCTCCTGCACAGTGTGGGCCTGCGGGCACTCGCCGTGATTGGCTGGACCGGGGCCCTCTTCCACACGCTGAATCACGCCTGCTTCAAAGGGCTGCTCTTCTTGGGCGCTGGCAGCGTCAAGCAACAAACCCACACCGGCAACATGGAGGAGCTGGGCGGCCTCATCACGCGGATGCCCCAGACGGCGCTGTACTTTCTCGTAGGGTCGGCCGCCATTGCGGCGCTGCCGCCGCTCAACGGGTTTGCCTCGGAGTGGCTGGTCTTCCAATCCCTCTTGGCGGGCGCGCACATCTCCCGGCCGGAGATTGCTGCCGGGTTTCCGATCGCAGTCGGGATGCTCGCCCTCACGAGCGGCCTCGCGGCGGCCTGCTTCGTGAAGGCGTTCGGGATCAGCTTTCTCGCGATGCCGCGCTCGGATCACGCGGCACAGGCACGCGAGTGCCACTGGTCGATGCGCGCAATGATGTTGGTGCTGGCCGGGGGCTGCGTGGTGTTGGGCCTGGCTGCACCGTGGGTCACCCGCGGTCTGAGCCGCATCATCGACGGCGTTCCGGGTCTATCAGCGGGCGAGCCGATCCCGCCATCATCATCGCTGTGGCTGACCGTCCCGAGCAGCAGCGCGCAAGTCTCGCCGCTTCTGCTGGCAGTGCTGCTGGGGGCAATCACGGTTGCCGTCCTTGGGGCGATTCATGTGGGAGGGCTTCGCGTCCGGCGGGCCGACACTTGGGGGTGCGGCCGCATCAGCCAAACCCCCCGGATGGAATACACGGCATCGGCGTTTGCCGAGCCCTTGCGCCGTGTCTTCGCCGAGGTGTACCAGCCGACGCAGGACCTGAGCATCAGTATGCATCCGGAGGCGCGCTACTTCATCCAGTCGATCACGTACACCAGCCATGTCGTGCCGTGGTTCGAGCACGTCTTCTATGACCCTGTGATCCGAGCGGCTCGAGGGCTGGCGGCGCAGACACGCCGGTTGCAGGCTGGCTCGCTTCACCTGTACCTGCTCTATGTCGTCGCCGCGCTCGTGGCGGCGCTCGCCTGCGCATGGTGGTTCCAATGAGCCGATACGTGGTGCTGGTCGTGCAGCCGCTCGTGGCACTCGCCCTGGCGCCCGGGCTCGTCGGCTTCGTCCGATGGCTCAAGGCCCGGCTCCAGAGCCGGCGGGGCGCCCCGCCGTGGCAGCCGTATTTCGAGATCCGGAAGTTGTTCGGCAAGGAAGCCGTCGTCTCGCACACTGCCTCCTGGATCTTCCGCGCGACGCCGTTCGTGGTGTTCGGCACGAGCGTCGTCGTTGCCTCGCTCGTGCCGCTTATCCTCGTGCCGGCGAGCCCGTTGGTCGCCGGCGACGTGTTCGCCGCCGTCTATCTGTTGTTGCTCGGGACCTTCTTCCTGGCGCTCGCCGGCCTCGACACCGGGTCGCCGTTTGGGGGCATGGGCGCCAGCCGCGAAATGACCGTCGTCGCGTTGACCGAGCCGACGGTCGCGTTGTCGATTGTCGCGTTGGCGCTCAGTGCCGGATCGACGAACTTCTCGCAGATCGTGGCTCGGACGATCGCGGAACCGGCGGCGGCGCTCGGACCTGGCCATCTGCTGGCGTTCATCGCGTTGTTCGTCGTCACGCTGGCGGAAACGGGACGGTTGCCCGTCGACAATCCGTCGACGCACTTGGAACTCACGATGATTCATGAGGCAATGGTGCTCGAATACTCGGGACCGTACCTCGCCTTGATCGAATGGGGATCCGCGCTCAAGCTGCTCGTCTTTCTCGCGCTGGCCGCGAATCTCTTCATACCGTGGGGCCTGGCGTTCGCACTCGCCCCGGGCGCGCTGGCGATTGGGTTGGCGAGCGCGATCGTGAAGCTCGGCGCCCTGGCCGCCACAATCGCGGTCCTGGAAACCCGCGTCGCCAAACTGCGCCTCTTTCGGGTACCTGAGCTCTTGAGCGCGTCCTTTGTACTGGCGCTGCTGGCGGTCATGTCGACGTTCCTCGTGAGGTGAGCTTGTGGGTGGCGCGTTTTCCCAGTTGGTCATGCTCGGCAGCAGCGGCATGCTCCTGACGGCGCTGATCGTGCTGTGGCGCAAAGGCGTCCCGGCGTACATCACGGCGTATCGATGGCAGTCGTGGCTCCTGGCGGCGCTCACGGCGACCGTCGGCTATTACGGCGGTGACGGCCAGCTGTACTGGGTGGCAGCGCTGTTACTGGGGCTGAAAGGCGTCGCGATCCCGGCGTTGTTGCGCACCATGCAACGGCGGTTCGGGACCGAGCGTGAAGCGACGCCGTATGTCAACACTGAGGTTTCGCTGCTCATCGCGAGCGTCCTCGTGGTGTTCGCGTACCTGCTGGGGCGTCCGTGGATGGCCCTCACACAGCTGCCGACACGCCAGGGATTACCGTTGGCGATGAGCGTGCTGTTTGTGAGCTTGTTCATCATCGTGAGCCGCAAGAAGGCCATCACGCAGGTCATCGGCTTCCTGATGCTCGAGAACGCGATCGCCTTGCTGGCTGTCGTCGGGACCTTCGGCGTGCCGTTGCTGGTCGAGTTCGGCGTATTCCTCGACGCGTTGATGGGATTCCTGGTCATGCAAATTTTCATCTACCACATTCACGACACGTTTGACACGCTGGATGTCGACGCGTTGGCGCGCCTTCGCCACTAAGTGTGACCATGAGCCTGATTCTTGCTGTGTTGTTGGCGCCGCCGCTAGGAGCCTCGAGTCTGGCGATTCTCGTGCGCCCGTACCGGCGGTTCGTCGGCTGGGTCAGCACGATCGGTGTCGCGCTGTCGTTGGCCGCCAGCATTGCGCTCTGCACGACCGTCATGGGTGCGGGGCCGCAGCAAGAGGCAGTGCCCGCGACGGCGTTGTGGCGTGTGGACGCCCTCTCGGCGCTACTGGCGCTGTGCGTCACCCTTGTTGCCCTGGTGGCAATGCTCCTGGGCCAGAGGGCAGGTCACCCCGATCGTGAGGAACTCGCGCGAACGCGCTACTTCTGGATCTTCACGAACGCGTTCGTGTTCACGATGCTTATCGCCGTCACCATCCAAAACGTGGCACTCATGTGGGTCGCGATCGAGGCCACCACCATCACCTCGGCCATGGTCATTCCGTTGACGCGCACGAAGGCCTCGGTCGAGGCGTCGTGGAAGTACCTGTTGATTTGTTCGGTCGGTATCGCTTTGGCCTTTGCCGGTACGGTGTTGGCCTATTTCGACTTCGTCGCGACGGCTGGCGAGGTGCCAGGCGCGCTGAATTGGACCGTTCTGCGGGGCGCGGCGCCGTCGCTGCATCCACCATTGTTGCAACTGGCGTTCGCGTTCCTCCTGATCGGATACGGCACGAAAGCTGGACTGGCGCCCATGCACACGTGGCTTCCTGATGCGCATGCCGAGGCGCCGTCGCTCGTCTCCGCCCTGATGTCCGGTGTGCTGCTCGCGGTGGCCATGTACGCGATCGGTCGGTGGAAAGCCGTCGTCGATGCTGCCGTGGATCCATCGTTCACGAACCGTCTGCTCATGGGGTTCGGCGTGGTGTCCGTGGTGGTTGGCACCTTCAGTCTGGTGATTCAACGCCATTACAAGCGCATGTTGGCGTACTCGAGCGTGGAGCACATGGGCCTCGTCAGCATCGGCCTGGCGCTCGGCCCGTTGGGGACGTTCGCTGCCCTGCTGCACACGATGAATCACGCGGTAGCCAAATCGTTGAGCTTTCTAGCGGCCGGGCGGATTTTGCACCGCTATGACACGACGGAAATCGGCAAGGTCACCGGTCTGCTGCGGGTGATGCCATGGACGGGGGCGTTGTTCGCGATCGGGATCTTGGCGCTCGTTGGGCTGCCGCCGTTTGGGTTGTTCGTGTCGGAGTTCCTTCTGGTGCGCGCGGCCGTCGTCACGGGGCGCTTTTGGGTGGCCGGTCTGGTGCTGGTGCTCCTCCTGACGGCGTTCACGTCGTTGGTCCACCACCTGAATCGGATGCTGTACGGTGAGCCGCCGCCGGCCGTCACGGTCGGCGAGCGGCGTGACTGGTCCGTCACGGTCCTCGCCGTGTCGGTTGGCATGCTCATCGTGCTAGGCGTGACGCTCCCGCGGCCGGTCGCGGCTCTGATCACACAGTCGGTCCGGGGGGTCATCCCGTGACGCGGACGCTTGACCCCGTCTTGGCTGTAGTCGCAGAGGGCCCCGTGCCCGTAACCGACGTTACCGCGCCACGTCCCAATGAGGTCCATTGCCGCGTGTCGGCCGCTGACGTCAAGTACTTGGGTGACGTCGCGTGTCGCACGCTGGGTGCGGAGCTGATTTTCATGGCCGCCGATGATCGCCGACGCGAGGCAGGCGCGTTCTGTGTCCACTATCTCTTTGCGCATCGTGGAGCGAATTGGTTCCTGCATGCCTCGACGCGTGTCGCGCCTGAGCAACCCGTCGTGCCGTCGTTGGCGTCATTCCACTATCCGGCCTCGCGATTCGAACGCGAAATCAGAGATCTCTTCGGCATCGTCTTCAGTGGGCATCCGGACCCTCGGCCACTCGTGAAGCACGGCTTCTGGCCAGACCACTTCTACCCGCTGCGAAAGGACGCGCAGCGGTCGGAGTTCATCGACGATGGGCAGCCTTTTCCCTTTACACCGGTGGGGGGAGAGGGCGTGTACGAAATCCCGGTCGGCCCCGTTCATGCGGGCGTGATCGAACCTGGCCACTTCCGTTTCAGCGTGATGGGCGAGACCATCATCGACATGAAGTCACGGCTCTACTTCACGCACAAAGGCACCGAGAAGCTGTTCGAGGGGCGGCATCCTGTTGAGGGCGCGGAGCTCGCCGAGCGCGTCTCAGGGGACACCAGCGTCGGGCACGCCTTGGCGTACTGTCAGGCCGTCGAGGCGGCGGGGGGGATGGACGCGCCACCGCGAGCGCGCTATCTGCGCGTGATCCTGCTCGAGCTCGAGCGTATCTACAACCACATCGCGGATGTCGGCGCGATCGCCAACGACACGGGGTTTGCTGTCGCGCACGCCCACTGTTATCGGATTCGGGAGCAGCTGCTCCGCCTGAATAAACAGGTCACCGGGTCCCGGCTGCTCCGTGGTGTGTTGTGTCCGGGAGGTCTGGTCCGCGATCTTTCGATCCCGCCAGATCTCGCTGCCCGTGTTGATGCGCTTGTTGGTGACTTCGACCAGATGGCGGAGATTTGCCTGAGCAACACGCTCGTGCTGGATCGACTCGAAAGCACGGGCATCTTGCGGCAGGAGGTTGCCACTGATCACGGCGTGCTCGGCTACGTGGCGCGCGCCTCGGGCATTGACATCGACGCGCGACGCGACCATCCGTTCGCGGCATACCCCCATTTGACATTGCACGTCCCAGTCTTTGCGAACGGTGATGTGAAGGAGAGGGTGCGGGTGCGAATTGAGGAAGTACACGAGTCCGCGAGCCTCATCCGGCAGGCGTGCCGTCAGTTGCCCTCGCGACACGTCCGAGCGGATTTCGGCCGCCTGGACCCGTTCGCGCCGGCGTTCGGGCTGGTCGAGGGATGGCGAGGACGAATCATCCATTGGGTCATGACTGGGGACGATGGCCGTTTGCATCGTGTCAAGATCGTCGACCCGTCGTTTTTCAACTGGCCAGCGCTTTCTCAGGCGCTCGTCGGCAATATCGTGCCTGATTTTCCGTTGTGCAATAAGTCCTTCAATCAGTCCTATTCGGGGAATGACTTGTGAGTCCTGCGAGCTCGGGATTCTCGGCACCGGGAGACGATCGCCAACACCATCCTGGCATTCGATCCGCTCGGGAGCACATGGGGAGACGGGACTCTATCGCGAGCGCCCCTTCAAAATACACTGTGGGGCTGGAATTTCAATGCTGCGCAAGGAATCGTTGCGCCGACGCTCATCATTCGCGGTCAGCTCGATACCGTGGCGCCGGAACCGCTGCAGCGCGACCTGTTCGCGGACCTGGGCACGGCCCACAAGGTGTTCGTCACGGTCGAATGTGCCTCCCACTACTTGGTCTGGGAAAACCAGCACATGGTCCTGCTACGGGCTGCCGCCGACTGGCTGCGTGAGGGGACCTTTGCCGCCTCGAGCACGGGATCGTTCGTTGTGGATACGGAGGGCCACGTACTTCCGGAATGAGGATTTGACTCGCGCTCGCGTTGAGGTGTGGACGGGCCACACGCAGAGCGAGCCCGCAGCGTCCCGGTTCTCAGCCGACGCTCGAGTTCGCAAACCCAGGCGATCGCCATCCTATGCCGGATCTTCCGTGACAATCCGAGTACAGTAGGCGCCATGCGCGCTGTCCACGTGATCGTCTCTCTTGCCTTGCTCTGTGGGTTCGGACTTCAACCCGCCGCGCAAACCGATCGTCCCTCGTTCAAAGCGGATCCGCCACGGTTCAGCGATCCGAATCGCCGGGCAAAGTTGAGCGCCGCATTCGCCGACATCGACCGCGTCTTCCAGGACTTCGTCGCGACTTCGCATGTCCCCGGCGCAGCATGGGGGATCATCGTCGATGGCGAGCTCGCGCACACTGGTTCCACCGGTTATTCCGACGTGACGTCCAAGGTGCCGGTCGATGTGGATACGGTGTTCCGCATTGCGTCGATGACGAAGAGCTTCACCGCGATCTCTATACTCCAATTGCGCGATCGCAATCAGTTGTCGCTGGACGATCCGGCCGATCGGTATGTGCCTGAACTGAAAGGACTGCCGTACCCGACGAGCGACTCGCCGACGATCACGATCCGCCACTTGCTGTCGCACTCGGAGGGATTTCCTGAGGACAATCCGTGGGGCGATCGTCAGCTCGCCGATACCGACGAGCAGATGTCGCGCATGATCGAGCGCGGCATTCCGTTCTCGAACGCGCCGGGGGTCGCGTACGAGTACTCGAACTACGGCTTCGCGATTCTCGGCCGCATCGTCTCGAAGGTCTCGGGCGTGCCGTACGCCGACTACGTCCAAGCGAACATCCTCCGTCCGCTCGGCATGACCGCGACCACGCTCGAGCCGGCCTCGGTCCCGCCGAATCGGCTGGCGCACGGCTATCGCTGGGAAGACGACCAGTGGAAGGAAGAGCCGCAGCTGAGGCACGGCGCCTTCGGGGCAATGGGCGGCATGCTGACGAGCATCCGCGATTTGAGCAAGTACGTCGCGATGTTCATGGACGCGTGGCCGCCCCGCGATGGTGCCGACGACGGACCGATCCGGCGATCGTCGCTGCGCGAGATGCAGCAGATGTGGCGTCCGGCCGGGGCGGCCGCGAGTCGTGATGCATCAACAGGTGCGACGCAGTTGAACGTCGCGGCGTACGGTTTCGGGCTTCGTATCTCCCAGACGTGTACGTTCCGCGACGTCTCCCACGGCGGCGGGCTGCCCGGCTTCGGATCGACGATGCGGTGGCTGCCGGAACATGGCGTCGGGATCATCGCGCTCGGCAACCTGACGTACACCGTCTGGGGGCGCGCCACCACCGCCGCAATCGATCTGCTCGCGAAAACCGGCGGGCTCCAACCACGTGCGATCCAGCCTTCACATGCGCTTGTCGACGCGCGTAACGCCGTGTCGAAACTGATCGTGCAGTGGGATGATCAGCTTGCGGATCGCATTGCCGCCGAGAATCTGTTCCTGGACATATCGAAGGACCGGCGCCGCGCCGGGGTCGATGAGCTCCACGCGACATACGGCGCTTGCATGGCGCCGACCTCGTTCGACCACGTCGAGAACGCGCTGCGTGGGACGTGGACCATGGCATGCGAGCGCGGGCGGCTGCGCGTGACGGTCACGCTGGCGCCGACAATGCCGCCGACGGTGCAGTTCATCGGAATTGCGCCAGCGACAAGCCAGCCGCCGACGGACGCCTGTCAGTGAAGGGGTGTGGTTCGCTGAGGAGCTCTATTCCAAGCCGCGTCATCGGTCGACGTCAGCGCTCTGTCGATGCGGTACTGCGCCGCCGAATCCCTCGCAGGTGGCGTGCTTCCATGATGCGGTGACCGAATGCGGCGAAGGCGATGAGCAACGGACGCGGAAGCCTTGCCAGCACTGCATAGGCTCGTTCGATGAAGATGCGCCGGTGACGGGCGGGTGGCTTCGCACGAGCGAGATCGAGCCAGTGTGAAGAGGCCCGTCCGCGCACGATAAGTCGCGTTCGGCCGCTATCAAGCGGCTCCAGAAGGTGTTCCCAGGCAACGGCGTTTCCCCCGTGGCCATCGGGCACGGTCAATACCAGTTCACGGGGCGGATCGACTGCGGCGACGACGAAGGCATCCGTGGCGCCGGGCACGGCCGGCATGATGTCACCGGGGACCACAGTCTGGAACTCTGAAACGATGACTGACGAACTTGGTACAGCGCCGTTGTCGATGGCATCCCAGCTATACCAGCCAGCACGCCCGCTCCCCATTTGCGCAATCCACGGCCAGACCTGTTCAGGTGTCGCGTCAATCGTGATGGCATGGGTGGACATGAAGAGGGGGTCGGGAATCATGGCGTCGACCGGAAGCGTCCGACGTTTTTCGAGTGCCGTGGCCACGCAAGTCGCGACTGCCATAACAAAACGGGAAGAGCATTTGCTGTACCGGTGCGCTAGAGGGCAGAAGGCCCGCGATTGGACCGCGGTTGCCCAGACTCTCGCGGCTGACGTGCGGATCAGGCGTCGAAAATCCGTCGCTGCTGCGGGGTTTTTCGTGGTGATGACGGGATTTCGGCAGGGGAGCCGTTTCGCTGCAGCAAGCGGGGCGATCGGCCTGCGACGTGTACTTCGTCGAGCCGAATCGGCGCTACTGCAGTGTGGCCCATGCTCCTTTCCGAAACGCGGCGACGCGACACTCTGCCACATGGCATGACGGACGAACAGGGGCCGGCTGCTCCGGAATCGGTTGACGACGAGTTGGCGCGGCTGCGACGCCTCGCCGTTGTCGATGAGCTATTGACAACTCTAGTTGGCGTGCTCGATGTGCGCGACGTATTGACGCGCGTGTCCCAAGTGGCGGGTCGGGTTCTCACGCATGATGCCATCGCGCTGTCAGTTTTCACTGAGGACCGCCAGCACGCGATCCCGTTCGCCACGGCAGGACCCGCCGCCGTGGCCTATCCATGCAGCCATCCGATTCCAGAAACCGCACGGCACCTGTTGACGGATCTGTGGGAATTCGAGATCGTCGACGATCTGCAATCCGCTCCGGATCGTGACGGGGACAGCGCCTTGCTAGGATATCGGTCGATTCTCAGGGTTCCCATTCGATTGCAGGGCGAGGCGATCGCAATACTGGGCTCCGGACATCGAAACGATTTGCGCGGCGGCACAGGCTGTTCTTGCCGATCAATCGTGACGGAGGTGGAAAATGCCAACGATGAAGG
>Ga0182040_10001736_pt1 | contig 10163 bp, 10 predicted proteins | sample flu12Cox44000176_FD_125973 | JGI IMG/M metagenome (GOLD analysis project Ga0182040, IMG submission 125973) | Lab enrichment of tropical soil microbial communities from Luquillo Experimental Forest, Puerto Rico - flux8day.12C.oxic.44.000.176 | ecosystem: Environmental > Terrestrial > Soil >... | reverse complement strand
CCTTGCCGAACCAGTCGTCGGCTTCAACCAGGAACTGCCAGGCAGATGGCGGGAGGGAATCAGCCAACTCAACAATCGGGAGGTCTCGGGCAGGCTCGGCAGCCAGCCGGACAACCTTCGGCGTGAATGGTAGCGTCTCTCGAGGGTGGGGCGAGCGCTGGGAGTCTCACCGGTTGCGCGTTTCAACCCACGGCAGGCGGGCCGCCCCATAGAGCCCCGCTTCGTTGCCGAGCGTGGCAACCTCAATGCGCGTTCTCGGTTTGGTGAGCCGGTACGTGGCCGAACGCTCGTCGACGGTTCGCAGCATGGATGGGGCGAAGAATTTCCAGGCGGGCAGCATGCCGCCGCCCAACAGATAAAGCGGGAAGTTAAAGGTATTGATGAGCAGGGCGAGCGTGAGCCCGAGCGCTTCTCCCATGACGCGCCAAATCTCGCGTGCTTTGTGTCCGGCTTCGTCGGCGCGCTGTGCCAGGTCGTAGATGTCCTTGGCGGAGAGGCCCTCTCCCAGCTGCATGAGGCGGGCCATGGCCGTGACGGCGGTGGCCGAGGCATGTTTTTCGACGCAGCCCTGGCTGCCGCATCCGCAGGGATTGCCGTTTGGGACAACCGTCAGGTGGCCCAACTCACCGGCCATGCCGGCGAATCCGCGGATCACACGGCCGCCCGAAATGATGCCGCCGCCGATACCGGTCCCCAGAGTCAGCAGCACGAGATCGTCCACTTCACGTCCAGCGCCGCGCCATTTTTCACCGAGTGCGGCAGCGTTGGCGTCGTTTTCTAACACCACCGAGGTCGAGAGGCGGCGCTCGATCTCGTCGCGGATGGGAAAATCCTCCAGAAACGGCAGGTTGTTGCTGTTGCGGATGATGCCTTCCCTGATAAGGATGAATCCGGGGACGCCGATGCCGATTCCGGCCAGACCGGCCGAGCCGAGCCGGTCGCGGAGCGCGGAAATGGATTGGACCATTTCAGCCAGGACGGCGTCGCGCCCTTCGGAGAACGGCGTCGAGCCCGAGACTTTTTCCAGAAGATCGCCGGCCCGGTCGATGGCCGCGGCGCGCAGGTTGGTGCCGCCGAGATCGAGTCCGATCGAGTATTCAAGCATCGAGCGGCATCATAGCACGGGGCGGGCGGAGCCGATTGTCAGCAGAGCGCGGAGAGTGCTAGCTGCCGCCGGAAATGGTTATGGGCCGGATTGAAACATTTTGGCTTGAAAATGACCTAGGACCGGGCGCACCATGAAACAGAGTATGCCCTCGCTTACGTCGATCAAGTTAGGGCAGGACTAGTGTCATGCGCGGCGAGCGGTATATCCAGATTCCGGGCCGGCAAACGCACGAGTTGCCGCCGCTGCTCGTGCGTCTCACCGAACATGCCGCGGGCGACGAGAGACCCTACCTGGACTCGGTAATGCTCGAAGCCGAGGAGATGCTGGCGACGAGCGACGTCGACCGAGCGGTCGCCGAGCAGCGGAAGTTCGACCTGGCGGTGCAATTGGCGAACCAATACAAGGCGCTGCTCGCGCACTGGCAGATGGGTGATTCGGTGTTGGAATGGATCCGCCAGTGCGAAATCACCTTCGAAAGCGTCGAGGCGCTGCGGAACCTGTTGCATCCCGATGTGTGGCCGCACGCCAGCCGCGCCAGTTTTGTCACGCTGCTGCGCGACAAAGAAGTGCCCACGCAAGGGGTCCCGCTCGAGCAGGCCGTCGGTCTGCGGCTGACTTTCCGCCAGCCGCCGCCGATCGACTGCTTCTCCAACCAGTTTCTGTTGTTCCTGAATTCTTCGGTGGCCGACACCGCGTACCAGACGTGGTCGCACCTGGTACCCGACGAGTTGGTGCTGTTTCCTCCAGAGCGGTTCCACTTTGAGGTAGTCGACATCGATTCCTGAGCGGCGCCCGGCAAACTCGATACCCCCTTGCGCGGCGACTCGGTTTGGGAAATAATACGGCTCAGAATCACAGTAAAAGCAGGTATGGTGTGACCGAGTAGAGACTCTGCCGTGCGAAGCGTCCTGGTAGCCGCATTAGCTTCGTGTGCCGATGCCCCCCGAAGGCACCAGGCCCGCCGCTTCCTGGTCGGCCTCTCCACGGACGAGTTGCAGTTCATCGCCGAATTTCTGGGCTCGTTCCTGCTGGAATCGGCGCTGGATTCTCCAGAGCCCTGTGCCCGCTCGCGGCCGGAGCTGGCGGAGCGCATTGCGGAGTTTCAGGCGGCGCGTCTCGGACCCCGCGCCTGGTCCTCCTGGGACCAGGATCACAAGACGATTCTGTTATTGGAATTCCTTTGCCGTAACCGATTGCCGGGCTCAGCCCTTACGGCCCGCGCCGGGCGCGCCTAACGCGCGGTTTTTTATTTCGGCCAGACACCCAGAAGCCTACGCACCAGCACCAGTTGTCCGATGTGATAGGAGTTGTGATCAGCGATGAGCAAAGCCTCGCGCAGCAGAGTCTGGCCATCTCCCCAGGGGAATTTGCGATAAAGGTTCTGCTTGGGGTCGCGAACCAAGGCCTGAAATTCGGCCAAGTCTTTGCGTACGGCCCGGACTGAACGCGTCCACTGGCTCTCGCGTTCGGGTGCTGGCGAGCTCGGCCAGTATCCGCCGGGCCAGACGGGCGAGACATGATCCGCCGACAGGCTGAACCGGACAATGTCGTGCTGCGCGATCCGCATATGTTCCAGGAGCTGCCAGCCGGAATAGGGTAACCCTTTCGGCTGCAGGCCAATTTTGCTCAGAGGAAAGCCGCGCACGGCGCTGTCGAAGGTGGCGTGGGCCTGGCCGCCGTCCAGCAGCTGGATAAGATGCTCGCGCAAAGCTTGATCGTTGGGCATGAGGTGGCTCCGCTACTGGACGATGCCGGCGCCGGCCTGGGGCTCCAGGCGGATCTCTCCGAACGCCGACTCATATTGCGTGACGTTTTGCTGCAACACGTTGAGGAGGGCTTTGGCTTGCTGCGGGCTAACGAAGATCCCCTGAAAGTTGTGAATCGATACGTTGTCCGGCGCAGTCTGGTTCACACGCCCAAACAAAAGGAGAAAATCCCACAGACTCACGCGGATCTGGACGCTATTGGCGTAGTTTTCGCGGTATTCCGGCACGTTGATTAGCTGAATCTTGGGAGGCGCAGGCGGCGTCATAAATCCAGCGTAGCACCGGCGTCGGGATTCAAAAATCTTTACGAATTTGGCACAACCGTTCGGAATTGATTGGCGTCGGAAGAAGTAGTGAGGGACACGACATGAAAGCACTCATGGAGAATCGAAAAACCGGCCGAGTTCACTGCCCGATGTGTACCCATACGGTGGCTGCCGATCTGGAACTGCGCGGTAAACGACTGCGCGTGGCCCCCGGACAGAAGTGCCCCCGGTGCAGGGCGTCCCTGGATGTGGCCGTGATCGTTCAGGTTCCGGAGGCGGCGTAGTACCGATAAGACGGCGTGAGGCTTGTTCTGGAGAAGAGTTTCTGCGATAGTGGAGTGGGGTTTGATGCGACGGAAGATCCAACCGAAAATGGCACCCATAGTACCTGCAGAGCTCCTCGAGCAGGCCAAACGCTCGGCCTTTCCGGATCGGTTGAAGAAGCTTTCCAGATGTACGGTATGCGGGGCCGAGGCGCCGGGCACGGGCTCGGAGCCGCTTTGTTGGGTCTGTCGCCGCCTCAAGATCAGTGCTTGGCGTGACATCGAGCAGCAGATGCCTGCCCAGGAATAGGCACCACGCCTCCCTCCGGCGCCGGCCGGAGGTCTAGTGTTGACTAGGAGTGGGCCTCGATCGCCTGAGCGATATCCTCCCATTCGGCCAATAACATTCCCAGGTTTTGACGGCGCGCTTCCAAGATCCCCACCAGCCGGCGGGTTTCTTCCGGGCTGACGTAATTCGCCAGCTCCGACTCGTGGTCCGCGATCTCGGCTTCGAGGCGCGCCACCTCCTGTTCGATGGCGTGACGGCGCTCCTCCATCTGCCGTAGCCTGATGGGATTGACGCGTTTGTCAGCAGGTTTAGGCTGAAGCCGGGTTGAAGCGGGCAACAGAGGCTCGGCGGCCGCACCGCCCGTAGGAGGAAGTATCGGTCCGCCTTGCTTGCGCCATTGGTAATCCTCGTAATTGCCCGGGAACACAGTCAGCTGGCCGTCTTCGATTTCGAAAACGCGAGTGGCTAACCGATCGATAAAATATCGGTCGTGCGAGACGAAGACCACGGTGCCGGTGTACTCCTCAAGGGCGGTCAACAAGACGTCTTTGGCGCGCATGTCGAGATGGTTGGTGGGCTCATCGAGCAGCAGGAAATTCGAAGGCATCATGAGCATGCGGGCGAGCGCATAGCGATTGCGTTCGCCGCCGGAAAGCACGCCGATCGTCTTGAACACGTCGTCTTCTGAGAACAGGAAGCACCCGAGGATGCTGCGAAGTTCGGTGTTGGTGGCGCGGGGAGCGACGGTGGCCAAATCATCGAGCAGGCGGGCGGTGGGGTCCAGCTCCTTGTACTGGTCCTGGGCGAAATAATCCGGCTGCGCATTGTGACCCAACCGGTAGGAGCCGGAAGTCACCGCCTCCGTGCCGGCCAGGATCCGGATGAGGGTCGACTTTCCGGCGCCGTTGACTCCGACCAGTGCGACGCGGTCGCCACGCTCGATGATGAAACCGACGCCCGCGAAGACCGTGTGGGGGCCGTAACTCTTGGCGACATTCTGAAACTCCGCCACCACGCGTCCGCTCGGCTTGGGCTGCGGGAAGGAGAAGTGGATCGACTTCTCTTCAGAAGGAAGCTCGATTCTGTCAATCCGTTCTAGTTCCTTGATACGGCTTTGCACCTGCTTGGCCTTGGTGGCCTGATAGCGGAAGCGGTTGATGAAGGCCTCAAGTTGGCGGATCCGATCCTGCTGGTTGTCGTAAGCCGCCTGAAGCTGCGCGCGCCGCTCGGTTTTTTGATGCTCATAGCGCGTGTAGCTGCCGTTAAAAAGGTACAGGCCCTTGTTCCACAGCTCGGCGATCTTGCGTACGGTCATATCCAGGAAATAGCGGTCGTGCGAAACCACAACGACGGCATAGGGATAGGAGCCGAGATAGCCTTCGAGCCAGTTCCGGGCCTCCAGGTCGAGATGATTGGTGGGCTCATCGAGCAGCAGGAGGTTGGGCCGTTCCAGCAACAACTTAGCCAGCGCGATGCGCATCTGCCAGCCTCCGGAGAACTCCTCGGTCCGCCGTTTCCAATCGCGCTCGGAGAACCCGAGGCCGGAGAGCACGGCGCCGATCTGAGCTTCCAAAGCGTAGCCGTCGCGAGCCCGATGCTCGCCTTCGGCGCGGTGAAAGCGCTCCGCCACCTGCGCATATTCGGGGCCGGCCGGGTCGAGTTCGGCCATGCGCTGCGTGAGCTGCTCCTGCTCTTGTTCGAGTGCGCGGATGTCGGCGAATACCGTCATACACTCGGCGAACACGGAGCGGCCGGAAAGCGAGAGCCCTTCTTGCGGCAGGTAGCCGAGGGTCAGGCCCTTCTGCACCAAGAGCGTGCCCGAGTCCAGGCCTTCGAGGCCCGCCAGCACCTTGAGGAGAGACGATTTTCCGGAGCCGTTGGCGCCGACAACCCCAGTGCGCTCGTTGGGCGTCACCAACCAATCGACGTTTTCAAACAGGATTTTGGGGCCGTAGTGCTTCGCCGCCCCGGTGAGTTGGATCATGATCGAGGTCGCGTTTCGACGAGCATTTCTTAAGTCCCATTTTACTGGAGACTGCTCGAGCTCCGGATCGCGGGCCCGACACCCCGCGCGAGCCCGGAGTGACAGGGAGGAGAAGGAATCTCTGGACACCTGTCATCCGATTAGATGCGCGGATTTCGGCTCCCGTCACAGACGCCATGGCGGATAGTGCTGGCAGACACCGAAATTCGCCAGAGTCCGCTCGGATTCCGGTACGAATCACCGCGCGTGCATCGACAAATGCTCAACCGGAAGGCGGGGCGACGGAATCGCCCTAACGGCTCCGGCGGAGCGGATTGCCGGTGAGGGTGGGCGGCTTGGCGTTGATCACGGGGATCAAGGTGTTGCGGGAAGGCGCGGGCGCGGCACGCGCCACCAGCTCGCGATTGAGGGAGGCGACGAACTCCTGGATCTGCGCCTGCATCTCGCCCATCCTCTCCCGCATGTTGAGGATGATCTCGACGCCGGCCAGATTCACGCCCAAGTCGCGGGTCAGGTGCAGGATGACCTCGAGCCGCTCCAGGTCATCATCGGTGTAAAGGCGGGTATTGCCTTCGCTGCGGGAAGGTTTCAGCAGTCCCTCACGCTCGTAAAGACGCAGCGTCTGCGGATGGATCTCGTACTGTTCGGCCACCGCGGAGATCATGTAAGCCGCCTTGGACTTGGTCTTCACCATTTCGGATTGTCCTGTCAGACCTTCGACCACATCTCGCGGCGCGGGTCTTCCGGGTGCAGCCGGGCCAGCTGGCGCAGCAATTCCCGCGTCTCCTCGTCGTGGGGGTCCGGAGCTTGAATGGCAACCTCGACGATCTGGTCGCCTCTCTCGTTGGTGCGTTGGTTGAGCACCCCTTTTTCGCGAAGGCGAAAACGCTGGCCGTTCCGGGTGCCCTGGGGAATCTTGAGCAAGGTGCGGCCGTCGATGGTGGGGACCTCGATTTTAGCGCCCAGGGCGGCTTCCCAGACCGTGACGGGTACCTGGATTTCGATGTTGTCGCCGTCGCGATGAAAGAAGGGGTGCTCTTCCACCTTGGTCGTGATGTAGAGATCGCCCGGCGGCGCGCCCGCAGTGCCGGCGTTGCCTTTGCCGGGGACACGAAGGCGGGAGCCGTTGCGGGCGCCCGGAGGGATGCGGATCTCGACGGTCTCGGTGCGGGTGACGCGGCCATCGCCGCCGCATGTGGGGCAGGCATTGTTGAGTCTTCCCGAGCCGCCGCAGCGGGGGCAGGTCAGGTTGAACTTCATGGCGCCCGCCATCTGGGTGACATGGCCTGCGCCTTTGCATTGCGGGCAAGTCGCTTCGCCCGTGCCGGCCGAACCGGAGCCGTGGCAGGTGTCGCAGGTATCGTAGCGGGTGATGTTGACGCGGGCCTGGGTGCCGCGAATGGCCTGCCAGAAGTCGATGTCCATCACGTACTCAAGATCGCCGCCCTTTTCGGGTGGGGCTTGCGGCTCGCCGGCACGGCCCCCGAAGAACTGGGAAAAGATGTCGCGGAAACCGGAGCCGGTCGCATGCGTGCGCCGGCCCTGGCCGGTAGCGCCGGAGACGAAATCGGAGAAGTCGAAGCCGCCGAAATCCATGGTCGGCCCGGCGCCCGAGGGTCGGCTGCCGGGCGGCGGGCCCGCAAACCCGTTGTCTGAGTAAACCCCGTACTGGTCGTACATCTGGCGCTTTTTGCCGTCGCTGAGCACATCGTAGGCTTCCTGGACGTTCTTGAAGCGCTCCTCGGAGGATTTATCCCCGGGATTAAGGTCGGGGTGGTACTTGCGCGCGAGCTTGCGGTAGGCCTTACGGATCTCATCGGCCGAGGCCTTGCGCGTAACGCCGAGGATTTCGTAATAGTCGTGCTTTGGTGCTACAGGCATAACAAACGGGGAGGCCGGGAGCCCCCGGAGATGGGTCGCTCCGGCCGCCCTACCTTAGTCATTTTTTGTCGTCGACGTCGACGAACTCCGCGTCGACCACGTTGTCTTTGCCGTCCTTTTTGCCCTGGTCGCCGCCCGTCTGCCCGCCGTCGGAGGGCGGGGACTGGCCGCCGGGCTGCGAGGAGGCGGCTTTGTACATGGCCTCGGCCAGCTTGTGACTGGCGGCCGTCAGCCGGTCCGTAGCGGCGTTGATGCGGTCAGGGTCATTTTCGCCGATGGCTTTCTTGGTCTCCGCCAGAGCGTCCTCGATCTCCTTGGCATCGGCGTCGCTGATCTTGCTGCGATGCTCCTTGAGCGTCTTGTCAACGTTATAGACCATGGCATCGGCCTTGTTTTTGGCCTCGATGGTGTCGCGCTGTTTGCGGTCGTCGGCCGCGTGGGCTTCGGCGTCCTTGGCCATCTTCTCGACTTCTTCCTTGGAGAGCCCGGAGGAGGAAGTGATGGTGATCTTCTGCTCGTTATTGGTAGCGCGGTCCTTGGCGGTGACGTTGAGGATGCCATTGGCGTCGATATCGAAGGTCACTTCGATTTGCGGGACGCCGCGCGGGGCCGGCGGGATGCTCGTAAGCTGGAAAACGCCCAGCAGCCGGTTGTCGCGTGCCATGGCGCGCTCGCCTTGGTGAACCTTGATCTCAACCGAGGTCTGGTTGTCGGCAGCGGTAGAGAAGACTTCGCTCTTGCGCGTGGGGATGGTGGTGTTGCGCTCAATCAGCTTGGTGAAGACGCCGCCCAGAGTTTCGATGCCGAGCGACAGGGGGGTGACGTCAAGCAGCAGTACGTCTTTGACTTCGCCGCCGAGAACGCCGCCCTGGACCGCGGCGCCGACCGCCACGACTTCGTCGGGGTTGACGCCCTTATGCGGCTCTTTGCCGAACAGCTCCCGAACCAGTTGCTGGATGCGCGGCATCCGGGTCTGGCCGCCGACCAGGACCACCTCGTCAATCTGCTGCGGCGTCATGGAGGCGTCGGCTAGAGCCTGCTTGCAGGGGCCGACGGAACGCTGGACGATGTCCTCCACCATCTGCTCGAAACGGGCTCGGGTGAGTTTCATCATGAGGTGCTTCGGCCCGGTGGCATCGGCAGTGATGAAGGGCAGGTTGATCTCGGCTTCGAGCAGGGTCGAGAGCTCCATTTTGGCCTTCTCGGCGGCTTCCTTCAGGCGCTGCAGCGCCATCTGGTCCTTGGCGAGGTCGATGCCGTTCTCTTTCTTGAATTCGGCCACGATCCAGTCGATGATGCGCTGGTCAATGTTGTCGCCGCCCAGGTGGGTGTCGCCGTTGGTGGACTTGACTTCCACCACTCCCTCGCCGACCTCCAGGATGGAGATATCGAAGGTGCCGCCGCCGAAGTCGTAAACGGCGATGGTTTCGTTCTTCTTTTTGTCGAGGCCATAGGCCAGCGCGGCGGCGGTGGGCTCGTTGATGATCCTCATTACTTCGAGTCCGGCGATCTTGCCGGCGTCTTTGGTCGCCTGGCGTTGCGCGTCGTTGAAGTAGGCCGGAACCGTAATGACGGCCTGGGTGACTTTGCCTCCCAGGTAGCTCTCGGCCGCCTCCTTCAGCTTGGTGAGAATCATGGCGGAGATTTCGGGCGGGGAGTTTTTCTTACCGTTGATCTCGACACGGGCGTCGCCATGCTCGCCCCGCGTGACCCGATACGGTACCATCTTCATCTCTTCGCTGACTTCGTCGGAGCGGCGGCCCATGAACCGCTTGATGGAGAAAACCGTGTTCTCCGGGTTGGTGATCGCCTGGCGCTTGGCCACCTGGCCCACCAGGCGCTCGCCGCTTTTGGTGAACGCCACGACCGACGGAGTCGTGCGCGATCCCTCCTGGTTGGCAATGACGGTCGGTTGGCCGGCTTCCATGACCGCGACCACGGAGTTGGTTGTGCCCAAGTCGATGCCAATGATCTTTCCCATATTCTTGAAATACCTCGCGTGTTTTTTAAGATTTCTACGACGGCGGCCCGGCGGGGAGGGTCCCACCGGATTAGCGCAATCTCATTATCAAACTTTAGTGTATTATTGTCAAGTGTCGATAAGTTTTTTATTATCAGATACCAAGAGCCTCGCGGGCGCGGTCGAGGAGAAGGCGGACGAGCCCGGGATGTCCTTGGAGGGGAGGCGTGACACGGATCTCGAGGCCCGGGTGGGCGGCGGCGAGGCCGGCGACGATCTGAGGCAGATCGCGCTCCAGATGAATTCCCAAAGTCAGAAAATACGGAATCACGATGACGCGGCGGATCCCGTGCGCGGCCAGGCCGGCTACAGCGGCAGCCAGATCGGGTTGGCCTAGCTCGAGAAAGGCCGCCTCGACGTGAGCGAAGGGCCCGGCGCGTGCCAAGTCGCGCGCGACGGCGCGGACACCCTCGTTGGCACCCTCGATGCGGGAACCGTGAGCAAAGACGATCAGCCCGGGATTCAACAGATCCCTCCAAGGCAGCCGGCTAGAGCCGGCGCTCGAACCAACCCCCAAGGAGGTCGCGCTCTAGCAAAATTGCTGGCCCGGCGGGAGGCGCCCCAGTTTCCGAAAAGCCCCAGGAAT
>Ga0182040_10001731_pt1 | contig 10179 bp, 10 predicted proteins | sample flu12Cox44000176_FD_125973 | JGI IMG/M metagenome (GOLD analysis project Ga0182040, IMG submission 125973) | Lab enrichment of tropical soil microbial communities from Luquillo Experimental Forest, Puerto Rico - flux8day.12C.oxic.44.000.176 | ecosystem: Environmental > Terrestrial > Soil >... | reverse complement strand
TGCCTGCTTCGGGCCTCTTGACAAGCATACCTGGACTTCCACCAGAGCGCCGAACAGTTGATCCGAGATAATCCTGGGCTGGCGAGCTTGGTGGTGCCGAACAGTTGCGCGGGGGCACCATCGATGCTGTTGTATCGTCTTAGAGCACCACAATCAGAACTTGAAACCGTTCTTGTGGACCGCAACGGCGGATGCCATCCTAAAAAAGGTCCAGCGATTTTGTGAAGGAACTTACGTTACAGAACACTAGTAAAAGGGAATATTCGTTGTTGGGAACGTTGGCGGGAATCGGCTGCCAGCCGAATTTGTGCGGGGGCACCTCCAGCCACTTCGGGTGCCGACCCGCGGCAAATATATGCCTCAGAATCGGACTTCCGGCTTCAGCCAGTTCTCTCCCCGGATTCCATACCCTCTCGAAACAGGGGGGTCTTCCCACCCGCCGCGGCAAGTTTATGCCTCAATCGTGTGTCCAGCTTTAAGGGCAATTGCCCAGTACGAGAGCGGTCGGGAGGTCTGTCCGTTAGTTCACCGCTTTCTTGAACAACTGCTTCCATCGACAATCGAGAAAATGCGGGCAGGAATGCTCTTCCTCATGGAGGCGCAAAGTTTTGATGAGGCACAGGTTGCAAGCGTTTCACTACATCCGCTAGACAGCATCCTTTGGGTTTCGTAGTCCGCCAGCGGTGCTCGAATCATCCCGCGCAGGGACTGCAACCTCATTCTTTATGATTTCCCCGGCCTTCATGATGAGCTTTAGATTTTTACGTGGGCTGAGCAGGATTCTCAAGTCTGCCAATGGGTTCCCGTCGACCACCAACAAGTCCGCTTGGGCACCCGGTGAAATCGTGCCGAGTTCACCTGCCTGCATGAGTAACTCCGCGTTCACGACGGTTGCGGAGTGGAGAATGTTGCCCGGAGAGTCCAAGGGCATCCGCATCTCCAGTTCGCGAATCTGGGATCGCCGTGCCTCCGGGCCCCATAAATCGCTTCCGAGACCAATCGGTACTTGAAGGTCTTTTGCGCGGGCGTAGAGCTCTTGACCCCGGGCGACTGTTTTTCTGAGATTGTTAACGATTTCCTCTGACAGATGTTCTTCGGCCGCGCTCTCGATTCGCTGGACGAGCGAGATGAATGTCGGATTCCAAAAGGCTCTACGATCACGCAGCTTCGCCATCGTTTCCCCACTCATAAAATTGCCATGCTCGATGGAGCGCACACCCGCCTTCAAGCATCGCTGCACACCTTCATCGGTGTAGACATGAGCCATTGCGTAGGTACCGCGTGCCTCAGCTTCTTCGACGATTGCCGCCAGCTCGTCTTCCGAGTATTCGTACCGCGTGACGTGTCCCTCGGCCGGAAACACGACACCGCCAGAAGCAAAAATCTTGACCTGCGCGACTCCTTTCCGCAGCTCCTCTCGCGCCGCCTTGCGCACCTCGCCAACGCCATCGGCGATCACCGACATAACCGAGAATGGTCCGATTTCTTCCGTCGGTTCTGTCAACTCGTCGGGCGTGCGAAAATCCGCTCCGCCGCCGGTTTGCGTCAATGCTTTTCCGGAATAGAAAAGGCGCGGGCCGACGATCTTGCCTTCTTTGAGGAGCCTCGCGATCGTATGATCGGCGCCTCCCGCTTCCCGAATTGTCGTGAACCCATCGAGCAGGCTGTTGTTCAGGTAGTCGGCTGCGGCAACGACAATCTCGGCTATCGGATACTTGCGGTTCTTCGGACTGAGGGACAGCCCTGTAATGTGGGCATGCGAATCGATAAGGCCAGGCATGAGGGTCTTGCCGCCCAGGTCGAGTACTTGTTTACCCGAGCGATCGATACTCTCTCGTGTAATGGTCGTTATCCGGCCGTCCTCGACCAACACACTCATGTTGGGTTCTGGCTTTTTTCGAGGGTCCAGAATGACATTCGCGTTGACGAAGAGAGTATTTTTCATTTCCCGATCTTCGTGCAGCTTTGTTTGGGCTTTTTTCTGAGTCATTGAACATGCCTTCCTGTTCAGAGCGTTCGCGATCCAAGTAATTCAGGAGCGACAGGTGTTAACAGCAAAGACCTCTCCCACTATCAGTCGCACGCCTATGGGATCGAGGACGTCAGCAAGCGGAACGCGCGCGTCACTCAGATCTGCGCCTCGTAGTTCCGAACTCGGATGGAATGGCACCGTGTAACGTTCACAACGGTCACCTCTACCCGCTCTGGTCCAATCCCGCGCCCGTCCAGCGCCCGTGCGGCACCGACCGCAGACCACAGACCCGCAAATCCCGCTCCGAGAACTATAGAATATGCTGCAAGATTGCTTTCCTGGTTGATGCCCGCCGGAGGTTTAGCCTTGCTCTGAGTAGTTTGTATCGTGTACTGCGCCGCCTAGTGCGGCAGCGTGGTCCGCACGCGCTTCAGCAGTGGCGGCAGCTTCGGCCCCAGGCTGCCGGCATTGTACATCTCAACGGTTACGTTCGCCGGAGTCCAATGTTCGGTCTGCGGCGTATTCGCGAGTAGCACGATTGCGTAGCCGGTCCCCGGAACCAGCATGTTATTGGTCCCATAGCCGGCGAGAGTGCCGGCATGCCACATGATTCCACTGGGCTCGATAAACCAGCCGCTCGCATAGTGCGTGTGCGAGCTCGGTACCGTCCAGATTTTCTTCAGGGTTTCGCGCGACAGAATCGTCGCATTCAAGAGGGAGCGGTCCCAGCGTTGCATGTCTTCCGGCGTGGAGACGAGATTTCCGGATGCAAATGCCTTATCGGCCGGCGTCGGAGGCTCAGGCTTCCAGCCATTCGGTTCCTTGCCGTAGCCCTGAGCGAAGTTCGAATCCTCGCGCGAGCCCAGTTGGTAGGACGACATCATTCCCAGTGGTTTGAAGAAATTTTCTTCGATGAAGCTCGCATAACTCATCTTCGACACACGCTCTATGATCACCCCCGCCACGTTATACGCGCAGTTGCTGTAGGCGAAATGGCTCCCCGGCGCAAAATCGAGTTTCTGCTTGTTGAGGTTGGCAATCAACGCTGCGCCATCAAGTTTGCCGTCGACCGGTTTCTCGCAGGCTTCGTCCTCCATGGAAACACCGCTTCGCATGCTCAGCACCTGCGCGAGCGTTACTCCGCCGCCATGGACATAGTCAGGCAGATCTTTTGAAATTGGCGCATCGACAGACAGAGCGCCCTTTTGTTGCAGCAGGTAGCAGGCCGCCGAGACAAACTGTTTGCTAACGGAAGCTAACGCACAGCGCGTGTCCTTGTCCATGGGCATCCGGGGATCGAGGACTCTTGCGCCAAAGGCGCCCTCCGCCAGGGTCTCACTTGCGTTCCCGATCGAGTAGCTGACGCCGGGCACCGTGCCGCTGTCCACCAGCTTGCGCAGGATGGCCTCAACTGCTTCCTTCTGGGCACTGGTGAGCGCCCTGCTCTGCGGAAGCGCGAAAGCTCTGGCCCCCGCCGCCATCAGGAACGGCACGCCAGCCAATGTGTTAACGAAATTGCGGCGTGAAACCGTATGCATTACTCTACCTCCGGCGTATCGGGGGTGGCGGACGGGTGCCTCACAATCACTGTGAGTGGCGGAATGTGCACGGCTGGGTTGAGCATGTTATGGATTTCAGTGGCCAAGTTCTCCGGCTCGAAATACCCACCGTCCCGAACATTGCCGATGATCCCGATATTGTAGCCGTCATCGAAAAGCGCGTTGGTCGACTCAAAAAGGAAGGTGTGACCGCCGTGCCACCTGGTGTGTGGGTTCGGGAGCATCCAGCCCATCGCGTAAACCGTCGGCTCGCCATCGCTGACGTTCTTCAGCGCCGGGAATCGCTTGTCTGTCTCCAGAATGGTTCTGATTTTGCCATCCCCCGGGACAGCAAACATGGTCTGCAGTGACGCTGGCTTCAGCACCTTCCCTCCGAGCAGGCCGGAATCCCACTTCAAAAGGTCCTGCGTCGTCGAGACCAGGTTGCCGGTGCTGAATGAGAAGTCAGGGTGGAGCTCTGCACGGGTTTCGAACGGCTGTCCCGGTTTATCGTGAGAATATCCACTCGCCATACCGGGCGGTGGCTGGTCAGCCGTCGAGGTGGATGACATTCCGAGGGGGAGGAAAATCTTCTCCCGCAAATAGCTCAGGTACGACTGTCCGGAGGCGCGCTCTACTACCAATCCAAGCAAGTTGTAATTGGTATTGGTATAGACCATGTGAGTGCCCGGCTTCCACATCAGCGGCAGCTTGTTAAGATTGACAAACATTTCTTTGCGCGTGATCGGCTGCTGGAGGTGATCGCCATAGATGGCGGGATCGTTGTCGGAGATTCCGCTTACCATATTGAGCATCTGCCGCAGCGTGACCTTGTCAGCATCAACGTATTCGGGCACGAATTTCGAGAGCTTGTCGTTTACCGAAAGTTTGTTCTGCTCCTGCAGCATGAGAATGGCAACCGCTGTGAACTGCTTGGTGATGGACCCGATGGGCTGCGGGGTGGTGATGAGCATCGGCGCCTTTGACGATATGTCGCGCACTCCATCGGCTTTCTCGTAGATGGTCTGACCATTCTTCGTAATTGCCACGGCGATTCCCGGTGCGGCCCCGGTACTAATTTGCTTTTGTACGAGAGCGTCGATCTGCGCTTTGACCGCCGGCGAAAGTCCCTGGCCCGCATCGGCTGCAAGCGACAGTGTCGTTGGAAATACCACAAGAAAAGCGAAGCAGGCCGCTAACGCTCTGTTATTCAAAATTGTGTCGCTTAACCGGCCAATCTTCGGGATCACCCACCCATAATACGCCGGCTGCTGGCCTCAATCAATCGTGGCGTTTCTCGATGACTTGGAGAAGCATCGAGGTCTGAGCGCACGCAGCCGGAATCTGCGCTTGACCGCCATCCACTCCTTCTTTCGGTATGCCGCCTTCGAAGCACCGGCCCATGCCGCTCAGATCCAACGCGTGCTGGCCATCCCCAGCAAGCGCTTCACGCGCACCCAGGTGCATTTTCTCACGCGTCCGGAAGTCGAGGCGTTGCTCGCCGCGCCTGACCTACGTACTTGGTTCGGCCGGCGCGATCACGCCTTCCTCTTGGTGGCCGTGCAGACGGGGCTCCGTCTGTCCGAAATGACCGGACTGACACGCGACGACATCACGCTCGGTACTGGTGCGCATGTTCATGTGATTGGGAAGGGCCGCAAAGAACGATGCGTCCCTCTGGCCAAACCTACGGGCGCCGTGTTGAAAGCCTGGCTCCGCGAACCGCCACGCGGGGACGGGCAGATCCTGTTCCCCAACGCCCGAGGAACCCGCCTCAGCCCCGACGGCGTCCATTACCTGTTGGTCAAGCATGTCAAGGCCGCCGCCCAGGTCTGCCCCTCGTTGAAAGGGAAACGCGTCACCGCCCATCGACTTCGCCACACCATGGCCCTCGATCTGCTGCAAGGGGGCGTGGATCGCTCGGTTATTGCCCTGTGGCTGGGGCACGAATCGGTGGAAACAACTCAGATTTATCTGGAGGCCACCTTGGCGATGAAGGAGAAAGCGCTCGAGAAAACCCAGCCGTTGAACGCCAAATTCAGACGCTTTCGACCTGGGGACCGGCTCCTTGGCTTCCTCAATAGTCTGTAAAACATGCCGATATTGCCTCTTCGCGGCACCCGGAAACTATGCCGAGTGATTGGCAGGCCGACTCTCCTCATTGACCAGCAATTTCGGCCTCAGCACGACTGGCCTTTCTGGTCACTCGGCAATAGTTCGGGACTCGGAATAGTGGCGACTATTCCGCATGAGGAATAGGAGGCACTCGTTTTCTACCGAAATGCTCCGACTCGGGGTCAGTCTCCCGGCCCTGATGCACCTGCTCGGCCACAACGATATCCGCATGACCTTACGCTACGTAGAGGTCACGCAACAGGATTTGCAGCGCGAATACCACAAGGCCCGCCAGAATGCGGCTCAACGCCATCGCCTGCCCACACTCTCAGTTCCCAAGGGCATCATCCATGCCGACCTTCCCGGAATCTGCCAAGCACTGGCGGCGACCCGCCATCTCCTGGAGATGTATCGTCGCCAGCTCCGCGATGAAAAAGCCAAGCGCAAGCTGCAACGGCTGGACAAGCGACTCCTCGCCATCGCTTCGCAACTCCAGCACGTCGCCACAGCCGAAAAATGAGGAAAGATTGGCCGGTCAAGTGAAAGGTTGTTTGAAGGGGCTTTCGACGGAGCGACAGCGGTTCAAATCAGGCATTCGTAAACTCCCGGCCAGAGAGGAAGGCAACCGATTATAGCCGGAGTCGTCAAGCACGAGAACCCTTTTATCGGAGCGGTCGGAGCGGGCAACCGGTCTGTTTGGCCGAAGATTGCTGGTGATTTCCTATACCGCGTTGGCGTGCAATTTGTCTCTGCTTGACGGAAAGCCAAAGGCTCGACATCTTTTGCGCGATGGTGTAATGTGCGACTTTGTCTCAGCGCAAGCACTGCCGTAGGGCTCGTGTTTAGTTTGGTGGAGCTCCTTCTGAGTAATGGAGGCTGCAAGCGATGAATTATCGGCTCCTCTGCTGTATACCCGCCCTTGTTACTCGCATTGGACTCGCCAATGTTGGCCAACGGTCAAACACTGGAGCCCGCTGAGACTGACATTTTGATACCCCGAAACGGACACGAGCTATTCGGCAGCTTTCAGGAGGCTAATGACAAGCAGGTTGTCTTCACGCTGGATGCCGGTTCGCCTGTCACTCTCTCCTGGAATCAGGTAAAGCAGTTGGAAGTTCGACATAAGACATCGCTCCACGCCAGGAGTCTGCCGGCTCCAGGAAGCACCCCAGAAGCAATGGATTTCGACAGCTTAACAATCGCGACCACGAACGACAAATTACAGATCCGGAGCCCCAGCCAGAATTTTGCTATTTCACAGGCGGACTTGGTTTCAATCGGCAGCCCCGCACCTGCCAAAGTGGCAGGGCAGGAGGCGTCGACCGTATGGACGGTGTCGGTCGGCGCCTTGCAAGCCTCATCGCGCGCTCGTACGTGCAGCAGACCTGGGGTGGAGACATTAACATCGGACGCGAGCAGAATCCGGAACGCGCCGATTGGCGCCATCAAACGACGTCTCTCTCGCTCGACGCACTTAACACCTTCACGTCAGAGGGCGCGGCTAGGATCCGTTTTCAGCGGTATACAGGATGGTTCGAGCACAGAGAATTTCTTGGAAAGAGCGTATACCTGAACACTTTGCTTTTGTTCCGCCGTTCACTCGAGCCAATTCCCGGCAGCTCATGGGAGTGGCAACATTATCAATGCCGATTACCGGATCCTGGAGCACCAATTTGAGCTTCAAAGACGATCACATTGAGAATGCCCCACTTGGAAGGAATTGGCTGGAGTCAAGTGTTGGAGCAAATTACACCTTTCCAGTTTCGAAGTAAAATTTGGGACGGCTAACAAACCAAGCTCAAGAGAGGTAACGACAATGGATAAACGCATGGGACGACCGACGTTATTGTTGGCACTGTCGATTGCGGTACTCGTGACCCTGTCACTGCCGGCGAGCACGCAATCTCAATCATCCGCGGGGGCTGCGGCGGGCTCTGTGCTCCCCCGCTCGGTTGTCGTTCCCCTGAGCGTGGTCAGTCACTTCTTCCCGGAAGTGACGCACGAAGCCAGCACGGGCGAAAACCAGGCTGCTGCGGCCAGCGCCAGAGCTACAAGGCTCGTCATTTACGCGAATGCCGACGGGTCGAAGAAGGTGACCCTCAGCGTTGATCAATATGCGACTCCCAGTGACGCATCGTCAGCGTTTCAGGAAGCGGTTGAGAAGAGTAAGAGTGTTCCTGGATACAAGCCTGTTTCCGTACCGACCGTAAGCCAACAGAGTATGGCTGGGGTTGTGACCCAGGGTGCGGAGACGCATGTCGGAATTGGTGTGCTGGACGCCGATCTGATCATCGGAGCTACCATAGCCGGCTACGATGCCACTCCCCAGAACATAAATAAGCTGGTCGCCCTCACTCGCCAGCAAGCCGCTGCGGGTAAGAAGGCCATGCGCAAGCATTAAGGAGAAGTGGAACCGTAGAATAAGGAAGACATCAACTCGACACAGCCAAGATAAAGCCGCGGCGAGAAGGTCATCTGCGGGGAGACATCCGGTTGATCGAAATGCCACTGACTGTCGAGATTCGGCCGCGCAATGTAAAAGAGATGGTCGTGCATGCCAACGATGCCCGGGATGACGGTGTACCCGTGGAGGTCAAGCACCGTTGTGTCTTCGGCCGGCACTACATCGGCGCCTTTCTGGATCGCGGAGATCTTGCCGCCCTCGATAACGATATTCCGATCTTCAAGTACCGAAGCACCGGTCCCGTCGATGATGCGCGCATGGCTGAGAACGGTTTTCGATGCTCGAACGCGTCACGAACTGCTCGACCGTTTTCGAGAGATGTGGGACCTGGGCGTTTACGGATGTCGAGAGAAGCAGCAGGGCAACGACTCGCAGGCGAACGGCTGACAGCATCCAAGTCCTCCGCAAGACAGGGCATCGTGCCTCAGGAGCCTGCCTCATTGGCTATTGTCTACACGAACGGACCGTAGGTTCGTGACTACAGATGGCGGGCACCAGCGCAAACACTACCAGGCAAATCACAAAACCCAGCCGGGAACCTGTTCTTTGATTCATCGCCTTCTCTCCTTCTCTTACCGGAAATGTTGATGATCTTCTACGGACAATCGTACTCGTATAATTCCAGCGGCATTCCCAGTGGATCTGGTTGCTTGGCAAAGCGTCGGAAAAAGCTGTCGCTCTTCCAGTTCGGCGGTTGTGCGTCATTGGCGACCTTTACCGTCAGCTCCTCGACGATGTCCTCGAACTTTGCCGCCGCCTGCAAATCCACCGGCTGCTCCAGGTTGTCCGCAGGCGCGTGATAGCGCTCGCTCAGCCACCTGTGCGCCGTGTTCTCTTCCGGTGAGCCGGGCTTGAATCCCACCTGCATGACCAGCGCCGGAACGCCTATTCGCACGAAACTGTATTGATCGCTGCGAATGAAAGCGTTGCGCAGCGGCTCGGGATCGGGTTGCGCCTCAACACCATTGGCTTGCGCTATTCGCGTCACCTCGTCACCTAAAGTTGATTCCGCCAGGCCATAAACTGTCAGCACTTTCAGCGGGAGGATTGGCAAAAACATATCCGTGTTAATGTTGGCGACCATGGAATGTCTCGGTACTGTCGGATACGCGGCGAAATATTCGGAACCAAGCAGGCCCTTTTCCTCAGCGGTAACGAAGACGAACAACACGGAGCGATCCAGCTTGGCGTGCGTTCGATGCAGCTCATCGGCTATGTCCAGGTTCAACGCACAGCCCGAAGCGTTGTCCATCGCGCCGTTATAAATTGCGTGTCCATGGATAGGCGCGCCGATGCCCAGGTGGTCGATATGTGAGGACAGAACAACGTATTGGTCCTTCAGCGTGGGACTGCTGCCGGGCAACTTGGCGACGATGTTCTCCGACTCAACCGGCGCCTCGATCACTCTTGTACGCGCCTGAACGCTGGCGTTCAACGGGAAGTGTGGCATCGGCTTGCGGTCTTTGGCGAGTGCCGCGATTTCCTCAAACGAATGCCCAGTCCCTTGAAACAGCTTTTGCGCAGTGGCAGGATTGAACATAACTGAAAGCTGGATGCCTCGCGCCGGACTTAGCTTCGGATCGGCCAATGACATAGTGGCGGCGGTGCGCCGCATCGCGATACGCTCCCACGGAGTATCCATCGCGGCAGGGTTGAGGACCATGATGACGCCTACCGCACCCACATCTCGCAGCGTCTGAAACATCTGTTCCGGCGACTGATAGTGGTCCGCAATTGGGCCGGGCATACCGGCTGGTGAGCCCAAAATCAGCACGACGACCTTGCCCTTTAAGTCCAGTCCAGCGTAATCGTCATACTTTTCTTCGGGAACCCGAAGTCCATATCCGACGAAGGTCAGCGGCGCGTCTACTTCAGGCGCGAGGGGAACGCGAGTGCTGAACAGTGCGTCCTGGCCGAGGACCAGCGGCTTTGTCCATCCAGCCCGTACCAGCGCCAGACTGGAATTCGGCTCGTCGATCCGGCGGCTAATGAACTTGACCGGCTGATAGAACCCGTGCACTCCGGCAGGTTGCAATCCGTCCTTCCTGAGCTGCTCGACGATATAAGCCTCCGCCCTTCGCAAGCCTGCG
>Ga0182040_10001730_pt1 | contig 10186 bp, 9 predicted proteins | sample flu12Cox44000176_FD_125973 | JGI IMG/M metagenome (GOLD analysis project Ga0182040, IMG submission 125973) | Lab enrichment of tropical soil microbial communities from Luquillo Experimental Forest, Puerto Rico - flux8day.12C.oxic.44.000.176 | ecosystem: Environmental > Terrestrial > Soil >... | reverse complement strand
TAGCAAAGCCATGGCGAGGCGAGGTCTACCGCACAGCTCGCACTGGGGCGCCTTCTCGGTATTGCTCTGCGAAGAGGGCATCGAGGTCGTACCGCATCCTCAGGACGCCGAACCTTCCGCGCTGCTCGGCAACGTTCCCGCCTCGGTATCGCATCCGGCGCGGATCGCCCGGCCAATGGTCCGGCGGGGCTGGCTCGAGCGTGGTCCCCGGCCCAATGATCGGCGCGGCCGCGACGAATTCGTTCCTATGTCGTGGTCCCGGGTGCTCGACCTCGTTGCCGCGGAATTGCGCCGCGTTTATGCCGCCCATGGTCCGCGCGCGATTTTCGGCGGATCCTATGGTTGGGCCAGCGCCGGGCGTTTTCACGATGCGCAGTGCCAAATCCACCGTTTCCTGAACCTCGCGGGCGGTTATGTACGCTCGGTCGGCAGCTACAGCTCGGGCGCTGCATCGGTGATTCTACCCCATATCATCGGCCCGCAAGGGGCGGTGGCCGGCAACAATGTCAGCTGGGCCGAGATGGTGACAGAAAGCACGCTCGTGCTCGCCTTTGGCGGCATGGCGCTGAAGAACAACGATGTCGGCGGCGGCGGCACGAGCCGCCACATTGCTCGCCATCAGTTGCGCGCCGCTCGCGAGCGGGAAGTCGAATTCCACCTGATCGGCCCGCTGCGCGACGATCTGCCGACGGAAGTCGGGGGGGTCTGGCACCCGATCCGCCCGGGCACCGATGTCGCAATGATGCTGGGTATCGCCCACACTCTGGTCAGCGAGGGACGGCACGACCGCGCCTTTCTCGATCGGTTCTGCGTCGGCTATGAGGTCTTCGAGGATTATCTCTTAGGTCGGCGCGATGCTCAGCCGAAGGACGCGGTCTGGGCGGCGGAAATCTGCGGGGTACCGGGGAGCGAGATCATTGCGCTCGCGCGGCGTGCCGCTGGGTGCCGCACCCTGATCACCTGCTCGCAATCGCTGCAACGCGCCGAGCATGGCGAGCAGCCGGTCTGGATGGGGGTCGTGTTGGCGGCATTGCTCGGCCAGCTAGGGTTGCCGGGCGGCGGCTTCGCCTATGCCTTGGGATCAACCTCGAATACCGGGAAGCCGGCAGTGGCGGTGCCGGTCCCCACCCTCCCGCAAGGCCGCAACAGCATCGCCGATTTCATCCCGGTGGCGCGAGTCGCGGACATGTTGCTGCATCCACGCGAACCCTTCGACTATAACGGGCAGCAGCTCACCTACCCCGATATCAAGCTGGTCTATTGGGTCGGCGGCAATCCGTTCCATCACCATCAGGATTTGAACCGGCTGCGCCGTGCCTTTGCGCGCCCCGATACGGTGATCGTCCAGGATTCGGCGTGGACGGCGAGCGCACGGCATGCCGATGTCGTGTTGCCGGCGACGATCACGTTGGAGCGCGAGGATATCGGCGCCGCCGCCGGCGATCCGCTGCTGGTCGCAATGCATCGGGCGGTGGCTCGCTATGGCGAGGCGCGCGACGATTACGACATCTTCGGTGGCCTCGCAGAGCGCCTCGGCTTTGTCGGGCAATTTACCGAAGCGCGGTCGGCGCGGGACTGGCTGCGATATCTCTATGACGCGACACGCCGCACGCTCGTGGCGCGCGGGGTCCATGCGCCCGATTTCGACGAGTTCTGGGATGAGGGCGAGCTGACATTGCCGACCTTGCCGTGGGATGGCGGCATCGTCCGGGCCTTTCGCCGTGACCCCGAGGCGGCACCTCTGCCGACACCGAGCCGAAAGGTGGAGATCACCTCGGGCGCGATTGCCTCCTTTGGCTATACGGACTGCCCCCGACACCCCTCATGGCTCCTGCCGAGCGAAGGCGCCGGTTCGCCGGCGACGGCGCGGTTCCCGATGCAGCTCGTCGCCAACCAACCGGCGACCCGGCTCCACAGCCAGCTCGATTTCGGCGCCATCAGCCAGGCCTCAAAGGTCAACGGCCGTGAGCCGGTTCGTATCAATCCGCAGGATGCCGGGGCGCGCGGCATTTCTAACGGCGACATCGTGCGGCTCTACAACGATCGCGGGGCGTGCCTGGCCGCCGCGGTTGTGAGCGAAGCGTTGCGCCCGGGGGTTGTCCAGCTTGCGACCGGGGCCTGGTATGATCCCGACGACCCCGCCGCGGAGAAGCCGCTCTGCGTGCACGGCAACCCAAACGTGCTGACGCGCGATGCCGGCACCTCTCGTCTTGCGCAGGGATGCACCGGACAGCTTAGCCTAGTTGAGATCGAGCGCTACGACGGTCCGCTGCCGCCGGTAAGGGCGTTCGACCCGCCGCCGGGCGCAGCGTGATCGGCAGGTGCACTTATCGGCAATAGGCGGTATCCTGCCATCCGGCATGGGCGAACGGAGGCTCGCATGATCAAAGGTCTGCATCATAACGCGTATCGCTGCCGGGACTCGGAGGAGACGCGGGTTTTCTATGAGGATTTCCTCGGTCTTCGCCTGGTCAGCGCGTTCGAGATCGATGAGGGCCGCGGGCTGCACACCTTCTTCGAGATGGATGACGGCTCCTGCCTCGCCTTCTTCGAGGTGCCGGGCATGCCCTTCGACTTCAAGCAGCAGAACGCGCTCGACCTGCACATCGCCCTCGGGGTCGAGTCCGATATTTTCGACAACATGCTCGACAAGGCGAAGAGCGAGGGCCGCGAGGTGCGCGGGCCGGTTGATCACGGCTTTGTCCGCTCGATTTATTTCCGCGATCCGAATGGCTATGTCATCGAATTGACCGCCAGCACCGGTGTCCATCAGGAAATCATGGACCCTGTGATATCGAAGCCGCACGATTCGCTGGCGCGCTGGCAAGCGGCGAAGAGCCACTGAAGGAGGAAGCCATGGCGATATTCACACACGTTACCGTTGGCACGAACGATCTGGTAAAGGCGCGCGCGTTCTATGACGCCGTGCTGACCCCGCTTGGCTACAAGCGCCTCAATGATCTCGGTGACAATGGCTCGATCTGGGGTCAATCAGATCCGGAATTCTTTGTGCTGAGGCCGGCCAACGGCCAGCCCGCGACCTTCGCTAATGGCGGTACGATCAGCTTTGTCGCACCCAGCCGGGCAGCCGTCGCGGCCTTCCACAGGGCGGCTCTTGCTGCCGGCGGCAAGGATGAGGGTGCCGTTGGACCACGCAGCTGGCATCCCCATGCCTACGGCGCCTATGTCCGCGATCTCGACGGCAACAAGCTCGCCACCTATTGCTTGAAGCCTGAGTAGTCGAGAATTTCGACAGGCCGCCGACCTGATGAGCTCGGGTCGGCGGACCTGTTACACCACTCATCGAATTAGAGCCCCGGCGATTGGGGTATCGAGCGCGAAGGGCACCGGTATCCCCGGCGTACCTCGCGCGTGAAAAAGATTATTAATATTGATGGGCTACTGATCCTCGATGGTCCGGCCTAGCGCCGCACGAAAGGGATCAGCGAATGGAAAATCGTCGTGTTGTTTGTTCTCGGATTTGGTTGTTGGCCGCCATCGTGATCAGCGCGATATCCACGGCATCCACCGCCCGCGCAAACGAGATTGAGCAGATTTTGCGTGGGTTCGAGATAGCGCCGGTGAAGCTCAGCTTGGCCGGCAAAGACTGGGCATTGGTCGGCCTCGGCAGCTATATCGTCAATACGACGGGCTGCAACGATTGCCACACCCATCCCAACTGGGCAAATGGCGGCAATCCCTATATGGGGCAACCAGAGAAGATCAATACAGACCAATATTTATCGGGTGGACGACAGTTCACCACACCGGCCGGAATGTTTACTTCAGCTAACATCACGCCGGACAAAAACGATCGGCCGGCAGGATTGACCCTGGCGGGATTTCTCGAAGTCATGCATTACGGCCACGATCCCCGTGATCCGCCCGGTGATCTGCTGCAGGTTATGTCGTGGCCACTATACCGCTATAAGACTGACCGGGACCTGCACGCAATTTACGAATATTTGCGGGCGATCCCGTCCCTTCCGAACAATCCCCACCCCGGGCCCTGATTTCAGACCACCACGGCTTTGACCTGAGCCGGATCGTAATCGTAGAGCCAGCGCAGAGCGTCGGGCGAGCGGTCGGCAGACCTCGCCCACTCGGCGTCGCGGGCTTCTTGCGCCGGACCGTCACGCATATGAAAGCGGGCCTTGTTGGCACGCGACATGTCCTGCAGACGGGTGACGCGCGGCAGGCGTAGTTGTTCGTAATGCCGCAAACTCTCAGCGGGATCGGCATTTCCACCGGCGGCGAGGCACGCGGCGAGGGCAGCCCCATCCTCGATCGCCTGCGCCGCGCCCTGCCCCATAAATGGGTACATCGAGTGGCACGCATCACCGAGCAATGTCGTGCGGCCGACCGACCAGCGTGGTAACGGCTCGCGATCGAACAATGCCCAGATGAAGCAGGTATCGGCAGCAGAGATGATTCGCCGGACCTGCGGATGCCAGCCCTCGAAGGCCGCGAGCGCACGAGCCACCGTAGCGCGATCAGTCCAGTCCTCGCGGTTCCAGCTATCGTGCTCGGTCCAGCCGACAAAATTCAACAGACGCCCGCGCGATACGAAATAGTGCACGAGATGCGCCCCGGGGCCAACCCAGGACTGATTGCCGGTCTCGAGCCCGAGATCGGCGATCCGTTCGGCTGGCACCAGTCCGCGATAGGCGACGCAGCCGGCAAAGACCGGCGCCTCCTCACCAAAGAGCCCGGCGCGCACGGTCGAATTGATACCGTCGGCCCCGACCACGATGTCGGCGGTGATGCATGCGCCGTTTTCGAACCATGCCTCGACGCTGTCGCACTCTTCGGCCAAGCCGGCCACACGGTGGCCCAGATGAATGCGCTTGGTCGGAAAGCCTGAAGCGATGACCGCCAACAAATCCGCGCGGTGGATCGTGATGTGCGGGGCCCTGTAAAGCTCTTCGCAGAGCGGATTGATCGGCGCCCACTGCAAAGTGCGCCCGTCCTGCCAGCGTCGCTGGTGCGCGAGGAGCGGGCGAACCCCCTCGCGGTCGAGTCCTGCGGCGAGGCCCAGCCGGCGCAGGATGCGCACCGCGTTCGGGCCGATGTTGATGCCGCCGCCGATCTGAGTGAGTTCAGGAGCCTGCTCGTAGACGTTAACCTCGAAGCCGGCCTGCCGCAGTGAAAGGGCGGCGGTTAGGCCGCCGATGCCACCACCAATGACGGCGATCCGCAGCGGTACTTTAGTCCGCTTCGCGGAGATGACTTTCTCGTTCATCGCGACCTCATCGGGGCTTCGCGCTTGCCCCCCTTCTACGATGCTTGGGTCAATCGCTGAAGAAGAGCTTGAGCCGCGGCGGGGGCACGAATCTTGGCGCCGCTGATGAAATAGACAAAGCAATCGCACGCGTCGTGCGCCGATCGCTCTCGCAAGCGCTGTGCCCAGCCGTCGAGCGCCTCCGGGGGGTAACCGGTCGGCTGCTCAATGGTGCAGCTCCGAAGGTGGGCGTAGATGAAGTTTGTCGTGATCTCGAAATCTGGGCGGCTGTCGTCGACGACAAGGGCCACACCGTGGCGGCGCAACATGTCAATGGCTCGATCAGTCCGGATCTTCGGACGGCGAAGCTCCACGGCGTGCCGCACCGTACGGCCCTCGATGCGCTCGGGCAATAACTCGATGAACGCGGCGAAGGCACCCTCGTTGGCCGGCGTGTTCGGGGGGAATTGCCACAGGATCGGTCCGAGCTTGTCGCGCAGTTCGAGCACGCCACTCGAAAAGAACCGATCGAGGGTTGAGCCGGCACCGGCGAGATCGGGGCGATGGGTCGCAACGCGCGGACCCTTGATCGAGAAGACGAAATCCGCCGGCGTCTCGTCGTGCCACCGCCGAAAGCTCGCCGGCTTTTGGGGACCGTAGAATGTGCCGTTGATCTCGATCGTGGTGAGTTGGCGGCTCGCATAGCCGAGCTCACCTGCTTGCGGCAGACCTGGCGGGTAGAAAACCCCGCGCCACGGAGGAAAGACCCATCCGCCGATCCCGACGCGGATCTGCGGCCGTTCGCTCATCTGCCGGTGAGCATTGGAAGCTCCACAAAGGACGGCGTCGGCTCATCGTGGTGAATGGTGTTGATTGCGATGCAGATATCGTCATCGTCGTCCGCAACCAGTATCGCGTGGCTGCTGTCGTTATTGCGGGCGCGACGCGGGAAATTACCGCTGGTCAGGTCGACCTCGATGCGATACCCGGCCCGGAAGGTGTAATAGATGTCACCAAAATGAACGGTCAATCGTTCGACCTGTCCCGGAATTAAGTGCAGGGGTTCGCCGGACGGGCCGCGGTACATGGCGCGCGTCACACCGTCCATCGACAGTGTGGCGCGCCCGTCAGGCGCGAGCTCGATCAGCTTGGCGACAAAATCCGTATCAGGACAGCTCGATTGGACGTGCGAGATCATGCGAATGGCGCCGGCGATGGCGAGATCCCGGTCCAGACGGCGGCTGCGGTAGATAAGACCGTAGTTCGGCGTTGATTGAACCGACCGCCGGTCGCGGGGTCCGGCATCGATCAACATGTTTCGCCCACCCAAGGCGGGGATTGGTCTGCGCGGTTCGTAGTCGTAGCTGCGCGGCGCGCCACCGGACCATCCTCGGCAATGCCGCCGTCGCCGCGCAGGTTGAGCCTCATTGGCCGCATGCCGCGCGGTGGCCAGCACTCCGCGTGAACCCAGTTGTCGGGTTTATAAGCGGCGCGGTCCTCCGGCTTGAGAAAAAAAAGGCGCGGGCTTGGGTGTCTTGTTGACGTGGCGGAAAGGGTGGTGGTGGCACCCGCGGACGAGCCGGACATACCCGCCCTCTGATCGGTCCAAGGCTGGACGGCGATCCATTCGAGCGTATCGTGGCCGTCGGCGGCGTCATCGGCGTAGACATGATCCTCGCCTTCCGACCCGTGACGGCCGCGCGTGTCTTGGTAAATGCAGGCATAACGGCGAGCAATGATGTTGCACCAACCGCGCCGGAGCGAACCGCGGAAGGGCTCCTCGGAGCTGGGCACCTATGCCGTGGCGCAATCGGTCTTGTCGTGGGCATTCGACACGGTGATCCCCTATAGCGTACGACGCAAGATGACCGGCCAGCGCGGGCCGCCGCTCTCCAGCAAAAAATACGAACGAGTTGAGCCTCGTGCCGTCGCGCATCGCCACCATCGCTTGGAAAGACCGAGCGCCGACTCGATCCGCGAACCCCATGGCTATGCTCCGACAAAAAAAAGAGCCGGTGATCGCACCGGCTCTTTGATGTGTTACGGCTTATGATTGTCAGCGCGGCGGCATCCTTAAAACAGCGCAAGACCCCCCATGCCCGGATGCCATTCCTTGCGAATTTGCTCCTCTACCGAAAGACCGGACAGCGTAAATGGAGCATGAACTGTGCCCTTGGTCTTCTCGAATACCGCGCGGACCAAATGATCGATGGTCGCCTTTTCCCGAAGGTGCCGTCGCTTGGTGCGACGTCGAGACAAGGTTACCTTGGCCATGCATGGACCTCCGATCTCTAGGCGGATTTTGGTCGAACCGCTTACCGGGGAAACGGCAGCTGCGTCAAACTGGCGCAGAGGAAAGACCCGCCTTGCGGCAAAAAAAAGGCAACAGAACACGAAATCGATTTACAAACTGATACATCCCAGTGCCTGTAATTGTGCTTTAGCGAACGCGTGCGAAGGCGCTGCTCGTCGCTTAAAATCGCCTCGCCCCAACGACAGCCGGGAGAGCGACGATGCAGTACGGCCTCTTCACGATGCCCTCGCACCCGCCGGAGCGCGGCCTCCTCGATGGCCACCGCTGGGATCTACAGACATTGCGTTGGGCCGACGAGCTCGGCTTTGCCGAGGCTTGGATCGGTGAGCACCACACCGCACCCTGGGAGCCGCATCCCTCCCCCGACCTATTGATCGCGCAGGCGCTGATGGAGACCCGGCGCATCCGGCTCGCCCCTGGCGGGTTTCTGTTGCCCTATCACCACCCCGCCGAGCTGGCCAACCGTGTCGCGATGCTCGACCACATGGCGCAGGGTAGGCTCAATTTCGGCGTTGCGGCGAGCGGTCTGCCAAGCGACTGGGCGATGTTCAACGTCGACGGAAACGCCGGGCAACATCGTGAGATGACGCGCGAGGCGCTCGACATCATCCTCAAGCTCTGGACCACCGAGGAGCCGTTCGACTACGCCGGCAAATACTGGAAGGTAACCAAAACCGACCTGATGCTACGCACATTGCGGCCGCATATTCGGCCGCTGCAGAAACCATACCCGCCCATCGGCGTCGCTGGCGTGAGCAAAGGCTCGGACACTTTGAAGCTGGCCGGCGAACACGGATTTTTGCCGATGAGCCTTAACTTGAACCCCGGCTACGTCGCGAGCCATTGGGGATCCGTCGAAGAGGGGGCCCGCCGCACCGGGCGCAGCCCACGCCGCTCCGATTGGCGCTTGGTGCGCGAGATCTTTGTCGCCGAAAGCGATGCGGAAGCGTGGCGGCTCTCGGTCGAGGGCATGATGGGCCGGATGATGCGCGAGTACTTCCTGCCGCTGTTGACCGATGTCGGGGTCATCCAATTCCTGAAGCACGACCCCGACATCGCGGACGCCGATGTCACTCCGGAATATTGCGCTAAACACAATTGGCTGATCGGGTCGCCCGCGACCGTCGTCGAGAAGATCGAGCGGATGTATGACGAGGTCGATGGCTTTGGTGCGTTGCTCCTCTTCTGTTTCGATTACAGCGAAGATCCCGGTGCCTGGCACGGATCCATGCGGCTCCTGGCTGAAGAAGTCATGCCTCAAGTGGCTCACCTCATCCCGAAAAATTAACCCTTTCGCGCGTATCCTTAGCCCGTCTGCGCGGCAGCGTTGTTTTCGTGGTGGGTGTCGATCTAGGCAGGGCCATTTACAGATCCCATATCGAAACCCGGTTCGCGTTGCCTGTTGCTGTTGCGCAGTGCCTGGGGATGAGGCAAGCTGTCGCAGGTCGGGGCGGCCATGCAAGGTACAGATGGCGGATCAAGCGAAAGTGAAGATGACGCGCGGACCTAAGGGCACATATAACGCGGTGCCGGTGACCGGGCGGGCCAGCATAGGCGAGTGCACGCGACGACAACGATAAGAGTCGATCGGGCGCTGACCCGCTCGCCAGGAGGAGCCTAGTGCAGCCTACCGATATCACTCACCCGGATTACTTTCACAAAGTCGTCGATTGCCAATGGGCCTGCCCGGCGCACACGCCAGTACCCGAATACATCCGGCTGATCGCCGACCGGCGATACACGGACGCCTTTATGGTCAATTGGTGGTCGAATGTCTTCCCCGGCATCTTGGGGCGCACCTGCGACCGTCCCTGCGAGCCCGCCTGTCGCCGCGGTCGGGTCGAAAAAGAGCCGGTGGCGATTTGCCGGCTGAAGCGCGTCGCCGCCGACAACAAAGGCGACATCCGCCCGTATCTGCCGAAGATCCCACGTAAGAAGAACGGCAAGCGCATCGCCCTCGTCGGCGCGGGGCCGGCCTCGCTGACCGTCGCGCGCGACTTGATGCCGCTCGGCTATCACTGCGTGATGTTCGATGGCGACGTCAAGGGCGGCGGCATGATGCGCACCCAGATCCCGCGCTTCCGACTGCCGGAGTCGATCACCGACGAAGAATGTGACCTGATCCTCGAAATGGGTGTCGAAACCCGTTTCGGCGAACATGTCAAAAGCTTGAAAACGCTGCTCAGCCACGATTGGGATGCGGTCTTCGTCGGTTGCGGGGCACCACGCGGCCGCGATCTCGACATTCCCGGCCGCAAGGAGGCAGCCGAGCACATTCATATCGGCATCGACTGGCTCTCCAGCGTCTCGTTCGGCCACATCGACAAGATCGGCCGCCACGTCGTCGTTCTCGGCGGCGGCAACACGGCGATGGATTGCTGCCGCTCGTCGCGCCGGCTCGGCGGCGAAGAGGTTACCGTCGTCGTGCGCAGTGGCTTCGACGAGATGAAGGCTTCGTCCTGGGAAAAAGAAGACGCAATGCACGAGGGCATCCCGATCCTCAACTGGCTGGTACCGAAGGAATTCACTCATAAACGCGGCCGGCTCACCGGGGTACTCTTCGAGAATGTCAAAGCCGAATACGACGCGCGCGGTCGTCGCAATCTGATCTCGACCGGCGAGCCCGATCAACATATCCCATGCGATGACGT
>Ga0182040_10001729_pt1 | contig 10197 bp, 8 predicted proteins | sample flu12Cox44000176_FD_125973 | JGI IMG/M metagenome (GOLD analysis project Ga0182040, IMG submission 125973) | Lab enrichment of tropical soil microbial communities from Luquillo Experimental Forest, Puerto Rico - flux8day.12C.oxic.44.000.176 | ecosystem: Environmental > Terrestrial > Soil >... | reverse complement strand
TTCGATTTACAATCCAGTTCAAATTCATCTACAGTATCTGCCAGACGTTGTACCATTGGCCCGGGCGTGGAATCACACCGGCCTTTCGGACGGAGGAGAGCCGTAAGCTGGCTCTACCCGTGCCCTTGCCAGGACTTCAGCACATCGCCCATAGACGTCGGAGGTTCTCTCATCCGAGGCCGAGGTTTCGGCCACGTCTTTCGTGGTTAGCCGTTCTTGCTTCATGTCGTTTCCCTTCCTTAAGATCCGCTTTACGTTACAGTGAAGCAAAAAAGTGACGTCGGCGAGGCGACACCGGTACATTTTTGAGGAACCCAGCTCGGGCCGCGCAAGGGACGAAACGTGCCGCTCAAAGGAACAACTATACGTCCGAGAGGAGAGCGGTACGCCCTTTCAAGCCAGAATCACTTGGGAATTCCCTCAATCACCCAGACGTTGCTGCTGGACTCAACAGCGCCGAACGCCAAATAACGACCGTCGGGAGAGGCCTTGGGCAAGTCAGCGTCCTTCGGGGATTTGTACAATAGGGCGACCTTTCCGTCGAGCGAAATATGTAGAAGGGAGCTTCCTGTAGGCGCAAAATTAGTGGAAAAGAGGCTGCCGCCGTCAGCTGACCACCCGAGAGTCAGGAGCTCAGGCCACTGCGGAATGGATATGTCGTGCGTCGAATTCTGTCTGAGCTCGCGAACGTGGATCACAGAAGCCACGCCCCTCTCACCGTAAGCAACCCGGCAACCATCCGGGGAAAGGTCCCAAAAAACGTTGTTTGGGTTATTCGGTTGGATACGGAAGGTCTCGGTCTTTGCAGCTGAGGGCACTGGGTCAAAAAAACTGAATACCACTTCTCTTGCCGTACTTTCGCTTAACACGCACGAGGCACCCAGCCGCCATGGGCAACGGAAGGCGGGCTGGCCAACCGGGGGCGTGACGTTGTCGACAGTTAGGGTTTCAAGTCCTCGGGAAACGTTGGCAGCGAGAATCAGCTCGGGAGATCCGCCGTTGATCGGCAGGCGCATGAGCCTGGCTTGCGGAGGCTCAGTCCTTCGCGCCAGATAGAGAATCCACTGTCCATCAGGGCTAAGTGACGGACTCCGGTTTTCATCTTCGTCCGCCAAAACTGAGTCGGGATTCGACGATTGGAGGTGTTGCTGGAAGATGCTCATTCGTCCAGTCCGATTGGATTCGAATAGAAGCCATTTGCTGTCAGGGCCCCAGCCGGCTGGCCAATCTGCCCTTTGCTCCGTCGTCAAGCGACGCACCTTAGTCAGTTTTTCACCATGCGCAAGCAGTTCCCCGACGAAAATATTGCTGTGGTCAGACTCCTTACTAATGGCAAGCCGTTGCCCATTTGTTGAGGCACTCATAGCGCCAACCGTAAACCCCGCCCAGTTCGTCAGCCGCTTAGGTTCCCCTAAGGCCTTCATTTTTTGGCGGTCAACTCGAAGATCCCAGACATTCGAGAATGGCACGTTTGGGGCTTCCCACCGATTCAGCATGATGTGGCTTGAAGACAGCCACGAATAGCCAAGCAGGGCCGGGTCCGAATAGATGGTTACGGTCTGGGTGCCTCCCGAAAGGCGAGCTTGCAAAAAAGTCGTGCTCTTTTCGCCCTCTCTTTGAAGATAGGTCAACCAGCGCCCATCAGGTGACCAGTTGAGGCCCCGCAAACTCTGGCCGAAAAAGTTGTGGGCCATCGCGGATGGTGCAGGGCCAGCTTCGGCAACCAAACGAACAGGATCCTGCCCGTTCTCACCCATTTGCCAAATCTCGCCTTTCCTAAGAAACGCAATTCGTGCACCGTCAGGAGATAGGGCAGCGCCTGCAGCATCGGGCTGAAGTTTCCGAAGCTCGCCGCCAACCGTGCTTATAGTCCATATTCCCCACACTCCGCTCGCAATCGGCCCGCTCACCAGGAGTTTGGTTCCACCCGGGAACCAGCGCAGATCGACTCAACGGAAACACACTCCCGGCAGAGTCACACTATGGACCTCGCCTGTGTCAATCGTCCGAATGTGCAGTCCTTCAAGATCGCCGTATGCTAACTGCTTGCCGTCCTCTGTAAGCGCGGCGTTGTAAACGGAATCCTCGTCAGGATTTGCAGTGACCTGACGCTGCGCAATCTCAGGCGCACCCGAAGGTTGGGAATGACGGAATGCGACAATCGCTATTGATGCCACAAGTGCCAGCGCGGAGAACGCCAGCAAGAGGCGAACCAAAACTGGATGACGCGGCTTGCCCTGTTGGAGTTTGCGCAAATCCCTTAGCAGTTCTGCAATAGTCTGATATCGAGCTGACCGTTCCTTTGCGAGGGTTCTCAGGATGATTTGTTCGAGGCGCGGAGGCACGGCTGGGTTCAAAGCAGAAGGCATTGCCGGGTCGTCGTTCAAGATCGCATGAATCAACTCGTCCGAGGTTTCGCCTCGAAACGTAGGACTGCCCGTCGCCATCTCATACAGCACGACACCGAATGAATAGATATCCGTTCGAGCATCCACCTCTTCGCCGCGAGCTTGTTCGGGCGAGAGATAGGCGAGCGTCCCGATCACGCTGCCGGGGCGGGTCAAGGTGACTTCATTCAGCGTGAGAGTGATTTCGTCGTCGTCCGTAACAGTGGCGCTTATGGCATTTCGGCCTTCACCACTACGCTTTGCCAAACCGAAATCCAGAATTTTGACCTGCCCGCTTGCGGTGACGTAGACATTCGCGGGCTTGATGTCCCGGTGTACAATCCCTTTCGCGTGCGCGGCCTGGAGTGCATCGCTAATCTGTATTGCTATGTCCAACAAATCACTGACTGGCAGTGCCTCCCCGGCGATCCGGTCCTTCAGTGACTTTCCTTCGAGAAACTCCATTACGAAAAATGGCCGGCCTTGATGATCACCCACGTCGTAAATCGTGCAAATTCGCGGATGATTCAGTGCTGAGGCGGCGCGAGCTTCACGCTGGAAACGATCCAGCGCCACCCTATCCGCAGCGAAGGCACGCGGAAGGAACTTGATTGCGACAGTTCGCTCCAGGCGCGTATCTATGGCCTTATACACTTCACCCATTCCGCCGGCTCGCAAGAACTGCACGATTACATAAGGCCCGATCCGTTCGCCCGGTCGAATCTGCGCTTCCGGCATTGTTTCGGCTGTATCGGAGCCGTAGTCCCTAAAGCCAGTCGACAAAGGAGAAGATTCAAGGAAGCTGCATCGAGCAGCGTCACTCGAGGAAAGGAGCACCTCGACCTCTCGTCGCAATTCATGATCCGAAGAACAGACGCGGTCCAGGAACGCCGGCCGGTCTTGAGGGTTCATCTCCAATGCCTCGGCGAGCACTTCTCTGACTTGTTGCCATAGCTCAGGCGTCATAGCGCTCAGCCTTGTTGATCTGGTTGCGAAGCCAAAGCCTCGCCGTGGACCAGTGTCTCTTTACTGTCGCTGGCGAGATCCCTAAAACGTGAGCAGTCTCCTCAATCGAAAGGCCGCCAAAAAATCTCAGTTCGACGATCCGGCTTTGCTGCGGGTCAAGCCGAGCCAATCCATTCAACGCGTCATCGAGCGCGATGAGATCCACGCTGCGGCTCCGGGGCATTACCATCTCACTGTCTAATGCAAGCTTGTGTCCTCCGTCTCGCTTAGCCGCGCGGCGGCGGCGCGCGTACTGAACCAAAATCTGCCGCATCAACTGGGCGCAAACCGCAAAGAAATGAGCGCGGTTCTCAAAGTCCATAGGTTGCTGGTTCATCAAGCAAATGTAGGCTTCGTGCACCAGAGCCGTGGTTTGCAAGGTGTGGTCGGGACGTTCTTTTCGGATGTGGTGGTGAGCTACTCGACGGAGTTCGTTGTAAACCAGCGGTACGAGGCGGCGCAAAGATTCCTCATTACCATTCCGGTATTGAGCCAGTAGCTCGCTGACAGGCTCAGGTGTGGGTTGCACGGTACACGCCCTGAATGGCAACAAAATAACGGCTTTACGGGTCGAAGTCAATTCATTGAAAACGCAATAGTTGCGGCAGCGCAGTGTGTTACCGATCCTGCCGAATTTTTTGTCGGCAATTTTTTCAAAGCGGTGAGCCAATTCTCGCGCGAATTGCACTTTAAGAGGTAGAGACCGCTTCGCGGCGTGCCACCCAGAGGGAGGACAAAAATATGCTGAGGCTTCAAAAACGAATTTCAGGATGGAATTTGCCCACGACCAGCCAAGTCGCAGGGATGTTTGTTTGGCCCGTCGCTCTCGGCCTAATACTGTGGCTTGGCTCCGTGGCGCGGTCGGAACAGGCCAGTTTCAATTTCATTTCGATTGATTTCCCTGGGGCCACTCTCACCCGAACGACGGGCATCAACTCCGCAGGCCAGATTGTCGGCCGCTACCTGGATTCCTCCGCCCGGTTCCATGGCTTTCTGTTGAGTGAAGGCACCTATAGTTCGATGGATGTCCCAGGTGCTTTGTTCACGATCGCCCACGGCATCAACGACGCTGGCCAGATCGTTGGACGCTACGGAGACACTCGCGGCACACATGGATTTGTGCTGCGCGAGGGCAGTTTCGACACCATCAACTTCCCGGGCGCTGTCTATACGGCTGTGGCGCAGATAAATTCCAGCGGTGACATTGCCGGAACCTATATCGATGGTGGCGGCGCACAGCATGGGTTTTCGCTCATTGAAGACACGTTCAAGTCGATTGACTTCCCGGGCGCAAGTTTTAGCGAAGCAATCGGCATTAACTCAGAGGGTGTGATTTCCGGGGTTTATTCCTTCGTCACTCGCCTTGAGACGGCTAACAATAACCATGGTTTTGTGCTGGACCACGGCGAATTCACCTCTTTTGATTTCCCGGATGCCGCTACTACTTTTGGCTGGAAGATTGATGAACGCGGCCAGGTCGTGGGGTGCTGGGCGGATGCCAACGGCGTGGTTCGTGGCTTCCTCCGAAATCGCGGGGGCAGTTTCGTCACCGTCGACTTCCCGGGGACAACCTACAGCTACGCCAGCGCGATGAACGAGCATGGCGCAATCGTGGGCACTTACATCGATGCCGGCGATAAGACGCATGGGTACCTCGCGACCAGAAGTCGCCGCGAGCCGAACTCGCATGAAGAAGACTTACGCGTTTTGACTTCCGGTAAGAGATAACCACCGGCGAGGACCACCTGAACGTGGACCACACCGTGTTGCGGTAGGACAGCCAAGGATGTTTTGCCACACCAATGCAATGAATAGCAGCTTGAAGAGCCGACGACAATGCACCTTTCCTGGTTCTGCCATTGGAGGAATTCACTTGGAGGATGTCATGACCTATCCGCGCAGGATGCTTTGGCTAGTAACAGCTGGAGTCTGCTCGCTCCTTAACTTGGCGATGCAGACGAGCGCCCTGGCTCAAACCTCTTACCGCTTGATTGACCTCGGCACGCTAGGCGGTGACAACAGCGTTCCGATTTGGATCACCAACACGGGAGAGGTGATTGGGTATTCCGAAACTAGCAAATTCGATGGTTTTGGCAACCCGATTCAGCATGCATTCCTGTGGAGCCAAGGGGTGATGCAGGATCTGGGGACGCTAGGCGGCAACAACAGTTTTGGCCTCGGCGCCAATGATGAAGGGCAGATCGTGGGGTATGCCGATGTTCCAGGAGGGGCCACTTCTCACGCCGCCCTCTGGTATAAGGGCGAAATCACGGACCTCGGCACGCTTGCTGGTGCCGACGGCTTCAGCTTCGCCCAACTGATCAACCACAGCCATCAAGTCGTTGGCGGTTCTACGACATTGGATGGAAGTTTTCGTGGATTCCTATGGGACCGCGGGGTCATGGCAGACCTAGGAACCTTGGGCGGTCCCAACAGCTTTGGAAATGGCATCAATGACCGTGGGCAGATCGTCGGTGGTGCCAATATAAGCGATACGATCAATCCAATCTTGGGGTTCCCTCCGTATTACGGAGCGCTCTGGGATCGCGGTGGAATCATAACGCTCACTCCTGGAACTCCTGCCGCCGCCTTCAACATCAACAACAAGGGCCAAGTCGTCGGCAGGCGACTTGTCCCCGACGCCAAAGAAGGGGGAGTTGCACACGCATTCCTTTGGCAAGACGGGGTGCTGACAGATCTTGGCGTGCCCGCCGGTGACGACAATAGCGAGGCCAACTCACTAAACAACGGCGGGCAGATCGTCGGCGATTCCGGCGTCGGCTTCATTGAATCTTACGCACCGGATCGCGCGCTTCTTTGGCAGAACGGCGCGCGCACCGACCTGAATACGCTGGTCCCTTCCGACTCCGGCTACCACCTCATCGTGGCTTTTGACGTGAACGCCCGTGGGGAAATCGTTGCATGCGCTGTTCAACTGAGCAGCGGAAACATTCATGCCGCTTTGCTCAGTCCACAACCTGCGAACATCGGCGGCAACAGTGACCCATCTGGGGTTGGGGCGGCGATGGTGCTGTCGTCCTTGTCGCCACGCGCTCAACACATGCTGGACCATGCAAGGCACATGAAATCCGGGCGCGGACTAGGACTTATCGAGTGATGACGAACGAAAATTAGCGCAAGGTCATCGGCGGCGAAATGGAAATTCTTGCAGTCTTCCCGGAAGGCAAAGTACGGATTAATAGCTTCCGGGATTCGGAACGGGCGGCATGTGTATAAACAACGAATGGTAAGGCGCCGCTACTTCGCCTCGAACCAACGAGATAGAAACCCACGGCTGGTCTGCTTCGATTTACAATCCAGTTCAGTTCATCTACAGTATGTGCCAGACGCTGTGCTCTTGGCCGGCCGCGGCATCGCCCCCCGGCCCTTCTGACGGAGGAGAGCCGCTCCCGGCTCCACCTGTGCGCTTGCAGGAATTTAGCACATCGCCCGCGCATCACCGGAAGTAGGCCAAGGTCAAAGTCTCGAAGTTGTACAACAAAATTGCCAACATCAGAAAGGGTTTTGCACACAAGTCGTCGAACGACCTTAGCAAAAACCACCCCGTTGTGTTGGTCGAGGACTTGTGCATCAGGAATATGTCGAAGTCAGAAACCGACAGCCAGGCAACCGATGATAGCCATCGCTGGAGAGCGTGACCGGTATCACATGGTTTATTGATGATTGGGTGATTGCTCCTCTTACTAGCCTGCTGCCCGTTGCGAAACGTGCTCTGTTTTAAGTGGGACGTGGACACGGATTGTCGTCCCACCTTCCGGCTTCGAATCAATTGCAATCGTTCCATTCACTAGCCGAACGCGCTCGCGCATGCTTGTGAGTCCAAGCCCACCCTTGCTCATAGCCATGTCGGCGTCAAACCCTGCGCCACGATCTGATACCGTAAGCTCAACTTGACCCGCTGAGCAACCCAGTCTCACCTCGAAATGGCGCACTTGGCTGTGCTTGGCAGCGTTATGCAGTGCCTCCTGCAAAACCCGGAAGAGACATAAGGAGACCTCGCGTGATACTGGCCGTGGGATGTCGTCATGCGTGAAATCAATCTCGACCTTCTGCCGTGCAGCAAACTCCCTACAGAAGCTCTTCACGGCACCGACGATGCCCAAATACTCCAGTTGTGAGGAGTGGAGTTGATGCGATATTGACTGCACGTCGGAAGAAACTTCGGTGATGCGTTCCCGAACGTCGGTCAGTAGTCGGCTGATATCCTCGGCGGAATTGGGAGGATTCTGCTTTGATGCTTCGATTTCGATCGCCAATAGAGCAAGACGTTGGTTAATATCATCATGAAGCTCTCTTGCTATGCGAGCACGTTCGTGCTCCTGCGCTTCAACCAACTTTCGACTCATGCGTGTCAGTGTCTCTTCCAACCGCTTGCGCTCAGTGATGTCCTGAAAAATACAAGCGGCTCCCTCAACACCAGTGGCTCCTTCAATGGGAAAATACGAGACAGACACGTCTCTCTCTCCAAGCTCGGGATACGTGTATTTCATCTCGTACCTGACTACTTTACCTTGGAAACATTCATCCAGTTTTGGTTTGACGACAGCCTCAAACACTCCCCTGTTCAATACCTCATGGACGAAACGCCCCAGAATTTTCTCCTTGACGATATTCCGCATGGTCGCGTACTTACGATTCGCGAGCAAAATGCGGTATTCACGGTCAACAACCGCAATCATCTCTTCCGCAGCTTCCACGGCTCGCTCATATTCTCGTAGTTGGTCTTCAGCCAACTTGCGTTCACTAATGTCAACCCCGATGCCGATATACCCTGCAAACGAACCATCCTGATTGAATCTCGGCACGCCGATGTCAACGATCCACCGATATTGTCCATCATGGTGACGAAGCCGATATTCCATCCTGAATTGCTCTCGCCGGTCAAAAGACTGCGTGTAGGTGTCAAGGCACTTCTGGAAATCCTCTGGATGGACGCCTTCCGCCCAGCCGTCGCCAAGCTCTTGCTCAATTGATCGCCCCGTGAAATCCAACCAAGGCTTGTTGAAGTACGTGCAGAGCTTGTCCTTACCTGACTGCCAGATCAGAACCGGAGCAGTATCCGCCAGCAGGCGAAAGTGTTCTTCGCTTTCCCGCAAAACGGCTTCTGACCTCTTCAGTTCTTCCATTCGAAGCCGCTCGGTCGCATCACGAATTGCACTGATCGCGAGAGTCTCAGACCCGACGGTCAAGCGGCTAAGGTTCACATCTGCGGGAAATTCACTCGTATCGCTCCGCACGCCAAAGATTCCCGGCACCTGTATAAACTGAGTTTCTGGATTGGCTAAGAACCTTTCGCGGTGCTGCCGATGGCGGTCGCGGAACCGAACCGGGAGCAGTGATTCAACCACCCTTCCAATCAACTGCTCACGACTGAGTCCGAAAAGTTTCTCTGTTTGCAGATTGGCAGCAAGAATTTCTCCGGCCCGATTGACTACGAGCATTGCATCGGGAGCCGCTTCGAGTACGGCTTGACAATTGGCGTCAGCCCACTCCGGAGGCGGGTTGCTGTGATGTCGGGGTGAGGTCGCCATAGTGGACACCTCATGGGCTTCAGTCTTTGACACAGTACAAATTACAACACAGGCAGGCCAAGTGTCACATTCAGTGTCTCCACGGCCCTATGGTCCGCAAAAATTATGTAGCGCCCCGATTTATGTCCTCCCTGCAATGACCAGCCCCAACATGCAAGAACAAAACGAGCGAATAAACTGTCATCGTTTCCTCATTTCCAATCAGCTGCAGATCCCTACGACCTTGCCGATTAGCGAGCGGTTCTGAACGGCTTTGAGCCTGAAATCGGCCACATCCGCGTAGGAAATACTGAAACCGAAGGGAGGCAACTGCCCCTCTCTCATCCGATGTTTCCCTGTGTAGGGCTTGGGCGTCAGTTTAGTGGGCGCGCGATGGTGCGGTCGAGCCCTTTGGCCGCGTCGTTTAAGTGCAGGACCGCCGGTATTCCTGCCGACCGCGGTAGTCCGCTTCTATGCGACGTACAGCACCCTGGCCGCTCGAGCAATGCGACGAGAACCGATTCTGACGGGGCAGGCGCTGCGGCTCATCACCACACCCAAGGCCCTTTCTAATATTCGCCTGAAAGACGAGCTGGGGTTTCGGCCGCACTACCGCAGGTATTCCGAAGGACTGGAGGAAGCACTCCGTGGCGTACCACACCACACCTAAGATGGTAGAACGGAAGCAGATGCATCGCGCAAAGCTGTTGCAGGTAGCCATCCGTTTGTTTGGCAAGCAGGGCTACCACGCCACCACTGTACCCAGGATCGTGCGCGAATCGGGAAGTTCCACGGGCTCCTTTTACTTTTATTTTCGTAATAAGGACGACATCTTTGCCTCTGCCTTAGAGGCGATCGGAGAACAAGTCGCCACCGCGCTGAACAAGGCCATTGCCAACGCACAAGGCGACAGTATTTCGCAGATGCGCTTGGCCGTTGAAACGTTCATTTTGTTTTTGGCCGAACATCCCGATGAGGCACGCATCTTGATCATTGAGTCCTCTGGTTTGAGCGCAAGGCTGGCCCGGGTTCGCCGCTCGACGGTTAGCTCGTTTACTGGGACTTAAGCAGATGGCTGAGAAAAACAAAGATGGCGAACGTCTTTTACTCTAGTCCACTCTGTAGGAGATGAGCACACGAATGCCGAGGGTCAACCCTGATGATCTTGGCTCAGCTTGCCTTCGCGACTGCTATAGTCACTAGGAGCGAGTTCGGTCAGCTCATAAGAGGAAATGACTCCCACTTCTGCCATTGAATTCCTGATGTGGCTCTTA
>Ga0182040_10001711_pt1 | contig 10237 bp, 10 predicted proteins | sample flu12Cox44000176_FD_125973 | JGI IMG/M metagenome (GOLD analysis project Ga0182040, IMG submission 125973) | Lab enrichment of tropical soil microbial communities from Luquillo Experimental Forest, Puerto Rico - flux8day.12C.oxic.44.000.176 | ecosystem: Environmental > Terrestrial > Soil >... | reverse complement strand
TGTCGCGGCGCTGTGGCCGCAGCGCGTGCGCTGCCTCGTCACCGGCAACGGCTACAACATCCAGGACATCGCGCGCTCCGGAGTGCCGGCATCGCCCGAGCAGGAGCATCGCTTCTGGTACCAGTACTATTTTCACAGCGAGCGCGGGCGCGCCGGCCTTGCCGCCAACCGGCGCGAGTTCTGCCGGCTGATCTGGCGGCTGTGGTCGCCGAACTGGGCGTTCGATGACACGACCTTCGAGCGCACGGCGTCCTCATTGGACAATCCGGATTTCGTCGACGTGACCATCCAGTCCTATCGCCATCGCTTCGACAATGCGCCGGGCGACCCCGCGCTCGAGCCGATCGAGCAGCGACTCGCCGCGCGGCCCACGATTGCTGCGCCGACGATCGTGCTGCACGGCGAGGCCAACGGGGTGAGACTGCCGGAAACATCGGCCGGCCACGCGCGCTTCTTCACCGGCCCCTATGAGCGCCGCGTAATTGCGCGCGCGGGCCATAACCTGCCGCAGGAGGTGCCCGAGGTCGTGACCGCAGCCGCGCTCGATCTCATCAAGGCGACACGGTAGCTCTGATGCGTCAACCGCGACGTGGTTGATGCCTCGCCCCAAAATCTGTCTCAACCTCATCGGAACACACAGCTAGAGCGAATTTCGATGGAGTCGAATCAGTTACGCGGTCGCGCGGCTTGCTTTACCTCTCCCCGGAGGGGAGGGGAGAGGTCGGATCGCGCTTGCGCGATCCGGGCGAGGGGGACCACGCCCGACGTGAGGATCCGGCCCCCCTCACCCGGAATGGGCGCGCAATGCGCGCCCATTCCGACCTCTCCCCTGCGGGGAGAGGTAAACAGCGCGCTGCGTCTATTTCAACGGAACACGCTCTAGACTATTTTAGCAAAGGTCGAACAGCTCTCGCGCCAGCTCGGCTAACTGGGGATCGAGCGGTCGCGGCTTGAGGCGCAGTCCCTTGCCCAGGAGATCGATCAGTATCGTGAAGACGGCGAGCCGCCCGTACGGCTTGTCGTTGGCCGGGATCAGGAACCACGGCGCCTGCCTGGCCGACGTCTTCTCCAGCATGTCCTCGATGGCGCGCTCGTAGTCCGCCCAGCGCGAGCGGTTGCGAAAGTCCTCGTAGGAAAGCTTCCATCGCTTGAGCGGATTGCTGAGACGGTCCTTGAACCGGCGGACCTGCTCCGCCGGCGTGATGTGCAGAAAGAATTTTGCAATCCGCATGCCGTCGGCGATCATCATGCGTTCAAGTTCATTGATCTCGTCGTAGGCTCTGCGCCATTCCCGCTTGTGGGCGAGCCCTTCCACCCGCTCCACCAGGACGCGTCCGTACCAGGAGCGGTCGAACACCACGATCTGTCCGGGCGCGGGGAGCCTTTCCCAGAAGCGCTGCAGGTAATGGCGCCCCTGCTCCTGCGGCAACGGCGCAGCAATCGGATAGACCTTGAAGCTGCGCGGGTCGAGCGCCCAGCCCAGCCGGCGCACGATCCCGCCCTTGCCCGCGGTGTCCCAGCCCTCAAGCACGACCACTGCCCGCTCGTGCGTGCCGAGATAGGCTTGCTGGATCGCCTGCATGGTGGATTGCATGGATTGCAGCCGGCGCTCGTAATCCGCAAAATCGACCTTCGGATGCTTCGTGATCGCCGCCAGTCGCGGGCGTCCGGTCACGATGAAGTCCTTGGTTTTCATGAGGAGGATGGATATGGCTCAACCAGGCGAACGGGATCGTCCATGCTGAAGGTCGAAGGGGTCCTGCACTTCACAATTCCGGTCAAGGACCTCGACCGGTCGGAGAGATTTTACACCGGTACGCTCGGATTCGAGAAAATCGGCAGGAACGATCGCATCGTGTTCCTGCGCGCGGGCGAAGATTATTTCAACCTCACCTATTCGGAGAATCCAATCACGACCAACGTCGGCGACCGGCACGAGATTCATTCCGCCTTCCGCATGACGCCGCGCGGCTACGACGAGGCATTGCGAATCCTGCCGGCGCACGGCGTTGAGATTTTCAAGCAGGAGGATCGCCGCACCGGCGTGTTCGTCGGCCGCAGCGCCTATATCCGGGACCCCGACAACAATGTCATCGAGCTCATCGACCTCGTGCGTGCGCCTGATAAGCGGGCATAAGGAGGGACCAAGGTCTTGGATACGCGGTTCTGGCTCATACAAACCTTCAACGGCGTCTCCTACGGCGCGCTGCTCTTTCTGGTGGGCAGCGGGCTGTCGCTGATCTTCGGCGTCATGCGCATCGTCAACCTCGCGCACGGCTCGTACTTCCTGCTGGGCGGCTACGTGGCGCTCTCCGTGATCTGGGCCACCGGCTCCTGGCTGCTCGCGCTCCCGGTTGCGGCCATGGCCGTCGCCGTCCTCGGGCTCGTGATGGAACGGGTGTTTCTGCGCCCCTTGGGATTCGATCCGCTGCGGCAGGTGCTGCTCACCGTCGGATTCGCCTTCCTGCTCCAGCAGGCCGCGCTCGACATCTGGAGCGGCAACAATTTCGACATCAGTCCGCCCGCTGCATTGACCCGCAGCGTCGTGCTCGGCGGCCTCTACCTGCCGCTCTACCGCGTCTTCATGATCGCGGTCGCATTGGCGATCGGGCTCGCGCTGTGGCTCACCATGGAGAAAACCCGCCTGGGCGCCACCATCCGCGCCACCGTGGACGATGCGCAGATGGCGCGCGGGGTCGGCATCGACACCTCGTTCATCTCCATGCTGATCTTTGCGCTCGGCGCGTTCCTCGCCGCGCTGGGCGGGGTGATCGGCGGCGCCTTCCTCGGCATCTATCCCGGCCTCGACTTCGAGATGCTGCCGATTGTGTTCGCGGTGGTGATCATCGGCGGCATGGGCAGCCTGGGCGGCGCCGCGATCGGAGCGCTGCTGGTGGGGCTTGCCGATAATTTCGGCAAGGCACTGTTCCCGGAAGTGTCGTACTTTACGCTCTATGCGCCGATGGCCCTGATCCTGGCGGTGAAGCCGACCGGGCTGTTCGGGCGGGAATGAGCATGGCAGGCACGCGCGTCAAGGTCCTGGCGGTGGTCGCGGCGCTGGCAGCGATCGCGCTCATTGTCCCGCACACGGGCTCCTTCGTCATCCTGCTCGCAACGCGTGCGCTTGCGTTCTCCATCCTGGTGATGAGCCTCGACATCCTGCTCGGCTATACCGGCCTCGCCTCGCTCGGCCAGGCCGCCTACCTCGGCATCGGCGCCTACACGACTGCGATCCTGGCGACGCGCTACCAGTTCGGTCTGGGTTACGATTTCTGGCTCGTGATAGTGCTTGGCATGCTCGGCGGCGCTCTGCTTGCCGTTCTGTTCGGGATGCTGGCGATCCGCGCCACCGGCGTCTACTTTCTGATGATCACGCTCGCGCTGGGGCAATGCGTATGGGGGCTGGCTTACCGCTGGAACTCGCTGACCGGCGGCGATAACGGCATCAATCTGCCCCAGCGTCCCAAATTCGGCATCGACCTCGCCGACGAGGTGACGTTCTTCTACGTGGTCCTCAGCATTTTCACGATTTCGCTGCTGATCATGTACACGCTGGTGCGGTCCCCCTTCGGTCGCAGCCTGGTGGGCATTCGCGAGCGCGAGCTGCGCATGAAGATCCTCGGCTACAACACCTGGCTGCACAAATATCTGGCCTTCGTGATCGCCGGCGGCTTCGGCGGGCTTGCCGGCGTGCTGTGGGCGCACACCGCCGGCATCGTGAGCCCCGAGAACGTCGTGCTGACCACCTCGGTCGATGCGCTGCTGATGGCAGTCCTGGGCGGAGCGGGGACCCTGGTGGGCGGCGTCATCGGCGCCATGATCGTGTTCGGCCTGCGCGAATATCTGAGCACGCTGGTGCCGTGGTGGCAGTACGCGCTGGGCGCGGTCTATGTGCTCACCATCTTCTATCTGCCGACCGGCCTGATGGGCATACCGGAACGTATCCGCCGGCGCCGTGCGCTGCTCGGGAACCGGCGGGATTCGAAGGAATTGGCATCGGTGGCGTCCTAAAGCCACCGCAAGGAGGAGGAGAACATGACAGGCTTATTGCTGCGACGGCTCGGCCGCACCCTGCTCGGCGGCTGCTTTGCCCTCGGCATCGTGCCGCATCCGCTCGCCGCGGAGGAATTGCGAATCGGTTTTGTGGCGCCGACCACCGGGATCTTCGCCCAGGTCGGCAAGGACATGATCGACGGCTTCCAGATGTACCTGGACGAGGTCAAGAACGACTTCGGCGGTGCGCAAGTGAAGTTCCTGGTCGAGGACGAGCAGGCGAAGCCCGATACCGCGGTCACCAAGGCCAAGAAGCTGATCCTGCAGGACAAGGTGCATATGCTGGTCGGCGGGCTCTTGGCCTCGAGCGGCTATGCGCTGGCGCCGGTCAGCACCGCGGAAAAGACGCTCTACGTCGTGCCGGTCTCGGCGGCCGACGATCTGACCCAGCGCGACCTGCCGAAATATCCGTATCTGATCCGCACCGGCTGGTCGAGCTCGCAGCCCAGTCATCCGTTCGGCCAATGGGCCTGCGACCAGGGCTACAAGAAGATCGCCGCCATCGCCGCCGACTATGCATTTGGATACGAGGTCACCGGCGGATTCCAGAAGGCCTTCGAGGACTGCGGCGGCAAGATCATCCAGAAGATCTGGCCACCGATCGGCACCAAGGATTTCGGACCTTATATCCCGACGTTCAAGGCCGACGCCGACGCGACCTTCACCCTCATGGTCGGGCCCATGTCGCTGCAATTCCCCAAGCAGCTGCGGGCGTCCGGCTACAAGAAGCCGATCCTCGGCGGCGGCACGAGCTACGACGAGTTCGTGCTTCCCTCCATGGGCGACGAGGTGATCGGCGACGTCTCGGCACTGCAATACAGCGCCGCGCTGGAGACGCCGAAGAACGAGGCCTTCGTGAAGAAATACCGCGCGAAATACGGCAAGGTTCCCTCATACTATTCGGAGACCAACTACACCTCGGCGCAGATGATCGACGAGGTCATCAGAAAGAACGGCGGCAAGTTTCCCGGCGCCGAGGAATTCATCAAGCAGCTTGCCGCGATGAAATTCGATACCCTGCGCGGGCCGGTGGCCTTCGACGACATGCGCAATCCGGTCCAGAACATCTACATCAAGAAGGTCGAGAAGAAGAAGATGTTCGGCTATGACAAGGAGGAGCTCTGGAACGCCGTGATCAAGACCTATCCGAACGTCGGCCAGTTCTGGACCTACGGCAAGGACACCTTCCTCAAGCAGCCGGTCTACAGCCGCGACTTCCCGCCCTGCAAATTCTGCGAGTAGCGAGCACGCAAAACCGGGCTGTCGCATGCGGAAGCTACCGATAATCGGAAGACGGACGCGGCATGCCCCCCTCACCCGCTCGCTTCGCTCGCGACCTCTCCCCGCCGAGGAGAGGTGTTCGAGCGTGTGGCTCAGACGATGCCCCAAACACGGACCACCTCTCCCCAGTGGGGAGAGGTCGGCGCCGAAGGCGCCGGGTGAGGGGGCCGCTGGCTTCAAATGCGATAGCCCGGCGTCGCAGCGGGAGGTATCATTACGTTTCGGGGGCGCTTCGTGAACCACGAGCCGCTGCTCGAGCTAAGGAGCCTGTCGAAGAGCTTCGGCGGGTTGCGCGCGGTGCGCGGCGTCTCGCTCACGCTCATGCCTCGCGACCGCAAGGCCATCATCGGACCGAACGGCGCCGGCAAGACCACGCTGTTCAATCTCATCACCGGAATTTTCCTGCCGACGTCCGGGCAGGTGCTGCTGGCCGGCCGCGATGTCACCTCGTGGCCGAGCCACCGGCGCACCGCGCTCGGCATGGCGCGCACGTTTCAGATCACCAGCCTGTTTCCGAGGCTCACCGTGCTCGACAATGTGTTGCTGGCAATCCAGGGCCGGCGCGCGTCGAAATTCGTGATGTGGCGATTTCAGTCGTCCTACCGTGAGGCATACGACAAGGCGCATGGCCTGCTCGAGCGCGCGGCGTTCCTCGACCGCAAGGACACGCAGGTGCGCCATCTCTCGCACGGTGAGCAGCGTCAGCTCGAGATCGTGCTGGGGCTCGCCGGCGATCCGCACATTCTGCTGCTCGACGAGCCGGCCGCCGGCCTCTCCTCGGGCGAGTCGGCGGAGATGGCGCAGTTCCTCCAGCGCCTCGACCCCGAAATGGCGATCCTGCTGATCGAGCACGACATGGACGTCGTCTTCGACGTCGCGGACGACATCTCGGTCCTGCATTTCGGCGAGATACTGGAAAGCGGGCCGGCCGAACGCATCCGCTCGAGCGCAAAGGTGCAGGAGATCTATCTGGGGACAGGCTGATCTTACGGTTCAAATCCATGGCCATTCTCGACGTTCAGGATGTTCATACCTATTACGGCGACGCCTATGTGCTCCAGGGCCTCTCGCTCAAGCTCGAGCAGGGCGCCATTCTCGGGCTGCTCGGGCGCAACGGCGTGGGCAAGACAACCCTGGTCAACTCCATCGTCGGCTTCACGCCGCCCCGGCGCGGGAAGATCTATTTCAAAGGCGCGGACATCACGGGCAACTCCTCGTTTGTCACCGTGCGCGGCGGGATGGGGCTGGTGCCGCAGGGCCGCCGCGTCTTTCCGACGCTGACCGTCGAGGAGAATCTGCTGGTGGCGGAGCGCAGCCCCGAGCGTCACGGCTGGACCCTTGCGCGGGTCTATGCGCTGTTTCCGCGGCTCAACGAGCGGCGCAGCCAGCGCGCCAGGACGCTGTCCGGCGGCGAGCAGCAGATGCTCGCGATCGGCCGGGGGCTGATGACCAATCCGGACTGCCTGATCATGGACGAGCCGTCGGAAGGGCTGGCGCCCATCATCATCCAGGGGCTGTGGGAGGCGATCGCGAAGCTCAGGCAGGAGGGACTGTCCATCCTGCTGGTCGAGCAGAATGCGGCGCTCGCGCTCAAGCTGGTCGATTTCGTGCACGTGATCAGCAAGGGGCGCGTGGTTTTTTCAGCGCCGCCCGCCGAGCTCTCGCAGAACCAGGCGATCAAGTCGCGCTTCCTCGGCATTTGACGCGCGCCGCTCTCGCGGACACAGTCAGCTCCACGGGCGACGGACCACCCTCTGCCGCGCGCAGGAACGGTGGCATGACAGGCATCGGTCATCGAAGCCTGATGGAGAGCGTCATGAAACTGCCGCGGACGGCCGCGCTCGCGGCGGCCCTTCTCCTTCCGCAGCCCGCACCGGCGCAGGCGCCGACGCTGACGGTGCCCGGCCGGATCGAGAGTGCGGGCGGAACCATGTCGATCGGGTCAGCCGGAACCGGCACCATCGAGGAGGTGCTGGTCCAGCCCTGGAGCCGGGTCCACGCCGGCGACCTGCTCGTCACCCTCGACTGCCGCCCCGTCGAGGCGGAAGTGGAAGCGCGCGCGGCGGCGCTCGCCGCGGCCGAAGCCGTCTTCGACCGGGTCCGCAACGGACCTCGTCCAGCCGAGATCACAGTAGGCGAGGCAGCCGTCGGATATTCCGAAGCGCGGGCCGACGAAGCGAGGAAAGCGCTGGAGCGTACCCTTGCGCTGCACGAGGGCGTCAGCGTGACGACGGCGCGCATCCTGGAAGCACAGCGGGATGCCAGAGTCTCGGCGGCGCAGCTCAAGGAAGCGCGGGCAAAGCTCGCGTTGCTGCGCGAAGGCTCGCGCGAGGAAGACGTGCGCGAGGCCCGTAACCGCAAGAGCGACGCGGCCGCCGAGCTTGAGAATGCGCGGGCCCGGCTGGAGCAATGTGCCGTGCGCGCTCCCGCCGATGGCGTGGTGGCCGATGTGCTGGCAAGTCCCGGACAGTTCCTGAGCCTGGCAGTGCCGACGACGCTTTTGCACATCGTCGCCGACGGGGCTTTGCGGACGCGGGTCGAGGTCGAGGCGCGCGATCTTGCCCGCGTGTGCACCGAACAGCCCGCCACTGTCACCGCCGAGGCATTCCCGAACGTTACCCTTCGCGCCAAGGTCCAGGAGATAAGCCCGGTGCTGAGCCCGCGAACGATTGGCGCAGCCGGCGCAGAAGCACGCGGCAAGGAGGTCGCGCCGGTCATTCTGAGCCTGGAGCCCGGTCAGGCCAAGCTTCCGATTGGACTACCCGTAATGGTTCACTTCGGCCCTTGCCCTTCCAAGAGCTAGGGCGAGATGACATCAAGTTGAATCGAACATGCGCGGTCAGCGCACCTATGCCCGTCTCACAGCTGGGCGCGAGCGCAAGCCTTCGGACTCGATCAGGCTGCGATAGACGGCGAGATAGTCGCGCGCCATCCGCCGCGCGGTGAACCGCTCCTCAAAACGCCGCCGGATTGCACGGCGGGAAAGCCCCGACAGGCGGTCGGCGGCGCGAACGGCCCCGCTCTCGTCTTCAACGACGAAGCCGGTGAGCCCATCCTCGATGATTTCGGGGACGGAGCCAGCGTTGAACGCGATGACCGGCGTTCCGCAGGCCATTGCTTCAATCAATACGAGCCCGAACGGCTCGGGCCAGGCGATCGGCGCCAGCAGCGCAAGGGCGCCGCTGAGAAAGCTCGATTTTTCGCCATCGCCGATCTCGCCGATATATTCAACGTCCGCAGAGGTGAGCAGCTTGCGAATCCGGCATTCGAAATACTCGCGGTCGACGGCATCAACCTTGGCCGCGATCTTCAGCGGCACGCCACAGCGCCCGGCGATCGCGATCGCCCGGTCGACGGCCTTTTCCGGCGAAATGCGTCCGAGAAAAGCAAAGTAGGCCGGCCGCACCGGCCGGGGCATCAGCAGGCGCTCCGGCAGGCCGTGGTGGATGGTGCGGATCCATCCGGCGCCGGGCACGGGCCGCCGCTGGGCGTCGGAGATCGAGATCACGGGGATGGAGGGAAACGTCGCAAACACGACCTGATGCTCCGGCAGATCGAGCCGGCCATGGAGCGTGGTCACAAATGGTGTCGGCTGGCGGGAAAACAGCGAGAACGGGTAATAATCGAGATGGAAGTGCAGCAAATCGAAATCGGGAGCCCGCCGGTAAACCTGCTCGAGCATGGCCATGTGCAGCGCATTCGGATCGCGGACCGAGCCGTCGAGACGCAGTGCCTTTGGCCAGCAAGCCTGCAGGTCGGCCGAAGTCTGCGAGTCGCCGCTTGCAAACAGGTCCACCTCCTGCCCCAGGGCCACCAGCTCCTCGGTCAGCCATGAAATGACGCGCTCGGTCCCTCCGTAGAGCCTGGGAGGAATGGCTTCGGTCAACGGAGCTATTTGCGCGATACGCATTCACGGATCTCGGGATTTTTGCAGGTTTCCAAGGCGAGCTTTTTCCCGCACCATGCGGGTTCAATGGCGCGCTGCGGTCATCGCGCGATTCGATTTTCGCTGAGGCGAGAGTGATTCTTGCGGAGCAGGGGCGGAAGCACCAGCCGGTTTGTCTTCGGCCAGCAGCCCCTCGGTCTCGAGCAGCAGCTCGAGCTTGACCACGGCTTCCATCGCGCTCCATTCGTCCCAGGCGGCCTCAAAGCCCTGCAGCACGTCCTGCCATGCATGCCCGGAGCGGCGCCGGCTCATCTTTCGAACGAAAGCCACAGCCTCGCTGGTGCGGCGAAGTACGATCGGCGGGCTCACGCGTATGTGCAGCACCGGATCGATTGGAAAGGAACCGATGGGAGGATCAGGCATGGCCGGATAAACCCGGCACCGCGGACAAAGTTCCATGCACGCGCGAGCTTTGTTTCTCCCCATCGCCGGCACGGCATCGGCGCGCACAGGCGCTGGTTGTAATAATTCATCCGCTCCACAGCCGCTGCAATTTGGCGCGGCCTTCGGTGAGCCCCACGCGCGAAGCCGGCAGCGCCGGCGGCGCCGATGAGAGCATCGCCGCGATCGGCGTACCATGCGCGGCAAGGACGATCTTCTCTCCGCCGGCGGGCTCGATGCCGGCTGCCGCGGTGACCGGCTCCGAGATCGCGAAGGCGGCGGCGCGCGCCGCGGCGGCCTTGCGCAGCTCGCCGGCGACCTCGACGGCTTCGCCCACGGCGATCACTGCCGGCACATCGTTCGAGCCGATCTCGCCGATGGCGGCGTGCCCGGCATGGATACTCACGACAACGCGCAGCTTGCGACTTTCCCCGAGACGGTGATCGACATCGGAGATCGCCCGCGCGATTGCCGCCGCCGCCGACAGCGCGAGCCGCGCGGCGCGCGGGCGCTCGCGGTCAAGCCCGAACACCGCGAAAATGCCCTCGGGCCCGATGCTGCCGATGGCGCCGCCGG
>Ga0182040_10001703_pt1 | contig 10265 bp, 10 predicted proteins | sample flu12Cox44000176_FD_125973 | JGI IMG/M metagenome (GOLD analysis project Ga0182040, IMG submission 125973) | Lab enrichment of tropical soil microbial communities from Luquillo Experimental Forest, Puerto Rico - flux8day.12C.oxic.44.000.176 | ecosystem: Environmental > Terrestrial > Soil >... | reverse complement strand
TCTGGCTGCTGAGAGAGAAGCGCGGATATCTTTTGCGCCACCTCGCTGGCCCGTTTCGTCGCTCATGACCCCCCGCAAATCCTTGTGAGAGTTTTTTGAGAATTTTGTGAGCGCACCGAGAGGACTTCCAGGACTGCCCACAGGCTAATTTACCCAGAGAACAGCCGGAAGGCCGGATGTCGGGCTGATTCTAGCACCAGCGTCCGGCTGCTTCACAATCTCTTTGCGGAGGATGCCAATGTTTCGAAAATTGCTTTCAAGAAGAAACCCAATCTCGGTTTCCTTGGGGCTGTTGATACTGGTAGCAATGACCGTTGTCCTTGCGTATAAAGGAGTTGCAGCTGCGACTCTCAATGGTGATGAAGACGAGCAGAAGAAGAATCTGTTTTATACTACATCTTTTTCTAGTGGCAGCGCGGAACTCTTCGCGATTGAAGTGAGCGGCAGTAAAATCACGACAACCGACGTCGGACCGACAAAGGGAGGGGGTTGCGCCTCACTGGCGCTGTCACCCTCTGGCACACTGCTCAGCATGTGCGGTAACCTTTTCGGGGACCAACAGCTTGCGAGTATCGACCCGAAAACCGGACTGGCAAACCTGTTCGGGGTACCCATCTCCGGGCTCGCAGTCATGGCCATGGCCTTCGGACCCAATGGGATTCTGTATGCTGTTGGGGATTGTAACCCTAGTGGTGCGAATTTCGAGTGTAGCCCTGGCTCAGACCCAAATTACAACTCGCTCTATACCGTCAATGAGGCAACCGGAGCGTTTACCCGCGTCGGTTCGACTGGCGCTCCTCAATATTTCATGGACTTTTCGTTCGATCGTGACGGAAACATGTTCGGTGTGACGACCACCCTGAACCCTTCTCTAGTACCGGCTATTCTGTACCGCATCGACCCTGAGACCGGAGCGGCAACGAAGATCGTCAACCTCGTGGGAAGTAACACCGTTATGGGGTTGGCTTTCGGGAGGGACGGCAAACTGTATGCGACCGATTTCACTGATAACCCGGGTCTCTACCTGATCGACCCCAGAACAGGTTTTGAGACAGCGATCGGCGCTCTGCCCTTTGGCCTTTCAAGCGCTCTCGAGCTAGCGAAGTGACAAAGTAGTTGAGTACAAGAGGGGACGGTTTCGGAGGGCCTGATTTTGGGCTTCCTGGGTCTTGCGCCAGGTGCTCGTTGACCTTCTCTTATGCCGTAGGTTGCTGGACCAAAAGGAAGTGGTCGGGCGAGTGGATTTGAACCACCGTCCTTCTGGTCTCGAACCACAAGAATAAAGATCTAACCTTGCCACCGTACGGAGGGCCGCCCTATCCGCGTCACTCACCTCGGGGGCGATTGCGTAATAGCGGAGACCTCTTGGCTTGAGAATCCACTGCCGCGTCTGCAGATGCATATAGAGTGCTTTCATTAGGCTGCTTTCATGCGGCATCTGAAGTCGCCTGTCCGGACGGAGTGATGCTTTGACAGACGCATACCCCGGAATTTGTTCGAAAGCACAATGCCCAACAAAATGCTAGTACGCGGAATCGATGAGGGTTAGAACTGCGTCATCAATATTGACGATTGGGTTGAGAAATGCGGCAGGGAGGTCATCCGCACCATGCCTCACTAGGGCAAACTCTGGATTAGACGTAACAAGGCTGACGTTCGCACTCGCCTCCACCTTTTGCCTAAGGTCAGCAATGAAACCGTACAGTTGTGGTTCATAGAGACGGCTCACCTCAAATTGAGCAATGTTGGGCAGTTTCAATGCGACGTGCGCTGCGGCATTTTGACCTATGCGATAGTTCCAGGCGCAGATAGCGAGCAGCCATTCATACCTCGTTGATATACCGGAACCACTGGCTCAGGTCTTACGGTCGTACGTCGCAGGCAAAGTCGGTTATCTCTTCGCCACCGCGAAGGGGCGTCCGCTGTCGCATCGCAACGTGCTCCGAGTTTTGCACAACAAGGGGAAGAAAGTTGGGTTACATGCCTTCCGTCGCTTCCGTTTGACGTGGCTCAGAAAGAACGGCGTTCCAAAGGACCTTGAACACCTATGGATGGGTCACGCGGATGAAGGAGTCGGAGACCTGTGCTCAAAACTCAAAGAGGATGAGCCCTACCGTCAGCACTGGGTCGAGCGAATCGGTTTGGGCTTTGCAGTTGGTACATTGGGTCCATTAAATGTAGTCAGAATTTCGAAAGTGAAGGTGGCGTAAACGTGTTGAGGGTTAAGGGATTAAAGTGGTCGGGGCGAGTGGATTTGAACCACCGACCTCCTGGTCCCGAAAAATGCAATCAAAAAATCCAAGTGCTTCATTTGGTGTCGCTTGGGAGCCAGAAGGCCATTCTTTCTCTCCCTCAGTTGTACCGAAGTTGTACCGACTGGTGTCCGCAATAGTTCCGTACGCTGTTTCCAGCAAAAACGCAGGGAGCAGGAAGATGCAGCTCCACCTATCCTCCCCCCGCTCCCCCGGCTAGAATCCCTTTTGTCCGCGGTATTTCAGGCAGCGGAAGACGCACTCTGACTGCTTGTTTGATGAAGTTCCATCAATTGATTAAGAACTCGCCGCCGCAGCGTTTGTGTACGCTGTCCCCAGGTTAAAGCTCGGCTCCCCTGTCCCATGTAACATGTTACTTGGCCTCACCGTATCTTCTTGATTTCAAAGTCGGCCCGAGTTTTGGCGAATGACAGCACGCACGGTGGTTAGAGAAAATGGCGGAGAGTTTTGAGGATTGCGCGTCAGGAACGAGAGTCGACGGCCCCACCTTCGCAAAACCTAACCAATTTCCGTCAGCTGTCTGAAATCTGAGGACAAACGGACTCTTCTAGTCGGATTCAGCAATCACCAGTTTTCCGGACGCTGCGGCGAAACGACGTCCGACAGGGGCGTCGTTCACCACGCGAAGGATAGAGGTTCGCGCAAGCTGCTAGAAGGATAAGTATGGGTTCAGGCTGTACCAACCTGGTGTACTGTGACTACCGCTGCGGGATCGGAGGACGGTTGTACGACCTCGTCTTTCAGGAATGTCTCGCCCTTCGTCAGCCAAGCCGTTCCGAAAGCGAGCAACGACGTGGTTTCAAAGAAAAACACCGGACCGACACCCAGAACCGAGTACTGCAGTCCGAAAATCCTTGTCATTGCAATGGCGAGGATCGATGCCAGGATCACCCATCCGCAGACCGTATAGACTTTGTTCCTCTGCAGTTTCCTTCTCGTCAGTGTTCGGTTCGCGGCCGTCATCTTAAACAACACGAGACAGAAGTATGCGAGCGTCAGAAACAGTAGCGCGGCAAACCCGTAATGCGCCCACCCGACCTCTTTCTGAAACGGTGAAGGGCTCGCGGGCGTGGTCGGAAAAAATGCAACGCCGAGCGCGCACAGCGCTGAGAAGACGCCGGCAATTTCATCTTTCCGATCAAATCCGCGACAGCACAACAGGAACATCGCAATGGCGCAGAGACTGCCCACAAAGAGATTCCGCATGCCGGTATAGTAGTAATCGCTGATCGAACTTTGCAGAGTGTGATCCCGCAAAAGCCACCACGGTATCGCCATTACGAAGGGAAGCAACACCGCAATTCCCCCCACTGCCTTTCTTAGCGTCAAATACGTCAGTGTCGTCGGGTCTTTTGCGCTGGGTGCGATAAGCATAGAATCCTCCGTCCACTCGCGGCAGGTTACCGCATTGGATAAGTAGGCGCAGTCTAACCGCAACACAAAAAAACGCAAGATTTAATTTCTGGCGGAAAGGGCCAAACAGCCGTAAGCACCGAGTGGTTAAAAAGACTATCAAAACAGTCCGTAAAACGCATGCATTCCGAACGCGGGAAATCTGCAGGACTTACCGTGACATATGAATCACTTCCAAACTGATCTGCTCAGGGATTTTCTGAACGGGTTCGTCTATGAGGGTATCGCTCCGAAGTTGAGCTGGTGCGTTTCTCCGAAGATCGAAAAAGTGCCCACAAATTCCGCACATCTCCTACTCAAAGGACTACGTCGCGACCACTCCTGATTTCGCTCTTTCGATCGGATTTGTAGCTCACTTCTTTAGCGCCGGATACACAGTTGCGTCCAAATGTCGCGTCACGCCGATCAACACGATCGTGGCAATCTTTCTGGCTAATCTTGCCATGATTGTGTTGCTCCGGCATCTCCTCGGGTGGATCGACAGCTCTTGTCGCTCCCGCGCGGACCTCGTCCTCGAAAACCTGGCTCTCCATCAACAGAATATTATCGGAACTATCCGAATTCAGCTTTGCGCTAAGTCATTCAGTTTGGAAGAAAGGAGTGTGCTTCGACGCCCAACATCTGAAACCACAAACAGCTTGAGTGTCGAACTTCTTTCGGCCTCAAAACGGTCGTGGTCCGAACGGCAAGCCAATTACCACACGTACCTGGGTTGCGCTGTCGCGCTCCGAGCGTGTCATTACGAAGGTTTGACCGTCGGTTGAGACATCATATCCGGGCACCGCGCCGCCACGGTCAAATTTGCGGTCAAACAATTCGAGTGCTTTCCCTGACTTAAAGACAGGCTGGGTCTGGACGGGCACACTCATTATTTTGGTTCCATTGCGGTAGACAATCTCTTTGCCGTTTCGCACCCAACGAGGCTGCTCTCCGCCATCGCTTGAGATCTGTTGTCTTCCGCCTGGTCCCGGCACCGGTTCCACGAAAATCTCCGAGCGGCCGGAGTCATTCGAGGCGTAAGCGATCCATAGGCCGTCGGGGGAGAGCGCGCCCTGCCGCTCTGCTGCTGCAGTGACTTTAAAGGGCTTGAATTCGAAAGGCTCGCGCAAACTCAGAAGCCACAGGTCGATGTTCGTCACAGGGTCGTTGACCATAACCGCAGCCGTGTCGCCCTCCACGGACGTGATATGGCTGGTCAAAGGAGTTGCCTTAAGCAACTGCGGCGCTGATCCACCTTTCGCAGCAATGCGATAAATCCCTTTTTGTTGGTCCGCCTGCCGACTGTCGAAGAGCAGGTAATGTCCGTCCGGCGACCACACAGGTGCGGTTGCGTAGGAGTTGGACAGAAGATTGATCGTCGTACCGCGTTCTCCATCCACCACCACAATTTGTTGACCCACGGTCGCGCTGCGAATACCGACGGCAATCCGCTTGCCGTCCGGCGAAAAAGCAGGATCAACGTAATCCTGCGGCGGTACGCCTATTTTCCGCTCGTCGCCCTTGCGATTGACCAGGAAAAGATTTCGAAAGAAGTTACCGGCCGGACCAGGCGCATACGCAAGCACTCCGCTGCGCGACACGCTGGCTTGCGCTACATAATTCTCTTCGTTGACTCCAGATTCCAGCTCTACTGGATTGCCTGAAACTTCGAGCTTCCGTTCGTCAAACGCGACGGCCCACATTGCTCCGCCCTGGTAATAGACAAGATGGCCCGCCGCATATCCGGCACTTTGAGCATTACTCAGGACCGGTCGTATCTGACCGGAACTCAGGTTTATTGCCTTGATTGTGCGCCTCGGCTCGAAATAGTCGGTGTAGCCAATCCAGTCGCCGTCTCCCAGCCAGAACAGTCCTTGTGCGTAGATGCTTTCCTTGTTGGGAAGCAATAGTTTTTGTGGTGCTCCGCCAGTTGCCGGGACCGTGGCAATTCCGTAAGTAGGAACCGCGGCTACGATAGTGTCCCGTGGTGTCCACGTTGCTCCGAAGAATGCGGGAAGGTCACAAATCACGACGGGCAAGCCTCCATCGGACGGGGCCTTCTTTAGCTTCTGTTGGCTGTAGTAGCCGACCCAGTCTCCTCCTGGCGAGAAGAAGGGAAATGTCGCGCCTTCCGAATCTGAGATTGCCACTGCGTCGAACCGATCCAAGCGGCGCACGTATAAATGCGGCACGCCGCTCTCGTTCGCAACGTAGGCCAAGCGCTTTCCGTCCGGAGAGAGCACCATGGCCTGGGAGGTATCAACAGCGAGTTCTTGCTTTCCGGGCAACGACACTGTAAGCCGGGTGAGGCCGGAGTCTCCGGCAATTGGCTTTGAATTAGCTTTGCCCAGCCAGAAGCCCAGGCCAAGTGCTAAGAGTGCCGCCACTACGGCCGCACTTACCAGAAGCTGCCAGGTTCTCGGCTGGGTGGCTTCTTTTGCTGTCGCAGCTGCACTGCCACTCGATTGCGACAACCAGCCGAGCTGCAGCTTGATGTCGTGTGCCGTCTGGAAGCGGTCGTCGGGATCTTTTGCGAGACAAGTCGAAATGATGTAGCTGAGTCCGGGCGGTGAAGTTGGCTGAAGTGTATTCACCGGCGTAGGCTCTTTATGCAGAATGGCAGAGGCGACTGACATGTACGATTTGCCTTCGAATGCGCGTTGTCCCGTAGCCATTTCATAGAGCACCGCACCGAATGCAAAGAGGTCGCTGCGGGCGTCGGCTTCACGCCCCTCCAGTTGTTCGGGCGACATGTATTGGATAGTGCCGACGATTGCGCCCGCAGTTGTGATGGGCGAGCCAGGGCTGTGCATGGTTGTCAGGGTCTCGCCAGAAATTGCGGACGCACTCCCGCCGGAGTTGGAAACCGGATTTACTGCGGGCTTGGCCAAACCGAAATCCATAAGTTTCGCGCCGGCCTTTGTCAGCATTATGTTAGAAGGTTTCAGATCCCTGTGAACCAAGCCGAGCCGGTGCGCGCTGGCAAGTGCGTCGGCGATCTCCATACCGATCTTAAGGACTTCCGTGGAGGTGAGAGTCCCTTTGCGGATACGCGTTGCAAGTGTTTCGCCCTCCAGGAGTTCCATAACCAGAAAATCCGTGCCGCACTGCGAGCCGACATCGTACAGATGGCAAATGTGCGGGTGGGAGACAGAAGAAAGCGTGCGGGCTTCGCGTTCGAAGCGACTCCTCAGTTCAGGAGAGCAAGAAAAATGCGCGGGGAGGATTTTCACTGCGACGCAGCGGTCCAAACGCGTGTCCCGCGCCCGGTACACTTCTCCCATCCCACCAGCACCAAGTGGCGACGCAATTTCATAAGGTCCAAGCTTTGTACCTGGAGCAAGGGACATAAGTGGCGTGATTATAACCCTAGAACGGTTATTTGCGGCTGTTCGCGTCAGTCAGGGCCTGGTAAAAGTGTCCTGGGCGTTATACACCACACCCATCCCGCCCAGCTTCTCGATGATGCCCGATGAGGGCGTCGGACTCCGCCATGGTGCCGCAATCTTAGGTTCAGATTTGAAGCAAGTCAATAAACAGGAACCGGTTGATTTCGTTGGGCGGATAAGGCTACGACCACAGAACCTTCCACCGAGATGAGTTCCTTTTCTCCAACTCAAAGTATCAGAAATTGGATCTTACGCACCAACACCATCGTTACTGCTCTGACTAACAACGGCGAAAGTTCGAGGGTCATCGTCCCTGAGATCGCCGGTGCGAGCGTAGGCAGTGCGCTGTCAATAGTTCCTCCGGTCGATAGGAAGTTCTCTTTCCCGACGGGGTCCTTGAGAACCTGTCGCAGCTTCCTTATTTCCTTCGAATTTGTAATTTCCTGTAAGGGCTGATGCTTCCTTCATCTCCCGGATGGTATGCTCGCGCCCTCTTCTTGAACGCCTGCCAGCTTGCCGTCGTCGTTCTGACAAACGACGCTGAGTTAACTTCATCTCAGGTGGAGCTCATAAAGAAGATCATCGAGGAGATAGAACGACACGCACATCGTTCGGTAAGGGACTTTTCACGGGAACAGAGGACAGAATACGTGGAATTACTCTCATCGAATCTATTGGAGATCTCGAGACAGGAGCTCCGAACAGATGCGGTGAAGGGGAGAACGCTGCTCAACACTCTGAGGTCAGTTACCGGCCGCTAACGTTGGCGTCCGCCGACCAAGGCGCTGTAGCTGGTCATTCCCGGTCTCACATGCTGCGCACCAAGTGCCGCGGCTTAGAACCTCTCAACGTGTCGAAAGCCTGTATTTCCCTTCGGACCAGTGGTTATGAGACGTCACAACCACGAAATATTCCTTGCCCAGCTCTGCGGGAAAGGACACTTCGAAGTCCGCGCCTTGCGCATTGGCCGCCTGCCAGTCTTGCAGGAGCGACTTGTCCGAATTGAAGATCGCAATCGAAGGTTGCAGCGTTTTCGACTGATTCTCGAGATGCACGGCGACAGTTTTGCTTTTGACTCCCGAGAGCCGGTACCAATCCACGTCAGGCCCGTCCATGATGTTTGCTTCCAATGTCTGCCCGATTTTCATTGGTGTCGCAGTGAATGCGTCGTCGTTCGGCTCGTAGTCGTCATAAGCCTTCTGTGGCGTGACGGACAACAAGTACCGGCCACTCGTCGATCCGTTGTGGGACCCCACTCCAACGAAATAATCCTTGCCCGGATCCGCGGAAAACCAAAACTCGAGGTCGGCTCCTTGGGCGTTCGGCGCTTGCCAGTCTCGCAATACTGATTTGTCCTGGCCGAACAGGATAATCGAGGGCTGCAGAGTCTCTGACTGATTCTGCAAATGGACAGTGACCATATCGCGCCGCTTCTTCGGGTCCCGATACTCAAACTTGAAATAATCCACATCATTCTGCGGGGCGATGGCTGCCGCGATAGTGGTACCCATCTCTGCCAGATTGGCTTGCAGGATAGTGTTGTTTGGCTCTTGTTCCGTCTTCGTGACCTTCACCGGGGTAACCGGCGCTGGTCCCAACGGCGCGACATTGCCAACCAGCTTCCCCAAGTCCGACGCGGTCAAAGACGCCTCGCTTACTTTCTCAATGGCTTGCGCGACCCTCTGATCGGATAGCTGCGTGTTGCCCTGTTCCCGCGCGGTCTGCGCGTCGCGGATGATGTTCGTTACTTGAATTACCGTATTCTCATAATCTTTCGCGCCATTTACGCACATCTGATATTGGTCCGCGCTGAAGGACCCACTTTGTTGTCCCTGGCAACAGGCCTTCAAGTGCAAAGCAACTTTCTGCGAGCTATCCGTCAGCTCCTGTACCTTTTCCCGCCCGATCATCATTTCACTGTTTGCTGACTGGATGAAATGGAGTTTTGCGCTAAGCCGGGTCGCTGTTTGCTCGATGAACGTATCGCACCTGGGCCGCATCCGGTCGTAGATGAAATATCCGAGCGCCAGCACCACGAACATGCCGGCGATGATCATCAGGGGTTGCTGTTTCTTCATACTCGCACTCTCCATCGAACGCGCTGCCGGGAAGGGCCCCCGCCTAATTGCAGTTCACAAGAAAAGGGTGGAATTCTGGATCAGTACAGTAATCTTTTCTGGAACCGAAAGCTAGTGGCCCAGCCATTCGGTGGTCTCGCCACCATCGCGATCCCAGATCCAGTGTCCATGGTGGAGTCGAGGTGTGACGCGGTGGTTTAGGTGCAGCCTATCTGGTGCCGGCCCTTTCGTCCGAGTAGAGGAAAGCGCGACTGGCTGTAGGTGTTCCTTGGCTGTATCCGCCGTTTCCAGCTGCGTGCCCGTGTAGGTTCACCATGGCGTCACCGGCTCTCCCCCCTCGCAGACCCCACCGTGCAGGATTACCGCAGCGGGTTCCTCAAGCGGGACTCCCCTGCACCAGTCCAAGAGTGCTGGATACGCGGAAGCAACAATGGGTGTTTCCGTAGGATGGCTGCATATTTCTCCCAGGTCATCCCGCTTCCTCGAGTGCGTCGGCTGAGCCACTTTCGCCAGATATGTCGGACCTCCCGAAAGAACCGCCAGAGACTCTGGTAGTTCGTCGGTCGGCCGTAATACTGGTAGTGGCCCCGGAGTTTGGCGTTGAGGATTTTCTGCTGTTCCTCCACAGGCATGTGACGGTTCTCCTGGCACCATTCGGCGATCGCCGTTAGGCCCCGTCGGAACCGCTTCTTCATCGTTCTCACGTGCACTGTGAATTTCCCTCTCCGGCTGCGGGAACAGACGTGTGTGTGGCCGAGGAAATCGAATGTGGCAGGTTTCTTCCCCTGCTTCTTCGCCTTCCCCTCTGCATATCGTCCGAACTCCAATAGCCGTGTCTTTTCCGGGTGGATCGTCAAACCGTATTTCGCGAATCGTTTCGGTAAGACCTCCATCACCTTTACTGCGTCCTCTTTGTATTGGAAGCACAGCACGGCATCATCAGCGAAGCGAATCTCGTAAGCCTCACCCCTCATCCGGGGTTTCACTTCGTTCTCGAACCATTCGTCGAGCAGGTTGGTAGAGACGAGTCTTGACAGCTGTAGCCCGTGCGGAGCCTTGCGGTCGTAAGCGCTTTCGCGCCGACGCCTCACCGAGTGGGCATGGCCTCTTGGCCTCGTCTCCCCAAGCAGAAC
>Ga0182040_10001700_pt1 | contig 10271 bp, 6 predicted proteins | sample flu12Cox44000176_FD_125973 | JGI IMG/M metagenome (GOLD analysis project Ga0182040, IMG submission 125973) | Lab enrichment of tropical soil microbial communities from Luquillo Experimental Forest, Puerto Rico - flux8day.12C.oxic.44.000.176 | ecosystem: Environmental > Terrestrial > Soil >... | reverse complement strand
TCATTGCGCAGATCGTGTCATGAGACAGATCCCCGCTCAATTGCGAAGCAAGATCGCTGCGGATGCTGCCGTGATTGGTACCGCGGCGCTCAGATATGCTGCATTTCTGGTTTTGGGCGTTGCTTTTTTGACGGCGCTGTGAGCCACGGTGCATACGCACCGCTTTTCGGATCAAACCGCGTCCGCACTGCTCGCGACTACGTCAGTGCATCAGCCTGGGCATTAGGTCGGCGCCCGACCGGCTAGCGCAGACTTAGCCTGGAATCTGCGGTGCATCCCTCACAATGCCACGTGTGGATCCTGCTTAACATCTGTGGTCGGTTGTTGGTCGCTCTGCGGTGTTTGTCTTCTCGATCTGCTGCGTGCATTTTGTAAATTGAGCGAACAAAGCGAGAGTGCAAGTGAAACAAAATGGCCATGGCACACAATTCAAGCGGCGGCCAATCGCCCGCAAAGTGAAGAGACCGATAATCTGCTTTCGAAAGATACAGATACTTTTTAATGAGCTCATCTTTTAGTCATGGCCGCAATCGACGCCGCGTAGTAGGTTCGGCCAATATGTCGCATCAATCAAATTTCCCCTGTGAAGGGCAATCGCGCCATTTATTGTGCCGGCTTCGCCGGGTTTTTCAGCAGTGCGTCATGCGAAAGATAAGATCTGCCGGAGGCGAACGTATGCCTTGTTGCAGATCGCGCATGACGCTACGCTTGCAGCGAATCTGGTGAGCTTCTTGCTTCGAGGACAACAATGAAATGCTGGAACTGCCAGCATGAAAACACCGCCGAAGCGAAGTTCTGCGAGGAATGTGCTGCTCCGCTGCTGCGGCTGTGCGCCAACTGCAAATCCCAGGTGTCATCGACCGCCAAGTTCTGTCCGCAATGCGGTCAGTCCCTGATACGCGCCGCAGGCGATCCACGCTTCGCCTCTCCCAAAATCTACACGCCGCGCCACCTCGCCGACAAAATCCTCACCTCCGGAGCGGCCCTTGCTGGCGAACGAAAGCACATCACCGTGCTGTTCGCGGACATCAAGGGGTCGTTGGAATTAATTGCCTATCGTGACCCCGAGGATGCGCGCAGGCTGCTCCATGCCGTGCTTGAGCGCATGATCGAAGCCGTCCATCGCTATGAAGGTACGGTCAATCAGGTCATGGGCGACGGCATTCTTGCGTTGTTCGGCGCGCCGCTCGCTCACGAAGATCATGCCGTGCGCGCGTGTTACGCCGCGCTGCGAATGCAAGAGACGGTCAGCCGGTATGCCGACGATGTTCAGCGCCTGCACGGCGTGCCGGTGACGATCCGAGTAGGCTTGAATTCCGGCGAGATCGTCGTGTCCACGATCGGCAGCGATCTGCATATGGAGTATAGCGTGGTCGGCGGGACCGTGCACCTGGCCGCGCGTATGGAGCAGATGGCAAAGCCGGGCTCGGTGCTGGCGACCGCGCACACGCTGAAATTGGCTGAGGGCTATGTCACCGCTCGGCCGCTCGGCGCCGTGGAGGTGAAGGGACTCGCCGATCCGGTCCAAGTCTACGAAGTGACCGGCGCCGGGACCGCGCGAAACCGCCTTCAGGCAGCCGCCGGCCGCGGCTTGACGCGCTTTATCGACCGCGACGTCGAGCGCGAGCAATTGCGGCGGATCCGACAGCTCTCCGGCTCCGCTCAATCCCAAGTCGTGGCGATGGTCGGCGAAGCCGGCGTCGGCAAGTCGCGCCTCGTGCACGAGTTCGTCCATTCGAGCCAGACGGCGGGGTGGCGCGTTCTGGAATCCCACTCCGCCCCGTTCGGCCGTACCACTCCTTACCTGCCAATTATCGAGCTTTTGCGGGACTACTTCAAAATCAATGTGCACGACGGCGCACGAACAATCCGTGAGAAAGTAGCGAGCAACATTCTCACCCTTGATCCCTTGTTGCAGGATGCGATGCCGCCACTGCTCGATTTGCTCGATGTACTGGATGACGACCACTCATTCCGGTCGATCGATCCGCTGCAGCGCCGCCAACAGACGTGTCAGGCCGTTGTTCGGCTCTTGCTGAGCGAGACCCGCGTGCAGCCGGTCATCGCCGTATTTGAGGACCTTCACTGGAGCGATTCGCTTACCGTCGGTCTCCTCAACGAACTGGTCGTTGCCGCAAAGGACGCCCGCCTGATCCTGATGGTGAGCTACCGGACAGAGTACAAAGACGAATGGAGCAGCCAGCCGAATTATTCTCGGTTGCGGGTCAATCCTCTCGCCGGCGATAACCTTCTGGAACTGCTCGAGGCGGTCGGATGCTCGGACCCGAGTTTGCACAATCTCAAGAGTGTCCTGGTTGAGCGGGCCAACGGAAATCCGTTCTTCGTCGAAGAAATCGTGCAGACGCTGGTAGACACGCGAGTGCTCGAAGGCTCGCGCGGCTCCTACAGGCTCGCAAGGCCGTTCTCGAACATCGAGGTGCCGCCGACGGTGCAGGCGGTAATCGCTGCGCGTATTGACGTTCTACCGCCGCTCGCAAAACGTCTCTTGCAGGAAGCGGCCGTCATCGGCCGCGACATTCCGTTTAGCCTCTTGCATGCCATATGTGGACTCACCGAAAACGAGTTGCGCAGCCAGCTCGACGATCTCGAGGCCGGGGAATTCCTTTACACGACGCAACTTTTTCCCGACCTGCAATACGGCTTCAAGCATTCGCTCACGCTTGAAGTGGCCTACCGAGGAGTGCTTCACGAACACCGCCGCGACATTCATGCGCGCGTCGTCGATGTCATAGAAACCCTTTACACGGATCGCCTCGGCGAACAGGTGGAGCGGCTTGCCCATCACGCGGTCCAGGGCGGGCTGCGCGAAAAGTCGGTGCACTATCTCCATCAAGCCGGTGTGAAGGCCGTCGCGCGATCGGCGCTCGCGGACGCCCGCGCCTGCTTCGAGCAGGCGCTCGATATTCTCAAAGAACTGCCAGAGACCTCGGTCACATTGGAACAGGCCTTCGAGATCCGCCTGGAACTGCGGACGGTGCTGCGCCAGCTCGGTGAAGTCCGGGAAATGCTCAATCAATTACGCGAGGCTGAGGCTCTCGCCGAGCGTCTCAAAGACGACGTTCGGCGCAGCAGGGTGTGCAGCTTTTTGACAGTTGTCCTGTGCAATCTCGACGAATTGGACGAGGCGCTTGCTACCGGGATCCGCTCGGTGGAGATTGCGGAGCGCGTTGACGACCCGAAGCTGGCGATCGTCACCATGAGCAATCTCGGGGAGCCTTACTTCTATCGCGGCGACTATGAGCGCGTGGTCGAAGTCGCCACGAAGAATCTCGCTGCCCTGCCCAGTAAATGGGCTGACGAATATTTTGGTATGGCCGTTCCGGCATCGGTCTTCACCCGCGGTTGGTTGATCATGAGCCTCGCTGAACTTGGCAGATTGAGCGAGGCGACCGAGCACGAGGCGGAAGCCATTCGATTGGCGGCGCTGACCAAGCACACGCATACCATCGGTTGGGCACACTTAACCGCAAGCAAACTTCATCTTTTCAGAGGCGACTGGGTGAAAGCGCACCTGTTGGTCGAGCATTGGATCAATATGCCCGGCACCCTGGACGTTTCCGTTCTCCTCCCATGGGCGGTTCCCACTTCCGCTTGGGCGCTTGCGCAGATTGGCGAGACCACGCGGGCGTTGAGCCGTGTGCAGGAAGGTGAGCAGCTGCTCGAGCGTCAGGCGGCGAAGGGAATCGTCGCTCATCGCGCCTGGGGCTACCACGCTGTGAGTCGCGCCTGTCTGCTGTTGGGCCAACTCGACGAGGCACAGCGCCTGGCTCATCGATCGCTCGAATCCTCTCAGCACCAACCCGGCTTCAGAGCACATGCGCTGCGGCTGCTTGGCGATTTGGCAACACATCCCGACCGCTTCGATGCCGCAGGCGGGGAAGCTATGTATCGGCAGGCCTTGGCAATCGCGCAGCCGCAGCGGATGCGTCCTACTATCGCTCACTGCCGCCTCGGAATCGGTCGGCTTCTTCACCGGACCGGCAAACCCGAGCATGCCCGCGAGCATCTTATTGCCGCGACCGATATGTTCCGCGAGATGGACATCGGCATCTGGGTTGAGCAGGGAGAAGCCGAATTGAAAAATCACAATTATGCAGGAATGCCTGATCGGACCGGTCAAGACTTTTGTCCGGAAATCCCGCGAACGCGAGAACCAAAAACAGCCGAGCAGGAAACGTAATGAGCGACGTAGTTTCAGCAGCGGGCAGACCGGCAGTTCCGTTTTCGTGTGTTGCTCACCTGCTTGAACATCAGGCACAGCGGATTCCGCACGCTCCGGCCATACTCGCTCTCGGGCGCGCGCCACTGACCTACGGTGTTCTTTATCAGCATGTTCGCAAGACAGAACAGACATTGCGAACTATGGGAATAAGCCGGCAAGACCGGCTCGCCGTGGTGCTGCCAAACGGTCCGGAATTGGCCGCGGCGATTCTCGCCGTAGCCGCGAGTGCGACTTGTGCTCCCGTAAATCCGGACTATCAGGCCGAAGAACTCGACAGATATTTTTCCGATCTCCGGCCGCGAGCGCTGATTACACAAGCTGGGATGGATTCGCCTGCGCGCCGTGTGGCGCGCTCCCGCGGCATCCGTATCGTCGAGCTGTCGACCGCGAGCGACGCAGAAGCCGGCGTCTTCATGCTCAGCGGCGATGAGGGAAACGTGGCACCTGACAAGCCAGTCAGCGCCAGCGATATAGCGCTGTTGCTACCCACCTCGGGAACCACATCGCGTCCTAAAATCGTGCCGCAAAGCCATGCCAATGTCTGCGTATCGGCTTACGCGACTAGCGCAGCGCTGGCATTAAGAGAGTCGGATCGATGTTTGAACGTGCTGCCGCTGTTCCACGGTCACGGCCTCAATGCAACTTTGATGGCATCGTTATCGGCCGGGGCAAGCGTCATATGTACCTCGGGGTTCGACGGCAATAACTTTTCTGCCTGGCTGACGGCTTTTCGACCGACATGGTTCTCCGCAGTGCCGACCATGCACCAAGCTATTCTCGCTCAGGCGGCGCACAATCGTGAGGCGCTGGCAAACTCGCGGCTACGTTTCGTGCGCTCTTCGTCAGCCGCTCTTTCGCCTCACACCTTTGCGGAGCTCGAGCGAACCTTTGAGAGCCCTGTCATCGAATGGTACGGGATGACGGAGGTGACGTCCTCGCCGATCGCGTGCAATCCGCTACCGCCGCGCCAGCGCAAGGCGGGGTCGGTGGGTGTGCCGGTGGGTTTGGACGTAGCGATCATGGATGAATACGGAGCGCTGCGGCCAGTCGGTGAGACGGGCGAGGTCGTCGTCCGCGGCCGCAGTGTCGTGTCGGGTTACGACGGCAATCCCGATGCGACGAACGCCGCGTTTGCGGACGGCTGGTTCAAGACCGGCGATCTCGGTTACTTCGATGCGAATGGCTATCTTTTTCTCGTCGGCCGCATACGCGAGATCGTCAATCGCGGGGGCGAGAAAATCGCTCCACGCGATGTTGACGAGGTGTTGTTGGAACACCCGGCAGTCGCAGAAGCCGTGACCTTTGCCGTGCCCCACCCGACACTTGGGGAAGACGTCGCCGCCGCCATTGTGTTGCGCCCGCATGGCGAGGCGTCGGCAAATGACATTCGGCAGTTTGCGAAAGGCCGCCTCGCCCCGTTCAAAATTCCGCGCCAGGTGTTGTTCGTAAAAGAAATTCCTAAAGGCCCGACGGGGAAAGTGAAACGGATCGGGCTCGCCGCGGAACTGGGCCTCGCAAATGCGACTGCGATGACCTTCGTCACACCACGCACGCGGATCGAGAAGGTGCTGGCGCAATGCTGGGCGGCAGTTCTCGGTTTCGAGCAGATCGGAATCCATGATGACTTCTTCGTCATAGGCGGCGACTCTCTCATGGCCGCGCACCTTCTGACCGCGATGTCTGATAAATTAAATATCGAGATTGAAGTCTCGCGGTTTTTCGATGGACCCACTATTGCGGAATTGGCGCGCTACATCGAAGCATCGCCAGTGCGGGGACAGGTTCGTGGGCCTTCCTTGGCTATTACCCGCGCGCCGCGCGACAACGGCGCGATGCCGGCTTCCTTCGCGCAGGAGCGGATGTGGAAGCTGCAGCGCGTGCTGCCGGATATTCCGTTCTTCAATGTCCTTTATGCGCTGCGGTTGACCTCTCGGGTCGATGTTGCGGTTTTGCAGCGGAGCATCAATGAAATTGTCCGGCGCCACGAAATCCTGCGCACCACCTTTGCCACGGTCGATGGTGAATGCGTGCAGGTCATCGCGCCGCAATTGCAGATCGATCTGGCCTTCCATGATCTGGTGCCGCTGGGTCAATCGAATGGGCAGGCGCTGGGACAGAAACTCCTTGAAGACCAACTGCTGCATCGCTTCGATCTCGACAAGGGTCCGCTGCTTCTGGCCAGCTTGGTGCGCCTGGGGTGGCAGGAGCACTTGTTGTTTATTTCGATGCACCAGTGCGTGTGCGACGGCTGGTCGCTTGGCGTTTTCGTGGCCGAGCTCGTTGCTGCGTACGATAATTTCTGCGCGGGAAAAGAATCGCCCCTGCATGCGCCGGCGGTTCAGTACGCCGACTTCTCCAATTGGCAGCGGCACTGGCAATCGCATCCGGATATGGTCGCACAGCTCGCCTATTGGCGAGAGCGGTTGCGCGATCCATTGCCGCCGATGCGGCTCGGTAAAGGGGGCCCGAAACGGACAATAGATGATCTGCGCACGATGCGCCGGGCATGGGCGTTACCCGCAGGCATTGTCGAAGCGGCCAGGCGTTTCAGCCATAATCAAGGCGGCACTGTTTTCATGGCGCTGGTCGCGGCATTGCAAACGCTGCTGCATCATTATTTGGGCGAGGACGACATCCGCGTGGCCACGAGCATTGCCAATCGTAATCGTCCGGGGGCCGACAGGCTTATCGGCCCGTTGGCAAACATGGTGATTCTCCGCACCGATCTCGGCGGCGATCCCAGCGCCGAGGACGTCATGTGTCGGGTCCGGATGACCACCCTGGCGGCTTTTGCCAACCAAGATTTTCCGATCGAAGAGCTTGCTGCGATTCTCGATCGCGAACGTAAAGTCAAACCGGGCTCATTAGCGAACATGCTGATTCTGCTGGAGAATGCAACCCTGCGCCCGATTGACGGAGCCGGATCGAAGCTGACTTTCGAAGAGGCGAATGCAGATATGCTGATGCCTCTAGTGACGATGACAACATTCGATGTCATATTGATGTTTAAAGAGCGAAATAACGAGCTGGTGGCGAGTTGCGTTTATAAACCGCATATCTTTACCGCTGCGACGATTGAATGCCTGCTTCGCGATTTCGAAGAGGTGCTTGAACAAATGGTTAGGGAGCCAACGCGACCGATCTCAAAGATCCGCGCTTCGCTGGCCGGAGAAGGTCTTCCGCGCGTAACTGTTTAACCCGATAAGTGTTATCGCGAATCCGAAGGAGCACGCCCCATGTCAAGTCCGGACAAGCTGTACTCTCCAGAAGAGTTGCAGGGCATCAGCGCTGAGGACAAAGAGGTCCTTCACCGGGAGCTTCAGCACCTCATCAGCACCGATCCGATTGTGCGCACAATCATGATTGCGCATAAGGGTGTTCACGAACGTGCAGAGAACGATCCAGATCCGACTGTGCGCGCCATCAAACACTTCGGTCGCGGCATGAAGGAATATCTCAAAGAGAAACTGCATCCGGCGTACCGGCGAATGAGGTCTGGGCGCGGGTAGCAAATCCCTAATCTCGCTGTCGGGAAGTAGAGGCCGCTTGAAAAAGCTGTACGCCATAGTCGCAGCCGCGTGCCTTGCTCCGCTGATGTGGTCCGATCGCGCAAGCGCACAGGCCACCTATTCATTGGCTGTGAGTCGTCATCCCAACGTTTTTGCAGGACAACGCGAGGAGGACATTGAACAGCGAGTCGACAAGATTCTAGCTGCTGCATCGGCAATGCTGCAGAGAGCAGATAAGCCGCAGGGCGTTGCGTGCAATGTAACCCTCAAGCGCAGCGGCCCGGTCCGCCTTTTTGCATCGGCCAATACGCCTGAAGACATAAAAACCAAGAGCGATCGCGACGCCGTACATCAGGAGAATTTCGACAGTAGCATTGTCAACGTTAAGATCGTTAATTCAATTGGCTACTGCCGGCCGGGGGCAGGAATGTTCCGCGGATGCTCATGGCCGCATCGTTTTCAATCGATAATTGTCACTGCTGATTCCACTACGGATGATGCGAAATTCCCCGAGCTGCTCTGGCCTCATGAATTTGGACATCTGACGGGTCTGTGGCATCAGAAGCCCTTTGCAAGTGCGTTGATGTCGCCCTGCGCTCTAATAGCGACCAACGTAGAAGTCAGGAAGAGAGAGTGTGACTGCCTACTGGCGGGACCGGGTCCAGGAGCATGCAACGTGCCAGAACCAAGCCCACCCGTGACGTGCCAATAGCGGCCATTGAAGCACACGCGGTTACACCAATCGTCCCCGCTCGCTCTTTCGCCCAGCACACAGCCGAGATAAAAGCGGCCACCGATATTCTCCGGTAGAGGAGGTGGTCATCCCGCTTGCTCGTCGCAAATTCCTGCAAATGGCAGCCGGCAGTGCGGCGCTGGCGGGCGTTTCCAATACGGCGTTAGCGCTCAATTATCCTGCACGGCCGGTGCGTTTGCTTGTGGGGTTTCCCGCCGGCGGCCCGCTCGATATCAGCGCGCGGCTGCTTGCCCAGTGGTTATCAGCGCGACTCGGCCAGCAGTTTGTTGTCGAAAATCACCCCGGTGCCGACACCAATATTGCTACGGAAATGGTTGTGCGAGCGCCGCCCGACGGTTACACGCTGCTGCAGGTGTCTTCAGCAAATGCCTTCAATACGGCACTTTATGATCGCCTCGATTTCGATTTCCTACGCGACATCGCACCGATCGCGAGCATGAGACGCGCGGGTGGCGTAATGGAGGTCCATCCGTCCGTTCCGACCCACACAGTTTCCGAATTCATCGCCTATGCCAGGGCAAATCCCGGCAAAATCAATATGGCCTCCGCTGGACCTGCGAGCGCGCCCGGCCTGTACGGCGAGCTATTCAAAAAGATGGCAGGGGTGGACCTGGTGACGGTGAACTATCGCGGCTCCAACCCTGCTCTTCCCGATCTGATTGCCGGTCGGGTTCAGGTCATGTTCGACGTTGTGATTACGGCGCTAGCTCCGATCAGGGCTGGCCAACTGCGACCCTTGGGAGTGACGACCGCCACGCGCTTGGACGTTTTGCCTGATGTGCCGCCGATCGCGGACTTCGTGCCGGGTTATGAGGCGAGTACTTGGGCCGGCCTTGGTGCGCCTCACAACACGCCGCGCGAAATCATCGAAGTCCTAAACAGGGAAGTGAATGCCGCTCTCGCTGATCCCGGTTTCAAAGCCCAGCTTGTTAATCAGGGCGCAGAACCATTTGGCGGCTCACCCGCCGAGTTCGCAAAATTTATCGCTGCGTACACCGAAAAATGGGCAAAGGTCATCCGGGCGACCGGGACCAAGGCGGAGTAATTCGGAAAATCGCCACGCACGCGGGGTCCTGGCGATTTCGCTGTTATTCCGGCTTGATGCCAGCGAACTCGATCACCTTGGCCCATTTATCGATTTCTGCCGCGATGAAGCCTTTGAACTCCGCTGGCGTCATCGGCCGCGGCTCGACGCCGAGCGCAACGAATTTCGGTTGCAGGTTGGAATCGGCAAGTCCGGCGCCGACGGCGTCGTTGAGCGTTCCGACAATTTCGGCCGGCGTAGCTTTGGGCGCGCCCGCCAAATGCAGAAACTGCCTGCGGGGAAACCTCATCATGCTCCCCAGTGCCGCCGGTTCGGCAACGACTTTAGACCATTTCATTGCCTGGGGTGAGAGGGCAATCGACCTTGCTTGCGTAAGCAAGCGAGGTGATCGGATGAAGATCAAGTGAGCGTTGCAAGAGATGCTGTAACGAAGGCGACGCGCACCGCACTTTCGCCGCCGCACTGCGTGCAGTATGCTCTTTTGCGTTCTTCATTTTGCTCGAGGAGTCCGTTATGGCCGCGCCAGACCGCAAGCTCGTTCACGCCGACATCAAGCCTGAAAATCCGCCGGAGCGCAGCGCGCATTATCTGGACGTGCCCAACATGCCGTGGGAGCCGACAAAGTTTCCGGGCATCAAGATCAAAGTGCTCTATACCGACGACAGCGGCATCACTACCGCCCTCTTCAAGCTCGAACCCGGTGCCGTGGTCCCGCTGCAC
>Ga0182040_10001699_pt1 | contig 10273 bp, 10 predicted proteins | sample flu12Cox44000176_FD_125973 | JGI IMG/M metagenome (GOLD analysis project Ga0182040, IMG submission 125973) | Lab enrichment of tropical soil microbial communities from Luquillo Experimental Forest, Puerto Rico - flux8day.12C.oxic.44.000.176 | ecosystem: Environmental > Terrestrial > Soil >... | reverse complement strand
TCCATTGGAGGAGAGCTGAACTCCGGCCGCACCGCATCGTCGCCGCCGTATCGCTCTTCCTTGACGCCGCGAAACCCGAGCTCGTCGCCGGCATACACGCACGGCACGCCGCCGACGGTCAGCATTATCACCACCGCGTGGGCCACATGCTCGGGGCGTTCGAGCCGGCTGGCGATGCGGGTGACGTCGTGGTTGCCGATGAACGTCAGCGGGGCGAAGCTGCCCAGAAATTCGTTATGCCGCTGCAGCGCCCAGTCCAGCTCGAAGAAGTTGCCATCGTTGAGGCTGCTCCAGATCGCCTTCCACAGCTCGTATTGGGTGGCCGAGTCGAACTTGGCCACCTCGACGACCGCGGCGTAGTCGCCATGGATGAGCTCGCCGACGAACCAGGCGTCCGGGTGCCGCTCGCGCACCCGGGGTAAAGTCGACGCCCAGAAATGTTGCGGCACAATGTAAGCCGCATCCAGCCGCCAACCGTTCGCGCCTCGTCGTAGCCAGTGCGTCATCACGTCGACGGTGTAGTCGACGACCTCGGGGTTGTCGTGGTTGAGGGTGATGAGCTCGGAGTGGCCCTCGAAAGTGTGAAAACGCCCCGGGCGCCCACGAAACCAGCGTGCCGAGGCCTCGTTGTCCGGCGCCTCGCGATAGCGTGCGAACCCCACACCGACGTGATTGAAGACGCCGTCGAGCAGCACGCGCAGGCCGCGGCGATGGGCCTCGGCGACGACGAAGTCGAAGTCGGCGTCGTCTCCGAGCCTGGGATCGATGCGGTAGTGATCGGTGGTGTCGTAACCGTGTGTGCGCGAGGCAAAGATCGGCCCCAGCGCGATCCCGGACGCCCCCAGCGTGATCGCGTGGTCAAACCAGCCGACGAGCCGCCGCAGCCGGTGTTCGTCCGGCCGCGGCGGCTCCGCTGACTGCGGCGTGGGAAACGCGCCGACGAATCCCAGGGGATAGACCTGCCACCAGATCGCGTGCTCAATCCAGGCGGTTCGGGGCAGGGCATCGGCCACGATGCTGCGATCAGCCGACGGTAGCCAGGGTCTGGGAGGCGACCATCGCCTGTGCCACACCGGAAACGATCGCCGCGACCTTCAACGCCTCGAAGATGCTCTCACGGTCCACGCCCGCCTCACGCAACGTGTGCTCGTGGGCGACCATGCAGTGCGAACACCCGTTGATCGACGACACCGCGAAGGACCAGAGCTCGAAATTGGCCTTGTCCACACCCGGGTTGGCGATGATATTCATCCGCAACCCTGGCCGCAGGTCGTCGTACCGGCCTTCGAGGAAGCCGCGGCCACGGTAGAACACGTTGTTCATGCCCATGATGGACGCGGCCCCCAATGCCGCCTGGTATGCCTCGGCTGACAGGGTGTCGGCCGCTTGAGTGCCAATCTCGGCCAGCACCTGCGTGTTCCGCGTTGCCGCGGCGCTGGCGAGCAGGGTGCCCCAGAGCTGCTCCTCGTTCAGCACGGTGCTGCGCGTGATCGAGCCCAGGTTGAGCTTCAGGTCCTTGGCGTACTCGGGCAGCGCATCTTTCAGATTCTCGACGCTCATCTCGATACTCCTATCAGGCCGAAGCCTTGAGCAGTTCACCGGCGTCGATGGTCGGGTCGCCCTTACGCCAGTTGCACGCACACAGCTCGTCGGACTGCAGCGCATCCAGCACCCGCAGCACCTCTTCGACGTTGCGTCCCACCGACCCCGCCGTCGCCGACACGAACTGGATCTCGTTGTTTGGGTCGACGATGAAGGTCACGCGGTCCGCGACGCCCTCGTCGTTGAGCACGCCGGTGGCCAGTGAAAGTTCCCGCTTGATGTCCGAAAGCATCGGGAAGGGCAGCTTTTTGAGGTCGTCATGCTGTGCGCGCCACTGGAAGTGCACGAACTCGCTGTCGATCGAGACACCGAGAACCTGCGTGTCGCGGTCCTCGAACTCGTCGTTCAGCTTGCCGAACGCCGCGATCTCGGTCGGGCACACGAAAGTGAAGTCCTTCGGCCAGAAGAACACCACCCGCCACTTGCCGGGGTGGTCCTCGCTGGTGATGGTCGTGAAGTAGTCGCCGGGTTCCTGGGCGTCGACCTTCGACAGGTCGCCGCCGATCAGCGCGGTCAGCTGGTAGGCGGGGAATTGAGCGCCGATTGTCAGCAGGGACATACCGTCTCCTTTTCTGGATCGATTCAAGATTAGCTTTACGTCCCCATGATGCTCCGAACTTGTTATGAAGTCCAAGTGATATATAGCACTATACTTATAGGCATGCCCGATAAGATTTATCAGCCCACCATCGCGGGCCTTCGCGCGTTCGTCGCGGTTGCCGAAAAGCATCATTTCAGCAGCGCCGCAACCACTCTCGGCGTGAGTCAGTCAACGTTGTCGCAGGCGTTGGCGGCGCTCGAGACCGGCATCGGAACCCAGCTGATCGAGAGGTCGACGCGGCGTGTCCTCTTGACGCCGGAGGGCAGGCAGCTGCTGCCGCACGCCCTGGCGGTGGTCGAGGCGGTGGACACGTTCACCGCCGCTGCCGCGGGGGCATCCGATCCGCTGCAGGCCGGGATGCGCCTGGGGTTGATCCCCACCGTGGCGCCGTACGTGCTGCCGACCCTGCTGGCCGGGCTTCCCCAGCAATTCCCGTCGCTGACCTTGAGGGTGATCGAGGACCAAACCGAACGGCTGCTGACGCTGCTGCGCGAAGGGGCACTGGATGCGGCGCTGATCGCATTGCCCGCCGACACGGTCGGGGTGACCGCGATCCCGATCTATGACGAAGATTTCGTGCTCGCGCTCCCGCCCGGACATCCGCTGTCGGGCAAACGTCGGGTACCGGTGACGGCGTTGGCCGAGCTCCCGTTGCTGCTGCTGGATGAGGGCCACTGCCTGCGCGACCAGGCCCTGGACGTCTGCCAGAGGGCGGGTGTGCGCGCGGAGCTCGCCAATACGCGGGCGGCGTCGCTGGCGACCGCGGTGCAGTGCGCGACCGGGGGATTGGGGGTAACGCTGATTCCGCAGAGCGCGGTGCCGGTCGAGGCCGCCAGGAGCCGGCTCGGGCTCGCGCAGTTTGCCGCACCCCGCCCGGGACGACGGATCGGTCTGGTATTTCGCTCCTCGAGCGGTCGCGACGAGTCCTACCGGCAGCTGGCCGCGACCATCGGCGACTTGATCAGCGCCGAACACCAGGTACGCCCGGTCAAATAGCGGTTCGCCGGCGGTAAGTTCGGCCTATGGAGAAGGTGATCGCGGTGCTGATGCGTGCCGACTCAGATGACGAGTGGTGTGCCCGGCAACGCGGTCCGGTCGCCGAGGCGCTGCTCGGGCTGGGCGTCCCCGGGCTATCGGTCAATGTCCGTGACGATGCCGTGCGCCACTCCCTGATGACGCTGACCACGCTGGACCCACCGGTCGCCGCGGTGGTCAGCCTGTGGACCCAACAGTGCTACGGCGACCAGACGTCGGCGGCGCTGACCCTGCTCGAGGCTGAATGCGAACAACTCGCCGCGTATCTGGTCACCGAGTCGGTCCCGCTAGTTGCACCGCCAACCGAACCTGGCTGTCGCACAACGGGTCTGGCAAACATCGCGTTGCTGCGCCGGCCGGCCGGTCTGGACCAGGCGACCTGGCTGACCCGTTGGCAGCGCGACCACACCTCGGTGGCCATCGAGACCCAGTCGACATTCGGCTACACCCAGAACTGGGTGGTGCGAGCGCTCACCCCGAATGCGCCGGGAATCGCGGGCATCGTCGAGGAGTTGTTCCCCGCGGAGGCGATCACCGATCTGCAGGCATTCTTCGGTGCCGCCGACGAGAGCGACCTGCAGCACCGGCTCAGCCGGATGGTCGCCAGCACAACTGCATTCGGTGCCAACGAGAACATCGACACCGTGCCAACCAGCCGCTATGTGTTCAGGACACCTTTTGGAATGTGAGGACCAGTTATGACAACTCTCGACGACGCTGTGGCGCTGGCCAAGGGAGAAAGCGGTCTGGCGGTGGTGTCCACGGTCCGTGCCGACGGAACCGTCCAGGCTTCGATGGTCAACGTCGGGCTGTTGCCCCACCCGGCCAGCGGCGAACCGGCCCTGGCCTTCACCACCTACGGCAAGGTCAAGCTGGCCAACCTGCGGGCACGTCCGCAACTGGCCGCGACGTTCAAGAATGGCTGGATGTGGGCGACAGTCGAGGGGCGCGCGGAGCTGGCCGGCCCGGACGACGCGCAGCCTTGGCTGGGAGACGCCAACCAGCTGCGGTTACTGCTCCGCGAGGTCTTCACCGCCGCCGGTGGCACCCACGACGATTGGGACGAGTACGACCGGGTGATGGCCAAGGAGCGCCGCGCCGTCGTGCTGATCGCTCCGACCCGCGTCTACAGCAACGGCTGAGCCCCCGATTGCACCGCTAACGGCCCCCGGGAGCGGCCTTATCACTGCGGTCAGCCATGTTGCGGTCTGAAAATTGATATCGCATGCGCTATCGCGTTTGCGATTTGCACAGGGGGACCTTCAGCGGTGCCAGCGTGACTGGTGTGACCCGCGGCGAGCGCCCGGCTAGGCTGCAGCCGTGATCCTGCAGATCGACGACGACAAACGGGTGCGCACCCTCACGCTGAATCGGCCCGAGGCCCTCAACGCCTTCAACGAGGCCCTCTACGACGCCACCGCGGAAGCGCTGCTGGCCGCCGCCGACGATCCGGAGGTCGCCGTCGTCCTGTTGACCGGGGCCGGCCGAGGTTTCAGCGCCGGGACCGATCTGGCCGAGATGCAGGCGCGCATCACCGACCCGAACTTCACGCCGGGAAAGCACGGTTTCACCGGACTGATCGATGCGCTCAGCGCGTTTCCCAAGCCGCTGATCTGTGCCGTCAATGGCGTAGGCGTGGGGATCGGGGCGACCATCCTCGGCTACGCCGACCTGGCGTTCATGTCGTCGACGGCCCGCCTGAAATGTCCCTTCACCAGCCTGGGCGTGGCAGCCGAGGCGGCGTCGTCATATCTGCTGCCGCAGCTGGTGGGGCGGCAAAACGCCGCCTGGCTGTTGATGTCCTCGGAATGGGTTGGCGCCGACGAGGCTTTGCGGATGGGTCTGGTTTGGCGGGTCTGCGCCCCGGAGGAGCTGCTCCCCGAGGCCCGTCGGCATGCCGAAATCCTTGCCGCCCGGCCGATCTCGAGCCTGATGGCCGTCAAGCACACGATGGTGGAACCGATCCGGCCGGGGATCGCCGCGGCAAGCGCGCGGGAAAATGCCCACTTCGCCGAGCTGATGGGCGCCCAGGCCAACGCCGCGGCCCTGGCGGATTTCAACGAACGGCGCTAAGCCGCTATCCGGACGAAGACGGCTCGAGTTCGCACGCCGCGGCGATGATCGCGCGCAGCGTTCGCCTGCAACGCCCGCAGTCGGCGCCGGCCCCGCACGCAGCGGCAACCTCTTTCGAAGTGGAGGCACCCCGCGCGACGGCGTCCGACACGGTCTGACTCGTGGCCCCGACACAGAGGCATACGTACATCAGCGCACCCCCCGCGCGCTGACGTACACCAAGCGAACAAGCCGCATATTAGTGGAGTCTAACCTAAGTAGGTTAGCGGAGTCTAACCTAAGTCAAAGCCGGTGGAATTCGTCCGGCGACACGACTGAGCGCAGCCAAACCTTGCTGGAAGATTCGAAAGTGGCGTGGCAAAGTGCTGCTACAGCCCGGCACAGTGCGCTTCAGCCCAGCTCACCTGCCGCGGCCAGACATGACCGCCTTCACACGCCTAGGAGTGCTCATGCAAGGTGATCCGGACGTTTTGCGCCTGCTCAACGAGCAGTTGACCAGTGAGCTCACCGCTATCAACCAGTACTTCCTGCATTCGAAGATGCAGGAGAATTGGGGTTTCACCGAGTTGGCGGCCAAGACCCGCGAGGAATCCTTCGACGAAATGCGGCACGCCGAGGAGATCACCGACCGCATCTTGCTGCTCGACGGCTTGCCGAACTACCAGCGCCTCTTCTCGTTACGCGTCGGCCAGACGCTGCGCGAGCAATTCGAGGCCGACCTCGCCATCGAATACGAGGTGATGGAGCGGCTCAAGCCAGGGATCATCATGTGCCGGGAGAAACAGGACGCCACCAGCGCCAACCTGCTCGAGAAGATCGTCGCCGACGAGGAATTGCACATCGACTACCTGGAAACGCAGCTGGAGCTGATGGGGAAGCTGGGCGAGGAGCTGTACTCGGCGCAGTGCGTCTCCCGGCCACCGGGATCTCAAAGCTAGGCGCGGCGCGGGCGTACCATCGCGCCATGAGCCGCATCGGAACATTCGCCGACGACGACGTCTACGGCTGGGCCAAGAAGTCCCCCGACCTCGGTGGCGCGATCGCCAAGTTCAGCAAGGCGGTCTACACCAAGAACCGGCTGCCCATGCGCACCCGCGAGCTGGCCCGGGCGGTGATTGCCCATGACAACGAATGCACCGTGTGCATGAACACACGCGACGCCGACGGGCCCGCCGCAGGCGTCGACGAAGAGCTGTATGAGCACGCGCTGGAGTGGCGGACCTGGCCGGGGTACAGCGAACAGGAGCGGCTGGCGGCCGAGTTTGCGCACCGGTTTGGCACCGAGCACACGAAGTTGCGCGATGACGAAGACTTCTGGAGCCGGTGCAACGAGCACTTCTCCGAAGAACTGGTCGCCGACCTTGCAATGTCCTGCGCCCTGTGGGTCGGCATGGGACGGATGCTCCGGACCCTGGACATCGGCCAGGCCTGCAAGCTGACCTTGCCCAGCCGGGCGTAGCGCCGGCACCGCGCGGCGGTCGCGGGCACAAACGGCGCCACCGCCGTGTTGCGATACGGACAGGTACGCAAACACGGGCAGGGAGGGTCTAGCCGTGAAGATTCGTTTCGGCGTCGGGCTGGGTGCGGACACCGCTCCCGATCAGCTCGCCGGCATCGTCGATCACCTGGAGTCCAGCGGGGTGGACTCGATTTGGTTCTCCGAGCTGGTGTACTCCCCGGCGGTCGACCCGATGGTCGGCATGGCCTACGCGCTGGCCAGGACGACCCGATTGAAAGCGGGCACGTCGGTGGCCGTCCTCCCCGGGCGGCATCCCGTGCTCGTGGCCAAACAGTTGGCTTCGTTGGCGGCCGTCGCGCCGAAGCGGGTTCTTCCCGCTTTCGGTTTGCGTTCGGCGATCCCCGCCGAGCGCGAGGTATTCGTCGTCCCTGACGGGGAGCGCGCGGCGGTGTTCGACGAGTCGCTGCGGGTGCTGCGCTCGGCGCTGGTCGAGGATTCGGCCGCCTACGCCGGCCGGTATTTCACCGTGAGCGGGGCCACGGTCGCCCCGCGGCCGGTGCCTCCGCTGGACATTTGGCTGGGCGGCTCGGCGCCCGCGGCGTTTCGGCGCATCGGCGCGCTCGGCGATGGCTGGTTGGGCAGTTTCCTCACCCCGGCCGAGGCGCGCGCGGGGCGCGAGGCGATCGAACGGGCCGCGACGGAGTCCGGCCGGCAAATCGAGCCCGATCACTTCGGCATTTCGTTGGCCCTAGTGGAAGGGGCCGACGGCGAGTTGCCCCCGGAGTTGGTCGCGGCCGCCCGCCGGCGTCGCCCCGAACTTGATCCCGGCGAGCTGATCGCCGCCGGCTGGGATCAGCTGCACCGACAGCTCGACGCCTACATCGACGCGGGATTGACGAAGTTCGTCATACGGCCGGCGGGTGGGCGTCCACTGGACGGCTTCATCGAGCGGTTCGTCACCGAGCTGGTCGGCCGCCAGAACTGATCGGAAGCCTTCTACCGGCCTCGGTTCCTCGAGGCTGCAGAATGGCAGCCATGGGAGCCACCCCGCTCGCCGCCGCCGCGATCGCGCACCTGGAGGCCGAAGGCGTCGACACGGTCATCGGCAGCGTTGTGAACCCCGCCGGTCTCACGCAGGCAAAGACGGTCTCGATCCGGCAGACCAATACGTTCGCGAATCCCGGCCTGGGCGCAAGTCCCTCGTGGCATGCCTTCGCCATCGACCAGACCGGCATCGCGTTCACCGACGACGTGGGTGTGGTCGGCGACCAGCGCCTCCGCATCGACCTGTCAAGTTTGCGCATCGTCGGCGACGGGTTGGCGTGGGCGCCCGCAGCATTTTTCGAGCAGGACGGCACACCCGTCCCGGCGTGTAGCCGAGGAACGCTGGGCCGGATTGAGGCCGCGCTCAAGGAAGCCGGCATCGAGGCGGCGATCGGCCACGAACTCGAATTCCTTCTCGTCGGCGCCGACGGTGACCGGCTGCCGGCGGCGCTGTGGGCGCAGTACGGCCTCGTCGGCGTCCTCGAGCACGAGGCGTTCGTTCGCGACGTCAACGCCGCGGCCACGGTGGCCGGCGTTGGTGTCGAACAGTTTCATCCCGAGTACGGGGCCAACCAGTTCGAGATCTCGTTGTCGCCGTTGGCGCCGGTGGCCGCGGCCGACCAGCTGGCATTGACCCGGCTCATCGTCGGCCGGGCCGCCCGCCGTCATGGGCTGCGCGTCAGCCTGTCACCGGCGCCCTTCGCCGGGAGCGTCGGATCCGGTGCGCACCAGCACTTCTCGCTGACACGGCCAGCTGGGGAGCCGGAAGGGCCACTGTTCACCGACGGAACCGGCGCGGCGGGCATGACGCCGCCGGGGGAGAGCGCGGTTGCGGGGGTTGTCAGTGGGTTACCCGAAGCCCAGGGCGTTCTGTGTGGATCGATCGTGTCCGGGTTGCGGATGCGGCCCGGTAACTGGGCGGGCGCCTACGCGTGCTGGGGCACCGAGAACCGAGAGGCCGCAGTGCGATTCGTCAAAGGTGGTCCCGGCAGTCCGCGCGGCGGCAATGTCGAAGTGAAAGTCGTCGATCCCTCGGCCAACCCATACCTCGCCTCAGCGGCGATCCTGGGGCTCGCACTGGACGGAATCAAGCGCGAAGTGACACTGCCACCGGAAACCACGGTAGACCCGGCAAAACTCTCCGACTCCGACCGCGACCGCGCCGGTATCGTGCTTCTGCCGGATTCTCAAGTGGAAGCCATTACGGCGCTTGATAATTCGACGCTGCTGCGGGGCATCCTGGGCGACCCCGTGGTGGACATGGTGGTCGCTGTCCGCCGCCTGGAGCACGAGCGTTACGGCACCCTTGGGCCCGAGCAACTGGCGGATAAGTTTCGGATGGCGTGGAGCCTGTGACGGTGCTTGACTGTTCGGCTCTGGCGCAGCACATCGGCGAAGTGACGTTGATCGACCAGCACGTCCACGGGTGCTGGTTGACGCCGGGGGACCGGCGACGATTCGAGAACGCCCTCAACGAGGCCAACACCGAACCCCTTGTGGACTCCGGTTCTGACTCCCAGCTCGGCTTCGCCGTGCGCACCCATTGCGGCCCCCTCCTCGGCTTACCCAAACATGCTGAACCGCAGGCATATTGGGATCGTCGTCGGCAATACGGCGAGACCGACCTGGCCCGCCTGTTCTTACCGGCCGCCAAGGTGAGCCATTGGCTGGTGGACACCGGGATCGGCGGCGACATCGGCGGCGTCGCGGACATGGCCGGATTGTCCGGCAACCGCGCCAACGAGGTCGTCCGTCTCGATGAGGTGGCCGAGCAGGCCGCGCAAGCGCCCGGCGACTACGCCTCGGCGTTCGAGGAGATCCTGCACCGGCGCGCGACCACAGCGGTCGGCACCAAGTCGATCCTGGCCTACCGGGGCGGGTTCGAGGGCGATCTGACCGAGCCGTCGGCATCGCAGGTTGCCGAGGCCGCCGGCCGGTGGCGCGACCGCGGCGGTACCCGCCTGCAGGATCGCGTGCTTCTGCGTTTTGGGCTGCATCAGGCGCTGCGGCTTGGCAAGCCGCTGCAATTCCACGTCGGCTTCGGCGACCGGGACACCGATCTGCACAAGACCAATCCGCTTCTCCTGCTCGACTTCCTGCGACAGTCCGCAGATACCCCGATCGTGCTGTTGCACTGTTATCCCTACGAACGCGAGGCCGGATACCTGGCGCAGGCGTTCAACAACGTCTACCTCGACGGCGGGTTGAGCGTGAACTATCTGGGGGCCCGCGCACCGGCGTTCATCGCCCGGCTGCTGGAGATGGCACCGTTCGGCAAGATCCTGTACTCGTCGGACGGGTTGGGCCCCGCGGAATTGCATTTTCTCGGCGCGGCCCTGTGGCGCGAGGGTATTTACCGCGTGCTAAGCGAGTTCGTCGCCAATGGCGACTGGAGCGAGCAGGACGCCATGCGGGTGGTCGACCTGATTGCCCGCGACAACGCCGCCCGCATCTATCGC
>Ga0182040_10001678_pt1 | contig 10322 bp, 12 predicted proteins | sample flu12Cox44000176_FD_125973 | JGI IMG/M metagenome (GOLD analysis project Ga0182040, IMG submission 125973) | Lab enrichment of tropical soil microbial communities from Luquillo Experimental Forest, Puerto Rico - flux8day.12C.oxic.44.000.176 | ecosystem: Environmental > Terrestrial > Soil >... | reverse complement strand
TGGCCTGTCGATCTGCCGTCGATTGTCGAAGCCCATGGCGGTCGCCTGTGGGCATCGTCGAACTCTCCTCAGGGCGGCGTCTTTCAGTTCACCGTGCCGGCGGCAGCCAACGGAGGCTTGCCGAAGGAGGAGCTAAGCGACAGTGCCGAATAACGAGGCAGAGGCGATCGTCGCCGTCGTCGACGACGATCCTGATATACGTGAGGCCCTCGGCGGGCTCCTCCGATCGGTGGGCGTGGGTGTCGAGTTGTTTGGCTCGGTTCAGGAATTTCTCGGCAGCGCCCGGCCGGATCTTCCCGGATGCTTGATATTGGATGTCAGACTGCCTGGGCGCAGCGGCCTCGATCTTCAAGACGAGCTGGCCAAAGCAAACATGCAGGTGCCGATTATCTTCATCACAGGCCACGCGGATGTTCCGATGTCGGTTCGGGCGATGAAGGCTGGCGCCGTGGAATTCCTGACCAAGCCTGTCCGCGACCAGGATTTGCTGGACGCGATCCAGCTGGCGATTGCGAAGGATCGCGCCCGCCGCGACGAGGAGAGAACTCTTGCGGGACTGCGTGCCGACTTCGATACGCTGACGCCGCGTGAGCGCGAGGTGATGATAATGGTCGTGGCGGGCCGCCTCAACAAGCAGATTGCTGGCGACTTGGGGCTTAGCGAGGCGACAGTGAAGGCGCACCGCAGTCAGGTGATGCGTAAGATGCGTGCCCAATCTTTGGCCGAGCTCGTCAGGAAGGCCGACAAGCTCGCGCCCTCCCGAAGAAGGTCGTGAACCTCTCCGACCAAAGTATAATAGACTCGATCCCTTCTACTGAGTGCTCTCGACGCTCGCCTAATTGCGGGATCGCACCACGTGATGCCATCTTTCGGGGCGACCGCAAGGATACTCACTGTGCCGCAGAAACCTCTCATAGCATGCGTGGACGACGATGTGTTAGCCCGCGAGGCGCTGGAGGGGCTTCTGAAGGCGTTCGGCTTCAGCTCCGAGGTTTTTACATCAGCCGAAGAGTTTTTGCAATCTGGGCGGATGGAGAAGACGTCGTGCCTGATCACCGACGTCCACTTGCGTGGAATGTCAGGACTTCGACTTCAAAGCCGTCTGGCTGCATCGGGCTCTCGTATTCCCGTTATTGTTATTACGGCATTTCCCAACGAAGGGGTCCGTGAGCGGGCACTGAGCGCCGGAGCGGTCTGCTTTCTCGAGAAGCCTTTCAATACGGAGGATCTGTTAACCTGTATCCGTTCGGCAGTTGATCGTCGGCGCAGCTACGACACGCACACCCAGGCGAGCGATTAGAAGAGGCAAGACGTCATGCAGCAACTATCGATCCCACGACAGTTCGCGCATCAGCCATTGGTCCATTCGGACCAGCCAGGCGATAGCCGGCAGGACGAAAGCGTTGAAGGCGACACAGCAATTCGGTCTGGCCGGTTTTGCGTGCTGCCGCGCGCCCGCCAGTTGCTCATCGACGGGCAGCCCGTCGAACTTGGCGGCCGCGCGTTCGATCTTCTGAAGGCGCTGATCAGGGTGCCCGGCACCGTCCTCACAAAAAGCGAGATCATGAGCCGCGTCTGGCCTGATACGGTGGTGGAGGAGAGCAATCTTAAGGTGCAGATGGCGGCGCTCCGAAAGGTTCTGAACGAGGATCAGGACGTCATTAAGACGATCCACGGGCGCGGTTATATGTTTACGGGCGAGGTCACCACGATATCAGTAGGACCGGAAACCTTGGCCCGGCCTCGCCCGCGATCGACGCCGCCCTTTCTCGATTCCGCGCTAACGAGCAATTTGCCTGTCTGGAGCTCACCGCGCCGGCTGTGGACAGACATGACCGCGCGCGATGACAAGGCGCAACCGACTGTCGTCGTCATTGACGACGATCCCGATGTGCGCGAGGCGCTTCGAGGCCTCCTCCGAACAGTAGGGCTGCGCGTCGAGTTGTTCGCGTCGGTCCAGGAATTCCTCGATCGCGCGCCTGCGGACCTGCCCGGGTGCCTGGTTCTCGACGTCAGGCTGCCCGGGCGCAGTGGGCTCGATTTTCAGGAGGAGCTGGCCGGGGCCAATCTGCGCGTGCCGATTATCTTTATCAGTGGCCACGCCGATATCCCGATGTCGGTTCGGGCCATGAAGGGCGGCGCGGTCGAGTTCCTCACCAAACCTGTTCGAGATCAAGATTTGCTGGACGCGATCCAGCAGGCGATCGCACAGGACAGAGAGGGCTGCTATGAGCGAGCCGTCGTCACGCCTGCGCAACCGGTTCGTCACGCTGACGCTGTATGATCCGATACGACGGGATCGGCAGCGAGCCCTCCGCGTCCTTTGCGAATGGGCGTTGATTTTTGTACCGTCACTAGCGGACGTTGACCAAAGTCAATTTCTTTCTACCATTACCCGCACGGTGAACCGAAAGACACTACCGTAGGGGAGATTTGGCGATGCCCACAGGCGACCGCCATGGGCTTCGACGATCGACCGGCAGATCGACAACCCCATTCCCATTCCTTCCGGCTTGGTTGTGAAGAAGGCATCAAAGATGCGTTCCATTTGCGTTGGATCGAGCCCTGTACCCGTATCCGTGACCGCAATCGTGACATCTCCATGCTCGTCGGCCTGGGAGCTGACCCGCAACACGCGCGGCCGCGTAACCGCGCTCATGGCCTCGATGCCGTTCATGATCAGATTGAGGATGACCTGCTGCAACTGCACGCGATCGCCCATGATGGTTCCTAGATCGAGCAATAGCTCGGTCTGGAGCAAGACATCATGTCGGAGCAATTCACCGCGCATCAGGACGAGTACATCGCTAATCGCATCATTGATGTTGAACTGCGTCATCTCGGGCTCGGATTTTCTAGCCAGGCCGTGGATGCTTCTGAGGATGGCTGCGGCACGATGGCCGTTGCTGACGATGCGTTGGGCGGCCTGACGCGCTTCGTCAAGATCCGATCGGTCGTTTTCGAGCCAGCGCAAACAGGTTTCGGCATTGGTTACGATTGCCATGAGCGGCTGGTTCACTTCGTGGGCGATCGACGCCGCGAATCCGCCCATCGTCGTCAGCCGAGACACACGTGCAAGCTCCGATTGCGCTGCGCGCAACGCATCTTCCGCGTGCCTGCGCGCAGTGATGTCGACGGCCATTACGGCAAGGAAAGCTGGCGTGCTATCCGGCGCGGGCACCATCGACGCGCTGACGTCCGCCCAGATAATCGTCCCATCTTTGCGTCGGTAACGCTTTTCGAGCCTGTAGCTACGTTGCGGGCCGGTTATGATGCCATTGCGAAGTTTTCGTGTCGCCGCCAGATCGTCCTCGTGAGTAAAATCGAAAGTGGTAAGCTTTTGCAGCTCGCTCTCGCTATATCCGAGCAGCCGCTGGAACGCCGGATTCACGCTTGAAACTCCGCCAGCCAAAGGCTCCGTCGCAATGCCGATAGCAGTCGTCTCGAACATGGATCGCCACCGCTCTTCGCTGGCGCGCAGCGCCGCTTCAAACCGCACGCGCTCGGTGACATCCATATAAACCGCCTGCAAAAACGGAGCGGCGGTCTCGGTTGCGGGCACCAGTGTCGTCGTGATGTTCAGCCACACCGGGGTGCCGTCCCTCTTGAGATATTTTTTTTCAACGTGACGTTCGTCCAGTAAGCCGCTGCGGTATCTCGCGAGGGCGTTCGCGGTTGCCGCGCGCTCTTCCTCGGGGTTGAGTTCGAGGACGTTGTGCCCGACGATCTCTTCCTCGGCACGGCCGAGCATTCGCTGCAAAGCCGGGTTCGCTGCCGTAAAGACGCCGTCGAGCCGTGTCAAGGCCATGCCTGCGGCCGACGTCTCGAACAGCCTGCGCCAGCGCTCCTCGCTGGCGCGCGATGCCGCTTCGGCGTGCCGGCGCTTGATGAACTGGCCGATCTGGCTGCCGATCGCCGACAATGTGGCAAGCTGCTCCGCATCGCGTTCCCGAGCCGCACAGCTAAAGAACTCGACGACCCCGAGCGCTTCGGTATCGAGCAGGATCGGGAAAATGACGCCTCCATGCAGCCCCGTTTTCGCTGCCGCCGAGGCGCGCAAGAATTGGGGTTCGGTCGTCGCATCGACGATCCAGCTTGGTGACGCGCTTCGCCAAACCTGATTGAGCCGACCCTCGCCGGCGGGAAACTTCCTTTCGCGGCTCACGGTGTCGAATTCCGCAGTCTCGATGTCCGGCGCGTGCCACAGGCAATCGCACCGTAGCGGAGCACCCTCTCGCACAAAACTCCACAGGGCACCCCAGTCCCATTCCAGGTTCTCGCCGATCGCCCTGAGAATGTGCGGAGCGGCGGCGGCGAGGCTGTCAGACTCGGCCAGCACCCGCGTCACCGCATACGCCGCCACCACGCGCTGCTCGCCGCGCCTGCGCTCGGTGATGTCTTCGCATGCAATCAGGACAATCGCATCATTGCCCGTCCGCTGCACGGCCTTGGCATTCTCGCGGACCCAAAGGACCGTGCCGTCCTTGCGGACTTTGCGGGTCTCCCAGCTACGCGAACAGCCAAGTTCTTCTACGCAGGTTGCCAATTGATCTTTAACGAGCTCTCGGTCCTCCTCGGAAAAAACGGTCAGCACCGATTTTCCAATTAGCTCGGCGGCCGTATAGCCGAGTTGAGCGGCGCCAAAGCCGTTCACCGACAACACTGTCCCCGTTGGAGTGACCATGAAATACATCACCGGGTTGTGTTCGAAGACTTCCCGCCACTGTTCCTCGCTCTCTCGCAGCGCTTCGGAGGCACGCTTCTGCTCGGTAACGTCGTTGCTGGTCACCAGGATCACTGCCGGCCGCCCGTGCTTGTCCCGCTGCAGCGTCCAGCGACTGGTTACCAGTACCGGTTTGCCATCCCGTTTGTTGTTGACAAGCTCGCCTTCCCACCTGCCGACGCGAAGCAGCTCGGCCTTGATCTCATCGAGCGGCAGAGGAATGGCGATCTTCCTGAGTTCGGAGCCGACCCTACCCATCGCCTCGGCGCGCGGCCAGCCGTACAATTCCTCGGCGCCGCGGCTCCAATAGGTGATCACGTCGTCGTCGAAACGGCGGGCGACGATGGAATCGTGTGTCAGATCGAGGAGGCTGGCTTGCTCGCGCAGCGTCGCTTCGGCCGATTGGCTTTTCAGCGCGAGAAAGGTCGTCAACCCAATAGCTGCGACGGCGATAGCCGAATTGATCGCACTCTCGCCCGACAGAAAATAACTCAACACCGTCAGGCCCACACACCCGGTAGCGTAGAGCATGATGCCCAGCGGGCGGCAAAACCGGGCGGACATCAGCACCACGGCGACGTAAAGTACTGCGAGAGCTACCGCGACCCCGGTCAGGATGTCGGCGATGCAGATACCGATCGCGAGTGCGGCGGTCGCGACCGGGAGCAGCGCGGAGGCGGCGCGCGGGCATAAGCGATGCGTCATTTTGGCTCTACCTCGACCTTGACGATCTCTTAGTTTAATATAGCTCCTCCGAGCATTTTACGCCGCGAAGCCGGGTGTCCACGAGGCCGGTGCGGGAAGAGGGTGTCTAGGAAAGGCGAATCGCTCTGGCGAGAACTGACGATGGCCGAGGCGACACCAACCGTTATCGTTATCGATAATGATCCCGCAATCCGGGAGTGGATCGGCGGCCGGCTCCTATGCGTCGGGCTGTGAGCTGTTCGCTTCGGTGGCTGAATTCAGCGCGGCCGGCCGTCCAGGCGGATCCGCCTGCCTTGTGCTCGATGTGCGACTGCTCGGGCGAAGCGGGCTCGATTTTCAGGAGGAGCTGGCCACGGCTGACTTTCGCTTGCCGATTATCTTCATCAGCGGGCATGCGCATGTCCCGATGTCGGTTCGGGCCATGAATGCCGGCGCGGTCGAGTTCCTGACCAAACCTGTTCGTGATCAGGATTTGCCGGATGCGATCCAGCAGGCGATCGCACAGGACCTCGCCTCCCGTGACGAACGAGCCTTGGTCACGCCTGCGCGACCGGTTCACGCTGACGCTGCATGAGCAAATATTTGCTACGAGAAGCCCACCGTTCCCGACCCCTCGTAAGGCGAAAATCGCTGCCGATTCCTTACCCAATCCGAGCATCGCAGACTGGCTGAGATTTTCGGGCGTTACGAAATCCCGCAGATCCGCGTTCACCCGGTCCTTCAGGGTCGTGCACATGCCGTGCAGAGCGCCATCATAGACCTTGAGCGTCGCGTTCGGTTGACCAAAATTTACCAAGCTTTACCACGCATAACGCGGCGCTGGGGTGCAAGGCAATTAAATCTGTGTCGAGGTCGGTTGGACGCACAAATCCGATGTAGCCAACTCTGACCGCAACCGCGAAGACTGTCTCCCATTCCGGGGAAAAGTTCCATTTTGGAGGTCACGATGAAAATCCTGCCTGTTCTAGCTCTCGTCACGGCCGTCTCGACGGCACTCGCCAGCGCGCCCGTCGCGGCACAGGAGCACGCCGTCGTGCCGACGCCACAGGTACACGCGTTCGATCCCGCCTGTCGCTGTCGACACCGACAACTAGCCCGTTTCAGGAGCAGATGCGGGAGGACTACGCTACCAGCCTGATGACTGGGCAGCGCCAATTGCTGCAACAAAACCCATCGGGCCTCGGCCGGCAGGAGCTGGAGATCGGCCGCGAGCTCAACGGCTATATCCCAAGATAAGCCGAATATCGCTCGAACTGCGCATCGCTGCGTAGGAAATCGATGAGCGCCGCCGAGCCTGCGACAAGCCAGCGATCGTGCCAAAGGCCTTGCCGAGTCTGGCTATTAATCACGATCGCGCGCTGCATGACACCGTCGCGCTCGGCGATGCCGCCGGCGCGCGCGCCGTAGAGCCCGACCGCATGCACCTCGTCGACATAGATCATCCCGCCATAGCGCTTGGCAACGTTGCAAAGTCCGGTGAGGGGGCGATGTCGCCATCCGTCGAATAGACCGACTCGAAGCAGAGGAGTTTCGGCCGCTCGGGCGCCGTTTGCTCCAGCAATCGCGGGGGATCGCTGGGGCGGAAGATGTGCTGGTCGGCGCGGCCGTTGCGGATGCTCGCGATCATCGAAGCAGCCCTCGTAATCCACGGCGGCCCCTGGTGGTTACCGTCATTTCGGCTGCGGGTAATTATTGATTGCCTCGCCGGGAGCGGGCGTGGTGAAATGGTTGACAGGGCTCTCCACTCCGTCGCTTCTCACCATCCTCCCCCATCGAGCTCACCTTGTAGTAATAGGTCGCCTGAGGCTTTAGACCCATCAAGCGAACCCGAAAAATCGTCTCCGGATGGGTCCGGTTGAGCCGGATGTGACCTTTCGCCGTCTGGCTCAAATCATCGGGATCCGTCCCGTAATGAACGACCCCATAATGCTCATCGTCGCCGCGCGGATTGGTGGTGGTCCACCTCACAATGGCCATGTAGCTGACGGCCTACTCGAGCTCTGGAGCGTTGGTGATCTCAACGTGCTCGGCTCTCTTCTGAGGAGGGAGGATCTGAGCGACCGTCACATTGAACAAGATCAGGCTGCCGGCCGCCGTGGTGACGGCCATTATCGCGATCCGTCTATTCATTGAACAGACCCGCAGTTGCTGTTCCCTCGGTCAGGCGATGACAGAAGTATGGGGTAGCTCGGCCTCTACACATGTTGCGGCCCTACGGTATCGGCATCGAGGGCGGCGGTGGCACATCGCAAACAGCCGATGCGCAAGACGGAAGTGGCGGGGCGGGGATGAGCGTTTCGTTACCTCGGGTTGATGCATTACCACCGGTCATGCACTGGCCCGTAAACATGTTGATGTCTGGGTAAGGTGTCGTGAAACCATCCGTAAGTGTTTTCAGGAAGGTGACGATCTGGTTCTCCTCCTGATCTGTCAGACCGAGATTGCCGGTCGTCATGTCAATGTTGTTCGGAACCTCGGGCATCGGCCAGCAATCCACCTTTTCCGTCTTCCCCGCCGGACAGTGTCCCGAACTGACTTTAAATGGAAACACATCACGAGTATTGTAGAAATGGACGAGCTGCTTGAGGCTCTTAATGTAGCCATTGTGAAAGAACTCTTTCTGAAAATAGGGCCCGGGCGCCTCAGTGGTGGGACACTGTGGCGGTGCCATCGCCGCGTTGCGCGCCGTCGATGTCTGCAGCTGGCCGTCGGTGGCTGGGGCAAATTGTACCCATTGCGAGTTCGGATTGGACGCGCTCCTGAGAAAGGTGCCCAATCCCAAATCTCTGTACCTGAAGCCGTCGGGATTGGGCGTAAATCCGAAGCGGTCCGGCGTGGTCTGATAATAAAGCGCAACCCTAGGGTTGAGCGGTAGACCGAGATTGGCATAGCCGAAGCAGGTGAACAGAGGCTTCGCAGCGGCCGCGGCGCCGGTGTCAGTCTGTCCCGGGTCAACGTGGTCGATCTACCGTCAAGTTGGCATGATTTGCAGTTAGCTTTACCTTTGAAGAGGTTGTACCCGGCCATTTCATCTGATGTCAGGGTGTATTTCTCCGACAGGAAGGCGTCGAATTTCGATGTGAACGGGCTGAGACGGTTTGAGCGTTCGTATTTGGAAATGGACTGCCCCCAATGGTCGTAGATATTATCGCGCTGGTGCGGTCTTCTGGGCTCAACCAGATTGGCGTGGCGCTGCCGCCGAAGCTTGCCGCGCCCCAGACGTGGAGCAGATCTTCTCGGTGTTGCCGGGCCAACGAATGTGGAAATCGGCACCCCAAACCAGCTCAAAAAGGGGCCGGTACACCGCTTTCGACAGCCGAAACGCGATGCAAGCCGTGTCAGGAAAACCCATTTCCTGGGTATCGACCGGCGGGTGCTGTGCCTGCTCGGCGTCCGCACTTTGCAGTTTATAGCCGGTCGAGCGCGCATCCCAGAAATTTCCGCCAAAGAACGCGCCCAGTGTAGTATTGTATTCGAGTACTGGGAAATCCGGTGAATACGTGTATCGCTGCGCCACCCGCTTGCCGGCGCGATACCGAAATGATCCGGGATAGGCGATCATCGTCAGATTGACGGACGGGATTGGCCCGCTGAAGCCGGTATATGGCATGTGGCAAGTAGCGCAGGCCTCGTTCCTAAAGGGCGACATGTTTTTCATCAGCTTGCCGAGTATTTCTATGGCCGCATATCCGCTGCCCCGTAGCGTCGGTGGATTGCCTACGGTCGTCGAAGGCGGCAGTGCCCTCCATTCGTTCAGCGCTTCGTTGAAAATGGATTGAATTTCGCGTCGAACCCTTGCGATCTCCGAGTCCAAATCGGGCGGCAGAATGCCGGGCGGATAGGGGTTGTAAAGTGGGAATAGCTGATCCACCCGGGCCTGAGCGGACGGCGCATGGGGAACGCCCAAGATCCCGAGCACCGCTGCAAAACCTGCTGTTACGAATGCGGATGTGCGTCGGCGCATCTATGCCCTCCCTCGGCTGCCATTTCGTGACCGTGCCGGTATTAAGCGCCAACCGGCAGGCTGTCGATATAATGAGATGTTACGCACCGCCATACGCTTTACGGAGCCGGCAGCGAACCAGCGCGACTGGGCGCCTGGACGAGGCCGCGCGCCGCGAGCGGACACCGCGCCGCGTAGGCGCGTTTGAAACGCAGGAACGTTCGTTTCAGCCATACCGGCGCTTCATTATACGGCTAGAGGTATTCTTGTGATTTGGACCAGCGACTAGCTGGTAATCGGTGCCATGCGAGAGCTCGGTGAACGGGTCGGAGGTGTCTATTTCGCCGAACGAACCGCACCAGGCACCGGCTCGCTGAAGCTCACCAACGCCTCCTTGCCGCTGCGATATACGCCTCGGCGCCGGCGAGATCCAGCTTGTATGGCTCTAGGAATGATCGCTCCGCCGCTGTTTGAACCGTCCCTTTGGCCGGAGACGTTATGGGTGCCGCAGGAAAGTGGCACGCAAAAGTGCGGACATTTAGTCAGCGCGTGACGCTCAAATTATAGGCTGTCGATCGAGTTATAGGTTCCTGGCGCACCCAGTAGATCTTGAGTAAGGCGGACGATCACAGCGGCTAGATCAGGATCGCGTCGACCGCCTTGAATGATCGCTTGCTCAGAGACAAGTCTCAGATATGCCCCTCCTAAATAGAGCCGCGCCCTGATAGAGATAGGTCGATGCACGCCGAACAAACTTTCGCTCATACTGGGGTGTGCGAAGCGGCGGACTTCTCCTCCGGCGTATGGGTCCCATTTAAAGCCCCACTCGACCCTATTGGGGGGGCCGCCGTGTCCTGCAATCGGCTCGAAACGCCAGTCGCCAAGCCGGGCCTCTGCCATTAGCTGCGCCAGATAGCGCGGCAAGTCGGCATTTAGAAATCCTGGCGGCGC
>Ga0182040_10001677_pt1 | contig 10322 bp, 10 predicted proteins | sample flu12Cox44000176_FD_125973 | JGI IMG/M metagenome (GOLD analysis project Ga0182040, IMG submission 125973) | Lab enrichment of tropical soil microbial communities from Luquillo Experimental Forest, Puerto Rico - flux8day.12C.oxic.44.000.176 | ecosystem: Environmental > Terrestrial > Soil >... | reverse complement strand
TATGATTTTCCGCTTCCGCCATATCTTGTGCCTGATGGCATCGATAGTGTCACGACCAGTATCGTATCCGTCAATACGCTCGCACCGTTTCGGTCCTTCTTGCGCCTAATCCAAATTAATAAACCAAAAATCTGACACTTTTTTATTGGCGTTATTTAGCGTATTGGCTTTATTTGGCGAGTAGTTGCTGACCAACGTATTCGGGCGATGGGGGAATTTACGAAATGGCTAATCGTACCGCGATTGTTGCATTAACACTGCTCCTTGCGGCATGCGCAACCACTTTCAATGAACCGATTAATACACCGCTCAACAAAGCCGAAATTCCGTACGCGACGCTGCCAAAGGTAGATGGGGATACGGTCGTTGCCCTGGCATTTTCGGGTGGGGGTACTCGCGCCGCTGCTTTTGCTTATGGTGCCATGCGTGGTCTCGACCGCTTGCCATCCTCGCGGGGTGGCACGTACTTTGACCGAGTCATCTTTATCTCAGGTGTTTCGGGAGGATCTGTCGCTGCCGCTTACTTCGGTTTGAAGGGGCGCGTTGCGCTCTCCGATTTCCGTGAACGCTTTCTTTTGCAAAACGCCGAAGATGATCTTCGCACAAACGTTAGTCTGGTAAACCTAGCCCGCGGGGTTAGTGGCGGTGTCAATGATGCGACGCGCCTACCGAACTGGCTCGATCGAAATCTATACGAGGGCGCGAGTCTTGCCGAGCTCTTCAAGCCTGGTAAGCCCATTGTGTGGATCAATGCCTCGGACCTTTATAACCGCACACCGTTCGTTTTTTCTCCAGTAACCTTTGCTGCCTTGTGTAGCGATCCACGTAAGTACCCGATATCGCAGGCAGTGGCAGCATCGGCTGCCGTGCCCGTGGCTTTTGTTCCAATTGTTCTGGCAAGCTTTCCTAATGCTTGCGACGTACCTTTGCCGCCGTGGGTCGATCGCGTCCTGGCAGATCCTAAGGCTGGCGCGCAGATCCGCGGGTTTGCCGAGGCACTCAAGCGCTATCGAGATCCGCAAGAGCTCCGCTTTGTCAAATTAGCGGATGGCGGTATCACCGATAACTTTGGACTATCCGGCATCGTCATCGCTCGCGAAGCTGCGGGGCAACCCTATGCTCCGCTTCCCCGCGACGCAGCTGTGCGGCTACGTCACGTAGTTTTCATCGTAGTTAATTCGGGTTTGGCTCCCCAGGGTGGATGGGCACGGACCGTGGAAGGCCCATCTGGCAAGGATATGATCGGTGCGCTTACCGATACTGCCATCAATTCCGCGGTGCGCAGCGGGTTCGATGCATTCCGACTAAGCCTTAAAGATTGGGAGGACGCAACACGCAAGTGGCGATGCACGTTGTCTCGGGCTGAAGCGGTAAAACTGGGTGCTAGAGACGACTGGCGCTGCAGCAACATTAGCTTTCACGTAGTGGAAATTGATTTTGACCAGCTGGATCCGGCGCGGTCTGCGAAGCTCAACCGCGTACCGACTCGATTTAATCTGCCCGCAGAAGAAGTGGATATGGTTGCACAAGCGGGCACCGATGCGTTGCTAGCGCATCCCACCGTTCGTGCAGTTCTTGGCAAGTCAAATTGAAATCTTGGCGTTTAAGGTCGTTGTAGCTGGTGCCGCAGCTTCATAGCTACTCAAGCTTCGAGCAAGTTCGCTCCGTGCAACGATCTGTCTGGCGCGCAAATTATGCGCGTTTGATGTCCGCAATAGCTTGCTTCATGAATTCGTCCAACTTGCTACGAATCTCATGGTCAGATTGCACTAATCCCTTATCCTTGAAATCGGAACGTAGTTTTTCAAAAACCGAGTCGGCGCCCGGATTGTCAACGTCCAGCAAAACAAGGGCCTTCGCATAGGCCTCAACATCGTTAGCCGCAAGGCCGAGCTTCTGCGCGGCCCACACGCCAACTAGGTGATCGCGCCTGGCTTTGGCTTTAAACCTGAGCTCTTCTTGGTGGACAAATTCAGCCTCGAAGCCTTTCTCGCGCTTATCAAAAGTGGTGGTCATGTGCACCCCCACAACTTATTCATGGGTTCTATGTTTATTTAGCATTTAACCCTGCCGCACAGTTGATGCAAGTCAAAACCTCTAGTGCCTGCATTCGCCCGGATGAGCCGACTAGTCCGTACTTAGAAAAGGCAGAATTAAAAGAGACCGTAGTGGTGGGGCCTCACTGAACCGCAGCTTACAGAGGCACGCAGTAAGTTCCAAAAAAATCAGAACCACACCTCACATGGAATCAACTAGGTTCAACCCCAGTATTTGGTTCCATCGCAACGTCGACGCGACTATGCATTTAGAAGTTTTTTGACCCGTCAGCATGGCGGTGGGCATTGGCTGAGCACCAGCGAGCATTCGACCGAGCTCTCCAAGCCGGACTGAAAGTGATACCCCCTAGTGGCGTGCTGAATTATCCAACAGACTGGCTCTCTCTAACTCAAGGACTGCTACTTTTCTCGCCGTCCGCACGAGTCGGTGCGCCGGAATGTTCGCCATTTCGTTCTCCCGAACTAGCGGTAATCGGAGGTATGGCGGATCGCGAAACCAAACATATTCATACACGTGTCCAGAGTCGGAGTGCTCGACGGCAATGGTTCGACCGTGAAGTCTAATATCAAAACCCCTGATACAGTCCTCGGTCGTTAACTTTGGAGATTTCAATCCGAAAATTCGGTGTAGGACATCATCAATCTCGGTCGGAAAGAAAGGCTTATATATAACGGCCGTGGCGCCGCGGTTGAGGGCATCGCTCTCCGATAGCACGCGTTGATCAGCAGAAATGACAACAACCTTTGTCGCCGGACGCGCCTGTCGCAAGCCAGTGAGTGTTTCATACCCGTTCAAGCCGCGCACGCTGGCATCTAGGAAAACAACGTCGAATGCTTCCGCACTACAACGTTCAACTGCAACCCGTCCTGTTCTTGCCTCTTCGATATTCAATCGGAAAATCGAATTAGCCAACACTTTGTGCATTATCTTAATAATTACCGGAGAATCCCCGGCCAGGAGCACTTTCATTGGATTAGAAATACGCTGAAAATTTCTCACGATAGTTTCGATCTCGTTGCGCGAGAACGGCTTAATCAGAAATTCGTAGGCGTCAAGTTTGTGTGCAAGATCAATACAATGTTTGGTATTCCGCCCTGATATCAGCGTGACGAAAGTTTTGTTTCCCGAAATGCGTGCGGCGCACAAAGCATCTAAGCCACCCATTTTAGGCATGTGGACGTCAATAAACGCAAGGTCCACACCACTATCAAGAGCTTTTAGACATTCAAGGCCGTCAAATGCCGAGACAATATGTGTGGAATATTCAGTTGGAATACAGCTTCGGATTAGCCGATGCACGCTATGAGAATCGTCTGCGATTAGAATCTTTAAAGAGTTCTCTGTCATAATCCACTCCCACTTGTTGGCCCCAACCTGAAAATGCGCTCGCGTGTAAAAAAGTTTAGGGAGCGAAGTGCTATTCTTTGTGCCGTGGATAATAATTGGCTGACTTAGAGATTTTTATTTTAGTGAAATGCGTACAAATAAACGGCTGGACTTCAATTGGCTGGATTAATGTTGTGACTGGCTTTCATGAAAATTTAAGCTGATTGAACCGGAAGAGCAGCCTATCTGTGGAAGCTATTTTCTCGTGCACAGTCGGCGCGGCCCATTGCTCGGCTGGTAGGTGCAATCGGACGGATCAAATGTTTGATATGCGTTGGCGCAGGCACTGACGTTGCATGGTGCGTTAGCGCTCGAATTAGCGTCCGCGCGGTTCAGTTGCATCGTGTCACTGTGCGCATTGCTCGGTTCACGAGGCACCACACCTTTTTTACACAGCCGGCGCGGCCCATCGCTCGGCTGATAGGTGCAATCCGATGGGTTGAATGAATGATAGGCACTGGTGCACGCAATAATGTCACACTTAGGTTGCAGCGCTGTTTGTGTACCGGACGAATTGCCGCCTTCATTTGCTGCGCTACTGAGTTCATCTTTTCCTGTGGGCGCTTTGTTGTCGATGATGGCCGTCTTGCTCAAACGGTCTGCCTCTACGGACCTAGTGCTATCCGTTGGCGCGGTGCTGGGGCGTTCTATTCTAGACGTATCTGCCATTGACGCAGCCGCAGGGGGGAGGGCTGATGCAACATTATAGGTCTTTCTCATTGGCGCTATGGCCGAATCTGGCTCCAGCAAGATGTTGCTGATGGCCACGATAAGAACTGCCACGGAAATGAGTATCTTTGAATGCGTATTCATACTGCCTCAATGCAACGTGACGTGCAGCCGTAGTAATCGCAGTCGCAATTATTAGTCAGCGAAATAATGCAACCGTAAATCATTATGCCTTCTGGCGCCATTAACCTGCACCAACGCCGTTTTCGTAAATTGGAACCACGAGTTAGTCAGGACATTGATGTCAAGCTGTTTGAAGCTATTCTAGCCCAATTGCCATGCATTTTGGGAGTTCAAGACAAGTATAATTAGATGCCAGTTAAGGCCGGGGTAAGGTGGACTGATCCATTGATTCAGATTAAAGCATCAACCTTTGTGTCGAAAATTAATATAGACGAGTGAGTTAAATGGACGAAATTACCGAAAAACAGATGATGCAGCATTGCATCCATCTGTCCTCAACCGCCCCTCGGCAGGAACTACCAATCGCGTGTGTAATATGTGATGGCCATAATATTGTAGCTGAGGGGACCAATGAGGTTAAACGGAACTCAGATGTAACCAGACATGCGGAGGTGGTAGCTATCGCTCGCGCACAAAAGTTCCTAAAACGGAAGAATCTTTCTCATTGTACGCTTTACACGACTGTTGAGCCGTGTCCGATATGCTCATTCGCAATTCGCGAAACTCAGATTAGTCGTGTAATCTATGCTATGAGCTCACCGCTGATGGGCGGAATGTCGAAATGGAATATTTTGCGCGATACTGAGCTTTCTGACGTCATCCCCGAAATATTTGGTCCGGTCCCAGAAGTGGTCGGTAATGTGCTTTGGAAGGAAGCGGCGGAAGTTTGGTCGCAATGGAATCCAATCGCTTGGCAAATTATAAAATATCGTCAATGTTTTGGGCCAGAGCCGATAAACGACGGCAACAATTATTTTCCACCAATCGCATCATCAGCTAACTGGTTAAAGCAACTAGTGCTCGCAGCCTTCCAAAGATCGCAGTAATAGTGTTCAGCTCGCAAAACCTCAGCTGAAAATCGAGAAGTAAGACTAAGGAGAACATTGTGAGAATGTCAAAGATTACTATGAGTTTGGCGTTCTGCTGCCTTATCGTGTCCGCGGCGCAGGGCCAAATGACTCTTGATATATCGAAAATTACCTGCAAACAGTTTAGAGGTTATGAGATTGCGGACCCCACTAACATCGTGCTTTGGTTGAGCGGCTACTATAACGGTCAGCGCGGCAACACGATTATTAGCGTCCAAAGTTTTAGGGAAACTATCGATAAGGTGATGGACTATTGCATCACAAATCCAACGACTCCAGTCATGAAAGCCGTTGAAGCGGTTCTCGGTAAGAGCAATTAGGGCGAATATTTTTCTCTGGGTAATTGAGCGCGGCATTCAACGGGCTAGATACGAGAGGACAAGACAATTATTTGAATCGGAGTTAATACACCATACCGGGGGATCATTCGGCTGGCTCCTTAAATAGCGCGCACCGTTTTGGTTGGAATTGTATCCTGACTTTGGGCGAGCGTTGATTTTGCAAGATTGAGTCACGCAATCCATTAGCTCTGATGTGTTTTCCTGTACGGTCGCTGGTGCTGCTGCCCTTGCGGCGGGAGATAAATTCGAACGAGAAGGGACTTTTTGTGAAGGCACCCCGCCGGCGTCCTCCTGGTTCGTGATTGCATATATCTATTTTGCTTGGCGGCGTGGCATTTGGCTAGAGCTTCACCTCAATAAGCCATTGTATCGATGTGATTTTCCGACCGCAGGTTTTGACTTCGATCAAAGTCATCGAGAAAAAGGGGTTTAGCGTTCTTCGCAGGGTCAAACGGGCGGGACGCGGCTGAGATGTTTTCTCGTGTCGACTCAGCAGTGTTGTTTCAGCGATGAATTTTGGAAAACAAATTGTATCAGCGATCTTGCTGATCATCGGGTTTACGATTTCCGCAAAAGCGGAAACATTACCGCGCGGCGTGTTGATTATCAGTGAAACCGCTGCCGAGTCTCCATTTGCTCACCGATTTGTGGAGCAAATCCACCTCGCGTTAGACGCCAGAACCGTACAGCCCTACCAGATCTATACAGAGTACTTGGATTTTGGACACTTCGCTGGTCCAAGCTATGACGCGACGCTTCACATATATTTCAGAGAAAAATATCGCGATGAACCAATTCGTGTCATCGTCGCGCTTGGCACGCAAGCGCTTCAATTTGTATCGCATTTGCGATCGGAAATCTGGCAAAACACATCCGTTCTCTTTGTTTCGTTCGATCACGTGTTGGAAAACGGATTTAAGTTACCGTCAAATACGACTGGCATAATTGCCACGCGGCGATTTCAAGACCTGGTAACTTCCGCAAGACTTTTCGTTCCAAAACTTGGCACCATTGTCCTCGTAGGCGAGTCGCTGGACCGTCAGCCGCTGCGCGACGGATATCAAAAGGATGTCCAGCAATTTGCTAAGGAGTTGAACATAACTGATCTTACTGGACAATCAATTAGCGAAGTAAGAAGACGCGTAGCAGTGCTGCCCGACGATGCGGTGATTGTATATCTCCCAATCTATACTGATGAAACAGGCGCAAGTCATAACCCTCAAGAAGCGATTAAGGCTGTCTCCGAGGTTGCCAACCGGCCGATCGCGATTGATTCAGAAGATTTCATCGGAAGTGGCGCGACCGGAGGGTTTATTGTCTCTGCGCGAAAAATTGGAGACGAAGTTGCAGGGCGCATAGCGCGGATCCTAAATGGTGAGGACGTCGTCAATATCCGAGTTGCAACAAGAAATTTTATCGTGCCTATGTTTGATGCGCGCAAACTTAGGGAGTGGGGTGTTGGCGAACGTAGCCTCCCCGTTGACAGCGATGTGCGGTATCGTGAACAAAGTATCTGGGATCTTTATGCTTGGCAGATTGTTGCGGTAGCAATGGTAATTCCAATCCAGAGTTTTCTGATTGGATGGTTTTTATATGAGCATCGCCGCCGACAAAGGGCGGAGCGGGAGTCGCGCCAACACTTACTGGAAGCCGCTAAAATGGATCGTGCCATGATGGCGAGCGCGATGTCTGCATCCATTGCGCATGAACTTAATCAGCCGCTTGGAGCTATTTTGAATAACGCTGAAACGGCAGAAATTCTGTTAAGCAAAGACTCTACTGACCGGGATGAGCTTAAAGAAATCCTTGCCGACATTCGTCGTGATGACGAGCGTGCGGCTGAGATCATTAAGCGTCTTCGAATGCTGCTTAAGCACAGCGATCTTGAGACGAGAGAAATAGAATTGGCCGATGTGATAACAGATACGATTAAATTAGTTGAGCACCAAGCTATTGAACACGGCGTGACCATAAAGGTTGCCCCACTGTCTGCGCGCCTTCGCGTTCGTGCTGATCCCATACACTTGCAGCAAGTCCTACTAAACATTGCATTGAACGCGATCGAGGCAATGCAAAATATTCCCGAGGGCGCGCGAGAGTTAAAAGTTAGAGTTGATCAGTTGGAGGGCGGAGAAGTCAGAGTATCAATAGAAGACAATGGTCCTGGGATACCAGTTGACAAGTTGAAAAGAATCTTTGAGCCGTTTGTCACAACAAAACGCCAAGGTACCGGGATCGGGTTATCGATTGCGAAAACTATTATCGGTACTTATGGCGGTAGGATTTGGGTGGAGAACGGCCCCCACGGTGGAGCAATTTTTCATTTTACTTTGCACGTAGCGACGGAAGATCTGGAGGCTGTATGACGATATGTCACGCAACTGATACGAGCGAAAGTCGTCACATGAACAGCGGCAGCTCTTTTGTTCATATTGTCGATGACGATCCGTCGGTACGTACAGCGGTCGGGCGTGTATTGCGGGCGGCGGGGTATCAAGTCACGCTTCACGAATCGGCTAGTCACTTATTGCAGAATCTACCAGCGGCGGCCGAGCGGGGTTGCATTCTGCTCGATGTACAGATGCCAGGGTTGAACGGTCCACAGCTTCAGGAAGTCCTTGGGAAGATGAACTTTGCGCTACCGATAATATTCTTGACCGGCCACGGCGACATTCCGATGACTGTGCGCGCCATCAAAAGCGGAGCCGAAGACTTCTTATCAAAGCCAGCGCCGAAAAGAGTCCTGCTTGAAGCAGTTGAACGTGCGTTAAAACGATATGACGCCATGAACGAACTCAACACGCAGTTGAGTTCATTCCGAGAATCGTATTCTGCATTGACGCCTCGAGAACGCGAAGTGTTCCTTCTTGTTGCGCGCGGCAAACTCAATAAGCAAATTGCGCATGAACTTGGAACCTCGGAACGAACGATCAAAGCGCATCGGCACAATATAATGCAAAAATTCAACGTAAAATCGATTGCAGGGCTAGTGTCGATTGCCGAGAAACTTCAGTTGCTTACGGGTCCAGCTAATAGACAATAAACTTGCAGTTAATGGGCGCCCTGTACCTAGGGGCAATTGCGGTTTTCTGAGTTTGATGGATATGGTTTCTCGTTCAATTGAAGAGTTCGGTAGATGCAGCAAACTGCAAGGATGGATACAGCGCGACCTTTGATCGCAATTGTGGATGATGATCCGGGAGTCTTAAAGGGACTTAAACGGTTATTGGAAACCTGCGACTTTAGGACGGAAGTATTTGCTTCTGGAGAAGCATTCCTTAATCGTAAAGACGGGAGCACTGTCGCTTGCATTGTACTCGACAATCATCTGGGTGGAATGTCGGGCATTGATTTGAAACGGCGAATGACGAAGGCCGGCGGAAAAACTCCCGTGATCTTAATGACCGCGCTTGATAGTCCTACCGTTCGAAAAGAGGCTTCGGATGCAGGTTGTGTAGACTATCTGCGTAAACCATTTTCCGGTCATGTCTTGGTTGACTCAATTCGCAAAGCGATTTCCCTCTAAAATTTTCGGAGCGGCGCGACAATTACTACGACCCTGAACCCTTATTCGCACGTCATCCAGACAATGCAAAACGATCCGACCGCGCGTCTCGATGGTTCGGTAGCAAACTTGGTAGCAATCTGGTCTGGAGGTATTAACCTGACATAGAAATCCGTTTATATCTGACTACGTTGGTCCCGTAGCTCAGCTGGATAGAGCAGCGGTTTCCTAAACCGAAGGTCGGAGGTTCGACTCCTCTCGGGACCGCCACCCTTCAAATCGCACTATGATTTTTCGAGGTTTTTTTGCTTAATTGTCAAACTTGATCGAAAGTTTGACAATCGATGTTCGCTATTTGGCCTTTTGCATTGCTGCCAATGCGAGCCTGCGGAAATTACGGAACTAAATACTGCACCTCTGGGGTTCAGTGCAGTAGTTGATCGGCAATTCCAGGAAGGACCCACTATGTCATTTCGTATTCTCGGATCGGTGATGTGCGTCAGCCTTTTTGCGCTCGCGACCGTGACACATGCGCAAAACGCACCGCAAACCACCTCCAATTCAAACGTCAAGGTGGCACAAGGTACGGCGCATCCGGAGCCGGCCGAAGCGCCTGCTAAAACCTCTAAAAGCAAAGTCAAAAAGGCGAAGGGCGGCAAGGGTACGGGGAGCCGCGGTCCAGAGAGCCGGCCGCCCGCGCCCGCGGGAGGCTCGGGGCCTCCAGACCCCGGAAAGTACCAATAACGCGCCGGCCGAGGCCGCCTTACTTGGTGGCGTCTTTCATTCTGTCCACTTCTGGCAGATAGCGTTGCAAAATATCTTTGAATAGAAATTCTCCATTCGCGCCCTAAAGTGAAAAAATGTTCTTTGGTCAGAGGCCAAAAATCTTTTTGCAACACTATCGGCCCAAGGCGGACATGGGGTTCTCGCGAACTAGCGTTCAACCTAAACGGGACGAATGGGAAGACAGCCCAGGGACAGCATTGGCGTTCAACGCACGGTCATTGCCCGAGTCGTTTCGGTAAATGGCCCGCTGGGACAGGCGGGGGAAAATCGTTTGTCCCTGGCGGTGCTCCGAAGACAGTTGCAGGTGAATCTGGGACACGCCGGCACGTCCGCTTTCACGGTGAGTTTCGGGGGCAAAGCGGACATGCCCGGCTGACGTATTGATGTCGGCTAATGGACCCAAAGCGGATATCGGCTGGACTGGTTGAACAAAAAGGGCGCAAATGACACTCGGTAACACGGTCT
>Ga0182040_10001676_pt1 | contig 10323 bp, 17 predicted proteins | sample flu12Cox44000176_FD_125973 | JGI IMG/M metagenome (GOLD analysis project Ga0182040, IMG submission 125973) | Lab enrichment of tropical soil microbial communities from Luquillo Experimental Forest, Puerto Rico - flux8day.12C.oxic.44.000.176 | ecosystem: Environmental > Terrestrial > Soil >... | reverse complement strand
TCTGTCTCGCAGAAACGTTGCCATCTATTTCCTGGTCGCTCTCCACTTCCGAGTGCCCAAAAGAGACTATGCGTCCTGCCCGGTCGACACGGCTTCCATTGAATGCCTGATGCTGCGCGATAGCCTCGTCTTTGATCTTGATTGCTCTTGAAGATGCCGCAACTGACGCTCTCGTTTGACATTGCTTCGCAAGGTTCCTGAATGACGCATCGTCGACTTCCTGCCCGGAAGCCCCAGAGGTCAAAATCATGAACATGGCCAACGGGCAGACGATTCTCAGCGGCAGCATACGATCTTCCTCCGGCCTCGCGACGATCACGCTTGCAGGCGCGTAGTATTACTGGAGGCTGGGGAAAAATGATGGCGTCGCAGAGAGTTGGAGCGGGCGAAGGGAATCGAACCCTCGACATACAGCTTGGGAAGCGGTGTGTCTGCGCTAAAGCCCGCTTAAATCCGCTCTTGCTAATTGCGGAAGTGCCCGTAAATATTAACCGATGTTTAGCCGCTGGTTAGCCCGTGTTAGACCAGCGTCCTGTTAGCCCCAGCGTTAGCCGCAGTAGTTTTGATGGCCCGCAAATCGCTGTCCGAGCTTGGCGTGCGCGCTTTGAAGCCGCGCGCCGCGCGCTACGCGTATCCGGATCCCGAACTGGCTGGGCACTTTGTGCGCGTGCAACCGAGCGGCGCCAAGAGTTATTGCGCGGTCGCCCGCAATCCCGCCGGGAAACAGATCTGGACCACGATCGACTCGACCGATCGGATGAAAATCAAGATGGCGCGCGAGATGGCGCGCGAGATCATCCGGCGGGTCCGCGACGGTCTGCCAGCCATCGAGGCCAAAGGCGAGACGTTTGGTAGCGTGGTCGAGGACTGGCGGAAACGCCACGTGCAAAAGAACAAGCTGCGCAGCGCTTACGAGATCAATCGCCTACTCGACCGCCACGTTTTGCCGGTATGGCGCGACCGCGAATTCGTCGCGCTCCGCCGCAGCGACATCACTGCACTGCTCGATCGTGTCGAGGACAATCACGGGGCACGACAGGCGGACTATTGCCTCAATATCGTCCGGTCGATCATGAACTGGCATGCTGCTCGCCGCGACGACTACAACCCGCCGGTCGTCCGTCGCGGCATGCGAAGGCAAAGTCCGCATGCGCAGCGACGCGCACGGGTTCTGAGCGACGACGAGATCCGGGCGATCTGGAAGGCGGCGGATGCCGCGCCGCCGTTGGGCGGCATCGTCCAGCTTTGCCTGCTGACGGCGCAGCGGCGAAGCAAGGTGATCAACCTGCGCCGCTCAGAGATCGCAGGTGATACCTGGACGCTGCCGCTGGAGGCGCGCGAGAAGGGCAATGCCGGAATCCTGGTCCTGCCACCGATGGCGCTTGCCATCATCGAACGTCAACCGGTCTTTGCCGGTAACGATTTTGTCTTTGCTGGTCGCGACGGCCCGCTCATCGGTGTCGGCAAGATCAAGGCGCGGCTCGATCAAGCCGCTGGCGTTACCGGCTGGACCCTACATGATCTGCGCCGCACCGCGCGCAGCTTGATGTCCCGCGCTGGCGTGTCGAGCGAACACGCTGAGCGCGTCATGGGACATGCGATTGAGGGTGTCGAGGGAACCTACGACCGGCACAGTTACGAAAGCGAAAAGGCGGACGCATTGAAGCGGCTGGCGACGCTGATCGAAGCTATCGTGCATCAGCGCTCGGCCGATCTGGTGCCGATGCAGCGGAAGGGCAAGCGCCGAAAGACCGATTCGGCCGCTTCGCCGTAATCGTGTTAAGCAGGCGCGGCTCGGGTGCTTGATTGATGTGGGCCAATGTCACGTGACATTGATTTGCGCCTTGCACGATGTCGACGCGCCAGGAGCGCACGGCGTGAGTAGCTATGAAAGGTAGAGTTCCTGGCGACGACTTCAGACCATTCTGGGCCTCGATCCGTCTTCCGTCGAAATCGACGGAGAGCTGGCACGAAAAAAATTTTGGCTGAGCGTAGCGTGAGTTAGGACATGGGATAGGACAGAATGTCCTAATTATCTAATGTTTTCAATGATTTAGCCTAGACATGGGGTGAGGTCGGTGCATCTTGATGAAGGGTCATCCACGCCACTTGAGACCAGATGCACCAGATAAAAATCCTCGAAGGATTTCTGACCGAGCACGAACTTGCCAAACAGCTGGGCCGCCACACGCGCACTGTAGCGAACTGGCGTCAGCTTCGTATTGGCCCGCGCTTTACCATGATCGGACGATCTCCCCACTACCGCGCGGATGAAATTAAAAACTGGTTGTTTGCTGGCGGTGTCGCCGCCGCGACAGAACGCGCTGCAGCGAAGCGGCGTTCGCGTGCTCCAAAATGACCCTGTTGCGTTTTTCCGATCTGCGGGCATGCGGCATCGTCAAGTCCTGGCCGCAATTAAAACGGCTGCAGCAGCTTCACGGCTTTCCGCGAGGCAGGATGTTGTCGCCCAATATCCGCGCCTGGACCGAAGACGAGGTTAGCGGCTGGATCGCATCGCGACCGGTCGAGAACCGGCGACCCCTGCAAGGTGCCTCCAAGGCTAATCAAGAACGCCGCCGCAGGGCCATTTGCGGGGGCGCGCGATGACGATGGACCCGCCTCCGTTCGAGACGCTGCGCGCGCACTATTACGGCGCGATCCTCGCAGACCCGCCTTGGCGTTTTGAGACGTGGTCGGACAAAGGCCGCGACCGCTCGCCTGATCGTCATTACCGCGCGCTGCCAACCGAGGAGATCATGGCCCTGCCGGTGGCCGCGCTGGCCGCGCCCGACTGCGTGCTGTTTCTGTGGGTGACGTGGCCGATGCTCCTCCATACCCTCCGGGTGATCACGGCCTGGGGCTTCACCTACAAGACATGCGCCTACGATTGGACGAAGGCCGACGCCTCGCAGGTCGAACTATTTCAGGACGACATCGACGATCCAGTCATGGGGGGCGGCCATTGGACTCGCGCCAACACCGAGCCGTGCCTGCTGGCGGTACGCGGCAAGCCCAAGCGGCTTCACGCCGATGTGCGGCAGGCGATCATCGAGCCGAGGCGCGAGCATTCCCGCAAACCGGATTGCGTGTACGACCGCATCGAGCGGCTTGTCGCCGGTCCTTATCTGGAACTCCTCGCGCGTCGGCACCGCGACGGATGGGATGCGTGGGGCGATGAAGTCGACAAATTTTCGAGCAGGGCGCGGCAATGAAGCTCGCCCGCGTCGGCCGCGCGATTACGTAACCATGCCCTATAGGGTTACGTGACCAATAGCCTGTTGAGTTACGTGACTGGAGGCATTTCTCAATGCCGTTGACCGGCGCCGAGAAGCAGGCCCGCTATCGTGCTCGCAACATGATCTCGCTCACGTGGGACGCCCGCGAGATTGCCTGCAAGCTGCTGGCAATGGACGACCACGCCAAGCTGGTTCAGGTGTCCGCCCTGCTGAGGAACCGACTCGACCCCAAGGACGGCCGCTGTAAGTGGGTCAAGGATGACGGCGGGCGAAGTAAGTCCGGGATTGCCCGAGGCAACAAGCGCGACGGCGTTGGCGATTGCGTCGCCCGCGCCATCGCCATCGCGACACAGAGGCTCTACCGCGAGGTTCACGATACCCTGACCGCCGCCACCGTTCGATACGTGGCGGCGGCCAGCGACGGCTGGGCGAGGTGGGCGAAGCGCAGGGGTGGTGTGCGCGTCTTCCATGCCGACCACGGCGTCGTTGACGAGGTCTACGGTCCTTACCTGGAGGATCTCGGCTGGAGGTTCACGTCGACGAAGGGGCTGCCCCGAGGGAGGGGAGTCCACCTGCGCGCCGACGAGTTGCCGCGTGGGCGGCTGATCGTGCGACTGCCCCGGCACCTCACGGCCGTCATCGACGGCGTCATTCACGATACCAACGACTGCAGCGAGGAGGGCCGCCGCCGCATCCGAGGCTATTGGAGCGCGCCGAGTTCGAAGGAAGCGAGCCAGCGAGGGGCGGCACGATGACCGCCGAGCTTTATGAAGCTAGTCCCATAAAACGCCTCCGCGCCACCAAGGCCGAGGTCGAGGCCCGACGCGAGGCCCTGCTCGACATCATCGACGACGGCAAGCCCATGACCGTCCGGCAGGTCTTCTATCAGGCCACCGTTCGCGGACTCGTTGAGAAGGCCGAGACTGGCTACTCGAAAGTCCAAACCGACATCACGCTGATGCGGCGCGACGGGTCGCTGCCCTACGACTGGCTTGCCGACAATACGAGATGGCAGCGCAAGCCGAACACATTCGACAGCGTGGAGGATGCGCTCAGGGAAACCGCGCGCTTCTACCGTAAGAACCTGTGGCGCGATGCCGACGCCTACGTCGAGATCTGGCTGGAGAAGGACGCGCTCTCTGGCGTCATTTATCCGGTCACGTCAATGTATGACGTGCCGCTGATGGTGGCGCGCGGCTATGCCTCGCTCTCGTTCCTCTTCAGCGCGGCCGAGTACATCAACACTCTCGACATTCCGGCCTACATCTATCACCTGGGGGACTTCGATCCCTCTGGCGTCAATGCCGGTGAGAAGATCGAGGAAACGCTGCGCGAGCTTGCTCCAGATGCCGACATCGTCTTTGAGCGCATAGCGGTCACCGAAGAGCAGATCACCGATTGGGACCTGCCGACGCGGCCCACCAAGGCCAGCGATACCCGCGCCAAGACTTTCAGCAGCGCGCTTTCGGTTGAGCTTGACGCCATCGAGCCCAACCAGCTGCGCGCGCTCGTGCAGGAGACAATCGAGCGGCACCTACCCGCCGAGCAATTCGAGGTGCTGAAGGCCGCCGAAGAATCCGAGCGTGACATCATCACGCGCCTGGTCGGCAAAGTCACACGAAAGAGGCCGCAATGACCGACGACGCGCTCGCAGTCATCGTTCTCGGCGTGATCGCGCTCGCGCTCGCCGTCGATGTCGCGGCAGCGGTCGGCCTCGCAAGGCGATGGGCCATGAAAATCGGTAATCGATAACTTCGGAGGCTCACCATGCAATTCATCGATGACATCAGCGCGGCCGACGACTCGGCGGCACGGCGTGCAGCAAAGAAGGTCGGCTTGAGGATCGTACGTTCGCGGTGGCGGCGCTACTCAATCGACAAGGCGGCTATCAGCTACTCGACCTATACAGCAACTCCATCATCGCCGGTGTCCGCTTCGACCTGTCGCCTGACGATGTGATCCAGCGCTGTGAGCAGCGGGCCAAGACGACATAAGAAGGATCAAAGCAATGGCAGACGCGAACTGGCCCGTTTGCACTTCGCAATGCGCCGATTGCGGCCTCGGCACCATCGAGGCGGGCGAGTGGTACATGGTCAACGATGAAGTCTGGGAGAAAGCCTGGGCCGGTCGCCGCAAGTCCTGGCACGCGCTCCCCGGCCAGCAAATCCTCTGCATCGGATGCCTCGAACAGCGCATTGGTCGCACGCTCGTGGCCTGCGACTTCATCGACGGCGTGCCCGCGAATGAGCCAGACAAAACTACATGTCGGAGCGCTTGCTTAACCGGGTGACAACCAAGCAGGGCTCGATGTCAGGCGAGGCACTGTTCGATTATTTGGCCAGGCGCACGATCGCAAAAATGCCGCAGGACAAGCGCGAGGCAGCGTGGCGTGCTTGGAAAAACAGCGAACCCTCGGGCGCCCTGTAGACAGAACAGGCGGTGGCGATGAAGCCCAAATCCAAGCGCGAGCCGCGGACGCCGATGCTGAGCAGCCTTCCGGCGACCTTCGCCGAGGCGGAGGAGGCGGAGATCATCGCCACGCTGGAGAGATGGTGTGCTCGCCTCGCCGACAAACTCAATTCAGAAGCCGGTCATGAGGCGATTCGGGATGACATGCTCCGCCAACTGCAACGAGGAGAGGGCGCATCCCTGCCGGTGGCCTACATCGTCGCCATGGCCGATGCAGAACACCCGCCTGCCGATCATGCGCTTCGCATTTACATTCACGCGGCCATCGATGCCGACCGCTTCGCCGAGCTGCCCGTACAGGTTAGGGCCTATGCGCAGCGTGCGCTCACCCGGCCGCCGCTGCCCATTGGCTATCCCTCCAACCGGCCTCAGGTCGTGAACGACTACACCCGCGACCTCGCTATCCCCTTCCAGGTCGACCAAATCGTGGCGCGTTGGCGGCAGGTGCCAAAGTTTTACAGCAGCAGCTCCCGCCACTCAGCCGCCTGGTTTATCGCCCTGGTGATGAAACGGCACGGACACAAGCTCGCCGAGCAGCAGGTTCGCCGCATCTACAAAGAGCGGCAGACGCTCGCCCAGCGACTGGCCGAGTTCCTGATCGCGGACCTGCCTTTTGGGTGACCTTGCCTTTCGGGCACCCCCCGAAAGGCAGCTAGACCGAAGCGAACAGGCGCATACTCTCCGGCTCTGACTGTAACCAAGTCGGAGACCCCCCACCAATGACCCGAACAAGCCAAAGCCCCGCTCGTGACGGGGCTCGGCAGGACTCTTCATCGAAACTGAACGGCTCTGCCAATAGCGAAATCCCCGCCAACCCGCAAGCATTCCCGCTCGACGATTTCGAGACTGCCCACCGCACCGTGGGAGGGCAGTCATGAGCGCGAGCAAGGAATTCAACAACCGTCGGGCTCAGTTCATGAAACTGGCCGCCGCCGACGATTTACCGGCCAGTTTGGTCAAGCTCGCCTATCTGATCGCCTACAAAGAGATTGACCTTAAGACGCAGACGACGCGACGGACGCACGCGACCTTGGCCACCCGGATGGGCGTCACCCCCCGAACCATTCAGCGGCTGCTTGCGATCCTGACCAAGCGCTGCGGCCTCGTCGTCCAAAGCGGTCGAGGCCGCCATCAGATGGACGCCTACTGGATCGGCCCCTCGCCAGCGGAAAATACGACACGTATGTCGCATTTTCCGGCCCCAAAATACGACATGGAAAATGCGACACCCATGTCGCACTCTTCCAATAAAGAAACTCCTCCGGAGGAGCCTAAAGGCTCCTCCTCCGGAGAGGGGGGAGAGAGCGCGCTTCCTCCGGAAGCTCGTCCACCCCATCCCGGCGGGGGCGCTGATGCCCCGCCGGGCATGATTGAAGCTTTCGAAGCAGAAGCTCCTCCCCCTTCACCAGAGCCAGCCGCTCTGCCGCTGGAAGAGCCGCTGAGCAAAACCGCAACATCGGAGCAAGCTGAAGCGCCCGATTGGCTGACGGCAAAAAGAGCCGATGAAGAAAAAATAGAAGAAAAAATTAATACGAAAATTGGTGCGAAAATTGATGCCGCGTGGCGCGAACTGAGCGCGATCTGGCAGCGGCCTTGGCCGCAAACGCCGCAGGAGGTCCGCGTCACCCATCACCTGTTCGTCAAGCTGGTGCGCGAGGGTGCCGATACCGAGGCGATCATTGCTAGCGCCAGAGCCTGGGTCGAGGCATTTGCCGAAAAGCCCGACATGCTGAAGCCGCTCTGGAAGTGGCTCCATGGCTGGGAGATACCGCCACCAGCAAAGAAAAAACGCCAAAGCGCTTCGCCAGCGGCCAACGGCTATCGCGGCAAGCCGCAGCGCATGACGCGTGCACGTGCCTCTGCCAACTACCTTGTCCAACTGCGTGCTGAGCGCGCAGCGCGCGAAGGGGACCTGAGCCATGGGTAAGTACGAGAACCCTCGTAGCGGGCGCGCAATAAGTCCGCCGACGGCGCACAACGTAACAGCGCTGCCGTCCTCGGGTCTGCTAGCGGGGCGGAATTGGCGCAAGTTCATCAAGCTGACGGACGAATGCGATGAGTTGGTCGAAGAGGACCGACGTCTAATGCTTCAGTTCGTCGAGGTACTGAGGCGCGATTCTGGCACGCCAGTCATGGAGCTCGCTAAGGCCGAAATGGGTGACTACGCCAACGCGATGGTTAAGCGCTGCCGAGAACGGCTCGAATGGTTCGATCGGCCCGAGTACTACGAGGACGACAGCGAGGACCATGAGGACGCGGAGAAGATCCTCAAGCTGGAAGTCATCGTTGAACGCCTCACAATGATGTACGCGTGTGCTGATAGCGGACCAACAGATACCGAGCCGGAAGGTTTCGTGCGCATGTTGTCCATGCACGTCTATGGTGCCAACGACACCAACCTCACATATCCGGCGTTGGAGAGCGGCTGCAGGGCAATCGAGAAGGCGCAAAAACCGGTGCGCTCGATCGGCTATGTGCTTGAGGTCCTGCAAAAGCATCAGGAGGACTGGCGGAAGCGCAGGCAGGCGATCTACCAAATTGGCCACACGCTAAAACGGCTGCGCGAAGCAATCCTCGAGGCGCAGTGCAAATTGAAGCGCGAGCAAGCGGTGATGGCAGTCCGCGACGCTGAGCGCGAGCTTCAACATATGCGGTACAAGCTAGAGCGGCTGCGCAAGAAGGAAAGCGAAGCGGACCTAGCGCATCAGGAGGCCATCGCTGCGCGCGAAGCCACCGAGCGTGCAATTCCGGGCGTTGAACTCGCGTTGCAGACGGCGCAGGCTGCGCTGGCAAAATTAAAAGCAGACGGCGTAGATACGAGTGAAGGGCAAGAGAGTTTTCCGACAGTCGGAAAACCTCAACGGCAACAGATGAGTTTAGGACACACGCGCTGCACCGTCCGATGAGTGACCGGGCCATGCACGCGTGTTTCGCGCCTGCAGCGAGCATGCTGAACGAAAAAGGCGCGAGGCCGATCGGGCGCTGGTTAGTCGCTCACCTCTAGCCGCCCACGTTACGCTGACGCTTGCGCCCGAACAGTTGTTACTGTTACGCTGCCCTGAGTTGCGGGAGTTTTGGATTGAACTCGCCCAGAAGAGCGAGTTTCTGAGCGACGATGCCTTAGCCACCCAGATCGAAACGATTGGCCGCACCCACGCCAGATTCCGATCATAAGCGGCCAGGCCGCCATGTCCGCGTTCGCCAAGAGTTGGCGGTGGGAATGATCAAAAAGCGCCGCACCTATCTGCCCCGTATTGTCGGCGAGTGATGATGCCGGCCGACCTAAGGCGCCTCCATAAGTACAGCCTGGAGGTCGAGCACATCGGCATTATTTGCCGGCGATGGCGGGCGTGTCATGTCGCGGCACGGCGCAGCCCGCGGCGAAGCGAGGCCGGACCTGCCTGCCGAAGGGGGTTGCGCACGACTTGCGTCGGTGCTGTTGATCATGGCTCTCCCTCCTGTGAATCGCCCGTGGCGCTCTCTCGCACTTGCGCACTTGAGTGCGGGAGTAGGCGCCGGCCACGCGCCCATGCCTTCCTGGTCTCCTCGATTGACAGGGCCAGCGACCTCTCGTGCGCGCCATACCGTTCGCGGTCATCCACATGGTCGATCCAGCCCGCATTCCACACAGATGTGGCCAAGTCTTCCTGCGTGAGTTTTCGGCCGAGGCGTCGCTCGATGCAGCCGAAGCACAAGAACGTTTCGACCTGCTGAAAGCAGGGCACGTTGGCCCACGAAAAAAGATCGGGCTCCACGGGGTCGCAGCGGACGGCTTCCGGCTTGGCGATGGTCGCCCAGACCTCGTCGCGAAGCATCGGCCCGCCCGATGTTTGCCCGGCGCAGTCGTCGCATGTCCGATTTGCCCAAGTCATTTGCCTTGCTTTCCTTGTGCCCCCAGCACAGCGGCCACCTGTACGTCGGACCATAAGGCGAAGCGCCTCGGCATCACCGAAGGCCAGATGGAAGAGCGCCTTGAAAAAAGGCGACGAGAACCTGCCGATTGAATACCGGTGGGGAAAACCACCATGACCGACTTCCAATGCTGGTTGCAGACTTGGTTCAACGCAAGGTCGCCCTAATCGCTACCCCCGACATCGCCTCGGCGCTTGCAGCCAAGGTGGCGACCGCGACCATTCCAATTGTCTTCAATACCGGCCTCGATCCCGTTGCGGTCGGCCTCGTTGACAGCCTCAACCGGCCCAGCGGCAACATTAAGCGCAATAGGAAGCGGTACGTGATGACCGCTGGAATCTGGTTCCAATATCAAACGATCGCCGTCTAGATGAATGACGCGGCCTGATAACAGCAAACTGCCGCCGCAAAAGAACCGCCGTTGAGTTATGAGCTTGAGAGCACGGGAGGAGCTTTAGAAAACCGCGCTTTTCAGCAACGATGGGGGCGTCATGATTAAATGGAACGAAGCTGTTTCTGATAGAGCTGACGAAGACCTTATGGTTCGGATAAATCGGGAGCAGGATGACGACTTCTGCCGAAAGCTGCGAGCAGCTCTTCGGGCGGGAACGGAAACTTGCCCGGTAGGTGTGAGCACGGAGCCCGGCACGAGGAGACCTATTTTGAAATTATCGACGGCCTGAATAAAGAGAAACCAATACCTGAG
>Ga0182040_10001665_pt1 | contig 10349 bp, 9 predicted proteins | sample flu12Cox44000176_FD_125973 | JGI IMG/M metagenome (GOLD analysis project Ga0182040, IMG submission 125973) | Lab enrichment of tropical soil microbial communities from Luquillo Experimental Forest, Puerto Rico - flux8day.12C.oxic.44.000.176 | ecosystem: Environmental > Terrestrial > Soil >... | reverse complement strand
TCGGTCGACAAGATTCCGATCCTTTCCATGGGGTACGGCCTGTCCGCCTCCGCGGTCGGTAACGATTTCCCCTGGGTCTTCAACCCGCCGGCGACCTACTGGGACGGCCTGTCGATGATCTTCAAATACATCGGCGACAAGGAAGGCGGGCTCGACAAGCTCAAGGGCAAGACCATCGGCTACATCTTCTTCGACGGCGGCTACGGCCGTGAGCCGATCCCATTGCTGGAGCAGTTCGCCAAGGACTTGGGGTTCGAGGCCAAGCTCTACCCCGTTCCCGTGGCGGACATGCAAAATCAATCGGGACTGTGGCTCAACGTCCGCCGCGACCGGCCGGCCTATATGATCATGTGGGGCTGGGGAGCCATGAATCCGACCGCGATCAAGGAAGCCGCCAAAATCAACTACCCGATGGACAAATTCATCGGCATCTGGTGGTCGGCGAGCGAGGACGACGCACGCCCCGCTGGCGCCGACGGCAAGGGCTATCTCGCCCTCAACCTCAACAACATCGGCAGCAATTTCCCCGCCATCCAAGACATCCAAAAGTACGTGATCGACAAGGGCAAGAGCCAGACACCAAAGGAGAAGGTCGGAGAGACCTTCTACAACCGCGGGGTCTATAACTCTGCCATCGTCGCCGAGGCGATCCGAACCGCGCAGAAGATCACCGGCAAGAAAGTGGTGGATGGTGAGGATGTACGGCGCGGGTTTGAGTCCTTGAGCATCACGGCCGAGCGTTGGAAGGAGATCGGGCTACCGGAATTCGCTGCCCCCATCTCCGGGCTGTCGTGCAAGGACCACAACGGTCATCACTCCGCATTCATGCAGCAATGGGACGGCTCCAAGTGGGTCAAGGTGACCGACTGGATCGCGCCCATGAAAGACAAGGTGCGACCGATGCTCGAGGCCGCAGCCAAGGACTACGTGAGCAAGAACCAGCCCTGGCCGGCCCGCACAGAAACCTGCGACAAGCCGTCCTGATCTGCGACAAGCGCCGCCCTGGCCGTCAGGTCAGGGCGGGCAATCCCTGCAAATGCCAATGTCAATGGCGCCCGCCACCGAAACTGAAGCCAAGTCGGCCGCAAACCGCGCTCCGGATGCTATCCTCGAGGTCAACAACATCGAGGTCATCTACGATCACGTTATTCTCGTGTTGAAGGGCGTGTCGCTGGCGGTACCCAGGGGCGGCATCGTCGCGCTGCTCGGCGCCAATGGCGCTGGCAAGACGACCACGCTCAAAGCCATCTCCAACCTCCTCAATTCGGAGCGAGGTGAGGTGACCAAGGGCTCGATCAGATTCGATGGTGAGGAGGTGCAGGCGCGCTCCCCCAACGACCTCGTCCGCCGTGGTTGCGTCCAAGTGATGGAGGGACGCCACTGCTTCGGCCACCTGACGCTCGAGGAGAACCTGCTCACCGGCGCCTTCACGCGCCGGGACGGCAAGGCCGCCGTCCGGCACGACCTCGACCTCGTCTACACCTACTTCCCACGCCTGAGGGAGCGCCGGGATGCCATGGCCGGCTACACGTCAGGCGGTGAGCAACAGATGTGCGCCATCGGTCGGGCACTGATGGCACGGCCCAAGATGATCTTGCTCGATGAGCCCTCGATGGGGCTTGCCCCTCAGATCGTGGAGGAGATTTTCGAGATCGTGCGCGATCTCAACGCCAAGGAACACGTGTCGTTTTTGCTGGCCGAGCAGAACACGTTCATGGCGCTCAAATATGCACGCTACGGCTACATCCTTGAGAACGGCCGCGTGGTCATGGACGGCGATGCCAGCGAGCTGCGCGACAACGAGGACATCAAGGAATTCTACCTTGGCATCGCCGAGGGCAAGCGCAAAAGCTTCCACGACGTGAAATCCTACAAGCGGCGCAAACGATGGCTGGAGTGCGGCCCGAAGAACCGCAACGAGGCGCCATGCACGATAATCACTATGATCAAATTGAGCCGCGTGATCCTGCGCAGCGCGAGCTCGCGCAGTTCAACCTGCTGCCAGACCTCGTTCGGCACGCCATGGCGAATGCACCGGGGTGGGCTGCGCATCTCAAAGGCGTGGACGCCGGCGCGCTGAACTCGCGTCCCTCGCTTGCCAAGCTGCCCGTCCTACGCAAATCCGCGCTCAAGGAGCTGCAGGCGAAGGACCCGCCGTTCGGCGGCTTTGCTACCGCACCGGCCGGCGTCTTGGGGCGCGTGTTCATGTCTCCGGGCCCCATCTTCGAGCCCGAAGGCCGCGGTGAAGATTGGTGGCGAACGGCGCGCGCCCTCTTCGCCGCCGGCATTCGCAAGGGCGATCTCGTGCACAACACGTTCGCCTATCACCTGACCCCAGGCGGCTGGATTTTAGACGCCGGCGCCCGAGCGCTCGGCGCCACCGTGATCGCCGCCGGGCCCGGCAACACCGAGCAGCAGCTCGAGGCCGTCCAATACTTGAAACCCAATGTCTATGTCGGTGTCCCGGACTACCTGAAGATCCTGCTCGACAAGGCCAAGGAGGCCGGTCGCGACGCGTCTTCCTTCAAGAAGGCACTGGTCGGTGGTGGGGCGCTCTTCCCTTCGCTCAGGGCCGAATACAAGGCGCGCGGCATCGACACCTACCAGACTTACGCTACCGCCGATCTCGGCATCATCGCCTACGAGAGCCAAGCGCTCGAGGGCATGATTGTCGATGAGGGTGCCATCGTGGAGATCGTGCGCGTGGGCACAGGCGATCCGCTCCCGCCGGGCGAGGTGGGCGAAGTGGTGGTCACCACCTTCAATCGCGACTATCCCATGATCCGCTTCGCCACCGGCGATCTCTCGGCGGTCCTGCCGGGGACGAGCCCGTGCGGGCGCACCAACATGCGGATCAGGGGATGGCTCGGTCGCGCCGACCAGACCACCAAGGTCAAAGGCATGTTCGTGCACCCCGAACAGGTGGCCGAAGTGGCTAAGCGACATGCCGGGCTCGGACGCGTGCGTTTGGTCGTCGCGCGGGCCGGCGAGCAAGACGTCATGACCCTGCGCGCTGAGTCCACCAAGGCCGACGCTGACCTCAAAGCCAAGCTGGCCCAGACCCTGCACGCCGTCACGAAGCTGAAGGGCGAGGTGGAGCTCGTCGCTCCCGGCTCGCTACCAAATGACGGCAAGGTGATCGCCGACGAGCGAACGTACGCCTAACTCCGCCTGCTTGTTGGACCGCCCTTTGCGGCGGCGGGGGGTCGCCGTTCAACCCGCCGCCGACAACGCCGGCACCTGGGCGTAAGTCTCGCCGTCCGTGCGAGCAAGAAAGTCGGCGATCGCACCAATGGTGGGCGCGTCTTTGAGCAGCGGCGCATGACCCTGGCCGCGCACGGCAACGGCCGTTATGCGAGGGTGGCGCGCCCGCATTTGGGCGAACGTCTTGTCGCTCAAAATATCTGAGTTCTCGCCGCGGATTGCCAGCAGCGGCACGTGCACGAGGGCCGTGAACTGCGGCCACAGCTCGGGCATCGGCCCGTCCATCAGCGAAATGGCCTTGGCGAGCTGGGGATCATAGCTGGGCGCGGGCAGACCATTGTCATCGTTGAAGGCCGCGTGCGCAAACTCCACCCACTGCTGCGGCGATACCGCCGTAAACTGCCGCCGGTTCATCTCCCTGACGAGCTCGGTTGCTTCCTCCCAGTCCGCCGGTAGCGGCACGCGGCCGACATAAGCAATAATACGGGTGAGCCCCTCACGCTCGATCACCGGGCCGATGTCGTTGAGCACCACCGCACCCATCGCGTTGGGCCGCAACACGGCCATCAGCATGGCGATTAGCCCGCCGCGTGAGGTGCCGATAATGCCTGCGCGATCGAGGCCCTTCATGGTCATGAAATCGAGCACATCGTTGAGCTCAACGAGGATGGAATAGTTCTTCCAGTCGGGATCGCTTTGTGAGCGCCCACGTCCGCGGTAGTCGAGGGCATAAACGTCACGTCCCGCCTCGTCGGGACGCGCGAGCGCGACGGCTAGGTCGTGGAAGTCGCGACAGTTGCGCGTAAGCCCCGGCAGGCAAACGACGGGCCGCCGCAGTAATCCCGCGCCGGCATAATGGCGCGCGTAGAGCCGCAGCCCGTCGCGCGAGGTATAGTGGATGTCGGTCCATTTCTGCATCGGCCCTCACCTCGCCAACGGCCGGCGCAAGGCGCCACGTGTCCGGCGCACCCTCGCACGGTGCCATGCGCATGCTGACGCTGCAAGCTATGCCCGCGCGGGGTCCCGAGCCTGCTCAAGCCGGCGCGGCTGCCTCATACACGGCTCGCCGCAACGCCGCTTTCGCAAGCAGACGCGTAGAATCGAGCGTCGGCAGCGCAGCATTCCCGTCGTCCATGATCAGGGGGATCTCGGTGCAGCCGAGCACGACAGCTTCGCAACCCTGAACCTGCATCCGCTCGATCACCCGCTGAAAGTAAGCGATGGCCTGGGCCTTGAAGACGCCATAGACGAGTTCATCCATGATGATGCGATTGATCTCTTCGCGTTCGGCCGGACTTGGTGCGACCCACTCCAGTCCGCGCGCCGCGAGCTTCTGTGGATAAACCTCGCTGCCGAGGAGCCAACGCGTTCCAAGGATGCCCAGCCGTCGATAACCGCGTTCGGCGGCCGCGCTGGCGACCACCTCGGCGATGTGCAGCCAGGGTAACTTCGAGCGCGATGTGACGTCGGCCAATGTGCGGTGCAGCGTGTTGTCGGGGCAGATCAGGAAATCAGCACCAATCGTTGCGAGCTTGTTTGCAGAGATGAGCATCAACGCGCCCACACCCTGCCAATCTTCACGCTCGAGATACCTCACATAGTCGGCAAGCGAATGGGTGTGCATGGAGACTTCGGGATGGGCATGCGGACCCAGCAGCCGCGTACCCTCCGCGCAGATGGTGCGATAACAAAGTGCCGCACCTTCGGCGGAACAGGCGACGATGCCGACGTGAAGGGGCATTTGCCTCGGCATATATGTGTGGCACTGGGTGAGCTAGCACTCACCCCTTGTTGCCAGCCTCGGCCGGCACCTCGGCAGCTGCAGCCTCCGCAACGAACGACTGCGCCTGGCGCACCCAATCCTCGTTCTCGATGCGGCCGCCAAGAGCGAGGGTCTCATCCACGTTGGCGATGTCCTCGTCGGAGAAATTGGCGATCTGCTCGAACTTGATGACGCCCAAGCCATTGAGCTGGCCCGCGAGCTCTACGCTCAATCCCTTGATCCGGGTGAGATCATCGGCCTCCCCCTTCGGCCGCTTGAAGCCCTTAAAGGCAGCGTTGAGCCGCTTTGCACGCGCATCGGTGCGCTCGAATATGCGCGCGGACTTGCCGCGCCTGCCACGCAGGTAATAGAGCTTAGCGCGGCGCACCTTGCCCCGGCGCACCACGTCGATCTCGGCAATGTAGGGCGAGTGGATGGGAAACACGCGCTCCACACCTTCGCCGTAGGAAATCTTGCGCACCGTGAAGCTCTCGTTGATGCCGGCGCCGGAGCGGGCAATCACCACGCCTTCGTAGGCCTGCAGTCGGAAACCCGGGCCCTTGTCCTCCGCTTTGGGCTTGGCGCCCCTCTTCCTGTCCTTGGCGTCGGCCTCGGTGCCTTCCATCACCTTGACCATCACCTTGACCGTATCGCCGGGAGCGAATTCCGGCACGCGCCGCTGCGCCGCGATGGCCTCGATCTGACGACGCTCAAGATCGTGAATGACGGTCATGGAAGCCATGGGAGCTCCTCGGAGTGGAAAGAAACCGTGCTCCCGGCCTGAGGTCGGGAGAGGACGGCAAGGCCGCGTCACGGGAAATCGCGCCAGCTTCTAGCGCAAAAAGGCCGGCCCTGTCGATGGGGGTGCCGACCCATTCCGCTCGGCTCGGTGCCAGAGGGTCCAGTGAGGGTCCAGTGCGGGTCCAGTGCGGGTCCAGTGCTGGTCCAGCTGGCCCCACGCAACAGGGCACTGGCTGCGCCACCCCCTTGGTCAACCCGGACCCACCCCCGCGACGCGCCGATGCCACCGGCAGTTGGCAAGCAGATCGACGAGGACGGTCCGCCCGCTTCAAGGACGATGAAACCCCCGGCAATTTCTCCCGCCAAAACACCGGGCTCGACCGCGGGGCCATGATGCTGTTTTCTGGCGGACATGACAGCGCCTCCAACGCCCCCCAACGGCGGCGACCCGCCCCGGCCGCCGTCCCGGGAGGCGCGGGCGCTTGGGCGCCGGCTCTACCAAACCGTGACGGTGGCCACCAGTGCCGATGCGGACCCCGCATTCCGCATTCTGCTCGACGGCAAGCCCGTGCGCACGCCGGCCAAGAAGGTGCTGGATTTGCCGACGCGCACAAGCGCCGAGGCCGTCGCGGCGGAATGGGCGGCACAGCGCGAGCACATAGATCCCGCCACCATGCCGCTGACGCGGCTCGTCTGCTCGGCCGTTGACGGCGTACGGGGACGCGAAGGCGAGGTGCGCGAGGCGATCGGCAAATATGTCGCCAGCGATCTCATATGCTATCGCGCCTCGGGACCCCTCCCGTTGGTACGCCGGCAGACCGATCTGTGGGACCCAGTCCTCGCCTGGGGTCGAGACGTGCTGGGCGTGCCGCTCATCGTCACCACAGGGGTCATGCCGGTGACGCAACCCGAAACCGCCCGAGGCGTGCTTGCGCACACGCTTGCCGAGCACGATCTATTCACTTTGGCGGCGCTTTACGTCATGACCACGCTGATGGGATCGGCTCTGCTGGCCCTGGCGCACGCCAGCGGCCAGCTCAGCCTTGAGGAGGCGTGGGCCGCAGCGCACGTCGATGAGGACTGGCAGATCAGCCAGTGGGGCGAGGATGGGGAAGCAGCCGCGCGCCGTGAGCGCCGATGGAGGGAAGTTGCATCCGCCAGCAAATTGCTACGCCTTGTTGCGACCGGCTAAGTCTTGAACCCTGACGCCGTTGCCCGCCCTCATCGGTTCGTCAGCTTGAGCTCGATGCGGCGATTGCGGCGCAGCACCTCTTCGCTGGTCCCCTCCTCAAGCGGCTCGAATTCGCCGTAGCCGGCAGCCACCAGACGCTTGGGGGAGACGCCGCGGCTGATCAAGTATTTCACCACCGAGGTGGCGCGCGCACTGGAAAGCTCCCAGTTGGAGGGAAATTGCAGCGTGGCAATCGCCTTGGAATCGGTGTGCCCATCCACCTGTAGGGCCCAGTCGATCTCGGAAGGGATGGTGCGCTCCAGCTCGACGATGGCGGCTGCCAACTGATCGATGGCGGCCAGTCCCTCCGTCGTCATGGTGGCTTGACCAGAGGGGAACAGCACCTCGGATTGGAACACGAAGCGGTCGCCGACAATGCGGATGTCTTTGCGGTCCCGCAGCAGCTCGCGCAGCCGTCCGAAGAAGTCGGAGCGGTAACGCTGCAGCTCCTGCACCTGCTTGGCAAGGACAACGTTGAGACGTGCCCCCAAGTCTGAAATGCGCGCTTGGCTCTCCTTGTCCTTGGCTTCGGCGGCTCCGAGCGCCTCCTGCAGGGCGGCGATCTGTCGGCGCAGCGCCAACAACTGCTGATTGAGCAGGTCGACCCTGGCCGCTGCCTCCTTCGACATCGCCGATTTGTCGTCAAGTTCCTTCGTGAGGGCGGCAATGCGCGCATCCTTTTCGCCGCCCACGGCAGCCAGTCCACCCAGCCGCTCGTTGTCGGCGCGCAACGTCGCCAGTGACGCCTGCAGGCTAGCGAGCTCATCCTCAAGCGACTTGCCCCGGCCCTTTTCCAGGCTCAGCAGGTTGGTGATCTCGGCGACCTGCCGCGTAAGCCGCCGCAGCGCTGTGTCTTTATCGCTCGACTCCTGGCTTACATAGAACTGCGCCACCATGAACACGGACATCAGGAACGTCACGACCAGCAACAGCGTGGAGAGAACGTCGACGTACCCAGGCCAAAACTCTCCATAGTTGTTGGACTTGCGCGCACGACCGTAAGCCATGTTGGTTCCCTGCGCCTAACCCCTGCGTGCAACTTTGGCGGCAAGGTCCTTGAGCACGGAGGCAACCTCCGATTGCTGCGCCGCCTGCTCATCCACCCATTCGCGCACGACCTTTTGTTCAGCGCGCATCTGGCGCACGAGCTGGTCGACGCCCTTGGCAAGTTCCTTGACTGCACCGTCTGCTGCCGGCGGCGCCGCGCCCGGGCCCCCAGGCGGTCCGCTCAGCCGCTCGGTCAGATCCGCGATAGCACGGTGCATGTCGGTAATGGCCACATAGAGTTGCTGGCCGGCATAATCAGCGGTCTGCGACGCGCCGGGGGCCAGCTCCGTGATACCGGAGAGCCATTCCTCAAGCTGATTGTAGAAGCGGCCGTGCGCGTGGCTCGCCTGCAGCTCCAGAAAGCCCAATACCAGGGATCCGCCAAGACCCAATAGAGACGACGAAAAGGCCGTGCCCATGCCGCGCAACGGGGCAGCCAGCCCGTTCTTGAGGTCATCGAACACGGCGACGCTGTCCGCGGCCTTGGTATCGAGAGCACTGATCGCCTTGCCCACCGACTGGATGGTATCGAGCAACCCCCAGAAGGTTCCGAGCAAGCCGAGAAAGACCAAAAGCCCCACCAGATAGCGACCGGTGTCGCGGGCCTCGTCCAGCCTGGCCCCGATCGAATCCATGATCGAGCGCATGGACGTTGCCGATAGCGACAATGAGCCAGTGCGGTCGCGCAGCATCGTCGCCATGGGCGCCAGCAATACGGGACGATGCGAGATGGCAAGACCGGGATCAGCAATGCGAAAGGCATTGACCCAGCGGATCTCAGGATAGAGCCGCAACACCTGCTGAAAGGCGTAAAGCACCCCCGAAAGCAGCACAAAGCAGATCAAAAGATTGAGCCCCGGGTTGTTCAGCATGGCCTCCCAGAGCTGGCGATGGAGAACCGCCACCAGCAGGCCAACCAACACCAGAAAAACAAACATGCGCCACACATAGAGCCCAGGCGTCGACAGGCTCCTGTGCAGAGAGGATGGTGCCCGATCCACCGATCTTGCTCGCGCCATGCGTCGTTCTCCGCCTCGAGTGGGGCGACATTAACCAAAGACCTTCGCACTACAAACCGGCAACTTGATGCCGCGCTTGCCCGGCCGGCTCGGCCTGCTAACCCGCCGGTGCGCCCGTCAGCCTCCGGCCGAGGCATCAGCAATGGCGGGCGCACGGCGCGCGTCGGCCAACAGTTCCAGGAGCGCTTTGTGCACAGCCTGGTTGGCCGCAACGATTGTGCCGGCACCCACCATGGCAGGTCCCCCATCGCCGTCGGTGGCGTAGCCGCCCGCCTCCCGGACCAACAGCATCCCGGCCGCCATATCCCAGGCCTCAAGCCCGTGCTCGATGTAGCCATCGAAGCGCCCGGCAGCCACCCAGGCAAGGTCAATGGCCGCCGAACCGGTGCGCCGGATGCCGCCCACCTGCGCCATCAACACCTTGCATTCGTTCAAGAATCTCCCATGATCGCCACGCCCGCGGTGCGGCGTGCCGGTCGAGATCACGCAATCCGCGAGGGATTTTCGCGCCGCCACACGCAGCCGTCGGTTGTTGACGAAGGCCCCCTGACCCCGTTCGGCCGTATAAAGCTCGTCAAGAACGGGATTGTAGACGAGGCCACAGACGATTTCACCCTCGCGTTCCAGGCCAATGGCGATCGCGAACAGCGGAATGCCGTGCAGGAAATTGGTGGTGCCGTCGAGCGGGTCGATGATCCAACGATGGGTCCGGTCCGGACCCGAAACCAAGCCGCGCTCCTCCATCAGAAAACCGTAGCCCGGCCGCGCTCGCGACAGCTCCCTGAACAGCGTCTCCTCGGAGCGGTGATCCGCTGCCGTAACGAAATTGCCGGGCCCCTTCACTGACACCTGTAGCTGCTCGATTTCGCCGAAATCGCGCGCCAACCCCCGTCCTGCCTTGCGCGCGGCAGCGATCATCACGTTCATTAGGGCTGAAGCGGCCATCTGCGCGTGCGCATAGCGCATTTTCCCGATCATGGGAAGCGAGCGCGGCCCTCAGGACTTACAAGCCTCAGGCTTCTTACGGCACTCTGCGATGGCGCCTCGGCGACTTTCTGGTGCGACCCTTGCCAGGCCGAGCCGCTGGCAGTCGCGCCAGGTTGAGCAGCCATTTCAGGCTGTGCAGGATCTCCTCCCGCGCCTGCCAGTCGGCTCCTGCCCAATAGCGCTTCAGCAGCGTTTCCGCCTTATTGAGGAATGGAGAGGGCCCCACCTTTGCCGACCGCGCGTAGCGGGAGTCAACGGAAGCACCTGGTGCACGCTTCTTTCCCACCTCATGGCCTCTCAAACCACGCCTGGATCGGGCTCCACCGAGAAGACAACCAGAATGAGCGAAACAAGCGAC
>Ga0182040_10001660_pt1 | contig 10374 bp, 9 predicted proteins | sample flu12Cox44000176_FD_125973 | JGI IMG/M metagenome (GOLD analysis project Ga0182040, IMG submission 125973) | Lab enrichment of tropical soil microbial communities from Luquillo Experimental Forest, Puerto Rico - flux8day.12C.oxic.44.000.176 | ecosystem: Environmental > Terrestrial > Soil >... | reverse complement strand
GGCCAGCTCACCGGTGAGTTCGAGGCATTCGACGCCGACACCGGCGGCAAGCTGTGGTCGTTCCAAACCGGGTCGGGGATCGAAGGCCAGCCGATCACCTGGGAGCAAGACGGCGTCCAGTACGTCGCCGTGTCGAGCGGCATCGGCGGCGTCTACTCGATCTTCTCCGGCGACGAGCGTTTGAAGAGCGTCCCGGCCGGCGGATCGCTCTGGGTCTTCGCGCTACACCGGAAATGACGGGACGCGGCCTTGGGGGTTTGGCCACGCTGGTATCCTTCGTCGCGTTGACGGGCGGAACCGCGGCAACGGATGAGTTGGCCCAACCGGGCGGCGGTCCCGGCTCCGAAGCCGGGCAAGCAGAGAGCGGCAAGGCGCTTTATGCGCAGCATTGCTCGCATTGCCACGGCTTTGGCATGGTAAATGCCGGAAACGTGGTGCCCGATCTGCGCGAGTTCCCAGCGGACAAAAAGCAACGCTTCGCCGACACCGTTGCGCACGGCAAGAACAACCGCATGCCGCCATGGGGCGATGTGCTGTCGTCGGCGGAGATCGAGGCGTTGTGGGCTTATGTCCAGACCGGGGGGAAATGACGAGCCGGCGATCGGCTATGTTCGCGGCCGCTCTGCTTGTGGTCGGGGGGTTGGCAGAGCCGGCATGTGGCGAGGAGGTTCTTGGGGTGTGCCTCGATGCCAACGTCCCGCCATGGTCCGTGTATGAGGGCGCCAAGGGGGGTGGCTTCGACTGGGCGGTCGCAGATGCGGTCGCCAAGCGGATCGGGCGGCAGCTGGCCATTCAGTGGTTCGAGACCAAATCGGATCCGGAAGACAGCACGACGTTAGCGGCTGACGCGCTTCTTTCCGATCGCCGGTGCCGGCTCGTCGGCGGTTATCCGCTGGTCGAGAGCGCTCTGGGGAAGCCGGGAGTGCGCTTCGCCAGATTGCCGGATTTTGCAGGCGCTCGGCCAATCGACCGCGGGCGATCGATCGAACTCGGAACTCTGGTGCCGAGCCGGGCCTATCACTTCGCGGCGCTGACTGTGGTGCTCGGCGCCTCGGCGGCATCGGCGCGGATCACCGATCTGGCGAACCTCGAAGGCATCAAGCTCGGCGTCGAAGGAGGTACGCTTGCCGACGCGACACTGATGCTGTTTGGCGACGGCCGCTTCGTCAATCAGATCACGCACGTCGTCCCGGGACGCAGTGAGCTTCTGCCGCGCCTGGAGAAAGGCGAGTACGACGCGACGCTCGTCGAACTGCGCCGCTTCGACGCTTATCGAGCCGCGCACCCGGAAACAAAATTGACGCCTTCCGGCTACTTTTTTCCCACCGGCTTCAACATCGGGTTTGCTGGGCTGTCGGTCGACCGGGACCTGATCGAGCAGGTCGACCGGGTGATTACAGCCATGTTGGAGGAGGGCGAGCTCCCGAGCCTCGCCGGAACTGCCGGCGTGACCTACCTGCCGCCGCGCCAGCCAAATGTCTCACCCGAGGTCACGCTCACCGACCTCCACCGCGACTGACGCCGCAGGGCGTCGCTGACCCTTCAGCCGCGGCCGATATAAGGCATCTTGGTAGCCATCACGGTCATAAACTGGACGTTCGCTTCGAGCGACAGCGAGGCCATGTAGACGACCCCCTTGGCGACGTCGCGGACATCCATGCGCGGCTCGGCTTCGACTCTGCCGGTCGCCTGCAACCGGCCGCGGGCAGTGTCCTCGTTACGCGTCGTCGCGGCATTGCCGATGTCGATCTGACCGCAGGCGATGTCGTATTGGCGCCCGTCCAGCGACAATGACCGAGTCAATCCGGTCAGCGCGTGCTTGGTCGAGGCGTAGGGCGCCGAGTGGCGGCGGGGCACATGCGCCGAAACCGAGCCGTTGTTGATAATGCGCCCACCCTTAGGCTCCTGGCTCTTCATCATGCGGAAAGCATGCTGGGCGCAGAGGAACGAGCCGGTCAGGTTGGTGGCGACCACGTCCGACCATTGCTCGAAGGTCAGGTCTTCGAACGGGATGCCGCGGGTGCTGGTCCCGGCGTTGTTAAACAACAGGTCAATACGCCCGTAGCTCTCTTTAACCCTGTTGAACAGGGCCGCTACCGCCGCCGGATCGCGCACATCTGTCGGCACGACCAAGGTCCGGGGTGGGCGTGCTTGGGCGAGTGCAGCGGTTTCGTCGAGCATCTCACGCCGACGCCCCGCCAGCACCACCGTCCAGCCGGCCTCCAGTAAAGCGTGCGCTGTCGCCCGGCCGATGCCGCTGCCCGCGCCGGTGACGACGGCGATCTTCGCTGGTGTGTCCATTTCGCGGTACTCCCATCCCTGGCGAAACTGGTTAGAGCCGGCCAACAAGACCGGCGAGAGAAGTCCGTATGCACCTCACTCTTTTGCCGTGACGGCGCTACTGGCAGTAGCATCTTGTGGTGGTGGTAGACCGTGTTCGCGCGGTCCGGCAGTATTCACAAAGGACCGAGCGTACTCCACCGCGCCGATGCTCTGTTTTTGCGCCCAACTCAAGAAATAGGACGATGATGACAAAATCCCCGACTCGCCTTCACGTCCCAGGATCTCGCGTCCGCGTTCGAAAAGTGTTTGGGCCGAAAGGGCAAGCCAGAGCCGGGCCTTATTGTCGAACGATCCGGTTGCGAGGAGCTTGCCGTTCGGGTCAAAGGCAACGGCCCACACCGGACCGTCGTGCTGCATCGGCCTCCCTACAGGTTCCCCGGTGCGTGCCTTCCACAGCCGGGCCGTGCTGTCTACCGATCCGGTGGCGAGAAACCTGCCCCGGCGATCGAAAGTAAGGGCCCAGACAGGACCGCCGTGCTTCATCAGCGCGCCGGCCGGTTGGCCGGTGTGGGCGTTCCACAGCCGCGCCGTATTGTCCTGTGACCCTGTAGCAAGGAGTTCGCCCTTCGGATCGAAGGCAAGGGCGAATACATCGGCACCGTGTTGCATCGGCTTACCCACTGGTTGACCTGTGTGGGCATCCCAAAGCCGCGCTGTTTTGTCCTTCCAAGCGGCGCCTGTAGCAACCAGGGTGCCTGCCGGATCGAAGGCGATGGTCGTGATCGCGTCAAGATGATGCATTAGTTGACCAACCGGTTCGCCGGTATGGGCATTCCAGAGGCGCGCCGTATAATCCTGTGATCCAGTGCCGACGAACCCGCCCCCCGGGGCGACGGCTAAGGCCACGACAGGGCCATCGTGGTGCAGCGGTTTGCCAATTGGCGCGCCGGTGTGGGCATCCCACAGCCGTGCTGTCTTGTCGTCTGAGCCAGTGACGACGAACCGGTCGTTCGGATCGAATGCAACGGCGCGAATGGGTCCATCGTGCTGCATCGCGCGGCCGATTGGCTCACCGGTGCTCACATCCCAAAGCCGCGCCGTCCCGTCGCGGGATCCGGTAATGAGGAGCTTGCCCTCCGGGTCGAAGGCAACGGCCGCAATAGGACCATGCTGCCGCATTGGCACGCCGACCGGTTCGCCGGTGTGTGCTGTCCAGAGCCGTGCGGTGGCGTCCTCCGACCCTGTGGCGATGAGCTCCCCCGTCGGGTCAAAAGCAACGGCGAGCACGGAATCATTGTGCTGCAGCGGTTTCTCAATCGGCTCGGTGGTGCGCAAATCCCAGAGCCTTATTGCATTGTCTTCCGACCCGGTCACGATATATTTGCCATTCGGGTCGACGGCCACGGCACTGACACGGTCCGCATGCTGCATCGGTCTACCGATCGGTTCGCCGGTGTGTGCATCCCAAAGGCGTGCCGTCTTGTCGAGGGAGCCGGTGATGACGAACCGGCCATTCGGATCAAAACTGACGCTTCTCACCGACAGGTCGTGTTGCATCGGCTTGCCAAACGGTTCGCAAGTGGGGATTTTCCAAAGACGGGCGGTCTTGTCCCCCGATCCGGTAGCGATGGTCTCGCTTCCCGGGTTGAAGGCGACGGCCCACACCGGTGCATCGTGCGACATCGGCTCTCCAATAGGTTCGCCGGTCCGGGCATTCCACAGCCGTGCTGTCCTGTCGCGCGATCCGGTCGCAATCAGCTCGCCGCTGGGGCTGAAGGCGATGGCCAGCACAGCATTTTTGTGCTGCATCGGGCTGCCTAGTGGTTGACCGGTACGAACGTCCCATAACCGTGCCGTATTATCTTCCGACCCGGTGACAACGCGCTCGCCCGTTGGATCGAAGGCAACAGCGGTAACGACGTCGTCATGCCGTATGGGTGTAGCGACCAGTCGGCCGGTGCGGACGTCCCATAGCCTCGCCGTCTTATCCTCGGATGCGGTGACGAGGACCCCGCTCATCGGGCTGAAAGCGACGGCTATGACCGGGCCATCGTGAACGATGGGTTTACCGACCGGTTCGCCGGTTCGTGTGTCCCACAGCCGCACCGTCTTATCCTGCGATCCGCTGGCCAACAGCTCGCCCTTGCGATCGAAGGCGACAGCCAATACAGGTCCGTCGTGCTGCATTGCCGCGCCGATCGCTCTGCCAGTGCGGGTATTCCAAAGACGTGCTGTGTTGTCGTTCGATCCGCTAGCAATGAGCTCTCCGGTCGGGTCGAAAGCGACGGCCCAAATTGGACCGTCTTGCTGCATAATCCGGACGAGGCGCTGATTGGCCGCCAGTGTCTCGCGGACCACCTGGTAGTCCCGCTGATCGTATTCAGAGCCGGAGAGGTGCGGTATTTCCGAGGCTCGGATCGCGCTCTGAAGCGCCTGGAGGTAGTTCTTCTGCTGCACGGCCCGCTCGGCCTGTTCTACCGATAACCGGAATGTGGTCACCGCCCAGAATACGGCGGCAATGGCCAAGCAAATTGAGATTACGGCGCCGGCTCCGCCCCATCGCAATCTCCGTTGGTGCCTCCGCCGCTCCTCTCGCCTGTCGATTTCTGCTTGAAGGGCATCGCAGATCCCAGCGAGCAGCTTATGCCATTGTTCCCGATAACGCGCTGAGTAGATCTTGGACGACTTCGGATCAAAGTCTCGATAGTTGCTGGCCAGCGGGTTTTTAAGAGCTTCGCAGAGCGCGGCCGGGAACGCGAAATCCCTGTCGTTGGCAGGGTCAGTCGCCTCGGGACTTCCTGCGATAATAACGGAGAGGAGATCTTTTTTGTCGGAATGTACCTGTGTAAAGTAGTTGATCTCCTCGTTGACGTACTTACTCGCTCGCGCATTCGGCGAGCAAATGACGATGAGCTTGCGTGATCCCTGAAGGTGCGGAGCGATGTCGGCAAGCTCCGAGCCAACTAGGTCTGTATCATCCCGGAAGATGTTGAGCCGACGTTTAGGCACCGGAAGCCCTCTCGGCGGCGTATAACGCTGCAGCGCACGTTGGAGCAGCTTCGCGAACGTCTTATCCTCGTGCGCGTAGCTTATAAAAGCATCATGAAAATATGGGTCCACGCTCCCTCCCTTTCGGCGGTTATGCCGATTTCGCCGACATCGTGCGAATGCTCGGTCTGGCGAAATGACCTTAGGCTCTTGTAGGGCGATGAGTAACCAAAAAGGATCTCGCTAGCCCGTTCTTACCTTAGTTAATTCTACCCGATATGGCCGGGCAAATGTGTGAACTGGCTCACACATGGCTGTTGCGAAAATGCAACGCGCGCCTAGCGATCGAGGCTCGACAGTCGTCGCGCATTAATTTAGTTGCCATCGAAACCGACGGGACCGATTGTTAACCAATAGCCTCTCTCGGACAATATGCCTGATGCCGCTCGGGGGAGGCTGATAAGGGAGGAACTTCCCGACAACGCGCCGTCGAGAGAATGGGGGGACGTTTGAAGCACGTTAACTCACGCGTTATGTGCCTGATGGCAATCTTCGTTGTCGGTTGGGTGTTGCGTGAGGAGGCACGGGGCGATGCCCCGCCGACTGACGACAGCTTGATACTGTTCGAGGATTTGGTGCGCAACCCCGACGACATCAGGGCCAATCTCGCATACGCGAGGGCGTTGGAGGCAGCGGGCCGCATCGAGGAGGCCCGGCGGATTTATCAGAAGGTTCTGACCCTTAATCCCAACGATCCAAGTGCCGCGGCAGCGCTCGCCTCACTCACGCAAGCAGGGATCCCTGCTCAAACCGATTATACCTTTCGCACGGGTGGGGCCATCGAAACTAACGCTGCGCGAAGGGATTCCGACTTCAGGCCGTTTTTCGACACCCTCGGCTTCGCCGAGTTCACGGTAAACGATCTGCGTCAATTTGGTGACGTCAAGCTACAATCCAATTTAGATATCTTCTCGAATATTCATAACCGTTATTCGCCGGGTAATGTTAGTTACTTTGCAATCAACAGTGGTCCATTATTTGATTTGCAAGGCCAAGGTAAGCTGAGGACTGCGATTGGGGGCGAATACGTTTTGCAAGGCCCGTCGCCGATCGACGGTCACCGCACGAGGCAATTCGAGTTTGACGCCGGCAATGTGATTTTCAACTACTTACCGCCCGGGAATGCGGCACTGCAATCGATAAACTTGCTCGTTGGCTATAACAATTTTCGTGAATCGGCATCATTTCGCAGTGGTCCTGTAATTCGGTTGACTGCGCCGATCTTAGAGGAAGACTTATTGCCGGCATCTTCCATCCTGCTAATCACCCCGGGCTATGTTCTCAACGGTGCGCGTCAGCCATTTGGTGAGCCATTGCAGCCGGCCCATTACAACGAGGCGAACCTCGATTTGATCACTTTTACTCCATTGGCTGAGAACCAACTCTGGTCCGGGCGCATTCTAGGGATTCTCGGTCTTTTCCTGTCTGGAGACTTCTATAACAGCCACTCTCCTGGGGAGAGTGGTGCTCGGCGCGATTTTCGGATCATTCCTAGAGTCGGCGTCCGGCTACTAAATTTTGCACATACACCTCTGCAGCTTGACTTGGATTATCGCTATGATCGGAATTTCTCCACAGAATTTGTGGAGAGCTACAATGACAATATCTTTTCCTTGACCCTCACCTATCGTTTCTGAGGCACCACATGCAGGTAACAAATGATCTCGGACCGCCGCGCAAGCGCCATTCGTTCGTAATCTCGGTTGCAGGCATTCTCGCGCTAACCACCCTCTGCATGGTCGTTAGCGCCATTCCCGCTCGGGCACAGCAGCCGGCCGGCGCTGCGCGCAGCGTCGTCCGCGATGTCACCGGCACCATACCTCGGGTACGCGAACGCAGGGCTGTGCGCATCGGCGACGACGTCGTTCAGAATGAGGTGATCAACACCGCGGCAGATAGCGCAACACGCATCGTCTTTCGGGATGACTCACAGCTGGCGGTCTGTCCTTCCGCCGAGGTCGTACTCGAGCGCGTTGGGTTCGGCGAGAGTTCCGCAGGGACTACACTTGCTATGTTTATCCCCATCGGGTGCATACAGTTTTCGTCGGGACCGTTGATGAAAGCGATTCTTTTCAGAACGCCGTCTGCGGAGATTCGACCCTACGGCACCATCCTTACCGTGACGGTCTCTGCTCGCGGCGGGACGACGGTCTCGGTGGCGGAGGGGACAGCCACCGTCACCGGCGCCGGTCGCTCGGTGATCGTCCCGGCCGGCCGATCCACCCTGGTCGCGCGCGCCGCGGCGCCGACGCCACCGGTGCCGACCCCGCCGCAACCGCCGATCGTCGCTCAGATGAATACCTTGCTGATGATGGCTTCGGCACAGGATTTTGGGACGCGGGCAGCGGCAAGATCGCCGGCCGTCGAAGCGCCGACGGATGCGGGGACCAATACTTTTACACCGAACGTCGATGGCAAGATTCAGTCCGAAATCGCCAACGACGCGACACCGGCCTTTGGCCCTTGCGCCGGCTCAAACGGTACGCATGAGTGTGGATCTCGCGGGACCCACGGGTCTCGCGGGACCCACGGGTCTCGCGGAACGCATTAAAAATGTCCAACGGCTCTCCGGGCCTCTATAATCGCCGGGGTATAATCGGCCGGCTCGGCGAGACCAGCTCGTCCTGGGCGGCGACCAACGCCAATTCGCCGCCGGGGGAGCGCATCGTCGCCTCAATAACACCGTAGATCGCGGCGATTGTCGTGGCGAGCGCGTCGGGCACGGGCTTGCCCTTGAGCAGCCACCCCAAGAAGAGTGCGGCCACTGCATCGCCACAGCCGGTCGCGTCGATCGGCAGGCGCGGCGTCTCGACTGCCCACACACCGTCCGGCCCAGCCGCTACTACGGCGACGCCGTTGGTGTCGATTTCGAGGCTCGTCGCCAACACGATATCCGGCCCGCGTTGCCGCAAGGCGGTAGTGGCGGCGGCCGCCTGCGGTAAGCTGCGCACCTGCCCGCCACTTAGCCATTCGAGCTCGAAGCAATTCGGCGTCACGACGTTGGCCAATGCCAATGCGCGGTCGCGATAAAATTCCGGAATGCCGGAGCGAACATAATAGCCGAGCCCGATATCCCCCATGACTGGGTCGCAGCAAAAGAGCGCGCGCGGATTTGCCTCTTTGACGCGGGCGACAATGTCGAGCAGCACCGGACCGGTCTCCGCCTCGCCAAGATAGCCCGACAGCACCGCGTCGCAGCGCGGCAACACGCCCAGTTCGGCGATCCCCTCGAAAAGGGTGGCAATCTCTTTCGCCGGCACCGTGAAGCCGCGCCACCGTTCGTGCCCGGTATGGTTCGAGAAGGCGACGGTGTTGAGCGACCAAGTCTCGCAGCCGAGGCGCTGCAACGGGAACAATGCCGCAGTGTTTCCGACATTGCCGCAGGCAACCCAGGACTGGACGGAAAGCACGGTCGGCATGTCAAGACGCGCCCGAATTCATACGGTCGAATACACGCTTGATGTTGAGAAAGACGAACGCGCCGCTGGCGACGAATAGACCGAGCCCCGCGGCATGCATTGCGCCGCTCTCCCAGGCATGGGCGGTAAACAGCCCGGCGAGCCCGATGATCGCGAACAGCGGAATCACGAGCGTAAGGTGCTTCATGTCGTCGACGAGCAGAAACGTGCCCCAGCCCGAGGCCCCGCCGTCGAGCCGGTGTTTTAGCCGCAGAAAGGCGAGCGCAACCGCTGCAAGGCTGAGGAGCATGCCGCACAGGTAGTCGCCCGGCCGCGCGTCCTCGCTCGCGACAAAGGCGCCGATCACGGCGAGCACCGCGAGGATCAAGAATTGGATCCAAAAGCCGAACCATGAGCAGAAAGCATGCCCCGCCTCGTCGGAGATCCGACCCGTCTCATCCATGCTCGTATCCATCACCGGAACTACTTTAGCGCATTTCCGTCGAAATAGGCGTTATCGCTGATATAACAGCATGTTGAACGGAGAAGGACCGATGCCTGCTGTCTTTCGACCACGCCGCAGCCTGCTCTATATGCCCGGCTCGAACCCGCGCGCTTTGGAAAAGGCGCACGGCCTGCCGGCCGACGGGCTGATCATCGATCTCGAAGATGCGGTTGCAGCGGACGCGAAGGAAGGTGCCCGAGCGATTGTCGCGGCGGCACTGGCTGCGGGCGGCTACGGAGCGCGTGAACTCGTCCTGCGGGTCAATTCGCTGGACACGCCGTGGGGCCATGCCGATCTCGCCGTCGCCGCGACGATGCCAATCGACGCGGTGCTGCTGCCCAAGGTCGAGAACGCCGACCGGGTGCGGCTGACTGTGTCGCTGCTTGATGCACTGGGGGCGCCGGAGCAGCTCGCCGTGTGGTGCATGATCGAAACGCCACTCGGCGTTCTCGCAGCGCGCGAGATCGCCGCAGCGAGCCCCAGGCTAGCCGCGCTCGTGCTCGGCACTTCGGACCTGACTAAGGATTTGCACGCCCTTGCCACTCGGGATCGCCTGCCGCTAATCACCTCGCTCGGCCTGACGATGCTCGCCGCTCGCGCCTATGGGCTCGCGATCCTCGATGGCGTCCATCTCGATCTGTCGGAAAACGAGGGCTTCGCGCTTTCCTGCCAGCAGGGCCGCGAGCTCGGCTTTGACGGCAAGACGTTGATCCACCCCGAGCAGATCGCACCGGCCAACCTTGCCTATGCGCCGAGCCCGGAAGAGATCGAGTGGTCGCGCCGCGTCATCGCCGCCCATGCCGAAGCGGCGGGCGCCGGCAAGGGCGTCGTGCTGGTCGACGGCAAGCTGATCGAAGGCCTTCACGTCGAAAATGCGCGCCGACTGCTGGCGCTCGCGGGGGAGATCGACCGGATCACCTCCGTTGACACCCCCCTGCACCCGGGCTAAGTCACCTCGGCGCGCGCAGCGGCGGATGCGACCGTTGCACTTGCCTGGAATGTCAATGCCGGGACTGCTCTAAAATGAGATCCGCGAACCGGCCACTCTCGCCGCACCTTCAGATCTACCGCTGGCAACTCACCTCGGTCCTGTCGATCCTGCACCGCGCCGCCGGCGTGACGCTGAGCGCCGGCGCGATC
>Ga0182040_10001657_pt1 | contig 10391 bp, 9 predicted proteins | sample flu12Cox44000176_FD_125973 | JGI IMG/M metagenome (GOLD analysis project Ga0182040, IMG submission 125973) | Lab enrichment of tropical soil microbial communities from Luquillo Experimental Forest, Puerto Rico - flux8day.12C.oxic.44.000.176 | ecosystem: Environmental > Terrestrial > Soil >... | reverse complement strand
TCCGCAGCATGGGCCCGACATTGAGGGAATGCAAGTGGAGGTCGACCCGAATGTGGGAAAACATACGGGCGGTTTGTACGAAAGCGGCGGCCGCGGCTGGGTGGCGATGCCGACGCCAGAGGGCGAGCAGGCTCTGAAGCCTGGCGAGTGGAATGAGCTGGAGGTTTCGGTGCATGGCGCGCACATCGTTACACAGCTCAACGGCACAAAAATTGTGGACTTTACGGATTCGTCGCCCAAATTCGTAGACGGTGTAATCGGTTTGCAGATTCATACCGGCGGCGGTGTGAAGGTGCGGTGGAAGGACATTTATATTCAGCAGCAGTAGAATGCGCTGGGCGATTTGCCGCCAACGGGCTATACCATGAATAGACAGAATCGTCGGGCTTTTTTGCAAACTTCTGCAGCGACAGCCTTGGCCGCTCCTTTCGGCAGGAGGTTTCTAGCTACGAAAGATGCGGTGGTTTCGGGCGACCTCCCAATCGAGTCCATCGGCCCTGCTCAAAGCGCGCCCAGTGTAGCTGCCAACGAGGGCAAGAAGCCTTTGCGCCTTGGCCTGATCATCGGGATCGGCAAAGATCCCGATGCCGCCATGGCCAAGGTTCGCGATCTCGGCCTACCCACAAGCCAGGTGTTTGTGGACGAGTTCGACAGGGATCTTGTCGGCCGCCTTCGTCAAGCGCTCGAGAAGCACCAAATCGAGGCCACCTCCCTGGTCGTCGGAGGACCAGGAAAAGAAGTTTGGGACTTCTATCAAGGGCCGCTCACGATTGGCCTGGTTCCGCGCGAAACGCGCGCTGCGCGAATCGCCCACGTCAAAAAGGCCTCAGATTTTGCCAAACAATGTGGCATCCAAGCCGTGCAGACGCATTGCGGATTCATACCGGAGAATCCCAATGATCCGGTCTACAAGGAAACGATCGCAGTGCTGCGAGAGGTGGTTGGCTACTGCAGAAATAATGGGCAGACCTTCCGCTACGAGACCGGCCAGGAGACGCCCATCACGCTCGTGCGCGCGATTCAGGAGGTAGGGCTCGACAATCAGGGCGTGAACTTCGATCTCGCGAACCTGATTCTCTACGGCAAGGCAAATCCCGTGGACGCCATTGAACTCCTCGGCTCGTATGTCCAGGGAATCCACGCGAAGGATGGAATGTGGCCGACGAACCCGAGGGAACTCGGCAAGGAGGTCCCCATCGGCAAGGGCAAAGTGGATTTTCCAAGAATTATCGAACGGCTGAAGCAGCTGAACTATCGCGGCGCGGTCACCATTGAGCGGGAGATTTCCGGACCGCAGCAAGTGGCGGACGTTCGCAATGCGAAGACATACTTGGAAAACCTGATCGGGTAGCACCCGTCGACGGGAGGAAACATGACAGACGGAGCAAAGCGACCAAACTTCTCGAGTGAACTGGACCGCCGTAAATTCATCGGCGTAGCGGCGGCGACGGCAGGGGCAATGCTCATCCGACCGACGTTGGTACGCGGCACGGCTGCAAATTCCGCCGTCCGCGTCGGTTTGCTGGGCTGCGGAGGCCGCGGTACGGAGGATGCGTCCAACCTTGTCGACACGGGAAACGCGCGCGTGGTTGCGCTGGCTGACATGTTCCAGGATCAACTCGACCACGCCCGCAAACACTTCGACGAAGTGCAGCAGCCCAAGGGCTATTCCGCGATTGAGGCTTCGCAGACCTTCGTTGGTCCCAAGGCCTTCGAGCAGATGGCGGCCTCCAAAGAAGTCGACGCCGTGGTGATCGCCACGCCTCCCTATTATCATCCTCAGCATCTGGAAGCCGTCGTCGCTGGCGGAAAGCATGTCTATCTTGAAAAACCCGTGGCGGTGGACGTGCCCGGAGCCTTGAAGGTGATCGAGATCGGCAAGCGTGTGGAAGGAAAACTCAGTCTGGACGTGGGATTCCAGATCCGCGACTGTCCGCCGTTTGTTGAGCTGGTCAAGCGCATCCATGACGGAGCCTTGGGCACGATTGCTTGCGGCGAAGCGCATTATCTGGCTGGCTACATCGACAGGCCGGCCTGGCCCGATGCATCTCCTGTTGAGAAGCGTCTGCGCAACTGGGTCTACGACCGCGTCCTTTCAGGCGACATCATCGTGGAACAAAATATTCATGTCATTGACATCTGCAACTGGGTCCTCAAGAACCACCCATTGAAAGCTTCCGCCACGGGAGGACGTCTCGGCCGCCCGGCGAACGATGGTGACGTCTACGGGAATTACAACGTCGTCTTCCATTATCCCGACAATGTAGATGTGACCTTCAGTTCTACGCAGTTTGCGAAGGGCTGGTGGGACGTGACCGAGCGCTTCTTCGGCACGAAGGGCACTTCGCAATCTCCTTACACGGGCCCTCTCGGGATTTGGGGCGACGAACCATGGCAGGCGCCTCAGACGCCCAAGCCTGGCACCGAATCGCAGGCATTTTCCGTAACGGGAAGTTTCACGTCCAATTTGGAATTCGCGGATCGCGAAAAGAAGAAAGCTTTCGTGGAAAGCATCACCAGTGGGAATTTCCATAACCAGGCCGCGAAGGGCTCTGAATCGGCGCTGTCCTGCATGATGGCACGCACCGCCGCATACACCGGACACGAGGTGAGCTGGGAAGAAACCATGAAGTCTAAAGAAGTATGGGATTCAAAGATTGACTTGAATAAACTGCGCTGAGGTGTGACGATGCGTCTTCCATCCCGTCGGGAGTTTCTGAAATCTTCGGTCCGTGTTGCCTGCACGGCAGGCCTTAGCGGCCGCGCTCTGGCTGACTCGCTCGCGGTCAACGTACCCTCTGAGACCCCGTTATTTCCCCCAACACTTTCCATCAAGAAAGGCGTTTGGTTTGGAATGTTGCCTGCGAAGCTTAGCATCGCCGATCGCTTCAGAATGGCGAGAGACGCTGGCTTCGAAGTTGTCCAGGCGCCGACAGAACCGGACGAACACAATGCTGAGGAGATCAAGAAAGCCGGCGAGGCAGCCAACATCCGCATCGATTCGGTGATGAACATGGATCATTGGAAGTATCCATTGTCATCAAGCGACCGCGAGGTAGTGGAGAAGAGTCTTGCGGGAATGCGGACCTCTTTGCACAACGCCAAGCTCTGGGGGGCGGATGCCGTTTTGCTCGTGCCAGCAGTGGTGAATCCACAAACTTCCTACCGTGACGCTTGGACGCGTTCGCAAAAGGAAATCCGCTCGCTGCTTCCGCTCGCGGAAGAACTAAAAGTGATCATCGCCATCGAAGAAGTTTGGAACAAATTCCTCCTGAGCCCGCTTGAGATGGCCAAATATCTTAGTGAGTTTCAAAGTCCTTGGATAAAAGCCTGGTTCGACGTGGGGAACGTGCTCCTTTACGGCTATCCGCAGGACTGGATTCACACCTTGGGAAACAGCATCGTCAAGGTTCACGTCAAGGATTTCAAGCGCAAGGAAGACGGATATGCGTGGGTCAACCTGGGTGACGGGGACGTGGACTGGGCCGCAGTGCGGCAGGCCTTTGCTGACATAGGCTTTTCTGGCAGTGCCGTGACCGAGCTTGAGGGAGGTGATGAAGCCTATCTCCGTGACGTAGTCCGCCGCTTTGATCGGTTTGTCCTTGGCCGTGGTTGACCCTATGCGAAAAGTCCCGCACGATTTTCGACCGAGCCCCGAGCCTGGCGCGGAGATTCATATGTGGTCCGCCCAGCCCTGATGGTTTCGCGACGGAATTTCATTGCAGGCGCAGGAGCTTTGCTCCTTCCGCGGCTGCCGCAAAAAAGAGCTGATTTAAAGCCTTCTTCCGCATTTTCCCCAATTCGGTTCGCTGAAGTTGCCCGGCCAGCCCGCCTGGATTTCGTTCTTCAAAACAACCCCACAGCCCGCAAGCACATGATCGAAACGATGCCCGGAGGCGTCGCAGCTTTTGATTACAACAACAACGGGCGGATGGATATCTTTTTTGCGAATGGGGCTTCGATTCCCTCCCTGCAAAAGGACTCGCCAAAGTTTTTCAATAGGCTTTACCGAAACGACGGCGGAATGAAATTCACGGACATTACGTCGGAGGCCGGAGTCTCGGGCGAAGGCTACTCGATGGGCGTGGCCGCAGCGGACTACGACAACGACGGCTATACGGATTTGTTTGTCGCTGGCGTTTACCGCAACATCCTTTACCGCAACTTGAGCAACGGAAGGTTCGAGGATGTGACGGAGAAAGCCGGGATCAAGAGCGACAAGTGGTCCGTTGCTGCGGGCTGGTTTGATTACGATAACGACGGCTGGCTCGACCTGTTCGTCGTCAACTATGCGCACTGGACTCCCGATTTTGACCGGTACTGCGGCGATCGTGAGCGCAACCTGCGCGTGTACTGCCACCCAAAATATTTTGAGGGTCTGCCGAATACGCTCTATCGGAACCGGCGCGACGGGACTTTCGAAGATGTCACCGCAAAGGCAGGCATTGCCGCTCACATCGGCCGCGGAATGAGTGTGGCTTTTGCCGACTATGATAACGACGGCTTCACGGATATTTTTGTCACGAACGACAATTTGCCCAACTTCTTGTTCCACAATCTTGGCAACGGAACGTTTGAAGAAGTTGCCCTCCAGGCTGGTGTGGCCCTGACAAATAACGGGTTGCCTATCGCCAGTATGGGAGCGGATTTTCGCGATTTTGACAACGACGGTCTTTGCGACCTCAACGTTACGGCTCTGGCGGGCGAAACATTTCCCTTATTTAAGAATCTCGGCAAAGGCTCATTCCAGGACGTAACCCACAAGAGCCGGCTGGCAACGCTTTCTACGGCGCGCAGCGGCTGGGGCAACGGCTTGTTCGATTTCAACAACGATGGCTGGAAGGACCTGTTCACCGCCAATTCCGACGTCAATGATTTGATTGATCTTTTCGGATCCACACACTACAAACAACCGAACAGTCTGTTCGCCAATCTCGGGGACGGAACATTCCGCGATGTTTCCATGGAAGCGGGGTTTGATCTAGCGCGAGCCCATCGCGGAAGCGCTTTTGCGGATTTTGACAACGATGGAAAAATCGATGTGGTCGTCAGCGCCCTCGGTGAGCCCGCCGAACTTTGGCAGAACGTCAGCCCTGACGCGAATCACTGGCTCATCGTGAAACTGACCGGCACCCGAAGCAACCGCGACGGCATTGGCGCCAAGATCCGACTAGGTAATCAGGCTAATCACGTAACTACTGCCGTGGGCTACGCTTCTTCCAGCCCATCAACCGTGCACTTCGGAACGGGCAGGCTGGAGAAGATAGACCGAGTTGAGATTCGCTGGCCAAGCGGCACAGTCCAAATGCTGCGAAATGTCGCAACCAACCAAGTCCTCGAAGTTCACGAGCCCGCAAAATAGCTTGCGCGTTCTTCTACTGCTTCACGGAGCCGTGATCTCCATCTCCCGCCTCGCCGCCTCGCGTGCTGCGGCAGCCGAACGCTGGATCGCCTCGTATTCGGCTAGAATCTTCGTGGCCAGCCCGTGCTGGCCACTTGCCTGATAGGCTTGCGCGAGCTGGTAGTGCAGGCTGCCATCATCATCGCTAGGCAGCGCTGCCTTCAGATGAGGAATCGCATCCATGACTTTTCCGGTGGCGAGGTCAGCGCGCGCCAAGGATTTGTGGACGGCCAGAGATTTGGGGTCGTGGATCGCCGCACGCTTGAGCAAGGGGATTGCCTCTTCTGCGCGTTGCAAATCGAGCAGCGTGTCACCTGTGAGATAGTTCAACTCGCCCGACGCAGGCTGTTGCCGGAGGAGGCTTTTAAACAACTCGAGCGCTGCACTATAGTCCTGGCCAAGCTTCAGGCTGATGGCGAGCTGTTTTTCGAGTTCTGCGTCACCAGGCGAAAGCTTCAGCGCTTCACGCCACTCCCCGGCAGCTTCGCTGTATTTCTTCTGACTGTTGAGAATGTTGGCCTTTAGTTGGTGCAGCTCCACAGAAGGTGCCAACTCGCCGAGCTGAGCAAACGCACGGAGTGCCAACTCGTTGTACGCTCGTGACCGCCAGTAATAGGACTCTGAAGTGCTGCCCCCTTTTGCCGCGGCGACCAGCTCACTGTACCGTCCCGCGATGTAATCGCACTCCAGCGTTTGCTTGGCGCAGTCGGGCGAAGGAAGTTGTGATTCCTTCTCCTCTTCCACGGCTGCCCAATCCGGATGTTCGGTTTGCCGATAAATCTCCGCCAGCGCCCTGTGTAAACCGCGCAACGTTGGCTTCTCCGCTAGCGCGCGTCGGAAAAGATAAAACGCACTTGAAAATTGTTTGTCCCGCAGGCGCGTTTCCGCTAGTAAGGCTAGTAAATAAGAAGATTGAGGAGCAACCTCTTGCAGCTTGTCGAAAGCGCGACCAGAGAGCGCTTCGTAGGAGCGCCCCAGCCCGTACCAAGCTGGCGGACTTTCGGGATCAGCCTCGGTGAGCTTGTGGTATTGCTGCGCTGCTTCTTCCACACGGCCCAGGGAGAACAGTGCGCCTGCGAGCATTTGCGAGGCCTCACGGTTGTCCGGCTGCAAGTTCAGGACTACTTGAAGGGCCTTAACGGCCAAGGTCGTCTCGCCCAAATTCAAACGAGCACTCCCCAGGAAAAGCCACGCTGGCGCGAGGTCCGGCTTGAGCTTAACCGCCGCCTCCAACTCTGGGATGGCCTCCCGCTGCCTGCCAGACATATCTAGGGCCATGCCGAGGTTGAGCTTTAGGCCGGGGTTGTTGGGAATGGCCCGATCTAGTTCCCGGTAAAGAGGAATGGCCTGAGCGAATCTCCCTTCTGCCATCAGCTCCTTAGCTCGCTGGGACTTAAGTGCCAAGCGATCTTCCTGGGGCCAATGGGCCGCCTGTGCCGGGATCAACGCCAGGAAAAGAAGGAACAGTCTTGCAGTTTTCACAAATAGGCCTCGGAACAAAGTATAGGCCGTCTCAGTCGTCACCTTATCTACGTACTGCTAGGCTACATAATGCTACAAAGGCGATGCAGATGGATTCTTGACCAAACTCGAACAGCGGCACTCGTTGTCGTGAGAGACAAAGCGAAACCACGGTGAGCGGCGGAACTGCGCCCGCCACGACTTAGAAAATTACGAAGCTGGAAAATCAAAAACTACAAAACGAACTTCCGAGGCTTCACTGCTGTGGTGGCGCATGTATCGGAATCACCTCCCGCCGATTCCGCCGATAGAAGAGAAAGTCGCTATCCACAGTGATAACAACGTGTCGGGGATAGAGTTCGCTCATTCGTATCAAGCAGAGATCGGCCAGATCTGGCCTGCGGTCACCGTAACGCCGGGCGAGTTCTGCTAGCGGCGCGATGTTGCGATTGCAGTCGAAGGCCAAGCGCAACATTTCATCCTGCAGCAGTGCGAGAACGTACGAACTGGATTCAAGTTGAAACGCCGCTTCAGCCAAAACAGCTTCGCACGTCAGCAAAGGTTCGGTGATTCGCTTTGCCACATCGACGGCCCAAAGATGGTGCTGGTCGTTCCGTCTGGCGAATGCCACTATGAACCCGGTATCTGCAATGCCTCTCACGAGCGGGAAAATCCCTTGCGAGAAGAAACGTCCGGCGGCCCGCCGGTGATCGCTCCCGCATGGCGAAGAAAAGGCTGTTTTCCTGCCTTGGCCTTGGCAGTCTCCAGTTGCTCACGAATCAGCCGTCCGACAGGGATACCCGTGCGGCGCGAAGTCTCTTTCAGCCAATCAACCAGCTCATCTGTAAGACGAATTGTGAATGTATGACTCATGAGTGGAGATTGTAACACATGGGACAAAATTTGCAGAAGAGCTGTGGCCTTGAGCGTTGTACGGAATGCGCGGAAGGGCGAGCGCAACTTCGCTCGCACCGTTAGCCAGCTCGAATGCCCTCAGCGCATGCGCCTCGAACGAAGATCTCGCATTGAGTTAAGGACGAATGGCCCCACAGCGCCTCCAGCGGGGCGAACGACCTGGACTTCTGTTTGACAGAAGAAGTGGGTTTGACATATGCTGAAGCATATGCCAGCCAAGAGGCGATCGGCGATTCGAGAGCAACATGTGAAGCTGTTCCGGAATGGTAGAAACCAGGCCGTGCGCATTCCTCGGGAGTTCGAACTACCTGGACATGACGCTATCATGCGAAAGGAAGGCGAGCGACTGATCATTGAGGCGGCTCCGCCAAAGTCTCTCATCGCCGTGCTCGATAGGCTGACCCCCATTGACGAACAATTTCCACCTATCGTCGAACTGGGAAATGATACGGTCGACCTTTAGTGCGCTATCTGCTCGATACCAACATCGTTTCCGATCTTGTGCGCAATCCTCACGGGCGCATCACCCAGCGCATCCGAAAGGTTGGTGAGGGGCGGGTTTGCACTAGCATCATTGTTGCCGCAGAATTGCGCTATGGTAGCGCGAAGAAAGGATCACCGCGGCTCACGGCGCAGCTCGACGCGGTTCTCGGCGCCCTCGAAGTCTTGCCTTTTGACGCTCCTGCCGATACCATCTACGGCTCGCTTCGGGCTCGTCTTGAACGAACGGGAAAACCGATCGGCGCGAACGATCTACTCATTGCTGCCCAGGCGCTTTCGCTCGGTCATGTTCTTGTAACCGACAACGAGCGCGAGTTTGCCCGCGTCGATGGCCTTAGTTGCGAGAATTGGCTGCGTTAGCTTGATAATATTGGCGATGGCCACGCGCTGCATCTGATGCATTCCGCTAGAGAAGCGGGGCTTCATCAGGATTTAGCGGAACACTGATGCTGTGAGTAAGCGCTTATCCGACGCAATCAGCGGCATCTGGGGCAACTCCCCTTCCGCACGGCGAAATCCCATCGGCACTTTGGGCATCGGTAGCGTTGCGGTCGCCATCTCATGATTCCCTCGCCAAGACTCGTAGCTCATCCCCACACCTCAGCTCCAACAAGCTCTTTGACCCTTGCACCGGGCGGGCGCCTGGCGTAGGAAGGTGACGGAGGTGGGCGGAAATGAATCGAAACAGCGCGAGACTTCTGACCCAGAATCCACAGGTTTTGAAGCGCCTGGCCAAATATATGGCACAGCAATGCTTCCGAAATACGGTCCTGGAAGACTACCACGCCGGAATCACTCCCTATTCCGAAGCCGGCGACTACTCGGATGTCTTTGTGAAAACCCCGGCCGGTGAAATCCCCTGGTCCAAGCTCTCGCGCCTCAGCGATGAGGAGATGAAGAGGCTTATGATCGATGTGGTCAACCGGACCTATCTGCTGCTCCAGAGGCTCTTTGATGAGGACGTAGGCTCCTACCTCATCCGCACTCTCAGCCAGCAAGACTTGGTGCCTCGTTGGCATGATCCGCCGGGAGCGTTCACCAAGTAAATTCCCTTAACGCTTACAAAAATCAAGAAGGCCGAGGCAACTTCCGTCGGGCGACGCGTTCGATCGCGCGAAAACGCTTGCTGCGATGATACTGAAATCGTCTCTCAGGGCGCGCCAGTCGCAATCCCTCACACTCAAGTCCGATAGACTTCCGGAAGGAGATTCTCCCCCGATCGAGGCGATGAAAAACGGGTGCTGGTCGCGTACCCGTCTACTCGGAAGAAAGGCCATTCAGCGGGTTGACAACTCGAACCGAACCATAACTCTGTCCGTGTGCTAAATCTTCTGAATAGACAACTGTAGCACCAGAACTGCCAGCGGCCTGAACTATGAGTGCATCCCAGAATGAAATGTTGTAACGGGATTCGATATCCAGCGCCTCAATGACCGATTCTGCGGTGTTGGTCACGATTGTCCAGCTCGAATAGTCCTGGATCAGCCTGCGCGTTTCTTCGACTGACAACGGATGATTGCTTTTGCGTCGAACATTCACGCAGAGCTCCTGAAGAACCTGAGTGCTCAAAACTCCGCCGCCGCTATTCCAGAGTTTTTCGATCAATACTCGTGCCCGATGGTGCTTGTCTCCTGCCGCGCGATCGTGCGCATACACCAGAATGTTAGTGTCGACGAAGCGTTTATCGTTCATGCAGTTCGGCCCGCGAAGTAGGAGGGGTCCAGCCCAGATCAAAGCCCTCTCGGAGCCGGGTTAAGGCCCGCCTGCGCGCTCGATCATACCGTTGGCGCTCGTGCACGATTTCCTCGAGCTTCGCAGCGAGCAGCGCGCTGATCGAGCTACGCTGCTCCGCAGCCAATATTCGGATCTCCCGTAGAAGAGCAGTGTCAAGTTTGAGTGTTACGTTCGCTTTCACGTTGCTGCACGTATCTACGTGCAGCACTATTCTACGTGCTTGGAGCCGCGATTGGCAAGTTGAATATTCGGGCGTGATTTTCGGCTTGATGGGCTCGAAGCGAACGCCGGCACCAGCTTGCGGCCCACAGGCGGCAGAGGACCATGTCATGTGCTTAAACTTAAAGGGCGAACGTCAGCAGCATGTATATGCGACGCC
>Ga0182040_10001650_pt1 | contig 10405 bp, 10 predicted proteins | sample flu12Cox44000176_FD_125973 | JGI IMG/M metagenome (GOLD analysis project Ga0182040, IMG submission 125973) | Lab enrichment of tropical soil microbial communities from Luquillo Experimental Forest, Puerto Rico - flux8day.12C.oxic.44.000.176 | ecosystem: Environmental > Terrestrial > Soil >... | reverse complement strand
TCCTCGCTGCATTTTGGTTTTTGACACTCCGGTTTTTGTCGCTACACTCTCTAGTGATGGCGGCGGCTCCGCGACCGACGGCGCGCATCATCGGAATTGACCCTGGCCTCAATTTGACCGGCTACGGCGTGGTGGAACCCCAAGCCGATGGAGTCAAGCTGATCGAGGCCGGCGTGATTCGACTGCCGCGCAGCCAGGGCAGCAATCTGCCCGCAAGGCTGGAATCGCTCTTCCACGAACTCCAGGGAGTGATTCGAGAATTCAGGCCGCGCACCGTATGCCTGGAAGAGGTATACAGCCACTCGGCCTTCCCCCTTACCTCCGTTCTGATGGGCCATGCGCGTGGGGTCATCTGCTTGGTGGCACAACTGGAAGGAATCCCGTTGGTCAGCATTTCGGCCAAGCGCATCAAGCAATCGGTGACCGGCAACGGTAACGCCAGCAAGCTGCAGGTTCAGCGTGCCGTGCAGAACTTCTTTTCTTTGCATCGCACGCCCTACCCACCCGACGTCGCTGACGCGCTGGCGGCGGCGCTTTGCTACGTGAATAGCCTGAAGGGAAGGGTCAAGGGGTGAAATGGGGAACTTCGAGTTTCCAGTTTCCAATTTCCAGTTTCGAATTTCCAGTTTCCAAGCGTATGATGTGTTTCGACAGAGGGCCATCTGATTGATCTCTGAGATCACCGGCGAAGTACTCTACGACCGCATAAGGCACAATTCGCTGCTTCTACGGGCGAACTCAATGTGCTATGAGATCTTAGTACCTTCGGGCATTGCCGCCCGGTTGCGCCACGCCCCGGAGGGCGAGAGGCACAACCCGCTAACGCTTTACACGATCTACTATATTGACGGAGGTTTGGGGGGAGGTCATCTCACGCCGAAGCTGGTGGGCTTTCTCGATCCCTTGGACCGCGAGTTCTTTGAAGCCTTCACTACCGTGCCGGGCGTAGGGTTCATGAAGGCTCTAAAGTGCCTAGTCCGGCCGCTTAACGAGATCGCCCAAGCTATCGAACGCGGCGACACGCGGTTCTTGCAGGAGCTGCCGGGTATCGGCCCGAAGATGGCGGACCGGATCAGCACGGAGTTGCGCGGCAAAATGGCCAAGTTCGCCCTGGCACCGACCGAAGAGCCACTGTCGGTTGAGAAAGAGTCGCCTTCAGAGGTGAAGATCGAGGCCCTTCAAGTGCTGGAGCAGCTTGAGTATTCGCGTGCCGAAGCACAGCGGATGATAGCTGACATCTTCGCGCGGCATAAGAACCTGAAGAGCATCGAGGAGTTTTTGCGCAAGGTGTTTGAGCAGCAACATGAGCGGCGAGTCGCGAGCAGCGAATAGAGAGTCGGTAGCGCAGACTAATTTTGTAAAAGTCAGCGGATTGCTCGATTTCAGAGGCCTGACAAGCCGCAGAGTTTCTGAAGACCGAAACTCTGCGCTACCTACTCCTCTACTCTCAAGTCGCTATTCGCTAGGTTTTCATGGCACGAGAGCGTCTGGTTTCGCCTGATCTGATCTCGAAGGAAGAGGAGTTCAATCGAAGTCTTCGTCCTCCGACGTTGGTGGAGTACGTCGGGCAGAAGAAGGTGGTGGAGAAACTCTCCATCGCGCTCCAGGCGGCGCGAGGCAGGGGCGAGCCCTTGGAACACGCGCTATTCTACGGGCCTCCGGGGCTGGGTAAGACAACGCTGGCTTACGTCATTGCCCAGGCCATGGGGGCGAAGATCATTACCACCTCAGGCCCTGCACTCGAGCGCACGGGCGACCTGATGGGCATCCTCACCAACCTGGGAGAGGGCGATATCCTATTCATCGATGAGATCCACCGCCTTCCAGCGAACATCGAAGAGTTTCTCTATCCGGCGATGGAGGACTTCAAAGTGGACTTCGTAGTGGACAAAGGCATGTTTGCCAAGACGATTAACGTTCCCTTAAAAAAGTTCACCCTGGTGGGCGCGACGACGCGCGCCGGCAGTCTCTCCGCGCCACTACGGAATCGGTTCGGTCTCTTCTATCACCTGGAGTTTTACACAATCGAGGAACTGCGCCAGATCGTCGTTCGTTCGGCGCGCATTCTGGGTGCCCAGGTAGATGAATCCGGGGCCACGGAAATCGCTCGCCGGGCGCGAGGTACGCCGCGCATAGCTAATCGCCTGCTGCGGCGCGTCCGCGACTTCGCGGAGGTGAAAGGCTCCGGAGAGATCAGCGCCGAGGTTGCGCGCGGCGCACTGAATCTGGAAGGAGTTGACGAAATCGGTCTGGACGACTTGGATCGGAACTTCCTTTCGACTATCATCCGCCTGTATAAGGGAGGGCCGGTCGGTGTGGAGGCTATTTCTGCCACCCTCAACGAGGAAGTGGACACCCTGGTCGATATGGTGGAACCGTACCTTTTGCAACAGGGATTCATCAGTCGCACCAAGACCGGCCGTAAGGCGAACGAGCCGGCATACAAGCATCTGAGCCTGCCTTTGCCGGTGGCGAGCGCCCGCACGTTGTTTGATTGAAGTGCGGGACACCAGCAGTACGCTTGGGTAGTGGACTGCTTTGAAAGCACCGGCGTGAGGAAGGGGAATCGCCGTGGTATTTCGGCACTCGGTGCTATCGTTTTGATTGCTTACCGTCTTCTTGGTACACTGTGAGTACCGTTTGTGCGCGCGATATCAAGTTGACTTTGCCCGACGGGCTCGCCCGCGAGGCTGAAGCCAAGGGACTCTTGACGCCCGATGCGTTGGAGCGGTTACTCGGTGACGAACTGCGGCGTCGCCGCGTGAATCAGCTTTTGGAAGCGAGCGACCGCCTTGCCGAGATCAGCGGTCCACCACTTACTGAGGAAGAAGTGGAGGCTGAGATCCAAGCCGCGCGAAAGGCACGGCGCGCTACCAATGCGCGTCGTCGCTGATACCAACATACTTGTCTCTGGTTTGCTGTGGCGGGGTTCGCCTCGTAAGATTCTCAACGATTCAGCTTCACACATAGAGCATACAGTGGCTTTGACGACTCACGTAACGGCAGCCTGCAGCCAATCGACCGACGCGGTCGAATCGCGTAGGTCTTTCCTCACTCCGGAGGACATCTACCGGCTCATCAAAGAACAGATTGCCCCCCGTTTTCCGGAGTTTGCCCGGTGCCGCTCCACCACGCAACTCATAGCCAGCCCCGTCTACCGTGCGCTGGAAACGGCGGTGCGCACGGTCCTTGAGAGCCCGGAGGGAGGCGACTTCACTGCCAAGCCCGCGCCCGCCCGCGATCGCTACCGCTTCCTCGCCTGGAACCTGGAGCGCGGCATCGAGTTTGACAGGCAACTCGAAGCATTCCGCAATCACGATTATCTGAAAACGTGTGATGTGCTGCTGCTCACCGAAACCGACTTGGGCATGGCGCGGTCGGGCAACCGCGCCGTCGCCCAGGACCTGGCGCGCGAACTCGGTCTTCATTACGCATTCGTGCCCTGCTACCTGAATCTGACCAAGGGATCTGGGGTGGAGTACCACGCCGAGGGAGAAAACGAACTCGGGTTACACGGCAACGCCATCCTGAGTCGCTACCCCATCCGCCGTGTGCATCCCATCCACCTCGAAAACGGCATCGACAAGATGGCGGGACGTGAGAAGCGCCTGGGACGCCAAACCGCGCTCGCCGCTGACATTGACTTCCCTAATTACTCCGTGACCGCGGTCGCCGTGCACCTCGACGCCAATTCGAGCCAGCGCCACCGGCACAACCAAATGCGGGACGTGCTTGACGGCCTGGATACCGACCGTCCGGTTATCGTGGGTGGAGACTGGAACACCTCCACTTACAACTCCTCGAGGGCTTTCCCTGCCATCTGGGGATTCTGGCTCCGGGTGTTGATGGGCGTGGACAACGTCATCCGCAACCATTATCTTCATCCATATAACCGGTTTGAGAAGGATCTGTTCAACCTGCTCGAGTCCCGTGGGTTCGACTACAAGGCATGCAACCGGCTGGGAGAGCGCACGATCTCCTACGATGCCGATGATCCCAAAACGCGCCAGAACCTTGGCGAATGGGTGCCGGGTTGGTGCTTTGCTTTCATGCGCTGGTCGCTGCGCAATCACGGCGGCAAGTGCCCGCTGAAGATCGACTGGTTCGCGACGCAGGGCATAAGCTGCGAGCAGCCCGTGGTCATCCATGACCTGCGCGAGGGCCGCCGCACGCCGCTGTCCGATCACGATGCCATTGGCGTCGACGTCAGGATTGACGATTTTCGATTGCCGATTGAAACACAGAGTCGGAACTCAATCGGCAATCGTCAATCGTAAATCGACAACCCTATGAAGTCTGTCTATCTCTCACTAGGTTCCAACCTCGGGGATCGGACCGGTAACTTGCGCAAGGCGCTGGAGATGCTGAGGGCGAAGAAGATCGAAATCCGACGCCTCTCCTGCTTCTACAAGACCGAGCCGGTGGATGTCGGCCCGCAAGCCTGGTTCGTAAACTGCGTGGCGGAAGCGGGGACAGATTTGATGCCGCTGCAACTGCTGCGCGCGTGCCAATCTGTGGAGCGCGCGCTGGGCCGTCGTCTGGGAATCCGCAAGGTACCGCGACCCATTGATATCGACATCCTGCTCTACGAGAGTTCAGTGGTCCGTTCCGTGGCGCTCGAGATTCCTCACCAGCGAATGGCCAGCCGGCGGTTTGTCCTTATTCCGTTGCGGGAGATCGCTCCGCACCTGCGGCATCCGGTCAGCCAGCAGACCATTCCGGAAATGCTGAGCGCGCTCGGGGGCGCCGGTCAAGTGATCCGGCTGAAAGAAGTTCTGAGTTCTGAATTCTGAGTTGTGAGTGTCCGAACTCCGAACTCTGAATCAAATGTGGGAGACGGAAGACCACTGCCAAAGTGACGGCCGGGTCAGGCCCAAGGGCAAGAGCTACTGTCGCTCATTGGGAACTCAGAACTCATCACTCATAACTGAGCACTTGTTATGTCGCTGATCTTCGACTCGCTGCGCTTCATCGCCATCGAAGGCCCTCTGCGGGTGGGCAAGACCAGTCTGGCGGATCTGCTTGCCGACCGTCTCCATGCGGAGCGCATCCGCGACGTTGAAGACAATCCTTTTTTGGAGGGCTTTTACAAAGACCGGCCCGGCGCCGCCTTTCAGTCACAGCTCTACTTCCTGATTGAGCGCTACAAGCAGTGGCGCGCGCTCGATCTGACATCGAGGTCCGATCGGGTGGTGATTTGCGATTACCTCTTCGAGAAAGACAAGATATTCGCCTATCTTAACCTCGGTGACGCCGAACTGAAGCTGTACAACCAGTACTATGAAATGCTCGCCGAGCAGGTTCCCATCCCGGACTTGGTGGTATACTTGCAGGCGAGGCCGCAGGCGCTGAGGGAGCGCATTGCCAGCAAGAACGTTGCGGCCGAGCATCAGATTTGTGACGAATATCTGGAGGAAGTGGTCAGAGCGTACGACCAATTTTTCTTTCACTATCAGTCCACCGACCTGCTGGTGGTCGAAACGTCCGAGATGGATTTCGTCCACCGGAACGAGGATCTTCAGGAACTGCTGAGACGACTAAGCCAGCCGGTCAAAGGAACGCAATACTTCTTGCCGCTTGGATCCGCGCCGACGGACTGAGACGGGGTGTCTGAGGAGCTGCACGGGCCTGAGGCTTTTTGCCCTCAGCCTTTCAGCGGCGACTCGCAAGTTAACCCTCTCCGTCCAGGCGAGCGAAGGCCCACTCGGGCTTCCTGGCCAGCGCATCGCGAGCGCTGGCGCAATGACCTGCGACGGAGAGGGTTTTTGTTTGCGCGATGAGCTATGAACGCAGTGTGACGAACCAAGTTCACTTTTGACTCTCGACTTCCCTTTAGGAGGCTGCCATGGACCCCAAGTTTGAGGCCGTGAGCAAGGTTACCGTTCCCCATGTCCTCGATCGCAAGCTCCACGGTGAGAAGATCACCTGTCTGACCGCTTACGATTACCCCACAGCTCGGCTGGTGGACGAGGCCGGAATCGATCTGATCCTGGTGGGAGATTCTCTCGCCGAAGTCGTACTGGGGTACGGTTCGACGATTCCCGTCACCGTCGACGAGATCCTTCACCATTTGCGTGCCGTGCGGCGCGCGACGCGTCGAGCCTTGCTCATCGCTGACCTGCCTTTTGGCGCCTATCATGTGGACGGTGTTGAAGCGCTCAAGTCGAGCGTTCGCTTCCTCAAGGAGGGAGGCGCCGAGGCGGTCAAGATCGAGGGTGGAAAGAAGCGGGCATCGCTGATCCGGCGGATGGTGAACGCGGAGATTCCCGTCATGGGGCACATCGGGCTTACGCCTCAGTCTCTCCACGTCTTGGGCGGCCACCGGGTGCAGGGAAGGACGCCCGAGTCGGCGGTGCAACTCCTCACCGACGCCCAAGCGGTCGAAGATGCTGGCGCTTTTGCTTTGGTGGTTGAGGGCGTGCCGCGGGAACTGGCGGCCATCATTACCCAGCGATTGCGGATCCCGACCATTGGCATCGGGGCCGGGCCGGATTGCGACGGCCAGGTCCTTGTGGTTCATGACCTCCTGGGCTTAAGCTTTCAGCGCCCTGCCAAGTTCGTCCGCTCGTATGCTGACCTTAAAGCTACTCTGTCCGACGCCTTCGCGCGTTTTCGTGAGGACGTTCTGGCAGCACAGTATCCCAGCGACACGGAGTCCTACCACTGGTCTCGGAGCCAGCGTGAGCAGTTTGAGAAGGAGAGTGCAGCAAAGGCCTAAGGGAAGAATTGTGAATAGTGAATGGCCCATAATCCAGTACGCCTGCGCTCCCCCATTGGGAACGGCCTGATGCGAGTCAATTTACCATTCATTGCTCACAATTGAATCTGCGAAATGGACCTGATCACTTCCCTTACCGAGATGAGGGCCTTTTCGCGACGGACTCGATCTGGGGGCAAGAAGTTGGCCCTCGTCCCCACAATGGGGGCACTGCATAAGGGGCACTTAAGCCTGGTGGGGCGCGCCATAGAAGAGTGCGACGCGGTCGTCGTTTCCGTCTTTGTAAATCCGACCCAGTTTAGCGTGGAGGAAGACTTGGCGCGGTACCCGCGGGACCTGGCCGGCGACCTAGTGACCCTGAGGCCACTGCGCGTCGATGTTGTGTTTTCGCCCTCAGCCGTCGATATGTACCCGAAGGAGTTCCAGACTTTCGTCGAACCCGGAGCGGTAGCCGTCCCCCTGGAGGGGGTATGCCGGCCAGGCCACTTTCGGGGTGTTGCCACCGTGGTTCTAAAGCTCTTCAACATCGTCGACCCCGACGTCGCGTACTTCGGACAGAAAGACTTCCAGCAGACCTTGGTTGTCCGGCGATTGATCGAGGACCTGAACCTGGAAGTCAAACTGATCGTCTGCCCGATTGCACGCGAGCCGGATGGGCTCGCGACAAGCTCGCGCAACGCGTACCTGAGCGCCTCCGAGAGGCAGGCTGCCTCTGTGCTCCATCGCAGCCTTAGGCGCGCTGAAGAACTCTTCAGGGCTGGGGAAACGAAGGCGGCAAGAATTTCGGAGGAGATGCACAAGGTTCTCGCCACCGAACCGCGGGCAAAAGTGGAGTACGTCGCTATGGTCGAACCCGCGCGTCTGCAGCCCATCGATCTGGTTACGCCGGGCTCTGTGGCGCTGGTCGCAGCGCGGATTGGTGCGGTGAGGCTGATCGACAATACTGTCCTCGGCTCGCCGGGAGGGCATGATGATGGAAGGCGGACGGGCGGCGGTAAGCGGTAGATTCAAACCGGGACCACGCGTTACTGGCTTGGTTTCTTGAACTTGGCGTCGTCGACGGGAACGTTATACTTTACCTCGCTCACTTTGATGATGTAATCAAAGTCGGCGCTGCTCTGGCGGATGGTAAAGGCCACCTTAACACCCTCTACCTCGCGGTAGTCCTGAAATTGGGAATTCACGATGGTCTTGCCCTCATCGGGGACGTCGATCGGGACTTCGCTTTGAACGAGTAGGCCGCTCTCGGTATCGAAGTACATCTTTTCCGAGCTGCCGTCCTCTCGCGGCGCCTCCACGACATAGGCTTCACGATCCCCGACTTTCTCCTTGCCCTTTAGGTTAATCTTGGGATAGAGCTCCTTAAGACGGATGTCCCGATAAAAATCAGATTCGAGCTTCATGGCCGCGAGATCGGGAGGGCTCATGTCACTGGGCCCTGAGTCAGGATCCCAATTCCAACCCACAGTGCCGTCGAATCCACGCTGGCTGGGCCCATTGCTGGGAATATTAATCATTTGCATCTCCTTGTTGGGCGCTTTCCTGTACGTCTCCATCGATCCGGTCTCGCCGGTCGACGGCACGTCCACCTTTCCCTTGATGACCACCGTCGTCACCTTCTCAATCGCGGCCTTGCCGCCAAGGGCCTGGACGTACTTGTCCAGCACTTGGTCCACGGTCGGCATCGAGTCGGCGCCCGCCGGATCTGCCCAGCGCAGCGGGCTCTTCAAAATCACCATTACCGCAAGGCACAGCAAGACCTTGTTTGCTGGTTCCCTCATGTCGTCGTCTCCTTGTTAGGTCCAAAGTATGACTGTCGAGAACGCGACCTATCCAGTAAGATAGTAACGTCGCTTAGGGCGAACTCGATTTCGAGCTCACGAAGCCTCGAGCAGACAGAAATCATACGACCAAACGAATGGAGAGTCACCCTCCAGTATCAGGAAAGTACCGCGGCGCATGGACCGAAGGGAGCCGCCGACCTGAACCGACATCTGCCGCATCGCCGGATGGCGTGGATGGCGCAAGAGATCATGCCGTGTCCACCTTTCGCTATCTTTTCAGCCCCGAAGTCCACGTGTATGCATCATCGATCGCTGCGAACGCCCTTCTTACGTTTTTTCCTTTTGCCTTAATCGTGCTCACAGTGTGCCGGCGGTGGCTTCACTGGGAGAGTGGCTTTCAGGTGACGCTCCAGCTCTTACGAGCGAACCTGCCCACCGGCGCTGATTTCGTGGTCCGCAACCTCCTCGTTTTGGTCCAAGGCCATCGCCGCCTCCAAGTGATGTCCGTGGCCATGATCCTGTTCACCGCGTCCGGAATCTTTCGTCCTCTTGAGGTTGCCCTTAACAAGGTATGGAGCATCGAACGGAACCGGAACTATCTCCACAACCAGGCAGTTTCTCTACTTCTCACCGTGGTTGTTAGTCTTCTGGCCCTTTTTGCCATTCTGGTGATCGCTGGTGCAGAATCGTTTGCCAAAGTACCGCCAGCGTTGATATCAACCGGGGGTCCCACCACGATAGTCTGGCGCGGTTTGATGGACGCCGTGGTGTTACCCTGCCTTGTTGCTATCTTCTTTGTGACCTACTATGTCTTGCCCAACGGTAAGGTACCGCCTGGGCCACTGTTCTCCGCCGCTCTCGTGGCGGGTTTGGTCACCGAAGCTGGCAAATTTGTTTACCACCTCACTCTTCCCTTGTTCAAGTTCCGCGAAGTTTACGGCCCGTTCGCACTGTCGGTGACCCTATTGTTCTGGGCGTTTCTGGGAGCGCTTGTCCTGCTTGCGGGCGCTCACCTGTCGGCCCGCATCTATTTTCGCAGCCGCGCTCAGCTGCAACCGGCTCGAAGAAAGCCGGCGACAACGGGATCTGGCATTCTGAACATCACGCCATAGAGTCCTGTTTGTCGGCGGTCGGCTTGGTCTGGTTAGATATGGTCGCGAAGCAGGAAATCGTCAACCTTCCGCGGACGCTCGCGGACACTCTGGAAAAAGGTCAAGCTGAATACGAAGTGGTGTTGCGCCGGACACGGTGGGGAGACGGACCCATCTACTTGCTGGGGGCAGGAACCTCGTGGCCCGCGAGTCTCACCGGTGTTCACGCGTTTGAGACGCTGCCCGGTTGGCCGGCAGTGGCGCGCTCGCCCGCGGGCTTTGCCGCCTACTCCATGACGCTGCTCAGGCCGGGCTTGGTCGTGATCGCTGTCTCGCCCTCGAGTGAAAGCTCCCCAGTATGGGAGGTCGCTCGAGCAGCTAAGGCGCGTGGCGCGACTCTCTTGATCCTGACCAACAAACCGGAAAGCCCCCTCGCCGGGATGGGAGGCGACGTATTACGGTTGCGGACTGACAGCGAGGGAAGTGGAGCTGCAGTCTGCGAGCAGGCCGCGATGAGTTATCTCGGTCTGATCGCCGCACGCATTTTCAGGAAACATCAACCTCAATTTGAAGTGTTGGCAGAGGAGTTCCGCAAGCTGCCGGAAGAGACCGAATGGATGCTGCACCAGATGTCAGATGCGGTAGGCTCCTTTGCCTCCGAAGTGATGACTTCCCGAACCGTTTATGTCCTTGGCGGCGGTTTCTATCACGCGAGCGCCGTCCAGGCGGAACACCTTTTCCGAGAGCTCGGTATTCGGGCCCAGGCCTTGGAGCCAGCTGAATCCGTCTTCCTCGACCGTCTCGATCGGGAT
>Ga0182040_10001649_pt1 | contig 10407 bp, 5 predicted proteins | sample flu12Cox44000176_FD_125973 | JGI IMG/M metagenome (GOLD analysis project Ga0182040, IMG submission 125973) | Lab enrichment of tropical soil microbial communities from Luquillo Experimental Forest, Puerto Rico - flux8day.12C.oxic.44.000.176 | ecosystem: Environmental > Terrestrial > Soil >... | reverse complement strand
TCCACCGGCGCGCTTCCGCCTGACACGCCCCACTGCAATAGCGCGCCATCGGCTGCTGCGGTTGGAACCCGCCCGCAGTCCTTCAGCAAACAGACCCGGCGCCGGGGACGACGAGTCCGCCGGGGCCCCCCTCGGGTTCTGGGAGTGCCTCGGGCATCTTGATTTTTGGCAGGAGTTAGCGAATCTTTATCCGGGCCCATGGGAGTGGCTGCTCCCAGAAGCTCAAGCCTCGAAGGGGAGACGGCTTCCCCTTCGGGGCGCCCTCGACCAAGGGGCAGAGCTCGAACCCGCTACCTTACCTCAATACTGCGACCAGACTAAATGAGGGACTCAGACTGGCACACCATCGATAGGTTGGGGAGAGGTGAGTACCTTGGAACGGCCCACCAACGCGCGAGCTTACAGATTTTCTGCTAACCAATCCTTCGCCACCGCGTCCATCTACCTAGAGGTCTGAGTATGCATAAGCATGACTCTCTCCAGGGTTCACTCGATCTGCTGGTGCTGAAGGTTCTCTCGCGGAACCCGCGGCTCCACGGTTACGCCATCACGACTGCGATACAGGCGAGGTCTGCTGAGGTACTTCGGGTGGAAGAGGGGTCGCTCTATCCCGCACTCCATCGGATGGAGGAAGCGGGCTGGATTCGAGCGCACTGGATTACGAAAGACAACGGCCGCCGGGTGCGTCTGTACGAACTGACAGCGGTGGGCACGAAACAACTGGACGACGAGGAGACGCGTTGGCATGCGCTGACCGCGGCGGTAAATCGCGTTTTGAGGACGGTGTGACATGTCCTTTTGGTCGCGACTCGCGAATGTATTTCGCGGTGACGGATTAATTGGAGAGATCGATGAGGAGCTCCGCTCACATTTAGAAGAGGCGATCGAGCACGACCGTGACCCGGAGGAAGCTAAGCGCGCGCTGGGTTCGGCGCTGCGCCTGCGCGAGGAGAGCCGCGACGCCAAACTGATCATATGGCTTGACTCGTTGCGCGCCGACGCCGTCTTCGGCTGGCGGCAGCTCATGAAGAACAAGGTGGCCTCCGCGGCGGCCATCCTGTCACTCGGCCTTGGGATCGGGGCGTGCACGTCGGCTTTCCGCCTGATCGACGCGCTGCTGTTGCGACCCTTGCCTGTATCGGAACCAGAACAGTTATACGTTCTGGCGCGCCGAGGTATAGGACCCGCCGGCAAGTTCAGAACTTCCGACAGCAACGAATATCCTCTGTTTCAACTGGAGCGCGCGGCGGTAGAAGGCCCGGCCGAATTGATCGCAGTATCCTATGCCGAACTCAGCGATCTGACTTATGGGTCGGACAATGAGGTGGAAAAGGCTACCCGGCAATTCGTCTCCGGCCGGATGTTCGATTCCTTCGGACTTCGGCCCGCCTTGGGACGGTTGCTCACCGCAGCAGACGATCTGAAGCCCCGCGCTCATCCATACGCCGTGCTCTCCTACGACTATTGGACGAGCCGCTTTAGTCGCGATCCGAAGGTTATCGGGCGTACTTTCCGAATGGATGACGATCTTTATCAGATAGTGGGGGTTGGCCCTGAAGAGTTCACGGGAACCGAACCTGGCACTGCCGTCGACATTTTTCTACCCACCATGATGCACCCCGGTGTTACCCATTCCGACTGGAGTTGGTTCCGGACGTTCGTGAAACTGAAGCCGGGTGTTGCCGTCGAGCCGGTCCGCGAGAAACTGGCGACCATCAATCAGGCGGTCCAAGAGGAGAGGGCTAAGGGGTTCGTCGGCATGCCCAAGGAGCGTGTTGAAAATTTCCTCCACCAAAAACTGGTGATGGAACCGGCAGCCACAGGCATCTCCGGCATGCAGGAAGATTACCGCACTTCGCTCGCGGCGCTTGGGGCATTGGTGGCGCTGGTGCTGCTGATCGCGTGCGCCAACGTTGCCAATCTGATGACAGCTCAAGCCGCGGCGAGGGCGCGCGAGATGGCTCTGCGCGTCTCGATAGGGGCAGGGCGGGCACGCCTCTTGCAACTGGTTCTGGTAGAGGCCGCCTTCATCGGGTTCCTCGCGGCCGCCGTCGGCTTCGCGTTCGCCTGGTGGTCTGCGCCCTTCGTCGTCAGCAGGATCAATCCGCCGGACAATCCAGCGCGCTTGTTCCTTCCGGTGGACTGGCGTGAGCTTGGATTCGGCCTGGCGTTGACCTTCGGCGTAACCCTCCTTTTCGGCATCGCCCCCGCCTTGCGCGCCTCATCCGTGCAGCCGGTAAGTGCGCTCCGAGGAGGCGACGACCCCCACGCGCAGCGCCGGTTGATGCACGCGTTGATCGCGGTGCAGACGGCCTTCTGTTTTCTGGTACTTTTCGTTGCCGGCCTCTTTGTGACCACGTTCCAGCGGCTGTCGAATCGGCCCACGGGCTTCTCGGCTGAGCGGGTTCTCGTGCTTGACACAATCGCACGACCAGCACAATTGCCGGTGTACTGGGACCAGGTAAAGGAGAAGCTGAAGGCGGTCCCGGGCGTTGAGACTGTGGCGATGGCCGGTTGGCCTCTGATGAGCGGGACGATGTCGAACAACTTCGTTTCCATCAACGGTGCGCCTCCCGCCCCCGTGCTGACACTATTTCTGAAGATCTCACCCGGCTGGATCGGCGCAATGAAGATCCCGCTCATCGATGGAAGAGACTTCCGACTCGGCGACACCAATCCCGGAGTGGCAATCGTGAATGAGGCTTTTTCCCGGCAGTACTTTCTTGGACAAAATCCGGTCGGCAAATGGTTCGAGACAGCTCCTTCGGGGGTGCGGACCAGGTTCGAGATCGTCGGTTTAGTGGGGGATGTGGTCTACCAAAACGTCCGTGAGCCTATTCCACCTCAAGCCTATGTGCCGTTTTCATCGATCAACCCCAAGGGCATATTTCAGCCGATCGACAAAGAGACGATCATCGTGCGCACTCTCAGTTCGAACCCCCTGGCAATTGCACCCACACTGCGGCGGGCGATTCCGGTAGCGCGCCCTGGATTTCGCGTGAGTGACATCCGCACGCAGCAACAGATCGATGATGCTCAGACGGTCCGGGAGCGCTTGCTGGAGAGCCTAGCTGTTTTCTTCGGGGGTGTCGCACTTCTGCTCGCTGGCATTGGCCTGTATGAAGTGCTCAATTACACTGTCCTCCAGCGGAGACGCGAAATCGGTATTCGCATGGCGCTCGGCGCGCGGACGTTTGATGTGACGCAGTACGTGACGTTCGAGGTTCTTACCACGTTGCTGGCAGGGAGTGTTGCCGGGCTCACGGTGGGTCTTGCGTCTGTGCATTACATCCAGTCGCTTTTATATCAGGTGAAGGCGACAGACCCGGCAATGCTGGCAGTCCCTTCAGTCGCGACCCTAGTCGTCGCTGTGCTTGCCGCGATGCCCCCTGTGATTCGCGCTATAGGAGTTGACCCGGCCACGACCCTGCGCATGGAATAGATTGCATCAAGGGCAGTGAGCCTTTCTTAACTAAGGGATGAATCTTTCTGGTCTTGGTCTTCTACGACAAGAGTCCCACCGGCTGGGCTACGTTACACGAGATCGTCCAACCGTCGCCGGAAGAGAAGTGATGAGAAGGACAACTTGAAGGACTGCACGGACGCATTTATCCCACGACCGTCAGCTTCTTGGGGTGGGTCAAACCTGATGAACAACGGTGGGTCATTCTTGGAGAGCACCTACGAAATGACAACAAAAACGCCAACAAACTTCACGTTTTGTCCGCCATAACGGGCTAACTCCACCGATTTTCCGACGGTGAACGCGACTCAAAGCCAGTTCGGCGGCGGGACTTGTACCGTCAAGAGTAGACCCTGTTATCTACAACTTAGAAGTAAGTGCCCGGGCTCTGACGGCGAGGCTACAGCCTCCTCGTCTACTTTATCGAGGCGCTTTATGGTAGAATGTCTACCATCGTGGACAAAGTAGCTTCAGACCTGAACGGAATGGCTGCACACACTCTGGAGATGTCCCTGTTTCCAACTCTCTGCTGTTCAGGAGGCCGTAATGCACATTGGGCGTTTGTGGACGCGTTGGCAGGATAAGCGGCGAACTCGTGAGGACGATCTGGGGAGGGAACTGCGCGCTCATCTCGATCTTGAGACGGAGGAGCGACAGGCGGCAGGCGTTCCGCCCGAGGAGGCGCGCTACGCCGCCCAGCGCGCGTTCGGTAACGTCACACAAGTGCAAGAGGAGATACGCGAGTTGTGGGTATGGACATGGATCGAGCAACTCTTCGACGACGCGCGATACGCCCTTCGCTCCTTGCGAAGGAATCCCGGCTTTTCCACCGTTGCGGTGCTCTCATTGGCGCTGGGGATCGGCGGCAACGCGGCCATGTTTAGCATCGTGAATGGTGTTCTCCTGCAGCCTCTGCCCTACCCACAACCAGAGCGGCTGATGCGCGTGACGGATTACTACCCCAAGGGGGCGCTCGTCGCCATGCAACAGGACAGCCGCACCATGGACGTTGCGGGCGCGACCTCCAACCTGGAGTTCAACCTTACCGGCCGGGGGGAGGCGGCACGGCTCATCGGAAGCTCGGTCTCCGCAAATCTATTCTCTGTGCTCGGAGCGGGAGCGGAAATCGGAAACACGTTTGTCGCGGGAGAGGACCAGCCAGGACGGGACCAAATCGTCATTCTCAGCCACGCTCTCTGGAAGAGCAGATTCGACGGTGATCCGCGCATCCTCGGACACTCGATTACCCTTGACGGAGTTGACCGGCAGGTGGTGGGAGTGATGCCACCGGATTTCAGCTATCCGTCTTCCGAAGTGCAACTCTGGATCCCGCTCCACCTCGATCCCAGTGACGCGGAAGATTATTGGGGTAAAGGCTACATGCCGCTCCTTGCCCGATTGCGCCCGGGTGCGACGCTGCCGCAGGCCCAAAACGAGCTGCGATTGATGATCCCCCATATCATCACCCTATTCTCATTTCCTATGGGCCGCGATTGGAACTCGGATGCTAAGGTTGTGCCCTTGCAGCAGGACATGGTAGGTGACGTCCGCCCCAAGATGCTAGCGTTGGCGTTTGCCGTTGGAATGGTTTTGCTGGTCGCCTGCGCCAACGTCGCAAACCTGCTGCTTTCGCGCACGACGGCCCGTTCGAAGGAAATAGGTCTGCGGGCGGCGCTGGGAGCAGCGCGCGAGCGGCTTGTACGTCAATTTCTCACAGAGAGCGTGGTGCTCGCGCTCATTGGTGGAGCGCTGGGGCTGGCCCTGGCCTTTGGAGCTCTCTCGGTGCTGAAGAGCACCTTCCCCGCAGACACTCCGCAACTGGCTCGGGCTGGCATGGACTGGCGAGTGCTCACCCTCATGACTGCGCTGTCCGTTCTTACGGGACTCGCGGCAGGAGTGGCGCCGGCTCTTAGCGCATCAAATCTCAACCTTGCAGGAACCATCAAGTCGGGCGGACAGCGCGCCGCGGGCGTGCCGGGGGTCCGCCTACGCAGCTCCCTAATAGCGGCCGAGGTTGCGCTCGCGGTCATTCTGACCATGGGGGCGGGACTCCTGATCAAGAGCCTCTGGCTGATGACCCAAGCGAATCCCGGTTTCAGCTCGACCCAGCTTCTGACCGTTCGTGCGTTCCCCAGCCAGTCCTTCTGCGCAAACCGGACAGCGTGCGTCTCGCTATACGACGAACTGCTTCGTCGGGCCAGGGGGATTACAGGAGTTGCCGAGGTGGCTGCCACGAATGCTGTGCCTTTGAGTGGCGAAACGCCTGCCGTACCGGCGGAGATCGAAGGCCATCCTCTGGATCCCGCCGCCGGCGTCGCACCCCTGCTCTGGGCGGGAGCGGTGACACCGGACTTTTTCAGAGTCATGCACATTCCCCTTCTGGTAGGAAGAGTATTCACTGCTGCCGATGGGGAGGCGTCCGCTCACGTTGTTATGGTTAGCGCGGCCACAGCCCGGCGTTATTGGCCCGCTGAGAATCCTCTTGGTAAGCACATACGAGTGGTTTGGGACAAGCAATGGCGAACTGTCGTGGGGGTTGTAGGAGACGTGCAGCAATTCAGCCTGCGCAGTGACACGCCGGACTGGATGAAAGGCGCAGTCTATATGCCTTACCCTCAGTCGGTGGATTTGACCGAGCGAGTACCTGCTTCCATGGACTTGGTCGTCCGTACCGGCGCGGACCCGGCGCAGGTCGCAGGGGAAATTCGCAGCCTCGTGAGATACGTGAATCCTAATGTGCCGGTCAGTCAGGTCCGAACCCTAAAAGAGGTCGTCTCCAGTTCGACCTCGAACTTTCGTTCCATGATGTGGCTCTTCGTCAGCTTTGCCGCTTCGGCTCTGATCCTGGCGGCCGTCGGCACGTACGGAGTGGTTTCCTATTCCACCACGCAGCGGACCTACGAAATGGGTGTGCGGGTCGCATTGGGAGCCACCAAGGGTGGTATCATTGTTCTCGTCCTCGGCCAGAGCCTGCGCCTTGTGCTGAGCGGTCTCGCGGTGGGGGTTACTGCTTCACTGATAGTGAACCGAACGCTGAACCGCTTCCTTTATGGGGTTACCGCAACAGATCCGCTCACTTTCCTCACCGTCGGCGGCTTTCTGGTCGCGATGGCGCTTTTAGCCGGCTATTTCCCGGCTCGCAGAGCCGCGAGCATCAATCCTTTGATGGCATTGCGTGCTGACTAGCAGTTAGCGTTTTTCCGCAGCTTGTTTAGCCGGCTGAGCGGCGTATCCCCCAGCACCTGAAGGCCTTCACGGCGCGAATTCCTGCAACCAAGCGCCACGTACACGAAAAAGTTTGACCGATACACGTATTATAAGGAGTTACATAACTCGATAAGATGCGGGCAGCATAACGCTCGCCAATGAGAGCGTCTTCGTGTACACTGTCTGGAAAGCGCGGGATTTGGCGGCTCGGCCTCCAGCTCAGCGAGGAGAGTTGCCGAGTTTATTTTGATGAGCGGGGGGTCTGAATCGTGCTGGCATTCATAAGCACGTCGGCAAGAAGGCCCTAACCCTTGCTAGCGAGTAATCGATGAGTTTGGACCGGGGGGAACTCATTAAGAAGCTTTTCATGGCTGCCCTGACGCAGGAGCCGGAAAGGCGCCCTTCCTTTCTGGCCAAAGCCTGTGCCGGTCAGGATTCGCTACGCAGGGAAGTGGAGCGCCTCTTGGAAGGATACGAGCGAGCCGCCGGCGTGTCCGAACAGACTACTCAGGCCATAGACATCCCAACTCCCGACGCCGGTCGTCCGGTTTTTTCGCCGGAGGACGTTATTTCTCGCCGTTTTAAAATCGTGCGCTTCATGGGTCGGGGTGGAATGGGAGAAGTGTACGAGGCGCAGGACCTCGAGCTGAAAGTCCGTGTGGCCTTAAAGGCCATTCGCCCGGAGGTTTCTTCGGACCCCGTTGCGATCAGCCGCTTCAGGCACGAGATTCAGCTGGCGCGTAAAGTGACGCACCCCAACGTCTGCCGGATCTTCGATCTCGGGCACCACGGGTTGTCATCGGGCGTCGAAATCACTTTCCTCACCATGGAGCTGCTGGAGGGCGAAACGCTAGCCGAGCACCTTCGCGGCCGGGTTCGCCTGCCGACTCAGGAGGCCCTTCCTGTTGTCGAGCAGATGGCGGAGGCACTCGCCGCCGCCCATGAGGCTCGGGTCATCCACCGGGACTTCAAGCCCTCCAACGTGATCCTGGTTCCGTCCGAAGCGAAGATCCGCGCCGTGGTCACGGACTTCGGAGTCGCCCGAGCTATAGAGCCGATAGCCAGCGGAACTATCTCGGGTTTGTTAACAACTCCGGATCAGCTCGTGGGAACTCCTCCCTACATGGCTCCCGAGCAGCTCGAAGGTGGCGAGGCGACGCCGGCTACGGATTTGTATGCACTTGGTCTGGTGATGTATGAGATGGTGACAGGCAAGCTGCCCTTCTCCTCGCGCAGCGGGCTGGGTCAAATACTGTGGCGACTCAAAGGGTTACCTCCCTCCCCAAAACTGTACTCCCCCGATCTTGATCCGCAGTGGGAATCCGCCATCATGCGTTGTTTGCAAACCGCGCCGGCCGCACGCTTTCAGAACGCAAGAGCGGTGATGAGCGCGCTTAGTGGAGCGCCTGAGACTCCGGTGGCTCCTCCGCCCCGCGCTGCAGGGGACTCAGTTGGCCAAGCCGAAGCGTCGCCCGACCTCGCCGTGCGACGCCGACCCTTTGTCTGGACGTCGCGGTGGGCATTGCTTGGGGCCGTCGCCCTATTGGCAGCAGCCTTGATCCTCTCCTTTTGGCGTCAGAAACCTTCGAAAACCCCGAAAACTCTTGATCTGGAGCCCTTAACGTCTGACGGGGGACTTACCTGGGACCCAACCCTTTCCGCGGACGGGAAGACATTAGCATACTCGTCGGATCGCGACGGACCGGGCAACCTTAACATCTGGGTCCAAAATGTAGCCAGCGGTTCAGCGGTGCAGGTAACCCACAGCCAAGTGGACAACGTGGCGCCGGCGCTGTCGCCCGACGGCTCGCTTGTCGCCTACCGTTCGGAAGCAAATGGCGGAGGAATCTACATCTCCCCTGTTTACGGCGGCTACGAAAGACTTGTTGCCCGGTTTGGGCGGAATCCCAGGTTTTCTCCGGACGGGGCCCAGATCGTCTACTGGGTCGGCGAGGAACATCCTATCTACGGTCGGTTTGTACCCGGGGGAAGAGTCTACGTGGTTTCATCCCAGGGAGGAGAACCCCGACAGCTCCAACCAAGCTTTCTGGACGCACGCTACCCGGCATGGAGCCCGGACGGTGAACACATAATGTTTCAGGGCAGCCGAGTCAGCTCTTCGACCTTTCAAGAAGCCTCGGATTGGTGGGTGAGTCCGTTGCATGGTCGAGATGCAGTTCGAACTGGCGCCTTCGACATTCTTCGCCGGGAGAGAATCGAACTTTACGGTTGCCCTTTCTATTGGAGTGGAGAAACGGTATTGTTCTCAGGCTGGAAGGTCTACGGCACGAGTCTATGGCAGTTGCCGATATCTAGCCGCGACTGGAAGGCAAACGAACCATTGGGACGCTTGACTTCCGGCGTCGCCCGCGACGAAGTTTTTCCTTGGCTTTCGCCAAGCGGGCGCCTGGTGGTTGCGAGCCAAAACGCCTCCGTAAACATCTGGAGCTTTGGTCAAAGCAAAGACAGCACGCCAAGCGAGGATAGCCTGAAAAGAGTCACTTCTGCCTCCGGAATTGATGTCTTTCCATCTATATCAAGCGACGGGAGAAGATTGCTCTTTAGCAGGCGGCTCGGAGGAGTGTGGAAGGTCTGGTTAAAAGATGTGGGGAAGGGGCAGGAAGTATCACTCCCGATAACCGGCAAGAGCACTGCCCTAATCAGCGCTGACGGCTCCAAGGTTGCTTACTCCGTTGTGCGAGACGGGAAACATCCCATCTATGTTATGCCGGTTGCTGGTGGGTCATCCGAACTGCTCTGCGATGACTGCGGGGACCTTGCGGACTGGTCTCATGACGGCGAACGCTTTCTGTACACAATCGGAAGCCCAGCGAGTGTCGGCCTGTTGAATTCGGCTTCGGGACGTAGAGCCCAATTGATTGCAAGATCCAATCACATACTCGATCAGGCGCGGTTCTCGCCGGATGGCAACTGGGTAGCTTTTGTCTCCAGGACTGAAGACGAACATTCGCAGATTCAGATGGTGCACTTGGAGGAAGGCGGTACGAAGCTCGAGGGCCAGTGGGTTTCGCTGACGGACGGCTCGTCCCGTGATCTCAGGCCGACGTGGTCTGCACGGGGTGATTCGCTTTTGCTGTATTCGAATCGGGACGGCTTTTTTTGCGTGTGGCAGGTTAAGCTGGATCCTGTAACAAAACAGCCGAGGTCGGGGCTGACGCCGGTTCGGCATTTCCATTACGCCCGGCTTTCGCCGATACACTTGACGCGGCCCGTCATCAGCCTCGCGTTCGGTGGAGACACGGTGCTTTTGAATCTGGCTGAGGTTACGAGCAATATCTTCACGGCGCAATTACCCGAACCCTAGTCCGGGCCTTAGCGCCCAAACCCGTGTGAACAGTTGTGCCCAAAAATCTGAACAAGCCCGCAAGCCCAAAAACCAAGCCCAAAAACCAGTTGACTTCAGATCCCTCTTGAGAGAAAATGCGCCCGCATTCCCTGGGAAAATGTTCGTTCCGTCTTGGTCGGCATCAGATTGAATTGTACCCGAGAGGATTCAGCGATCAATAAATGAACAGGAGGGTCTCAATGCCAAAGCAAGCTAAGGGAAAGCCAGGCAAGGGAAAGAAGGGAATTCGGCTGGGAGTTCATTTCCCGAACGCAGAGTCGTCAGCCAAGAATAAGGCGGCGCTAGCTAAGCACCTTAAGGAGCTGGCCCCCGAGCTCGTGAAGGGCCTTAGGGAAAGGACAGGAAACGAGGCCCTCGCGAAATTCAATAT
>Ga0182040_10001648_pt1 | contig 10422 bp, 9 predicted proteins | sample flu12Cox44000176_FD_125973 | JGI IMG/M metagenome (GOLD analysis project Ga0182040, IMG submission 125973) | Lab enrichment of tropical soil microbial communities from Luquillo Experimental Forest, Puerto Rico - flux8day.12C.oxic.44.000.176 | ecosystem: Environmental > Terrestrial > Soil >... | reverse complement strand
GTCGAACCCCGCCACCAGCAACGTTCCGTCCCCGGCTCGACTGCTAAGGGTGCAGCCCGACGCGAGCGGGGCTTCGGAGTCACTTTGCTTGCTCGTTCTATCGTTGAATGCGCCCGCAAAATCCTCTATTGTAGGGGTTTCCTTAGCAGGCCCAAAAGGCGGTAAGCGCACGCCCGCCATAAAACGGAGACATTCGTGAAAAAGAAGATTCGCGCCATCCAATATGGTGTCGGCCCCATCGGTGCATCCATCGCGAAGTTGATGCGGGAGAAGCAGGCCATCGAAATCATCGGCGCGATCGATCTGGATCCCGCCAAGGCGGAACGCGATCTGGGAGAAGTTGTGGGCGCGAGCGATGCGCCCTGGGGCGTCAAAGTGTTCGCCGATGCGCAAGAAGCCCTCGACCTGAACGCCGACGTGGTTATCCACTCGACTTCTTCCTCGCTTGGCGAAGTGATGGACCAATTGCTGGCCTGCCTCGAAGCGCAGTCGTGTATTGTTTCGACCTGCGAGGAATTGTCCTACCCGTTTCGCACCCATCCGGAACTCGCCGCCAAGCTCGACGCCGCCGCCAAAGAATGGGGCGTGGCGCTCGTCGGAACCGGTGTGAACCCCGGATTCGTGATGGACAAACTCGTGGTGACGCTGGCCGCGGTTTCGCAACGCATCGAACAGGCCAAAGCGCTGCGTATTGTGGACGCCTCGAAGCGGCGGATTCCGCTACAGAAGAAAATCGGCGCGGGCATGACCGTGGATGAATTTCGCGCGCAGGTAAAGGCTGGTGTCATCAAGCACGTAGGCTTGCCGGAATCGGTGGCCATGGTCGCAGATAGCCTAAATCTCCCCGTCGAAACCATCAGCGAAACCATCGAGCCAAAAGTGGCGACCGAGCGCGTCGCAACCGAATACGTCACCGTCGAGAAGGGACAGGCGGCCGGCGTTCATCAAATCGGACGCGGCCTTTCGAAAGACGGGACGGAACTGGTTTATCTCGAATTGCAGATGTACGTCGGCGCAAAAGATCCCTCGGACACCATCACGCTCACCGGCCACCCCAACATCAGCCTCACCATCCCCGGCGGCTCGCACGGTGACGTCGCCACCGCTTCGGTGGTGGTGAATTCCATCCCGGTGATCCTCGATGCTCCGGCAGGCCTGCGCACTTCGCGTGATCTGCCCATCGGCTTCTTTTCGCCTAGCGCAAAACCCTAATACACGGGGAAACAGCAACGAGAGAATCGGCCGGCCGTGGATGGCCGGCGACCGTCGGTTTCAGTTGTGCTTCATAAACTCCCCGGGGTGGCCAGTCAGCGAATTGTAGAGCGTCTCGATAAACGCGTCGGAGTTGATGAAGCCGCCAGAAAACTTGTCCCACGGCGCGAGAATCTTCTCCTGCTTCATCTGGTCCAGCGTTTTGTGGTTGCCGAGCGCCTTCTCGACCACGGCGGAGGTTTCTTTCAGCATTTTCGTGAATGCTTTCAGGTCGTCCATATTCGAAAGCCCGCCATGTCCGGGAATCACTTTTACGTCGGCAGGCAACTCCGCCGCGACCTTTTCCGTGGCGGCAATCATGCCCTGCACGCTGCCGCCGCTCGACACGTCAATAAAGGGAAAGCCATAACGCACGAAGTCGTCGCCCATGTGCACAACGTTGTTTTTGGGGAAGAAGATAATAGCGTCGCCGTCGGTGTGCCCGGAAGGAAAATGCAGCGCGCGAACGTCCTCGCCGTTCAGATGCACGGTCACGTCGTGCTCGAAGGTGATAATCGGTAGGGCGATCTTGGATGCCGGCTTTTGCTCGGTTTTGATCGATCCGCCGTTGCCCGCCGTGCCCCCCGTCTCCAGACGCTTACGCACGTTCGCGTGCGCGATGAGGGTAGAACCCGCGCTGCCGAAGGGCTCGTTTCCGCCGGTGTGGTCGCCGTGATAGTGCGTGTTGATGATAAAACGCACCGGCTTCGTCGTGACCCCCAAATCCTGGAGCGCCTTCTGAATTTTCTCAGCCAGCGGGGCGTACTGGTCGTCCACCATCACGATGCCGTCTTCGCCGACCGACGTGGCAATGTTCCCGCCCGCGCCCTCCAGCATGTAAACGGATCCGGAAACCTTGGTGACCTTGATCTGCACCTTCGAAAAATCCTGCTGCTGGGCGGACGCCGCCCCGGCAAGCACGCCCAGCGCTGTTATCACGAGCACTGTCTCGACCCGCATCCTCTTGCGCATGTTTCTCCTCCGTGGAACGCGGCGCATTCTATCACTGCCCGAGCGAAATACGAGACAAAGAAAAAGCCGCTAGCCCCAGGGGGGCAGTGATCGGCAGTCGAGGAGAACTTCGGCGGCCCATCGACCGAGATACGCGGAGAGCGCGACGCCATGACCGTTGTATCCGGCGAGGACCATCACGTTTTTCGAGCGCGGATGGCGGCGAAAAACGGGGCGCATCCTTTCGGTGAACAAAATCGGGCCGGCCCAGCGATGTGTGATGCGCACAGACTCGAGCGCCGGATGCAAATGACGCACGCGATCTTCGAGCCAACGAAAACTCTCAGCGGCCTCTCCTTTGCGCACATCGAAGCGGTACAAATTCGGCGCGGCGTAGTCCGGAGAGCGCTCCCGAGCGGGCTTCCCAAACAGCGAGGCGATCGTGGCTGGCGCCGGCACGAGGCCCGCGCCGAAAACAAGGCCGTTCGAATCGAGTAGCCGGCCCCACAAGTACGGAAGGTCCACGGTATAGAACGGCCGACGGGAGGACAAGCCGATCGTTTTGAGCTGCGAGAGCGAGAGTGGCGCGGTGGCCATCGCCAGAGTCAGTTTCGACTGCGTCGAACCGCGCAAGCCGGACAGTCCGAGCGAGAAGGCGTTCACCGCGAGAAGGATCTGCGACGCGCGGATTTTTTCCTGTTGGATGCAGCCGCGAACCTTGCGGCGAACGCAGAGGCACGGCGGATTGGTGCACTCGATAGCTTGAACCTCGGCGCGCTCGATGATGCGGGCGCCGGCTTTTTCCGCTGCGCGAGCCAGCCCTGCGACAACCTTTCCGGGATCGACGGCGCCGCCGGGCACCGTGCGGACCACTCTCAAATCGCCGAAATCGCTCCAGCAGATCGGCGAATCCTTCGCGGGATTCGAGCGCCCCAATTCGTACACACCCGGGAGCTCCAGGCCGGAATCGATCCGCAATGTGCCTAGCATTTTCTTGTATCCGGCGAGTACGTCGCCGAGTCCGGGGAGCGGCCCGGCCGCGGTGTCCTCCAGCGCGAGCCCGCCCGTTCTTCCGCTCGCGCCTTCGCCGAGTGCGCTCGCCTCCAGCACCAGCACGGATTTCCCTGGCTCGAGCCTGCCTAACCAGGCTGCCGCGGAAAGCCCGGTGAAGCCACCGCCAACGACGGCAAAATCCACGCGGTCCGGAAGCGGGCCCGGCACAGGACGGAAGTTCACGGTCCAGGGTGGTACGCCCCATGGATGTGCCTCGCGGGACACGGCACCTCTTGGATGCGGAGCTCGCTTCCTCGGACGGAATGGGAAGAAGATTTCCAAAGCCTGGTTCACGCTTCCGGGCTTGGCCGTCTTATCCACTCGCGCCGGAGTCGCGCGCAAAGAGCACCGCAAGGATCGCCAAAGCGCTGACGAGGAGCGGAAACCAAACCGGCGAAATCCATGGCCGCGGAATCAGGAACAAAACATCCCGATCGGCTAGCGACAGCGGCCAGCGCACGGTGGCCCAAAGCGCGGCGTAATAAGTGCCGTCCCAGATAGCAAAAGTCCAGAGGAAAACAGCGGCCCGCGAGCTCATCTTCGCAGCAGTGAGAAATGCCACACTTAGGAGCACGACGATGGTAGCGGCCTCACGAACGACTTCCAGAGTGAGAAGGCTCTGCGGGAACTGGTTAATCGCCTGCGATTGCTGGTAAAACTCGCCGGACCGGCGCACGACATCGGCGAGTGTTCCCTGATAACCGGGGAGCAATCCGGTGGCGGCGCGAAGGTAAACGACAACCGTAGCTTCGACAAATCCGAATGCAGCCGCAAACACGCCGCTCGCAAGCAACGACTTGGGCGCCAGCGCAAGGCCGCTGCTGGTGCGCTTCCACGAAAAGTAGGCCACCGGCGGGACCAGCAGCAACAGGTTGACCCACCACGGCTCCGCAATGAGTCGAACGCTCATTCCCTGATTCTACGTGGAACCCGGGCCAAACGCTCCAGTGCTTCTTTGCGGACCATCTGTCTGTTCGCTGCCGAAGGTGTGGCCAAGCCAAATTGTCCGGCCCGCTCACCTTGCGGCTGCGGGATCCTTTTGCATGTCAGCTTGCCGAGAGGATGCGTTTAGAGGACGTTTCTCTGCTCGCTGCGAAAGGAGACGCGCATGCTGGGAGTCATTCTGAAACGATTCGAAAAGCCGGATGAAGCGCGCAGGTTTGAAAAGGGGAAGTTCGAAATCATAAAGCTCGGCGGCATGACCATCGGTCGCGCCACCTACGAGCCCGGGTGGAAATGGTCGGTGCACGTGGGCAAGGCCACGGGAGCCAAGAGTTGCGCTGTCGAACACGTCGGAATGGTGCTCTCCGGCTGTGCCACGGCGGCCATGGATGACGGAGGAGTGATCGAAATGAAGGCCGGGGATGTGTTCTACATCGCGCCAGGGCACGACAGTTGGGTCGTGGGAAACGAGCCCTATGTTTCGCTGCATTTTCTCGGCGCGGAGGCCTACGCCAACACAAAACGGAAGTGAGCAGCCGTTTCGGCGGCACTTCGAGCCGGGCCAGCACAAAAATCTTGCCCCAGCGCGGCAAGGTTCCGGGACAAAGGCTCCGCAGCGCGGTGTTTATTTTACATCGCACTACGATATAAGTGACGGCGCAACCCTTGGCAATTATATCGCATCACGATATATTAGGCGTGCCTGCGCACCTGGGCTGGCCGGCCCCAATGGCCGCCGAGGGTGCGGCCGGGCCGCCAAGTCCCTGCTCTTCGACCCGGCCACCACGCTCGCCACCGTGCGGTTGGCCCCCTCCAGGCTTTCCGCCGACTTGATCGCTACGCGCGCGGCAGGCAAGGAACATCAACTCGAAATGAAAAAAGTAGAGATGCTCCAGGCCAGCAATCCTCAGAAACCGGCAACTTGGACGCGGCGCGACAAGCGGGCCACCTGGCTGGCTTACAACCGCCGCGTGGACATCGTGCTCGAGCCCGCAGGACAGCAATCGGCGGAAACCTATCCCGATGGTGCTCCCGATGCGCGGATTCTCTGGGCCCGCAAGGAACCCAGCTTGAAGCTCATGGAAGCGGCGGCGAAGACTTCGGTGAGCGTCACCGAAGCCCACAGCAACCTTGTGGGCAAGTGAATCGGCCCTGAGAAGGAATGACCATGCGATTCTCCGCAAAGGCCATGGTGGGATCATCCACATGGCGGATCCAAACTACGGAGTGAATTTCTTCGAGATGACGAGTTCCGTCTATCCGGATTCATTCCGCAGGCACGCTGGGGGAGCCTGATTCTGGGCACCATCGAGGGAATCGGAGCGATCGCCGGACTGGTGCTGCCGCTCGTCGATGACGCTTTCACACAAGTGCGAAACCCAGCCTAAAGAAAGTCAGGGAGAAGGCGGCAGATCTGGCCTGCCGCCTTTCTTTCTGGAGCGGGAGCTTTCGAAGACCATTCAGCTTCCTGGTCATACTAGCCAGGTGACGCGAAACAATTGGCGCGGCTTGTGCGTAGAATGGGCAGGGAGCGTGTGCCCGAATGACGATTGGCGTTTCGAAGCGCGGAGTGCTGCTTCGCGAACCGGTCGGAGTGGCGCTCGAGACGTTGCGCCAGCACAAAATGCGTTCCTTCCTGATGCTGCTCGGCATCATCCTTTCGGTTTCGACCCTCATTGTCGTGATTTCGCTGATTTCCGGTGTGAACAAATACATCGCCGACCGGGTGGCCAATCTCGGCTCCAATGTGTTTCTGTTGACGCGCTTCCCGCTCATCACCGACGTGGAAGAGTACGTAAAGGCCAACCGGCGGAACAAAAAGGTGACCTGGGAGGACTACGAAGCGTTGCGCCTGAACCTGAAGCTGCCGTCGCGCGTGGGCGTGGAATTGCGTATCGACGGAAAAGTGCGTCGCGGCTCGGAAAGCATCACCGACGTGAACATTCGCGGCGTGACCGCCAACATGGGCGACATCGATCCGGTGACCCCGCGCGATGGACGATACCTTTCCGAAGGCGACGATCAAAGCCGCTCCCAAGTGACCATGATTGGCAACGACCTGGCCACCAAGCTGTTCCCCAACGTGGACCCCATCGGGCGCGAGATTCTCATCGAGGGGCGTCCGTTTCAGGTGGTGGGAGTTGCGAGAATCATCGGGACGGCCTTCGGACAGTCTCAGGACAATTTTGCGTATATTCCGATTCAAACCTATTTCAAGATGTTCGGGACGCAAGACACGATTTGGCTCAACATCCAGGCGCGCGGGCCGGAGTGGATGGAACGCACGCAGGATGAGGCGCGGGCGATGATGCGGGCGCGCCGGCACCTGCCGCCGAACGAGCCGGACAATTTCGGCATCTTCGATCAGGCCTCGCTGATGGAGCTGTGGAAGAACCTGACCGGGGTAATCGCCACGGCGATGGTTGGGATTGTCTCGGTGTTTTTGGTCATCGGCGGCGTGGTCATCATGAACGTGATGCTGGCGACGGTCACGGAGCGGACCCGCGAAATTGGCATCCGCAAGGCGCTCGGTGCGCGGCGCGGCGACATCCTGTTGCAGTTTTTAATCGAGTCCGCCGTGATGGCCGCCATTGGCGGAGCAATGGGCGTTACGCTGGCTTACGGAATCGCCGGACTGACGAAAGCAGCCACTTCCGTGCCGATCAACGTACCTTTCATTGCCGTACTCGCCGCCGAAGCGATTTCCGCGGCCGTGGGGATTTTCTTCGGCGTGTACCCCGCCAGGAAAGCTGCCGGGTTGCAGCCCATTGAAGCCTTGCGGCAAGAGGTTTAGCGCACTTGAAGATCACCGCGCGCATGCAGTTGGGGGAGAACACGCAGATGGCATTGACCACGCTGCGGGAAAACAAGATGCGTTCCTTCCTGACAGTGCTCGGCGTGGTTATCGGAATTACCGCGCTGCTTTCCGTGGTGTCCATCCTCATGGGCGTGTATGCGGACGTGAATGCCTACCTCTCGGACTACGGGCCGGACACGCTGTTTGTGTTTCGGTTCGACCCGGGCATCCACGCCGGGCGCCTGACGCCGGAGGAACGGGCCCGCAAGCCGCTAACGCTCGAGGATGCCGAAGCGATCCGGGAATTGTGCCCCGCGGTGCGCGCGGTGACCGCCAGCGTGTATCCGCGGTTCGAGGAAGAAGGGCCGGCGCGCGGGCCGGTCACGGCGCGCTACCTGAGTAAGGAAGTTTCCGGGATCGATTACAACGGAACTCTCCCGGCAACCGAAGAAGTATTCAACTCGCGGCCGGCGCGCGGAAGATTCTTCAGCGAAGCGGAAAATCAGCACCGCGCGGACGTCGCGCTGATCGGTTCGGACATCGCCAAGACGCTCTATCCCGACATGGATCCTCTCGGGAAACCGATCCTGATTGACGGCGTGTCGTACGAGGTGATCGGCGTGCTGGAGCCTCGCAAAGGCCAGTTGGTAAAGGATCAATCCGCCGACAAAGCGGTGCTCGTGCCATACCGTAGTTACAAAAAGCATCTGCCGATGGACGACGAAAACCTGGTGGGTGCAGTTGCCTACACCGGGCGCATGTCGGAAGCCGAGGATCAGATTCGCGGCGTGCTGCGGCGGCGGAGAAACGTGCCGTACAGCAAGCCGGATAATTTCGGGATGGCCAGTGCGCAACAAGTCGCGGACCAGTTCCGGCAAATCACTTCGTCGGTGGCCCTGTTGATTTTCGTGATCAGCTCGATCGGTCTGCTGGTCGGCGGCGTCGGCGTGATGAACATCATGCTGATGTCCGTGACACAGCGCACGCGCGAAATCGGGGTGCGCAAAGCGATTGGAGCGCGGCGCAGCGACGTCATCTGGCAGTTCCTCACCGAAGCGATCGTGCTGACAGGGTCGGGAGGCGTCATCGGCGTGCTGCTCGGCGGAGCCATCAGCCTGCTCATCAATTTGACCATCCCGTCGTTGCCCTCCTACGTTCCGCTGTGGGCCATCGTTTTGGCGGTGGCTGTGTCCATGAGTGTGGGCCTGTTTTTTGGAATGTATCCCGCGGTCAAAGCCGCGCGGCTCGATCCCGTGGAAGCGCTGCGCTACGAGTAAATCATGGTCCTTTCAGGACCACAATGAAGGATGAAAGGAGCCGGGACCGATGCTTTGTTTTCGACGAGATATCCGGCTTCTTTCTGAGGAGGAGTAAGTTTGGAAAAGGCTCCGGACGCCCACTCTCGAGAAGCCGCACTTGCGAGGATCTCCGTCCTGATCGAAACCCCCTGGTTAGGCTGCGCCCCGGCGAAGTGCTTGGTACGAACAGCGCTATGAAAAGTACGACGCGGTCGCCGGCAGGAGGGGTGGTTACTGCTGTTGCGTAGCGAGGCAGCGTTGCGTATGGTTCTTGCCATGAAATTGAGCAAAACGGTCACCCTTGTTCTTGCGCTCCTCACCTCTGTCAGCTCGACGAGCTTCGCGCAAAGCCAGCAGCCGGTGCCGGCGAGCGTGGCGACCGGATTCAACTCGATCCGCGAGGAGACGCTGCGCGCGGATCTGACGTTTCTGGCCTCGGATGCGCTCGAGGGCCGCATGTCCCTGCAAAATGGTGACGGGGTGGCCATCCAATGGATTGCCTCCGAGTTTGCCAAGGCCGGATTACAACCCGCCGCGAAGGGCAGCTTCTTCGAGCCTGTCGAGCTCATCGAATACCGTGGCGACCGCGAGCACAGCTACGTGGCGCTCAAGCGCGGCGGGAGCGAGAAGCGATGGAAATTTCCCGACGCTTTGGGCTCTTACCATTCCGATGTTGATGTGACCGCGGAGGTAATCTTCGCAGGCTTTGGCATCACCGCGCCCGAACTCGATTACGACGACTACCAGGGCATCGACGCGCACGGAAAAATCGTGCTGATTTTCGACCACGAGCCGCAAGAGACCGATCCCAACTCCATCTTCAACGGCACCGGCAACACGCGTTACGCCACTGGGCGCGTGAAAATCCTGAACGCGCAGGAACATGGCGCCCTCGGCGTGCTGATCGTGGCGGAGCCGAACCGCAAGCATCCGTCCAACCAGGAGCGCGTCGCCCGCATTGGTGGATCGGAAACCCGCGCCGTGCCCATCCCCTCGCAGGCGCTCGCCGAGGATGCTCTCCATACGCCTGCGGCCGTCATTTCCGACGCCGTGGCGAGGGAGATTTTCTCAACCTCAGGCGCAAGTCTTTCCGAGCTGCAGGCGGCAATTGACCGCGATCTAAAGCCGCAATCGCGGGCGCTGCCGGACACGCAAATTACGCTGCATTACCGCAACATCTCCGCCCGTACCGGCACGACTTACAACGTTGCCGGTTTGCTTGAGGGCGGCGACCCGAGACTCAAGTCGGAAACCGTCTTGTTCAGCGGTCACCACGATCACAACGGCATGAGCGGCACGGAAATCTGGCACGGGGCGGACGACAACGGTTCGGGTACAGTGGGCGTGGTTGCCCTGGCGCATGCTTTCGCCGCCAACGCCGCGCACGGCGAGCGCCCCAGGCGGTCGTTGCTCTTCGTGGTGTACGCCGCCGAGGAGCGCGGCTTGCTCGGCTCCTTCTACATGGCCGCCCATCCGCTGCGCCCGCTCGAGACCACGCGCGCGGTGATTAACTTCGACATGATCGGCCGCAACGAAACGGAAAGCGACCAGACCAAAGGCTTGATCGAAATTCCAGCCGATACGACCAACCGGCTGAATCTCATCGGCCGATCGTACAGCCCCGACTACAATCGCACGGTGGTCGAAGAAAACCGCTACGTCGGACTGGATCTGGACTACCGTTTCGACCGCGACTACGCGCTGAACATTTTCTTCCGCAGCGATCAATTCCCGTTCGTGCTCCACAACATTCCTTCGTTTTGGTGGTTCACCGGCTTTCATCCCGATTACCACCACACAACGGACACCGCGGACAAAATCAATTACGCGAAAATGGCCAAGATTCTGCGCCTGGCCTACCTCGCCGGATTCCAATTCGCGAACGACGCGGCCCCGCCTAGATTCATAGCCAACCCAGGCGGCAGGGCTTCAAGCCAAGCCAACGAACATCGACAGAACTAGGCGAGGGCCCTTCTCGCCAAAACCGTCAGCGGGTGGGCTTGGCTTCGAGCTGGGCGACGCGGGCCTTGACGATTTTCTTAATCAGGGCAACCGGGAGCGGCTTATTCAGAGGGAAATGAATGGTCCCTTTGGAGGTCGAAAAGCCCTTGAGTTCTTTCTTGAACTCTT
>Ga0182040_10001644_pt1 | contig 10424 bp, 8 predicted proteins | sample flu12Cox44000176_FD_125973 | JGI IMG/M metagenome (GOLD analysis project Ga0182040, IMG submission 125973) | Lab enrichment of tropical soil microbial communities from Luquillo Experimental Forest, Puerto Rico - flux8day.12C.oxic.44.000.176 | ecosystem: Environmental > Terrestrial > Soil >... | reverse complement strand
TGCCTGACGTATGTCTGACCTGGGACTGCGTGATGCTAACGTCGTTCAAGGAGAGCGGGACCTGCTCATGATATTCGATAAAGTCGAAGGCGAAGCGGCGATTGCATTTGGTGATCTCGGGATAGAGGGCTTCCGCGGCGCTGACGAAGCGCCCTCCGATGCCCTTTGGACCGGTGACGATCAAGGGCCGCTCGCGCTTGCTTGCATATTGTGCCTCGATCAGGAGCCAAGAGAGGCCGCCGAAATGGTCACCATGCAAATGGCTGACGCAAACCATGTCGATGTCGTTGGTGGCGAGCCCGAGCCGGCGCATTCCGATCAGAGTGGTAACACCGCAGTCGATGAGAAAGGTGGAGGTTCCGCACCTCACGTGGAACGAGGTCTGGAGCTGCCCACCTGCGCCAAAAGCGTCCCCGCAACCTATGATGGTCAACCGCATAATGGCAGGACGTCGCCCTTTGAAAACCTGTGCTTTTCCTACGCAACGGCGAGCGTGGCGGCAATCCGTGGTGGAGCGTTCCGGCGCGAAGCGACCGTAAACGCCGCATTAGGGATTTCCCCACATAGTCATCGCCGGGTCTAGGGTTAAGGGGTGGAGAACGCTTAGCTGCTGTAGCGGCCGTCGTCTTACTCCAGATTTCGTTAAGTTTTCGGGCTTTATTGCCATGACAGCAGGCGTGACAGCCGACGCTCGTGCGCCCGCTTCGGCAGCGATGAACGCCAAACGTATCTCTACCCGCGGCGCACGAGAAGCTCCCACGAAGCCCACCGCCAATTCCAGTTTCCGCTCGGAGCTCGACTATGAGCTCCTGCTCATGTTCGCCAAGAACGAGCTGTCGACGGCGGTGACCACGCCTCTGCTCGCGGTGATTGTGGCCGTGGGAGCGATGTTCTGGGCACCGCCAGCGCAATTATTGCTGTGGCTTGCGACGGCGTTCCTCGCCAAGGGTTTGATGGTGAGCCTGTGCAGGCAGTTCCTCAAGACACTGCGCATGGAAACGAACCCGTACACTTGGCGCAATCGAATGATTGCCGCGTCGCTGCTTTACGGGTTGGCCTGGGCCGCGGTCGCGTTCGTCAGCGCCGGCGATGCCGGGGAGGCAGCGCATACCTTCGTCTTTGCCGCCCTCCTCATTGTCATCTCGATGCACGTGCTGTTCGCCGCTCCGGTCATGCCGATTGTCTATGCCGGCACGCTGCCGATGACGGCGGCAATCGTGGTGCGCTTCGCCCTGCTCGACAATCCATTCTATTGGGCCATGGCGGCGATGGCGGTCGGCGTCTACATCTATTTCATCTGGCTGATGAGCGGTACTAATGCCACGGTCACTGCCATGATCGGTTTTCGTGCAGAAAAGGATGCTCTCATCGCCGAGCTCGAGCAGGCGAAGTCGATTTCAGACGAGGCGCGGCTGCGCGCCGAGGAAGCAAATCACTCGAAGTCGCGCTTTCTCGCCACGATGAGCCACGAGCTGCGCACGCCGCTCAACGCCATCCTCGGCTTCTCTGAGATCATGCGCTCCGAGATCCTCGGGGCGCACGAGAACCCGGTTTACAAGGAATACGCCAACGACATCCATAAGAGCGGTCAGCACCTGCTCAACCTGATCAACGAGATTCTCGATATTTCGCGTATTGAGTCGGGTCGCTATGAGCTGCATGAGACGCAGGTTGCGATCGCGACCGTCGTCGAGGACTGCCAGCGGCTGATGCGGCTTCGCTCAGAGACCAAAGGCTTGCGGATTATCGAGGTCTTCGAGCCAGAGCTGCCGCTGCTCTGGGCCGACGAGCGGGCCATGCGCCAGATCTGCCTCAACCTTCTATCGAACGCGATCAAGTTCACCCCGCCAGCCGGAACGATCACGTTGACGATCAGGCGCACACCCTCCGGTGGCCAGTGCTTGAGCGTTAAGGATACTGGTCCCGGGATTCCCGAGCAGGAGATTCCGCGCGTGCTGAAGAGCTTCGGTCAGGGGTCGCTCGCACATCAGACCGCTGAAGGTGGCACCGGTCTTGGCCTCCCCATCACCAAAGCTCTGACCGAACTGCATGGCGGCACCTTCGATTTGAAAAGCAGGCTCGGTCAGGGCACTGAGGTTATCGTCAGTTTCCCGCGCAAGCGCGTGAGGGAGGCATTGCCCGTGAGCGCCTAACGGCCGCAGATCTTCCTAGGGCGATTGCCGCCGCGCTTGGCATCACTTACATAGTTTTGGTTGACCGCCACGCCGAACTGTCCCTTGGAAACAGCCTGCATCGACGTCTGCGAGATGGACACTGTGTCGGGCCTGTGTCGGCTGCGGGCGTGCAGTTGAAGAGATCGCCCGCTGGTCAGTGATGAGCGGCGAGGAGCGGCGCGCCATCATGGCGGAGCTGGCGGCGCGGATCGCACTCTCGGGTGCAATGAAAGGTTAGAGGTGTGTCAGGTTGGATTGCCATCTTCATTCTCGCGCTCGCCGCCATGCTGCTGGTGAGCAACGACTCCGGCACGATCGCCAATCTCGACAGTAACACATTCGGCTATGTCGCGCTTGGCACCGCTCTTCTCGTCTTTATCGGTGGCGGCGTGCTCGCCCGCTATCGTGGTCAGGCGGGTGCCATGTTTCGCGACGCGGTCACCTGGGTGGCGCTGGGCTTGGCGCTCGTCACCATCTACTCCTATGGCGACGTGCTCTTGCCGCTTGCCGGGCGGGTTGCCGGCGAGCTCCTTCCCGGCAGCGCCATGGTGGTAGGACAAAGTCCCGACGGCCCCGTCGAGGTCAAGATCAGGAAGCGGCTCGACGGCCATTTCACCGTCAAGGCCGAGGTCAACGGCACGTCGACAACCATGATCGTCGACACCGGTGCCTCGACCATCGTGCTCAGGTCTGAGGACGCCAAGAAAGCCGGCATCGATGTCAGCCATTTGAACTTCACGGTGCCAGTGCTCACCGCCAATGGCCGCACCGTGGCGGCAAAGGTGCGTCTCAACACCGTCGCGATCGGTCCGCTTCAACGCGAGGGCGTGGATGCGCTCGTGGCAGAGCCAAAGGCCCTGACCGAGAGTCTGCTTGGCATGAGCTTCCTCGGGCGGTTACGCTCCTATGAATTCTTCGGCGATTTCCTGACGCTACGCGGGTAACGATTGCGCCGCCCGTTGAGGGGAACCGCCCCCCCTCCTTTGCGCTGTTGTGAAATATCTAAAATCGCTTAAAGCGGGGCAGCATGTTTCCCAAACCACGCCAAGACCTTCGACCCAACACGGCCGAATTTGAGCGCTTGCCCTTCGTTAAGGCGACCGGATTCCGCGAATATGACGCCCGTTGGCGCTACCCCGAGGAGATCAATCTACTTGGACTAGAAGCTGTTGGGTTGGCCCTCGCCGACTTGATGCGCGAGCGCGGCGTGCCACCCCGTGTCGTCGTCGGTCACGACTACCGCTCATATTCCGCGTCGATCAAGGCAGCGCTGATCAACGGCCTGCTTGCGGGCGGCGTCGAGGTGCATGACATTGGGCTTGCGCTGTCGCCGATGGCCTATTTCGCCCAGTTCGAGCTGGGCGTCGAAGGGGTCGCCATGGTCACCGCGAGCCATAATGACAATGGCTGGACTGGGATCAAGATGGGGATTGAGCGGCCGCTCACCTTCGCGCCAGACGACATGAGCGCGCTGAAGAGCCGCGTGCTCGAAGGTGGCCTTACGCCCAGAGGCGGCGGCAGCTACGTGTTCGTTCCGGACCTCCCGGAGCGCTACATGGCCGATCTGCTCAAGCGGCCGAAGCTGATGCGTCCCCTGAAAGCGGTGGTGTCGTGCGGCAATGGCACTGCTGGCGCCTTCGCGCCTCGCGTCCTCATCGAGCTTGGCGTCACCGTGCTGCCGCTAAATTGCGAGCTCGACTACAGCTTCCCGGCGCACAATCCGAATCCGGAAGATCTCGCCATGCTGAACGCCACGCGGGAGGCGGTGCTGGCGCAAGGCGCCGATCTCGGCCTTGCCTTCGACGGCGACGGCGACCGCTGCGGTGTGGTTGACAATGACGGCGAGGCGATCTTCGCCGATAAGGTCGGCGTCATGCTTGCCCGCGACATCGCCGCCCGCAACAAGGGCGCGCTGTTCGTCGCGGATGTGAAATCGACAGGCCTATTCCTCACCGATCCAGTGCTGCGCGAGCACGGCGCCAAGACGCTGTTCTGGAAGACCGGCCACTCTTACATCAAGCGCTACAGCCACGAGACCGGAGCGCTTGTCGGCTTCGAAAAGTCGGGTCATTTCTTCTTCAACCCGCCGCTCGGTCGCGGCTATGATGATGGGCTCGTGGCGGCACTCGCGGTGCTCGACATGCTCGACCGCAACCCCGACAAGACGCTGGCCGAGTTGAAATCCGCCCTTCCGCGCACCTGGCAGTCGCCCACCATGTCGCCCCATTGCGGCGACGAGGTGAAATACGGGGTGGTCGATCGCGTGGTGGAGCACTTCCAGAAACTCGCGGCAAATGGCGGCAAACTCGCCGGGCAGAAGGTGCGTGAGCTGATTACCGTCAACGGCGTGCGCATCGTGCTCGAGGACGGCACCTGGGGCCTGGTACGCGCGTCTTCCAATAAGCCGGAGCTGGTGGTGGTGGTCGAAAGCCCGACCTCGGAAGCCAACATGCGGGCGATCTTCGCCGAGATCGACGCTGAACTCGCCAAGCAACCCGAGGTCGGAGCTTACAATCAGAAGATCTGAAGCGCAGTGTTCGCAAGGGTTGTGATCGATCGGCGAGGGCGTAGCAAAACCGTCAACGGCCTGTCGCATTTCTGCAAAGGGAATCTGTTTGGTTCGCCGAGCCATGACACTTCCCGTCTTTGCCTGTGCACTGACCGCGGGGCTCATTCTCGACCTGCTTCTGCTGCGGACTGTTTTTGTCCCGCCCTTCCGCATTTGGCCGACGCCGGAGCCTAGGAGCTGGCAAGGCCTCATCTTCTGGGGCCTGTTTCGCGGCAGCTGGCTCGCGACCTTCCTCGTCGCGGCACTCGACTGGAACGCGACGCCCCTGCTCAATTGGACTCGCTACATCGTGGCGCTGCCGCTCAGCCTTGGCGGCCTGTTCGTTACCGTCAGCGCTTATTTTAATCTCGGCCTTGGCAACACCTATTGCGGTGCCGATGGCCTGGTCACTGGCGGCCTCTATCGCTTCAGCCGCAACCCGCAATACACCGCCTCGATCATTGGGCTCATCGGGCTATCGCTCGGCGCAAACTCGATCCTCATCATCGTGATGTCAGTGGTGATGGTCGGCGCCTATGTGATGATGGCGCTGGCCGAGGAGGATTGGCTCAAGCAGCTCTACGGCGCTCCCTACCGCGATTATTGCCGCGAGACCGCGCGCTTCCTCAACATCCAAGGTCTGCTCGCCCTTATGGAGCGCAAGAGGCCCTCGCGGCAGGCGGGCTAACCCTACTCAGCGGCGATTGCGCGCGGGCGCTCTCCGGCAGCCACATCGCGCGCGGCTCGCAGCATCTCGACCCCGGCGCCTTCTAGATGTGCAGTCTTGGAAAGCACGCAGCGGAACGCGCGCGCCCGAGGACACCCGCGGAACAGGCCGAGGATGTGACGAGTCATCTGATTGAGCCGCACCCCGCGGGCAAGCTCTTGTTCCGCGTACGCCATGAAACCATGGAACACGTCCAGACGCGAGGGCGCCGGCTCGGCCGCTCCGAACAGGCGCTGATCAACCTCGGCGAGGAGATACGGATCCTGATAGGCCGCGCGTCCGAGCATCACGCCATCGACGTGGGCGAGATGAGCTACCGCTTCGCCGAACGACCCGATTCCGCCATTCACGACGATGGTGAGATCTGGCCGACGCACCTTGATGCGATAGACCCGATCATAGTCGACCGGCGGTATGTCGCGGTTCTCCTTCGGGCTCAAGCCTTCGAGCCAAGCCTTGCGGGCATGCAGGATGAAGGTGCGGCAGCCGCTTCGCGCCACCGTATCGATAAACCGGTCTAGGCTCTCTTCAGCATCCTGGTCATCGATGCCGATACGGCATTTGACCGTAACTGGCGCTCTGGACTTCACGTTCATCGCCGCGATCAGGTCGGCGACAAGTTCGGGCTCGGCCATCAGACACGCGCCAAATCGTCCCGCTTGCACTCGGTCCGACGGGCAGCCGACATTGAGGTTGATCTCGTTATAGCCGAACTCGCCGCCGATGCGCGCGGCCTCGGCAAGCCTCTTTGGATCGCTGCCGCCGACCTGCAAAGCGACGGGATGCTCGGCAGGATGGAAGGCGAGCAGCCTGTTCCGGTCACCGCGCAACACCGCATCCGCCGTGACCATCTCGGTATAGAGCCGCGCGTGCTTGGAGATGAGCCGCAGGAAGTAGCGGCAATGGCGGTCAGTCCACTCCATCATGGGCGCGACGCAGAAGAGATGCTGGTGTGCGTTCAATGGCTTACGCGACGATCTTATCCATAACGCTCGCCCCAGCTATAGAGCGCCTTGAGCACTGGGCCGAGCGCCTTGCCCTTTTCCGTGAGGAAATACTCATAGCGGGGCGGGTGGCTCTCGTATAGGCGCGTGGCGATGACGTCCTGGAGTTCGAGGGATTTGAGCCGTGCCGACAGTGTGTTGGGCGCAACCCCACAAAGTCCCTGCTGCAGCTCCTGAAAGCGCAACGGGCCTTTGCGGAACAAATCGCGCAATACAAGCAGCGTCCACTTCTCGCCGATCACATCGAGTGCGCTCGCCACTGGGCAGTCCTTTTGGCCGTATCCGTTCGCCATGATGGCTACATAACCGCGCCACTTGATGAAATCAAGTTACTGACTATTGACAAGTCGCTTGTTAATCTATAGCTACTTGTTATCGGCAACCCATACTAGGAGCCTGTCATGACCATTCCCGCTTTTCTCCCTTATTTCGTGGCCGCCGGAACGGCAGCTACCCTTATCGCCATTCTCTACGGCCTGAACCGTGCGCTCGTTGATGCGAACTGGGCGCCGGCCGAGCGCACGCGGACGCTTCGCATTTCGGCGGCCATTCTCATCGGCTGGCTCGTCGTCTCAATTGCGCTCAGCGCAAAGGGCATCTACCACGTCACGTCCGGAGACATTCCGACGATCCAGTATGCCATCCTAGCGCCGATACTGATCGGCGCTCTCCTAATTTGGCGGTCGGACATGACTAAGCACGTCATCGCTGCCGTACCGCAACCTTGGCTCGTCGGCGTCCAGCTCTATCGTGCGCTTGGCGTGATCTTTCTGATCCTGTATGCGAACGGCAAATTGCCCGCGCTCTTTGCCTGGCCTGCCGGCGTTGGCGACGTCGCCATTGGTCTTCTCGCTCCGGTGATTGGGCTCGCCTGTGTGCGGGCACCGCGCAAAGCCGCAGCTCTGGTCGGCCTGTGGAACGTGCTCGGCATCCTCGACCTCACGGTCGCGGTCGGCACCGGCTTTCTCACTGCTCCGTCGCGCCTCGTGCCATTCGACGTCCAGCCGACGAGCGAGCTGATGACCGTCCTGCCCATGGTGATGATCCCGGTCTACCTCGTGCCGCTGTCGATCGCGCTTCACCTTGCCTCGCTAGCCAAGTTGCGCGCGAGGTCCCAAGCGACAGCAGAATTGCCAGCGCTTGGGCGTAAGCCCCTGTTGGTTCATCATAATGGTTGCCTGCGCAAATGACCACGCTCGCGCGGCGGCCACTTCTTCCCCCTCGATCGGCCGCGAGAGCTGAGCGAAGCGATCATCAACTTGGCCGGCCGCAAGTGCAGGTCGGACCTCGCGCCCTGCGGGACCGATGGCCTGCTGCCCCAGCGACAAGGGCAATCACCGCCATCAAATAACCGGCCCTCATAGTGTGTTCACTCCCTTGATGCAGGACGCGACGGGCGCAAAATGAACTACACTATCGAGTTTCTGCCGAGAGAGAGCTCAGCCCTAATGCACCACGATCTTGCCAAGATACCAGCGAACGAGGCTGGCATGGCCACCGACCCGGTCTGCGCGATGGAAGTGAACATTGGCGCTAAAGGCCCGAGCTACATCCATGCCAGTAAAACCTATCGCTTTTGCTCCGAGGGCTGCCGGTCGAAGTTTGCTGCCGATCCAGCGCGGTATTTGACCAAGCGGGGCGAGGTGAAGCCCTTGCCGAAGGGAACACTCTACACTTGCCCGATGCATCCTGAGATCGTGCAGGAAGGCCCAGGTCACTGCCCGATCTGCGGCATGTCGCTCGAGCCTATGGGCATTCGGCCGGAGATCACCGACAACCCCGAACTCGGCGACTTCACCCGGCGGCTGAAAGTCGCCGTGCCGCTCTCGCTTGCTCTGCTCGTGATGGACATGGGCAGCCATGTGTTCGGCATTGACGTGCTGCCCTTCGTATCGGCGAGTGCCAAGCAGTGGCTGCAGCTGCTTATCGCCATCCCCGCAGTGCTGTGGTGCGGTTGGCCATTCTTCGTGCGCGGCTTCGCCTCGCTGCGCTCTGGCCGGCTCAATATGTTTACGCTGATCGCCATCGGCACCGGCACCGCGTTTCTCTATAGCCTCGTTGCCACCATCGCCCCCGGCCTCTTCCCTGCATCGATGGCCGATGCGCATGGCCTTATCCCGGTCTACTACGAGGCGGCCGCCGTCATTGTCGCGCTTGTGCTGGTGGGACAGGTGCTCGAGCTTCGCGCTCGCGAGCGCACCGGCGGCGCGATCCGTGCGCTGTTCGATCTTGCGCCCAAAACCGCGCTCCGTGTTGAGGCGGGCGGCAAGACTGAGACTGTGCCGCTCGCCGCGGTCAAAGTCGGCGACGTGTTGCGCGTGCGGCCCGGCGACAAGGTGCCGATCGACGGCACGGTGACCGAGGGTGGAAGCTCGGTCGATGAATCCATGCTGACCGGGGAGCCGGTGCCAGTCGAGAAGGTCGCGGGCGACCGAGTGGCCGGCGGCACGCTGAACGGTTCCGGCAGCTTCGATATGCGCGTCGACCGCACCGGTGCCGAGACCACGCTTGCACAAATTGTCGAGATGGTGGCGGCGGCGCAGCGCTCGCGCGCACCGATCCAGGCGCTTGCCGATACGGTCTCGGGCTATTTCGTGCCGGCCGTGATCCTCGTGGCGATCGTTGCCTTCTTTGCCTGGCTAATGTTTGGCCCGGCTCCGGCGCTTGCCTATGCCCTGGTCGCGGCGGTGAGTGTACTGATCATCGCCTGCCCTTGTGCGCTCGGGCTCGCCACACCGATTTCGATCATGGTCGCTACGGGACGCGGAGCTCAAGCCGGCGTGCTGGTGCGCAACGCGACGGCGCTCGAGCGCCTCGCCGCGGTCAACACTCTCGTGGTCGACAAGACCGGCACGCTCACCGAGGGTAAGCCCAAGCTGACCGGCGTGGAGGCGGTGTCGGGCTTCGCCAGCGGCGAGGTGCTGCGCTTTGCCTCCTCCCTCGAGGCTGGCAGCGAGCATCCGCTGGCCGAAGCGATTCTGCGCGGCGCCCGCGATCAGAATGTCGCAATGGCAAAGACGAAGGACTTTGAGGCCGTCACTGGAGGCGGCGTAAAGGGTCAGGTTGAAGGCCGTGCGGCGATCCTCGGAAATGCGCGTCTGATCGAGGCTGCTGGTATCCAAACTGCCCCGCTTGCTGAAGCCGCGGAGGCACGGAGGCACAATGGCGAGACAGTCATGATCCTTGGGATCGACGGCAAGCTCGCCGGCCTCGTCGCCGTCTCCGATCCGATCAAGGCTTCAACGTCCGAAGCGATCAAAACGCTGCATCGCCTCCGACTGAAGATCGTCATGGCCACCGGCGATAATCCCACCACTGCCAAGGCCGTGGCCGACAGGCTCGGCATTGACGAAGCGCGCGCCGGTCTGCGACCCGAACAGAAACTGGACCTGATCGCCGACTTGCAGCAGCAAGGCTGCATCGTGGCCATGGCAGGAGATGGCGTGAATGATGCCCCCGCGCTGGCCAAGGCTGATGTTGGCATTGCCATGGGCACGGGCGCCGATGTCGCCATGGAGAGCGCCGGATTGACGCTCCTGAAGGGCGATCTCCGCGGCATCGTGCGAGCGGTCAATCTAGCCCGCGCGACAATGGCGAACGTCAAACAGAATCTCGTCTTCGCCTTTGCCTACAATGCGCTTGGCGTGCCGGTCGCCGCCGGCGTCCTCTATCCCGTCTTCGGCATGTTGCTGTCGCCGATGATCGCCGCGGCGGCCATGAGCCTTTCCTCGGTGTCGGTGGTGGGCAACGCGCTCCGCTTGAAATCCTTAGATTTGGACAAAAATCGTGCTGTTTGAAAGCCTACATACCGTCTTGCCGCCCGGTGTTAATTCAATCGTCCAGGGAAGTCCGGTTCGTCAGCGCCTCACTATTAGTGCCGGCGATGCGTCAGATCTTGGCGTCTGGTTTGCCCAGCAGGAAGGCGAGCTGCCTGTAAACATCCTGTGCAGTCTTGATCGGCACGAGGCTGC
>Ga0182040_10001640_pt1 | contig 10435 bp, 10 predicted proteins | sample flu12Cox44000176_FD_125973 | JGI IMG/M metagenome (GOLD analysis project Ga0182040, IMG submission 125973) | Lab enrichment of tropical soil microbial communities from Luquillo Experimental Forest, Puerto Rico - flux8day.12C.oxic.44.000.176 | ecosystem: Environmental > Terrestrial > Soil >... | reverse complement strand
TTGGCATGATCCCGCTCCCCCATGTTTCCCGCGTGGCCGGTCAGGCGAAACCGGTCACGCCCGACCTCGCCGCCCTTGCAGATAGGAAAGGCCTGAAGCTCTTCAACGCGTCGCGAGCCGTCTGGCCGACGGCGGGAGAACGGGCGTTCGGTTGAGCGAAGCGCCAGGCGATGGGGTGGCTTTCCTGCCCGGGATCGACTTTGCGAAGTAACGAGCTGCCTCTCGCCTGAGCTTTCCGATAGCCGCGGTTCTACTCGACGGCGAACGTCGCAGATATGTGCATGGCTACCTCGACCGGGACGCAGTCCAGCCTGGTCTGCGAAAAGCGCCACTGGCGGAGCGCGTCGAGCACCGCATTGACGAAATCCTGATCAGCCGGCGAGGCGAGTCGGAAGTCTTTCAACAACCCGTCGGTGCCGATACGCGCGTCGATCTCCACCCGCGCACCAACACCGGCGGCTTGCTGCTTCGGCGGGTACACCGGCATGCGGTGAGCGAGCTTCACCGGCGGGACGATCTCACCCCCCACCGTCGACGGAGTGCACGAGTCGATGCCTGTTTGGCTCGGCGTGCCGGCCGGACGCGTCCTGGCAAACGGTTGCGCGGGCGATCCGGCCGTGTTCGAACCGACTATCCCGAGCGTCTCGTGCAACTCGCCGACCTGAAGCGCCACGTCTCGTACGAGGTTCTGTCCGGCTTCAAGCGTGACCCGCCCCTGTGACGTCGCGAAGCCGAGTCGCGTCGCTTCGAGCGAGTAATCGCCGGCAGGCAGGCCGGTGAACGCAAAGTGCGCGGTTGCATCGCTTTTCGCCTCGCGTTTCTCCTTCGTCTGCGCATTCGTCAGGATGAGCGTCGTGTCAGGCAGGATGCGGCCGACGGCATCGACGAGAGCGCCCGAGAACGACGCGCCACCCGCTTGGGCCGAGGCCGCGAGGCCGGCGAGCGGAATCGTGACGGCCGCGAGTGCCGCGGCGACCGCCAGACCGGCTGTGCGAGTGATCGGCGCATGATTGAGATGCGAATTCAACATGGCGCGGACTCTCCTCTCCAGACTTGTGGGACGCGCCATGGCTGGCGCGGGAAACAGGGTCGCGCGCGACTGCTTGAACGTGCGCGCGAGATCCAGCAGGTGCGCGGCGTACTCAGGGCCCTCGATCCCGAGCCCGAGTACGGCGTCGTCGCATGCCTGCTCACTTTCAAGCCGCAGTCGCCAGCACGCGATCCATATCAACGGGTCGAACCAGTAGACCGACCGCAGCAGCTCGGCCGTCATGTGCGTCAGCCAGTCGCCCCGGCGGATGTGCGCCAGTTCGTGGCCGAGGACAACCCGTACGCGGTCCTCGGACCAGTGCCGCGCCGTGCGCGGCAGGACGACCTTCGGCCATCGCACGCCCCACGTCGCGAGAAGCGTTGGATGCGTACTCTGCAGCAGCCTGACAGGACGACGAATGCCGTAAGCGCGGCTCAACCGCGCCAACATTTCCACCCACGGACCGCTAGTCATTTTCTGCGACCGCGCGGCCACTCTCGCCAAGCGCGCGAGCCGGACGATCAGCGTCGAGAGAGCGCCCAACATGCCGGCAAGCCAGATTCCCCCGAGGATGCGCGCTGCCATCAGTCGCGAGGCGAAGCCTGAGGCCCGCGGCGCCGCGGCTTGCAGATTCTCGAGGGGCTCCGTGGGATGGACGGGAATGATCAACGTCAGCGGCTCTACCGTTCGCCCGAAGAGTAAGGGGTGCATTGGCGCCCGCCACGATGGGACGAACGGCTCGAGAAGCGGGATGGCACCGCCACACAGGATCGCGGCCGCAAGCACTGAGTGGCGGAGCGCGGCTGATCGGCTCCGAAGCAAAAGGGTCGCGGTCAGGCCGCACAGGATGACGATCGAGACCTTGATCATCGTGCGCCTTCCTTTCTCGCTTTGGCGACGAGGTCGGCAATCCGCTTCAGGTCATCATCGGAGAGCCGCGCCGCCTCGCCGCCGAGGAGGGCGACGACGGCCTGCTCCGGTGAGCCGTCGAAGAAGGTCTCCACGAGATGTCGCAGCGCGGACTTACGCGCCGCGTGGCGCGGAACGGCCGGCAGGTACACATATCGGAGCCCCTGTTCTTCGTGATGAACGTGCCCTTTCTCCTCGAGCACGCGGAGCTGCGCGCGGACCGTTGAGTAGCTCGGCTCCCCCGTAAGCTCCGCCATGACCTCGGCCGCTGTGGCGCGGCCGTGCCGGTAGAGGATGTCCATGATTTGCCGCTCGCGCCGCGTGAGGGTGACGTGGTGGCCGGGACGGTCAGGGGCCTTCGTTTTTGTCATGCTAGTTTTATAGCATATATGCTATGGAAATAGCATGTCAAGAGGAGCTCGTCAGCAGAGCGGCGTCCGCTTCGAGATCGCTCGAACTTCGAGCATCCGCCCCTTCAGGCGCGAGCCCGCCTGTAATACGAGATGAACACCGTCGTGGCGGCGCAGAACGCGGCGGCCGTGACGACCGGTCCCACCGCGTCGTGCCTCAACGCGAGGCCCGCGGCGGCTGTGACGATTCCGAGAGCAACGGTTGCGTAACCGCCGACGCGGTGCACCTGTTGCCAGAGCGCGCGGTTCGACAGCGTCCGGGCGGTACGGACGCCGACGGCGATATTCGGCCGGGTGCGCGGCAACAGGTTCCCGATGGCGACCATCCCGGCACCAAGCATGACAACGACGGTGCGGCCGGCCGGGAGGCGGAGTCCAAGCGTGTCGGCAGCTCCCGTCAATTCGATCATGACGACCACGTGCAGCGCGACGACAAAGAGCAGCACGCGGAAGATGATTGCATGATAGGTGGCTTCGAAGGCGCCGTTGTCGCTTCTGACGCGGTCGTGCACCCATAGGCTGCGGAACAACATGTCGATGACGAGCGCGGTGGTGGGCAGCGTGAACGCGACCAGGATGCGGGCCGCCGGTTTGGCGTCCAGGAATTGACCGAGGAGCCTCGGATACGCGACGAGGCCGACAAGGTAACCCGTGACAAGAACCGCGACAGCGAGTGCCCGGGGAGGTTGCTTCATGGTCATGGCGATGCCCTCGCTAGGCTTGTTGTGTGCGACGCGCCTTGAGTAATGGGCGTTCGCCCGGGGCCGCCTGCCCGAGCGGTTTGACCCAGCCGACGAGGTGCTGGACGAGATCCTGGAAGACGGACGTGTTCAGCTCGTAGTAAATCGCCTGCCCCTTTCGTTCCGAAACGACCAGGCTGCCCGCGCGGAGGACCGCGAGGTGGCGCGAGATGGTGGGCCAGGTAGAACGGAACTGCGCCGCGATTTCGCCGGACGTGCGAGGGCCTGCGCGCAAGTACTCGAGGATGTCGCGCCGGGTCTCGTCGGCAAGCGCGCGAAACAGGGCGTTCGGTGGGCGGCTGGGTTTCTGGAGTGGCCTCTGGTTCGGCTTTCCCGGGTGCTCGGATTCTTTCATGATTAGCATATTAGCTAAGTAAGACCCGGTTGTCCAGCCGTATACTGCCCGCATGTTGAAGCGCACCATCACCTCACTTCTGCTCGTCTTCATTCCCGTGTGGGGGGCCATCCGGCTCGCCGCGCAGGCGCCCGCTGAGAAAGCGCCCATCCCGCAAGCCCCTCCCGCCCAGGCGCCCGCTGCGCGATGGTGGAGCCATGTCGCCTTTCTCGCCGACGATCGCATGAAGGGACGTGAGACCGGGAGCCAGGAGCACCGCATCGCGGCCGAGTACATCGCGATTCAGTTCAAGGACGCCGGACTCAAGCCCGCCGGGACGAAGGGCTATTTCCAGCCCGTGCCCTTCACGTCGCGGCGGATCGTCGAGTCGAAGTCGAGCCTCGCGCTCGTGCGCGGTTCGACGGTCGTCCCGGTCCTGCTGGGAGACGAGGCGACGTTCAGCATGCGCATCACTCCGGCGCCACACGTCGAGGCGCCGATGGTGTTCGCCGGATATGGTCTCCAGATTCCGGAAGCCCGGCACGACGACCTCGCCGGACTCGACCTCAAAGGTCGCGTCGTCGTACTCCTGACGGGGGGACCGTCGTCGATTCCCGGTCCGCTGCTCGCGCACTACCAGAACACGCGCTGGTCGTATCTCAAAGCCGCCGGCGCCGTCGGCGTCGTGTCGATACAAAACCCGAAAGGTCAGGACATCCCGTGGGATCGCTCGAAGCTTGCCCGTTTCCTCCCGTCGATGTCGATCGCCGATCCCGCGCTCGACGAGACAACAGGGCAACAGCTCGCCGTGACCGTCAACCCGGCTGCGGCGGAGAAGTTCTTGGAGGGGAGCGGCCACGCGTTCAGGGACATCCTCGCCCTGTCGAATGCCGGCCAAGTGTTGCCACGGTTCTCGATTCCGTTTTCGGTCCGTGCGACGGTCGCCACCGAATCCGAGTCCATCAGCTCCGACAACGTTGTTGGCATCCTACCGGGCACCGACCCGGCGTTGAAGAACCAATACGTCGTCGTCTCGGCGCACCTCGATCACATCGGCGTGGGCACGATGGAGGGCGACAACATCTACAACGGCGCCATGGACAACGCGTCGGGAATCGCGACCCTGATCGAGACAGCCACGGCCGCCGCGAAGAAGCCGTTCAAGCGATCGGTGATCTTCCTGGCGGTCACCGCGGAAGAAAAAGGACTGCTCGGCTCACGTTACTTCGCGAACAAGCCGACCGTGCCGGCGGCGGCAATTGTGGCGGACCTCAACACCGACATGTTTCTCCCGCTCTTTCCGCTGAAGAGCCTGATCGTCCAGGGGCTCGAGGAATCGGATCTGGCGGCGGATCTGCGCAAGACCGCCCGGGGGATGGGCATCGAGGTCTATTCGGATCCCGAGCCGGAGCGCAACGCGTTCGTGCGCAGCGATCAGTACAGTTTCATCCGCACCGGCGTGCCGTCCATCTCGCTGAAGGTCGGCTTCACGAAAGGATCCCCCGAGCACGAGATCGTGAAGAAATGGCGGGCCGAGCGGTACCACGCGCCGTCGGACGATCTCTCGCAGCCGATCGATCGGCAGGCCGCCGAAGATTTCGATAAGGTCTACCTCGCGCTCCTCGAAGCCGTGGCCGACCGGCCGACGCGTCCAGCATGGAACAGTGACAGCTTCTTCAAGAGGTTCGAGAAGGACGGCCGATAGCGCGAGCTGAAGCGGCGAACGAGGGCCGATACTCGCGTAAGGAGGCTCGGGCGCGAGCGGAGGCGTTCCGGGGGTGTTGCCCTACTCGAGCCGCAGCAGTTGGGCGACGGCGACGCGCGCGGCGCGGCGCGCCGGGCCCAGGGACGCGGCAAGCGCCAGGACGAAGACGCCGCCGGCGACGAGGACAATCACGCGCGCGTCGAGTGATGGGACACCAAGCAGCGCGCCCGCCGTCAGACGGATCGCTATGATGGCCAGCGCCATTCCGGCAACACCCCCGGCACCGGCTGTCAGCAGCGCTTCGCGCACAACCATACCCGCAATGGAGCGGTGTGTCGCGCCGAGCGCGAACCGCACTCCGAGCTCGCGATGGCGCGAGCCGACCCAGTGCGCCAGCACGCCGTAGATCCCGGCAGCGGCCAGCAGCGCAGAGAGCGCGGCCGCGCCCAGCAGCAGCTGCTCGATGACACGGATTGGCGAGAGCGAGTCGGCGATCGCATCGCTCAGCGGCTGGATCTCGGAAAGCGGCTGCCGATCGTCGAGTCGCGCCACCACCTCGCGCACGCGCCGCGCGATCGACATCGGAGTCGTCATGGTGCGCACGATGACTGACGTTGTTCGAGCGGGAGTTTGATTGTCGGGGAGAAAAATAACCGGACGCTTGTCCGGATCATACCAATTCAAGGTGAAGTCCGAGACAACAGCCACGATGCGAACAGGCTCCGCCTCATCGGCGTTGCTCACCCCGGCGCTCGCCGCTCCCGGGATGAACCGCACGTTCGTGCCGACGGGATCGCGATCGGGCCAGAAGCGGCGCGCGGCCGTCTGGCTGATGACCGCAACAGGCAGCCCGCCGAGGCCGTCTCCCTCCATGATCGGCCGGCCGGCGATGACGCCAAGACGAAGCGTTTCGAAGATTCTGGGCGACACGACTTCGATGTCCGCCCTCGGAGCATCGCTCGGTTGGAGGGCGGGCGCGTCGTCGCGCTGGAACGGCGCGATCGGATTGGGAACGTTGCTGGCAGGCTCGTTTCGAATGAGTGCAGCGGTTTCGACCTCGGGCAACCCGCGCAGCGCGTCCAGCAGCGCGCGATGAAATGACGCGACCCGGGCGTTGTCCGGGTACCGGGCCTCAGGCAGCGTGAGCGTGAATCGCAAAAGCTGTGATGGCGAAAACGATGAAAACGCGGCAGAGAGCTTCGTGAAACCGGCGATCATGACCGACGCGCCGACGAGCAGCGCAGCGGCAAGACTGACCTCACCGGCCACGAGAGCGCGGCGGCCCCACGTGGACCTGCGGGTCGCACGGACGCTCACGCCGCTCGCACGCGCCAATCGAAGGCTGGTAAGCGCAATGGCGCTGCCGATGGCGATCGTGACTACCAGCGAGACGGCGGTCCCGGCGACGAGCGACCCGGAGTCCACGCGCAGAGACGACCAGCCGGCGATCCAGCGCGCGATCCCTTCCGGCAGGCTTGCGCGAATGACGTTGAGCGCGGGGCCTGCAAACCACGCCGCCAACGCCGCGCTGACCGCCGTGAGGGCGACGACTTCAGCGACCGGCGCGCCGGCCACTTCAGTCGCACTCGCGCCAAGCATCGAACGCACCACCAACTCCGCGCGGCGGTCCAATGTTCGCGCGACGAGCAGGTTGCTCACATTGATCGCGGCGATCAGGAGCACCAGGAGCGCGGCCGCTTGCACGAAGAGAAACAACGGCGCCGTGAGCTCGTACTGCTCGCGTTGAAGCGGCAGGACATCGAAGCCACGGCCCCGATTGGTCGTCGGATATCGCGTGCCGAGCGATTGCGAGAGCGAGGCCAGCTGATCCATGGCTTCGCGCTCTGTTGCGCCATCTCTGAGCCGGCCAATGGCCGCGACCGGCTGCGCCGTCCGGTCGGTGACCTCGGCCGGCGTGAAGACAAGAGGCACCCAGGCATCGATGCCGGGCTCGTAACAGTCTGCGTCGCGGACGACGCCGACAACGGTGACCGACCGGCCGTTCAGGCCAATGGTGCGTCCCGCGATTGACGGATCGGCACCGAATCGGCTGTTCCAGAGCCTACGGCTCAGCAGCACGACAGCGTCGTGACCCGCCGTGTCCGCGTCTCGAGTGAATCCGCGGCCGAGCATCGGCGCGACGCCGAGCGTGGTAAAGAAGTTCGCCGTCACGGCTGCCGCTTCGACCCTCTCGGGATCAGCATCGGCGCTGGTCATCACCAAGGGCCGTGCTCGCCAAGCCGCGACGCGTGCGAATGCCGGAATGCTCTCGCGCGTGTCGAGGAAGTCGGCTATCGCAATCGACCGTCCTTGATGTACCCCCTCTCTCGGCTTCGAGTCGCGCACGAGCATGAGCTGTCGCAGCTTTGGATAGGGGTACGGGTGGACCAGCAGTCCGTTCAAAAGACTCAGGCTGGCGATGACGAACGCGAGCGCGGAGGTGAGCATGCCCACGATCGCGAACACGAGGCCTGGATGGCGACCAAGATTTCGGATGGCGAAACGCATACCGTGGAAGACGCGCCGTCGCTGACGCCCGTTCTATGAGTTGTTATGAGTTTCGATGAGTGGGGAGCAACAGGCGGATGTACGGACATCGGTCGGGGTGGACAAGGTGGTCGTACACGAACTGTCCCGTGGGGGCGTCGCGCATCACGACGCCGGCGCCAAAGCCCAGCGTCAGCGCCACCGACACGACGGTGGTGAGGGCCAGAGCCCTGCGAGATACCGATGGACGGAAAGTCGTCGTGCGCGCGGAGCCGCCCGCGGTGTGCGTGACGCCGGTGACAGGGCTGGCGAAGTCCGGGGCGCTGCCCGACGCCGGGATCACGTCGCCAATGAAACGATACCCGCGGCGCGGAACCGTCTGAACCATACCGGCGTCGGAACCCAACGCGCGGCGGATCTGGCGAATGCCGAAATTGATGTTCTGGTCGTACTCGACGACGCAATCGGGCCACAAGCGCGCACGAATCTGCTCGCGCGTCACCAGCTCTCCGGCGTGCTCTATCAGCAACAGGAGGAGTTGCGCGGGCTGAGATTGCAGCGCGCGGCGCTCGATTCCACGGCAGAGGACGCCGCTCCGGGGATCGAGCACGTGCGATCCGAATCTGACGAGGGTCGCCACGAAACAATCATACGATAAGCTTGACGTCCGAGGAGCGACCATGAGCCACTACCACGACGCGAGCGATCTGAAGCTGTTGAGCGAACTGAAAACATTGGCGCCGGACGAGTTCAAAGGTTTCGTCGCGCTCGATTCCATCGTGGGCAAGACCGATGGCGCCATCCCGTGGAAGTATCGGGAGCTGATCGCTCTTGGCGTGGCTTGCACGACGCAGTGCCCGTACTGCCTGAGTGTCCATACGCGAGCCGCGAAGCGCGCCGGCGCCACACGCCAGGAGATCGCCGAGGTCGCGTTGCTCGCCGCGTCGCTGAGAGCGGGCGCGGCCGTGACGCATGGGACGCTCGCGCTGAAACTGTTCGACAACGCCGAATGAGAAGAAGAAGACGCCCGGAGGTGCCGGCTTCAAGCCGGCATCTCACAGGCGAAACAGGTTCTCAGCATTACGGCACGCGATTTTCAAGCGGTCGAGATCGCTGATGGCGGCCTGATCGAACCAGTCTCTGGCCTCGACCATATCCTCGAACGGGTAGTCGACCGAATACAGAATGCGGTCGGCGCCAATTTCTAAAATCACGTCGGTCAGCGCCTGGGTGCGGAAGTTCCCGCTGGTCGTGACGTAGAAGTTTTCACGCAGATATCGGCCCAACGGCAGCTTGGCGTTCAACATGGTTGTCTGTCTCGATATGCGGTGGTCGACGCGCCAGATGCCGAACGGCAGTCCTTCGCCGAGGTGACCGAGAATCACCTTGAGCCTGGGGTACTCATCGAACAGGCCGCTGGCCATCAGGCGAAGCGCGTGAATCGATGTCTCGACCGCGAATCCCCATGGTGAACCGGCAAGCCATTCATACCCCTCGTATGCGTGCTGGCGGGTGGTCAGCGGCGCTCGAGGATGAAGATAGAGCGGCACATCGAGCTCCTGGACTGTCGCCCAGAAAGCACGGTATTGCGGCAGATCGTAGAACACCGCTGAATCCGCGTCCTTGACCTGTGAGAATCCATTGACCAGCGCGCCGCAGAACCCCAGTTCTTTCACGCACCGCACCAATTCGTGGGCAGCAGCCTGAGGATCCTGCAACGGCAAAGCCGCGAAGCCCCTCAGACGCTTGGGATACTTCGCGACACGTTCCGCGAGATAGTCGTTCATTCGCCGCGACAAGGCGACAGCTTCAGAAGGGCTGGGAACGGCCTGGACCCCTGCTGCAATGTGCGAGAGGATACACAGTTCGACACCACCGCGGTCCATCTCAGCGATCCGTCCGCTGCCCACGTCCATGACCTTCTGACGAAGCTCTTTCGTCGGGAGATCTCTTATCGCGTAGCTTGTGTCGACCGCTTCTGGAAGGACGAAATGTTCTTCGAGCGCAATTTTGCCGGTCATTGCTCCGGTCGGCTCCTATTCGGGATGTCTTCTTGGGCCGAAAAAACGCTTTAGACTCTACACCGAGATCAGGCTCACCTGAATAGCCGTGGAGGACTCATGAGAACGACCGGTGTGCTCTTCGCCGTGGCGATGCTCGTCGGCGGTGCGCGCGTGATGGCGGCACCCGGCAAGGGGCACGTGACGCTCAAGGGCGACGTCAATACGTCGTTCGACATCACCGTCAAGGATTGCGTCGCGATGAGGCCCGGTGACTCGATCATGAACGGGTTCATGTTCACCATTCCACACGGCGATCTGATCGCGACCGGCGTGTTTCAGGTTCCAGGGTACTCGAGCGACAAGACGTACGAGCGCACGCCCGCGAACGACCGGGCCGTCCGGCTGTCGCTGCAGATTCACAAGAGCACCAAGGACTCGAAGATCTACGACGTTGACGTGCGCGAGAAGGCCCCGGGCACCGTGAAGGCGACGGTGATGGAACATGGCCGCACGGGGAGCGCCACATTCGACGGCGTCACCCTCGGGTACTACGGCAAGAAGGAGGGGACGGTGTCCGGCTCGATCACATGGGAGTGCTCGAGCGTCCAGGTGCTGTAGCTTTCCTGGTCCTTGGTCCCTAGTCCTGGCGCAGCGCAACGATCGGATCAATTCTGGACGCCCGCCACGCCGGTAGATACGTGGCCGCCGCGACAACTGCCGTCATCGTGGCGATGACCACGAGGATGGTCACGCCATCCGAAGCCGCGACCCCGAAGAGGAGACCGCGAAGAAGGCGGGCAAGCACCAGAGCGCCGAT
>Ga0182040_10001639_pt1 | contig 10437 bp, 10 predicted proteins | sample flu12Cox44000176_FD_125973 | JGI IMG/M metagenome (GOLD analysis project Ga0182040, IMG submission 125973) | Lab enrichment of tropical soil microbial communities from Luquillo Experimental Forest, Puerto Rico - flux8day.12C.oxic.44.000.176 | ecosystem: Environmental > Terrestrial > Soil >... | reverse complement strand
TATGCGCGGATTTCTCCGAAATATTGGAGCCAAGACAAGGTGGCTTAACTCCTAATAACCGCTTGCCGCATGTCCGGTGCCAACTCCGGTGCCAATTTTTTTAGGGTATCACGGACCAGCAGGACGTTCTGGCTGTCAGCGGGGCGCTTTCAGAATTGGGTTCGCTCACCTCGACCTCCGAAAATTGCAAAAATTTAAAACTAACTATGTTTGAGCTTACCACCCGCTCCCGGTGGCCTGATTGCCTAGAGATTTGACCCGCCCTACCCCCTTGACCGCGCGTGCGTCCCTTGCGTCGTGCTTGCGGCCGGACATTCTTCGTCGAGTTGGCGCTGAGCGCTGGTCTGCTAATGGCACTTTTCGGACATCCCACCTGCGCCGACGAATGCCCGCTTTCGGATGTAAAGCGGACATGGCCTGCGAATGTCCGCTAATGACCCAAAGCGGACATTGAAACGGTGAACGGCCAAGCAGCCGCCGAGCCAGCAATAATTTTGATGAAATCTCGACCGCGCAGGTAACCACCCCCCGCGAAGGCCCGACTCGGTTTTAACGCTCCCGGCCTTCGGTGGGGGCCGAAGAGCTGGCTTTAGTACCCTCTGAGTTGTTTGATCTGTTCGGGGCTTAGACCCTCAATGTCCTCTTTGGTAAGCACGTAGACCCCCTCGCGCTTTGCTTTTGCTTGGGCAGCCTTGAACTTGATCTCCGCCTTCTGCTCAGGACCGGTGAGGACTGCGGGTTTTGCGGTCACCGAACGCGACGGTCCGTGTCGCTGTGCATCAGCAGTCACTTTTGGTGACGTCCTCGAAATCGGATACGGGCGATTGTTATACCAACTCGGTGTCCGTGGCGGTGGCCCATTGCCCGCTGGTCCGTCATAATCAGCTGGCCCATAGCGCGCCGGTCCATGGCCCACTGGTCCGTAATAGAAGGGCGGCCCATAGCGCGGTGGTCCGTAATATGGTCCATAGCCTGCTGGTCCATAAAAGACTGGTGGCGGGGGCGGCCCTACGTAAATTGGCGGCCCCGGTAGGACACTGCCTACCATTGCACCAATGCCAAACCCGGCGAGGGCAGGACCCCACCCACATCCCCACCCACACCCCCAACCTGCGTTGGCGGGTGGCGACAGCGCGAGCGTGCCAATGCCTATCAACACCGTTGCCGTGATTGCCTTCAAGGATGTGGGCATGATCAGAGTTCTCTCCTGAAGTCTTTAGCTTCGCTTGGGCCCCGCTTACATGGACGCCAAGTCTTATGGCCTCCTCCGCAGAGCCCATCCAAGACAGTTGAACTACCTTGTCGGATCACGTCGAGGCTCTCGGCCTCAAATGGCTTGTGAACAGCTACCGCCTTAAGACTCGGGTCAGACGTATGGGGGACGATGGGTAGCGGTTCCCCGAGTTCGCCATAGACCCAATTGGTGTGGTCGAACGTAGGCTGCTCGCGACGTTTCTTTCGGGAGGCGTACGGGAGTGTCTCGGACTCGCCATGGATTACTTTGGTGAGAGAGCCCCGCGTAGCCCTGCTATCATGCCGCTTGGACGTCATGGAAGATGGCTCACGGCAAATAATCTATTGGCCAATCTGTCGACTGACCGCGTTTTCTTGCTGATTCAGCGTTTTTTGCTCCTGTTTGGTGATATGGCCCCCGTTCTGGCTCGCCATGTCCCGTTCCTCCTGGCGAATCTGATGATCTTCATGGTGCAGCTCCTGCGCCTGACCTTTGGTGATTTCGCCCTCTTTGCGTTCCTTGTCGATGCGTCGGTTTTGGTTTTCCAAGCGGCTATTAACCTCGGCACGACGAGGATGGTCTTTCGCCCATTGGCCTGCCAAGGCACTTGTGGAATCTCCCAATGCGAGCCCTGTGATGAAGACGATACTGGTAAGAATCTTGCCGGTTGCGCAGTGCATGAGGTAACTCCCTTCTTCCCGTTTTAATCAACGCGGGATCATATGAGGGAAAAAATCCCACGTCAAGTGAGCTCGGAAGTGTCGTAAAATCGGTATAAGTGTGTGAAAATATCCCTTTTGACTGCGATCATGGCAGGGCGACAATCGAAAGCCTGAGTGGAAAATGAGCGACTTTAGCTTCCCGCCCCGACCAGGAGAGCCGCCGCCGGCCCTGACCCAAGCAATCGCACGCCTCATGCGGCCGCTGGTGCGCGTGCTCATTGCGCATGGCGTTACATTCCCAATACTCGCCCGCCTACTGAAGGACATTTACGTCGACGTGGCAGAGGAGGCGTTCCCCCTCTTTGGGAAGATGCAAACCGACAGCCGCCTCAGTCTCTTGACAGGCGTCCATCGGAAAGACGTTCGAGCTTTGCGCGGACGTGGACGTGCCACGGATCGTCCCTCCCCGGTCGTATCGCGTAATGCCCGGATGATGTCACTCTGGGCGGGCGATCCAGATTATCTCGATGCAAGAGGACGACCGCGCGCACTACCACGGACCGGTAGACCACCCTCCTTCGATAGTCTCGTCGAGTCGGTAAGCAAGGATATTCGCCCTGGCGTCGTATTTGATGAATGGCAGCGGCTTGGAATGATCCGCATCGAGGGCGACGGCATGATCTACCTCAACAACGCGGCCTTCGTGCCACGCGACGATTTCGGTGATCTTGCTTACTACTTTGGACGCAATCTGCGCGATCACATCGCGGCCAGCGGTCATAATCTTATGGGCAATAGACCGCCCATGCTCGAGCGCGCCGTGTACTACGAGAAGTTGACCCCCCAATCGATCGACGAGTTGGCGAACTACACGCGTGAGCTAGGGTCGCAGACACTGATCGCGATCAATCAACGGGCATTCGAGGTCGCCGAACGGGACTCAAATGCGTCCGATGCATCGCAACGAATGACTTTCGGAATCTACTTCTTCTCGGCGCCAGACGATCTGAACGAGGCGGGGGACTAGGTGGTGGCATCGTCAAGCAGAACGCCTGCGAGTACGAAACTGGCCCAAGTTGGCTTGTTAAGCGTTTTGCTTTTTGCCGTTTGCACTGAATCGGCCACATCAATTGCGCAAACGCGCTCCGACGAGGCGGGCATTGGACAGAAATCCGGCGACGGCAACGGTATTGGCGGAACCGGTGGGCCCGCAACCAGAGCCCCCGGTATCGGGGGAACCGGCGGGCCCGCAGCTAGAGCCCCCGGTATCGGCGGGACCGGGATCATTGGAACCATCAGTGATGTCGACAATGAGGCGCAAATCATATCCGCCAGTGGAACTACGACTGCTACCGTCGGCTTAGCGGTGCATATAAAGGATCAACTTCGCACAGGAGCTGACGGGCGGCTGCAGGTCACTTTCCAAGACCACACCGTGCTGACGCTCGGCGAAGACGCCAATCTCGTTATTGATCGATACGTGTTCGATCCGAATCGAGGAATCGGCGATGCACTGCTCCATGCAACTCATGGGGCTTTCCGTTTTGCGGCTGGCCAACTCAAAGAGATGCGGAGCAAGACGATTACAGTATCCACCCCTCTCGCCGAGATCGGAGTACGCGGCACCGAGTTCTGGGGCGGACCCACTGACGAGCAATATGGTGTGCTTCTGATCGAGGGAGAGGTCACAGTAACCAACCAGGGCGGCACCGTCAGGCTCTCACACCCTGGAGAAGGCACGGAAATCCATTCGCGGTTCGAGTCGCCGCGTCCGCCAACGAAATGGGCTGCCGAGCGGGTTACACGCGCTCTTGGAAGAACCATGACCCGTCGTGAGCAGAACCTTCGCAATCATGACCATGGCCCCGGTCATAATCAGGAACATGGTCCAGGTCGCCGTTCAGACCTGGGGGGCGGCCACGCTCCCGGCCCTGAGGGCGCTCACCCGCCCGGTATGGAGGGCGCTCACCCGCCGGGCGGCAGGGCTCTTGGACAAGGCCGAAATCCACCAAAAAGGTGGTGGAGAAATTTCCGACATTGGCGACCTTGATCCAACGCAGTTTGCAGTAGCCCCACGCGGCAAGGGGCGCACATCGCTTGCCGCCACCTTGTTTGGAGGGAGCGATACCGACGATTCCTCGACACAGCCCGCGGTGAAGCGCGTGGGTTGATGGCAGCAGTCTTGTCCCGCGCGCGCGTCCGCTTATGGCACTTTTCGGACATCCCACCCGCACCGATGAATGTCCGCTATCGGGAGTAAAGCTGACATGACGCGAACGGACCGTTATGTCGGCTAATGACCCATAACGGATATACAGCGTGGCTTGACCACTTCGTTCAGGGACCGAGGCTTTCGGATATGAGCTCAAGCGTGCTGGTCTAAAGCCGGTTCGGTTTCACGCTCTGCGGCACTCGCATCTTTCAAATCCGCTCGGACGTGCCGGTTCACGTGGTCGCCGCAAGGGCTGGTCATGCCGAGCGAGCAAGATGCTCGACAGCTACTCGCATCTGCTCGGGGGCGAGGATGGTCACGCCGCTTGCGTGGCCGACGAAATACTACGGCGGGCGCTCAAATAAACCGGGCTCGAGCCAAAAGGACTGAAACATGGGTCAGCCTAGAGGCCGCGTTTTGCGGCCCTTTTTGCGTCCGGTGCCAATCCGGTGCCAACTCGCAGTCGGACCTGTTGGAATTCTGAGGAAAATTGCCCCGGCGAGAAATCTGGTTAACTTCTTGGCAATTCTGCCTGGAATTTCCAAACCTAATAGGGCGAAACCGCCTCGTCTCCGCCCACCAGGATCTCGCGCTTTCCGGCATGATTGGCGGCGCCGATCAGCCCTTCCTTTTCCATGCGCTCTATCAAAGTGGCAGCGCGGTTGTAGCCGATGCCAAGGCGCCGCTGAATATAGCTCGTCGACACTTTGCGATCCTTGAGCACGACAGCGACTGCCTGGTCGTAAAGCTCGTCGCCAGACTCTCCGTAGCCTTCGCCTTCTTCGTCACCTTCGTCGTCGCCGGATTCCTCTTCTGTCACGGCCTCTAGGTAGTCCGGCACACCTTGCTTCTTGAGATGCCGAACAACTTTCTCGACTTCCTCGTCGGCGACGAAGGGACCATGCACGCGCATGATGCGGCCGCCGCCCGCCATATAGAGCATGTCACCCTGGCCAAGCAGTTGCTCAGCGCCCTGCTCGCCAAGAATCGTGCGGCTATCGATCTTAGAGGTGACCTGGAAGCTGATCCGCGTCGGGAAATTCGCTTTGATGGTGCCGGTGATCACGTCTACGCTTGGACGCTGCGTGGCGGTGATGAGATGGATGCCAGCGGCGCGGGCCATCTGAGCAAGCCTCTGCACCGCGGCCTCGATGTCCTTGCCCGCCACCATCATCAAGTCGGCCATTTCATCGACTATGACGACGATGTAAGGCATGGCGTCGTAATTCATCTCTTCCTGTTCGTAGATGGCGCGGCCGGTGGTGCGGTCAAATCCAGTCTGGACAGTGCGAATCAACGCCTCGCCTTTCGCTTCCGCCTGCAGGACGCGGGCGTTATAGCCCTTGATGTCGCGCACACCCAATTTCGACATGCGCTTGTAGCGCTCCTCCATCTCGCGCACCGTCCATTTCAGCGCTACCACCGCCTTCTTGGGATCGGTGACGACTGGCGCGAGCAGATGCGGAATGCCGTCATAAGCAGACAACTCCAGCATCTTCGGATCGATCATGATAAATTTGCACTGGTCTGGAGAGAGCCGATAGAGCAGTGACAGAATCATCGTGTTGATACCGACCGACTTGCCTGAGCCGGTGGTGCCTGCGATCAGGAGATGTGGCATGCGGGAAAGATCAACGGTGACCGACTCGCCTCCGATATTCTTGCCGAGCGCGAGCGCAAGGCGCGCGTCGGTCTCCTGAAAGTCTGGGGATTCGAGCAGCTCGCGCAGAACTACGATCTCGCGCCGGTCGTTGGGAAGTTCGATGCCGATGGCGTTGCGGCCTGGCACCACAGCGACGCGGGCGGCAACCGCACTCATGGAGCGGGCGATGTCATCGGCAAGACCGATGACGCGCGAGGACTTTGTGCCGGGCGCGGGCTCCAGTTCATAGAGTGTGACCACTGGGCCAGGGCGCACATTGGTGATCTCACCTTTGATGCCGAAATCTTGCAGCACACCTTCAAGCTCGCGGGCGTTCTCCTGCAACACCTCGTCGCTGATCCGACTTTTGTTGGAGCGCGGCTGCTGCTGCAGCAGCTTGAGCGGAGGAGCCTCGTAGGGCGTGTCGCTGCGCTGCGCCTTGCGCAAGCCAGTGTGCTTTTTCTCCTGTATCCGCGTGATGCGATAATTGGGCTCGGTGAAGTCTTCTGCGTCCTCGCCGTCGTCCTCCTCCACTTCGTCCTCTAGCTCGAAAGGTTCAAGATCGAAAGTCGGCTCGATGCGGCCGTCCGGCTCGGTCTGTTCGCTGGCGATGTCGCGCGCGGGGCCTTCAGAATCGTCGCCCTCCTCGCTCCTCCTCTTCGAACCAAAGCCGCGCTTGATCTTGGCGCCAGTGTGCATGGCGACATGCATGGCGGCACCAAGTGAGGCGTTAGCCCACTCGCTCGGAATCCTGGTCCGAGGCGCCCATAGCGCAATCAGGGAGGAGGTGTTGGTGCCGCAGGCGAACAAGAGCAGCGACGTGCCGATGATGAGGAAAAGGAGACCCGCGACGAAGGAGGCCGCGGCCGCCGGCAGCACGCCGATGAACAGCGCCCCGGTCATGAACAGATCGCCGAGAATGCCGCCAAGCCCATTCGGCAACGGCCAACTCTTCGGTTGCGGCAGAGCGGATAGAGCCGCGGCAAGCAGCAACACGGCGAGCGGCCAGACCAAGAGGCGGTATCGCTTTTTCCCCGGCACGGTGCGGAGCGCAAGGTGCCAGCCCCACGCCGCGAGCGGCAGGAACAGGATTATCGCGGCAAGTCCCAAGGACTGCATTGCGAGGTCCGCGACGATCGCTCCCCAATGGCCAAGAATGTTTCGTGGCGTCGCTTGCGTGGCGTTGTTAAAGCTCGGGTCGTAGATCGACCAGGTGGCGAGGCTCGCCCACGCGAGACACGCCACGGCGACGATACCGAGGCCGTAGCCGCAATAAATGGTCTGCTTCAGCTCGGACTCGACGGCATCAGGCAGCAGCCGGCGCCGCTCCTTTGGTCTACGTTTGGTGGCCATGCCTAACCCAGTGTGGCGACGATCCGCTGTAAGGCCTCGCCCGTGGTCTTCGGGTCGTGCACGAGCGCAACCCTGACATGGCTCGTGCCAGGATTGTCCCCGCTTGCCCCCTCGCAGGCGAGATATTTTCCGGGCAACAGTTTGACACCACACCCTTTCCAAAGGGTTTTTGTCGCGGCCTCACCGCCGCCATGGGCCCCCATGTCGAGCCATAGAAAGAAGCCGGCTTGCGGCCGCTGATAGCCGTAGCGGCTCTGCAGCAGCTCATCGGCGACATCGAAATTGACGCGATAGAGCGCCCGGCCTTGCTCCACATGTCTCTCGTCGGACCAGGCCTCGACCGAGACGTGTTGGACAGGGAGCGGTACTTGCGGGCAGGCGACGTTCCGGAACTTGGCGAAGGACGCGATGAAGCCCGGATCGCCGGCGACGAATCCGGAGCGCAGGCCGGGGAGGCCCGAGCGCTTCGACAGCGAGTTAAAGGTCACGACATTAGCGAGGCTGCCGCTTGCCGCATGCGCGGTCTCAAGCGCGCCAGGCGGCGGGCTGTTGCCATAGATTTCTGAATAGCATTCGTCGGCGAACAGCATGAAGTCGAAGCGACGCGCGAGCACTATTATTCTCGCGAGGTAGCCGCGATCGGTGACTGAGCCTTGCGGATTTGACGGTGAGCAGAGATAGAGCGCCACGGTACGCGGCAAGAGCTCAGCATTGATCGCGTCGAGGGCCGCGAGGAATCGGGTGGGGGATCCGCTGTCGAGGAACACCGGTTCCGCGCCAGATGCGGCCGCAGCCGCGACATAGGCTTGGTAGTAGGGATTGGGTATCAGCACTACGGGGCGTCCACCGCGCTCTTTACGCGCGAGCCCAGGGAAAATCGCCGAGAACAACCCTTCGCGCGAACCGTTGAGGGGGAGCACCTGCGTGTCCGGGTCAATGTGTCCGGCAAGAGCAGGATAGCGCCGCCCCAACCAGGCCACGATCGCCTGACGCAAAGCAGGAATACCTCGGATGGGCGGATAACGGCCGAACTCGCCTAGATGCCGCGTGAGTGTCAGTCGGAGGAAGGGCGGGACCAGCGCGCGCGGTTCGCCTAGCGAAAGATCGATCGGTGAGGCCCCCGGCTCTATGCCGTCAAGCAGCGCGCTAAGCCGAGCGAAAGGCGAAGTGACAAGATCGTCGAGAGAAGTGGGCTCGGTCCGGGTCTCCATGCCGGAGGGTTAAGGTATGGCGTGGTTCGCGGCAATAGTTTCCCGGACGTTCAAAAGAACTGAGCCCCGGCAACTGCCTGGGGCTCGTGGGGAGAGCAGATGTCAAGGGAGGAGATCCTGCCCCTCTTGGTACGCACTTACGTCCCTGGAGTTGAGTCTGTTCTATTCGCTATTGCACCACCTCTCCATGCAGATTGATGTCGAGACCTTCGACTTCGACGGACGGACTGACCCGCAAGCCCATGATGATATCGATCACCTTGAGAATGATGAAGGTCATCACGGCGCAATAGATGAAGGTTCCAGCCACGTCGTAGAACTGAATCAACATCTGATGCGCGTTGCCGTCAGTCAGCCAGCCTTTGCCGGCCGAATTGATGGTGTTTGAAGCAAACATGCCGGTCATCATAGCGCCAAGCGCGCCGCCTACGGCATGGACGCCAAACGCATCGAGCGCGTCGTCGTAGCCGAGCGCCTTTTTTGCGTGTACCGCTGCGAAGTAGCAGGCGACACCTGCGGCGATGCCGATAATCAGCGCACCGGTCGGATTGACGAAACCAGAGGCCGGGGTGATCGCCACGAGACCTGCGACGGCGCCTGACACGAGGCCGAGGATGCTTGGCTTCTTGGCGATACACCATTCGCAAACCATCCAGGCAAGAGCCGCGGCAGCGGTAGCGATTTGCGTCGCTGCCATGGCCATACCAGCGTTGACGTTGGCCGTCACTGCGGAACCGGCGTTGAACCCGAACCAGCCGACCCACAGCAACGAGGCGCCGATCACGCTATACACGAGGTTGTACGGCGCCATGTTTTCCTTGCCGAGCCCGTGGCGGGCGCCAAGCACGAGAGCGCAAACGAGGCCCGCGGTTCCGGCGTTCAGATGCACTACGGTTCCACCTGCATAGTCGAGAGCGCCAAGCTGACCGAGCCAGCCGCCGCCCCAGACCCAGTGGGCAATCGGGCTATAGACGAGGACGAGCCAGGTACCCATGAACACCAGGAAGGATGAGAACTTCATGCGATCCGCCAGAGACCCAGCAATCAGCGCCGGGGTGATGATGGCGAAGGTCATCTGGAAGGTCATATACACCGACTCAGGAATGGATCCTGCGAGCGGATTAACCGCGTCAATGGTCATCGGCTTCAACATGAAATATTTGAAGCCGCCGATCCATTTTTGCAGCGACGCGCTGTCATTGGTAGTGAAAGCGATCGAGTAGCCGATCACCATCCACAACACGGTGATGATGCAGGTCGCGCCGAAGGCTTGGCCTACTGTGGCGAGCACGTTCTTCTTGCGCACCATGCCGCCATAGAACAGGGCAAGGCCAGGGATCGTCATCATCAAGACGAGCGCCGTTGATGTGAGCATCCACGCCGTGTCGCCGGTGTTGATCGGCGATGGGGGCGGGGCGGGCGGAGTTGCGGCACCCGCGGTCTCCTGAGCAAGGGCGGGGTCGATATGGGCGAGGATCAGCACAGCGAGCGCTGCGACCGCGCCGAAAAGATACGTCATTTGAGTCATCATCGATTTGCCTCCCCTCTCAGAGCGCTGATTCGTCGGTTTCGCCGGTACGGATGCGCACCGTCTGTTCGACTGGGACCACGAAGATCTTGTCGTCATCGATCTGCCCAGTCTTGGCAGCGACGACAATGGCGTCGACGGCCTTGTCGACCATCTTGGCCGGCACGACGACTTCGATCTTGATTTTCGGCAGGAAGTTCACGGCGTATTCCGCGCCCCGATAAATCTCCGTATGTCCCTTTTGGCGTCCGTAACCCTTCACTTCAGTCACGGTCATACCTTGCAGGCCAAGCTCGGTAAGGGCTTGGCGCACCTCATCGAGCTTGAACGGCTTGATGATCGCCATCACCAGGTTCATCTCTTCACCCCCTCCATGTTGCAGCTTTTCTGTTTTGGCATGTTCGTGCCGCGTTAATCCGAAAGGAGAGTCAAGCCGCGTGCCAATTTCGCTGCAATGCAGCAATTCCTTGTCTTTGAAAAGTTTTCCCGGAGTGGATAGTTCTCAGAACAGCACACCTTGGCTTTGGTGCTGCCTAGTAGCTAGGCAAATATCGCCATTTGGCTAGATTCTGGGCGGCCTATTCGCGGCGTCGCT
>Ga0182040_10001633_pt1 | contig 10450 bp, 9 predicted proteins | sample flu12Cox44000176_FD_125973 | JGI IMG/M metagenome (GOLD analysis project Ga0182040, IMG submission 125973) | Lab enrichment of tropical soil microbial communities from Luquillo Experimental Forest, Puerto Rico - flux8day.12C.oxic.44.000.176 | ecosystem: Environmental > Terrestrial > Soil >... | reverse complement strand
GGATAACGATAGTCGTCGGCGCCAGAGCGGATTTCGCAGCCGAACACCTCGTCTCCGACGACATGGATGCGAAAGTCGGGGCCGCTGATAAATTGCTGAAATTGCGTGGGACAGTGCGCGACATCCTGTAATCGCTGGCGATGCTCGTCTCGTAATTGCGTGACGATGCTGCGAACACCGGACACCGACTTATAGACCGCAGTGCCATGCCGCTCCCAGAAGGCGAGAGCGGCCGCGGGGTCGGTCGTCACGAGTGTCTCGGGCACAGCGAAACCGTGACTGTGAATCAAACTCAACTGGTACGGTTTGGAGTTGTTCGACGCCATCGCGGACGGGCGGTTGACGACGCGTGCGGATGTGATCTCCAGCCAGCAGGTGAGAGTGTCCTCGAAGGCTAAGGCGCGAAGCTTGCGCGGGCTGTCGGGCTTGAGGCCGCTTAGTGCGGCCAGACGGCGTGGGTCATAGGGCCGGAGGTAAATCGCCGTGAAGGCGGAGAGGTCGGCGGACCAGTGGGGAGTTGTCAGTGTTCCGCCGGGAACGCCCTCGAACGACAGGGAAATTTTGGACCGCAACAAGGTCTGCTGGTCGAGGAATCGGTTAGCCACGCCAATGCGCTGCAGTTCGTCGCGCACGGCTGCAAATGGACCGTCTGAAGAGATGCCCCAGAGCAGAACCATGGTGACTCAAGCGGGAACGGACTCGGCCGTCAGGTATTCGCACGTCGCCTGGGCGACGGCCGGGTCCCGCAGGCTGGGCATGGCAGTGGCTGCGGAAAAGACAGGAGTGCTGCCTCCGCCTGCAAAGCGCACGGCAAGAAGCGGAATATGCACGTAGGCGGACAGGCGGAGAGCGGCGTCGGCGTAATTGTCACTGGCAGCGCCGAAGGACAAGCTGCCGACGACGGTTACTTCGATCGGCGGTGTTGCTTCAGCGCGGGGTGATGTTCGCTTGCGACACGCAGGAACATTTTGAGTCGAGGGAGCCACCTCGAGACCTGCGGCTGCCGCTGCCTGAGTCCACTGCATAGGCCGCCAACCGGGCCCGCACAGGCTGGTGCCGGAGGGACGGTTGAGGACACGGCATCGCAACCCTGCCAACCATGCCAGCAGAAACGCATTCATTTCCGCAGTCACGAATTCACGGTCGCTGGCCCCGATGTGCAGTAGTTCGGTATCGAGGATGCAGGGTCGCCTTATAAGCACCCCGCGAAAGTCGTCTTCGCGAACGATCTGACCGCTTACAACCGCCCGAGAACCGGAGCGATCGGGCAGCCGCAACTCCCAGCCGGGCGTGGAGAGGTCCTCGCAGGTGAGCAGGGCCGCCCTGTAGCGAGCCCACCCGGACACCAAATCAACGGCGCTTCGGTCGTGACGGCTCCCCACCACGACTATCAAGCGGAATTACCTCCGGCCTTTCGACTTGCCTTTCCTTCCCTCTTTCTTCTCCTCTTTCTTCGGCGAAGACTTCTTCGGAGTTCCGGTTGGCACTCCCTTCAGCGCCGCAGCTCCCACGTCTGGACGCTCTTCTTTGCGAATGAAGGAACGGAGCTCGGCGACTTCCTGCTGCAACTGGTCGGTGGTCTTCGCGATCAGCTGTACGGCCTGAAGCCAGCCAGGATCGACTACGTACTGCCACCACTGCCAGGGATCGCCCTCATTGTCCTTCAGCTTGGGAATGTCGCTGATCGGTTGCTTCCCGATCACATCGACCTCGACCTTGATGTTCTCTTTGAAGTTCTCTTTGATCTCCCACTTGATTTCTTTCCAGATCTTGAAGCCCACATAAACACTGGTGCATGTGGAGATGCCGTTCACGATGACGCACAACGTAGATGGCCCGGTTCCTATCGAAGACGGCACATCAAATTGCGCCGAGTGCACGACGTTCCCGGTTGCAACCGCCATGGTGGAGAAACCGTGGGTACGGCAATAGACCAGGTTGCCCGTAGCGTTGTTGGTGATGCGGACGAGCGGAAAGTTCGTCGCCATGGTGGCGTCATCGCCGTAGCTGTTGGCCTGCGACAGCCCGTTAATTTGGCGGCCTTTCAGGGTGTAAGTGAATCCCGCTCGCACGGTGGCTGGGCAACTGGTGATTTCGGGAGCCCATGTGGGATCGGGCGAGCCGTCCGGCTGATAAACGCGAATGTCATTGCTGCGCGCCGAAAGCAGAACTTCTCCCGTCGGCAACAGCAACATGCGACACTCCCAGGTTTCCTTCCCTGAAGCGTTTGGCGGGTCGGGCGCCGGGTTGAGCGAGGTGCCGTCGAATTCGTAGCAGTGACATGGGTCGCCTGCCCAGCCGTCGTTCTGGATCGGCCCGGCTAAACAAAATACATTGCCGCTTGGCAACAGGACGGCAGGCGCGTCAAAGGCTTCATATAAATTTCCCGAGCCGTCTTTCGGGAAGTCAGGGCCTGGGGCCCATGAGCCCTTCTGGTTGGCTATTGGCCGCATGGTATAGAGCGCAGTGTGTCCGGAAGCGCCGATAGCAAACACACGTCCGTCGGGCATCAGAATGGCCGGGCCAATTTCGTTGGAAGAGCCAATGGACGATTGCACCAGATCGTGGCCGGCCGGTATCGAGCCAGCGCTTACCCAGGTATTAGCTGCGGCCACGTATTTCTCCGCCGCCGGATGGTTTGAGCACTCGGCGACAAGGACAGTTTGGTCCGGCAACAAGGTCCAGGTTTCCTCTGAACTGGCATCGTTCTTATTGGGACCGGCGGTCCACTTGTTTGCTACCGGGTCGTAGATGGCGGTCGAAGTAGCATTAATGTTGCCGAGAATTATGGTGCCGTCAGGCAACATGCAGCACGGCGCGTCGCCGATATTAGCCCAACCGGGGCCGGGGATGTTGGTCCAACTGTCGGCGACGGGGTCATAGATCTCGCAATTGTTGATGTCGACTCCATTGTTGGCAAAGTTGTCTTCGCCGCCGGCCATAAACACACGGCCATCGCCAAGCACCGCGGAGGCGTAATACGTTGGTCCGACGGGACCGGTGGCAAGGGTGCTCCAGGTACCATTCACATAGCTGCCCTTGTTGTCTGGTGTCAGCTTGTACCAGTTCGCGGTGGCGAGTTCCTGTACGAGGACTGTTCCGTCGGTGAGCAACATCATGTGATTGGCGTTGAAGTTGGGTTGATTTTTGAGCGCTGTCCAACCGGCCATGGGGGAGCCTCCAATACCAAACGGGCGGGTAACAGTGGCCCGTGTTGGATTTTAAGTCTGTTGGGAGCGACTAGCAGCGCAGGTAACTGCGAATTCTGTGCTGCTTGGCACTGCAAGTCAACGCTTATTCGCAGAATCGATCTCTTTTTTGTCTCGGATCGGGCTAGGGTTACATAGGCGCTTTAGTGGGGGAAGCTAAAACGGGGCACCTGGGCATAGTCGTAAAGATTTCGCGCACTCCGCCGTGCCAGAATAACAGTGGCTAGTGGGTAGTGGATAGAAAGAACTCCGATCAAGCGCTAGCCAATCCCGCATGAGCTCGAATCCCGGCGATCGACCTACCACATCGTGGGACATGGCGGTTGTGTTTCTGAAGCTGGGCACGACAGCATTTGGCGGTCCGGCGGCGCATATCGCCATGCTGCAGCAGGAGGTGGTGGAGCGGCGCGGCTGGATCAGCCAGGACGAATTTCTCGACCATCTTGGGGCCAGCAATCTCATTCCCGGGCCGACTTCGACCGAACTGGTGATTCACATTGGGCGGAAGCGTGGCGGTTGGCCGGGGCTGGTTGTCGCCGGGACGTGCTTCATTCTTCCGGCGGCCGTTATGGTCGGAATGATTGCGTGGGCGTATGTCCGCTATGGCAAGCTGCCAGCGGTTTCGGGTCTTCTGTATGGCGTAAAGCCGGTGGTGATTGCCCTTATCCTGCAGGCGATCTGGAAGCTGGGGCGCTCGGCGATTAAGAATGCGTGGCTGGCCGTGGCGGCGCTTATCGCTCTGGGACTGAGCGTGGCCGGCGCGGCGCCGCTGCCGGTGCTGATGGCAGGTGGAGTTCTCGGGCTGGCGGCGATGGCTGCGGTCTCGCGAGAGCGCGCAGGTCTGGCACTATGGGCTGGTACGCGGCCCAATTCTGCTTCGCTGTTTGCCGCGAGTGCAGGCGCGATTGGGCCGTGGCCGATTTTTCTGGTGTTCGTCAAGATTGGGGCCATGGTCTTCGGCAGCGGCTACGTGTTGCTGGCGTTTTTGCGGGCCGATCTGGTGGAACGGCTTGGCTGGCTGAGCCAGCAGCAATTACTCGATGCTGTTGCCGTGGGCCAGGTCACGCCCGGCCCGGTGTTCACCACGGCGACTTTTCTTGGTTACGTGCTGCACGGCACCAGCGGCGCGGTCGCCGCTACCGTTGGGATCTTCGTTCCGGCGTTTGTGTTTGTCGCCATCAGCGCGCCGCTCATTCCGAAGATTCGAGCTTCGCGCCTCGCTGGTGCTACGCTGGATGGTATCAACGTTGCCTCTCTGGCATTGATGGCCGTGGTTACGTGGGAATTGGCACGTTCTGCGTTAGTGGACTGGACCACAGTTGCGCTAGCCATTTTGAGTGCGCTGCTGCTGTTCCGATTTCCTCGGCTGAATTCAGCGTGGCTTATCGCGGCTGCGGGGACGTTAGGAGCGTTGCGTTACATGGTGAAGTGATTCGGGTAGTAGTAAGTGGAGAGAAAAGACCCGCTCAAGCGGCCAAAACAGTGCCGCGTGAACGGACCACCCGGCATCGAAAGGGTTCAGCGAGTGGTTCTCGTAAGTGAAAGACATGGAAGAAGACGATCGATCGCGCCGGCAGTTCCTAAAAACAACAAGCCTGGTCGCTGGAGCGGCACTACTTTCGGGGGTAGGACGCGCTCAGGAAGCTGGCGGCACCTCTGCCATGTCGCACGGTCAAGCTACGGAGTCCGGAGCCGACTACACCATCCGCATTGAAACTACGCCGATCGAGATTGCGCCGAAGCGCATCATCTCCACGACGACATATAACGGGCAGTTTCCCGGGCCGCTGCTGCGATTTAAGGAAGGCCAGCCGGTGACGGTCGAGATCATCAACGACACGGATGTTCCGGAGCAGTTGCACTGGCACGGGCAGAAGGTCTCGACTGATGTAGACGGTGCGGCGGAGGAGGGAACGCCATGGATACCAGCGCATGGCGAGCGGCGCATCAGCTTTACGCCGAACCCTTCGGGGTTGAGGTTCTATCACACGCACAATCGCGCAGGCGCCGATCTGTATGCTGGGCAGTACAGCGGGCAGGTGGGGCCGGTGTATATAGAGCCCAAAGAAAATCCAGGGCGATATGACCGCGAGGTGTTCCTGACGCTGAAGGAGTTCGAGCCGACGTTCAGCCGCGGCGGCGATATGGCGATGAACTTCCTATCGCTACCGACGAAGAATCCACTGCTGGAGAAGCAGGGTGAGTCGGCCATGAAGGCGTCACTTGCCAAGGGCATGCCACATGGGTACGAAGTTGGATACGGCTCGTTCACCATCAACGGGCGAATGCTGGGCCATGGCGAGCCGGTGCGAGTGAAACGCGACGAACGAGTGTTGTTTCACGTGCTCAACGGCAGCGCGACAGAGATTCGCAGCCTGGCGCTACCGGGACATCGGTTCACCGTCGTAGCGCTCGATGGCAATTCTGCGCCCAATCCAGCGAGCGGGCCGGTGTTGTGGCTGGGCACTGCGGAGCGTATTTCTGCCATCGTCGAGATGAACCATCCCGGTGTCTGGATCCTGGGTGACACCGCCGATGATGACCGGCACCACGGCATGGGTATCGTGGTGGAGTATGCCGGAGAGAAGGGCAAGCCGCAGTGGGTAGTGCCGCCGGCATTCAAGTGGAATTACGGGCGCTTTGGCAAGCAGGGTCCTGTTCCCGCGCCGGATCATACCTTCGACATGCTGTTCGCGAAAGACAACGCTGCGATGGAGGGATTCAATCGCTGGACGATTAACGGCGTGGCTTATCCAATGAGCAACGAAGCTGTGCCTGCGTCGTTTCATGTGCAGCCGGGCAAGCGGTACCGCATTCGCATGAAGAATGCGAGCGACGACATCCACCCGATTCATCTGCACCGGCACAGCTTTGAGCTGACGAATATTGCTGGACATGCGACGGCAGGCATCATGAAAGATGTGGTGATGGTCGGCGGATATCAGGAAGTCGAAGTCGACTTTGTGGCTGACAATCCAGGGCCGACGCTTTTTCACTGCCATCAGCAATTGCACATGGATTTTGGGTTCATGACGCTGTTCGACTACGCGTAGTCCGTCTCCTCGCAACGTCGCAAGATTCTGCGACCGCATCCAATCATTCAGCGAAGCCGATCTAGTCATGCTCAACCCTTCCGCGATCGAACCTGAGAAAAGAGTCTCCGGCACAAAGTTGTGGACCTTTAGCCGGATCCTGCAGGTCGTCCTGAGTCTCGGGCTCTGGGTGGCCGCGACATTCGTCTCGGCAGGTACGCTGAGGTGGGTTCGCGGCTGGGTCTGTGTTGCGGCCACACTCGCGTCGTACGCGGTTGCAGCGGTGATGGTTCAGCGCAAGAATCCCGCGCTGATGGAAGCGCGCGCCAACTGGCGGCATCGCGACACCAAGTGGTTCGACAAGCTCTTCTTCGTGCTCATGCTGCCCATGTATTACGCTCAGCCGGCCGTTGCCGGCTTGGATGTCGTCCGCTTCCGCTGGTCATCGATGCCGTTCGCGACGGTGTACGCCGGCCTGGCGGTGCTCGTGATTGGCATCGTGTTTGTAACATGGGCGATGGTTGTGAACCCGTTCGCAGAAACCACGGTTCGTGTGCAATCCGAACGGCAGCAAGCCACTGTGACCGCTGGGCCATACCGCCTCGTGCGCCACCCCATGTACCTCGGCTGGCTGCTCATGTTTTCTGGTACAGCGCTAATCTTTGGATCGCTGTGGGCTCTCTTGCTAGGGCTCGTGATGGTGCCGCTTTTGGTTTGGCGGACCGCGATGGAAGATCGAATGCTGCGTCGCGAGCTCCCCGGGTACGAGGAATTCGCCGCCAATACGCGCTACCGCCTAATTCCGGGGCTATGGTGAGCGGCGAGTTCGAAATGTAGGTAGATTCCGCTACGGGCCGGGGAAGAAGCCGCTGATGCCGGCGCTGTCGAGAATGTCGCCATTCCTGGCGGCCGCGATCATCGCCTGATACAGCTGTTCCGCGCCGGGAGGGAAATCGTCGAACGTGGGCAGCATCGCCAGGGTAATGTCGAGCGCGTAGACAGTGAAGACATAGTGATGCGTTACCGGATTCAACGTGGGCGGCGGGCAAGGACCGTCGTAGCTCAGGTCCCCGACTAGGTAATCGTTCAAAACCTGCGTGCCAAAGTTGCTTCCAGGAATGCCGGCATTCTCGGGCAGCGAAGTGGTTGCGGACGCGATGTTGTACATTCCCCAGTGGGTGAAAGACGCGGTAACGTCATACATGACCACGATGAAACTGCGTGTCTTGCGGGGGGCGCCGCTCCACGACAACTGTGGAGATTGATTTCCGCCGCCGAGATAAAACGGACACTGATTCCAGACCATGCTCAGAGGGATGGTTACGCCGTCGGAGAACGTGGTGCTGGTTAAGACCATCTTGTGGGCTCGATCGTCAGCGATTTTGGTTGCGTGCTGCTCCTGTCCCCAGGCTGTCGGCAGCAATGCGAATAGACTGACCGCGATAAGGTAACGTGAGAGGCTCGATTCATGTTTCCTCCGTGCGCCGGTTAAACCGGCAGGGTGTTGTGAATGAAAGTTTCATACGTTGAAGGTTTAGCGAACCACAATGGCCCCGAGTCATGCGAAGCCGCTCGCGAGGGCGACGTCGAAGCGTTGACAGGGGACGTACAGGACGGGTATTGAGCCGTGAAATCCATGACCTGCTGCGAAATCGGCAGGTACTCCGGGATGCCGACGCAGTGGAGAATGTCGGAAGCCAATACCGGGTGCACCGCCAGCGCAAGGTGTACCTGGATCCCGCGCGGTCAGAGACCTCGTGCATGTACGCAAGCATCTTGACGGGGAACCGGGAGATCCCACGTCTGTCTGCAGAGGAGAGAACGCAAACACGGACAGTAAGGCAGGGTCCCGGCTTGTGATGGCCTGGTTTGAAACCAGGCCAGCTTCAGCACGATCCCGACGCCGAAGTCTCAGTCGCACCATGCAAATCATTGGTCCTGACAGGTCGAGCGTAGCTCTGTAACGAGGAAAGGTCGCTCGCCATTGATGTTCGGAATCGACGCCATCATAAAAGGGTCAAGGCATGAAAGAACAATGAAAGTCGGCCCGGCCGATCAGCCCTTAGAGTGTCCATGCGCACTCGCGTATATTCGTCGCATGATTTCAAGACCGATCAGCCTTTCTCTCACCGTACTGTTGTATTCCGCAACGCTCTTTTCGCAGTCTCCCAAGCAGGCGGCCGACCAATGGCGCGCCGCACATGAGCAGCAAATATTGAAGGAGTTCACTGCGCTGCTGGCCATCCCAAATGTGGCCAGCGATAAGGCGAACATTCAGCGCAATGCGGATGCGCTGGCGGCTGCACTCACGCAGCGGCATTTAAAGGCGAAGGAACTCACGGCGGCAGGATCGAATCCGGTGGTGTATGGCGAGATCAAGACGCCAGGCGCGAAGCGCACGATCGTGTTTTATGCGCATTACGACGGGCAGCCGGTGAATCCGGACGACTGGGAGAGCAAGGCGCCGTTTATCCCGGTGACGAAGCAAGTGAATGGCGAGCCGCGCATTTACGCGCGTTCGGCTTCGGATGACAAGGCAGCAATCATCGCGCAGCTTTCGGCACTGGATGCATTACAAGCGGCGAAGATTCCGTTCAAGGCGAACCTGCGCTTTGTCTGGGAGGGTGAAGAAGAAGCGGGCTCGACGAATCTCGAAGCGGTGCTGAAGAAGTATCGCGACGAGCTTGGCGGAGATGTTTGGCTCATCTGCGACGGTCCGATAGACCAGAGTGGACGACAGAGCGTGGTGTTTGGGGCCCGTGGCGATACCCATGTCGAGATCATGCTTTACGGGCCCGACCGTGAGTTGCACAGTGGGCACTACGGCAACTGGGCGCCGAATCCGGCGATGATGCTCGCGCAGCTGCTCGGCGGCATGGCAGACGCCAACGGACATGTCCTGGTGCCGCACTTTTACGATGGCGTTGCGCCGTTGAGTCCACTGGAGAAGCAGGCCATTGCAGAGGCTCCGCGCAATGAAGAAATGCTGATGAAGGAGTTCGGACTCGGCTACGTCAACGGCGGAGGACGACCGTTGCTGGAGCTGCTCAACGAACCGACGCTGAACATCAACGGTTTCGCGTCGGCTCGAGTGGGTGCAAGAGCCAACAATGTTGTGCCGTCGACGGCTACCGCGGATCTCGATATGCGGCTGGTGAAAGGCCTCGACTGGAAGACACAGCAGCAGCGCGTCGTGGACTACATCGCGTCGCAAGGATACTTTGTGGTTGATGCGCCGCCGGACAAGGCAACGCTGCTGGCGCATCCGCGCGTGGCGTATGTGCATCGCGATCCGGCGAGCTATAACGCGGTGCGCACTCCCATGGATTTGCCGATTGCGCAGGCGGTAATTGCCGCGGTCGAGAATGCGCGAGGGCCGGTGGTGAATCTGCCGACGATGGGAGGAAGCGTTCCGCTGGAGATGATCGTAAACACGCTGGGCACGCATACCATCACGGTTCCGATTGCGAATTACGACAACAACCAGCACTCGGCAAATGAGAACATCCGCGTGCAGAATTTGTGGGACGGCATTGTGACCATGGCTGCGCTGGAAGCGATGGAGTGATTCCACCGATCTGCGGCCGAACAAGTGTCACCAAGGTGCTATTTTCATGGGATTAATAAAAAGCGGAGAGTCGCGCCGTTTGCCAAAGAATTATGACCGGCCGCTTGACATCGCGCGCATTCGTGTAGAAAGATTCCTCCTGCTTCACGCTGCCGGCGAAATGCCGAGGATCGCGCAACCCGCCACACGCCTCTATTCATAGTTCACCCCGTGGGATTGGCCGAGTTGGAATACGTAATGAGGGCAAATCTTGCGCGCTCGAAAAAGGAGGATGCAAATGAAATCTAATGATGCGGACGCAACGAACCATCACATCACTCGCAGAAGCTTTTTGGGAACGACTGCCACCGGGAGCGCAGTGCTCTTAACGGGCGGGCTGACGTCGCTCTCTGAGAGCGCTGCTTCAGCGGCAGGCGGTTTCTCTTTCGTTGAAGCAACTATTCCGCAATTGCAAGCGGCCATGGCTTCGGGACAGCTCTCAAGCAGAGAGTTGACCATGGGATATGTGCGAAGGATGCAATCATTCAATCCGACGCTTCATGCCGTGATTGAGGTTAATCCGAATGCAGTCTCAATTGCCACACGCCTTGATAATGAACGCCGAAAAGGAATAATCCGTGGCCCTCTGCACGGCATCCCAG
>Ga0182040_10001631_pt1 | contig 10453 bp, 11 predicted proteins | sample flu12Cox44000176_FD_125973 | JGI IMG/M metagenome (GOLD analysis project Ga0182040, IMG submission 125973) | Lab enrichment of tropical soil microbial communities from Luquillo Experimental Forest, Puerto Rico - flux8day.12C.oxic.44.000.176 | ecosystem: Environmental > Terrestrial > Soil >... | reverse complement strand
GATCGCCGAGGACACGGTGAGGTTCGAGAAGACTGCGGCGCCGACCGACACCGAGGGTGCGCTCAGCAGACACGTTGGGGCGGGGGTGCCGCCACCGGTTACCGCGCAGGACAGGGAGACGGTCCCCGTGTAGCCGTTCTGCGGCATCAACGACAACTTCGCGTTCGCCGCCTTGCCCGCCGTGAGGGTACCGAGAGCCGTCGTCGCGGTGAGTGCGTAGCCGGCAGATGGCGAACCGCCCCCACCACAGCTGGCGAGCGTCAGCGCGAAGGCCGCCGTACACCAGCGGGAGGCTGCGGAGATACGCGTGGATGGCTGATGTTGCACGGCGGCGTCAGTCCGGGAGCGCGTTACATCGTATCAACGCGCAGAGCCCGAACCGGATGACGCGTGGTCAGTTTCCCGGACTACTCGTCCGGTCATACCCTGCGGGAGTGTGCTGCGCTTCTCGAAGCTCCGCCGCTACCTGCCAGCGTTTTTCATGACCAGTGTCGACCGAGAAGGGTGGGTGATGATCCCTCGATGGTGCAGCGGCGGCGGATCGCACTCTCGCTGCCATAGCCGGTTATCCGGCGCGTTTTAGGATGCGTCCTCCAGGATTCTCAGCGCAGTGCGCGTCAACAATCCGTCGGGCGTTCGCAGCTCCTCCATGCTCGTGTAGTGATTCGCGTTGGGAATCGGAATCAATGGACCCGGATGGTTGGCACGGGCGCGGAGTGCGTGGTACTCGCGACTGTAGTACACAAAAGGCGGCAGCTCGGCGGCGCCATAGGTGATGGCGAGCGGCTTATTGACGCTCGGCAGCCGCAGCGGCGACAGGGAGGCGATCTCCTCGTCAGTCAGCTTGAGTTTCTCGTTGAGATAGGTGTCACGGATCGGCCCGAGCTCGTAGAGGCCCGACATTGCGATCCCGGCAGTGACGCGCGGATGATCCAGCATGAGCGCGGTGAGATGACCGCCGGCTGACCAGCCGGTCAGCACCACAGGTCCCGCAATGCCGTGCTCGCTCCCATGCGCGGCCAGCCAGTCGAGTGCGCTGCGGATTTCGGCGACGATCTGCGCAAGCGTTGCGGCGGGCGCCAGGGTATAACCAGGCAGTGCTGCGGACCAACCTCGAGCGCGCACGCCTTCGACGAGACACGCGAAGTGCTCACGATTACGGGCTTGCCAGTATCCCCCGTGTATGAAGATGAGGCACGGCGCCTTGGGATTCCTGGCTGGAAACAGATCCCATTTGTTCCGTTCGCCGGGACCGTAGGGCAGATCGAGGTGTTTGGGGTTCTGGGCACGAATTTGCGCTGACGCTTTGATCCAACCGTCCACAATCTGTGCGCTGTCCGGGACCGCTTTGCCGCAGTTGTAAGCCGCGTCGCGCGCCGCGCGCGACATCGCCGCCCAATCGGCGTCGATCGTGGACGCCTGTGCTCTAAGGAGCATCGGAGCACCCGCGACTGTTGCCGCGGAGGCACTCATGAAGGCTCGACGGTGCATTGAGGTCATGATTGCATCCCCGGGGGCCCATCGTGTTCTTCGTCCGGAAGATATCCTGGATCTTGCCATCTGTCCGTACGGCGGGGCAACGGTACGGGCGTACTCCGCAGAGGGCCGGTCTATCAGTTTGTACCCATGTTCAAGGGGCGCGCGCCGCTGTAGTCTGGCGCGTGCCGACCAGGAGTTCCGCAGAGAACCACGGCAGGGGTACACGTGAGGCTGAAGGTACTTGCGGCAGTAGCGATTGCCGCAGTCATAAGTGTGAGCGGCTTCCCGCAGGCTCTCGCCGCAGACGGCGACATCGTCCTCGGCGACATCGATGATCTTTCCGGCCTCTACGCGGATATCCAGGGAATGGGCGGCGTGGAAGCCATGAAGATGGCGATTGCGGATTCTGGCGGCACGGTGCTGGGCAGGAACGTCCGGATCCTGACGGCCGATCATCAGAACAAGCCGGAAATCGGCGCGTCGAAGCTCCGCGAGTGGGCCGACCAGAAGGGCCTGAGCTTCCTCATCGCCGGATCCAATACCAGCGTGGCCATCGCCATGGCGAAGGTCGCCGCCGAGAAGAGGGTCGTCTACATCGTCGTCGGCGCGGTTGGCGCCTCACTCACCAACGAGGACTGTACACCCTACAGCGTGCACTACGTCATCGATACGACCGCGCTTGCCAATGGGACAGCGTCCGCTGTGGTCGAGAAGGGGGGCAAGACCTGGTTCTACCTTGCCGCCGACTACACCTTCGGGGCACAACTCCAGAACGCCGCCTCCAGGCTGGTGGAAGCGAAGGGCGGCAAGAACGTCGGGGCGGTGCGCGTGCCGCTCTCGACGGCCGATTTCTCCTCGTTCCTGCTGCAGGCGCAGGCCTCCGGCGCACAGGTGCTGGGACTTGCGAATGCCGGGCATGATTTCACGAACTCGCTGAAGGCGGCGAACGAGTTCGGCATCACCAGGACGATGAAGCCGGCGGCGCTCGACGCATACATCACGGACATCCACAGCCTCGGCCTGCAGGCGGCGCAGGGACTCTTTCTCACGACCGGCTGGTACTGGGATCTCGACGACGACACACGAGCTTTCGCCAAGCGATACTTTGACAAGATGAAGAAAGAACCCACCATGAATCAGGCCGGCTACTACTCGGCGACCCTGACGTATCTCAAGGCTGTCAAAGCCGTTGGGACGACGGACTCCGACAGGGTCATGGCGGAGCTCAAGAATACGAAGATCAATGACATGTTCGTAAAGGGCGGGTACATCCGCGCCGATGGCGTGATGATCCATCCCATGTACGTCATGCAGGTGAAGTCACCGCAGGAGTCGCGGTACCCGTGGGATTACTTCAAGGTGGTCAAGCAGATGAGCGGTGAGGAGGCCTTTGGTCCCATGACAGGTCTTTGCCGGCTCAAGCCTTGAGTAACGCAGGCGGCGACACTTCCGTGGCCGCGTGGTTCGTAGAATGGTCTGCTGCTGGGAGAACGATATGCGCTGGCGATACCTCGCCTCTTTGCTGATCGTTGTCTTCGGTCTCACGAGTGCCCGCGCGGCGGAGAACGATGTCGCGCGCATCCTGGCTCTACGCTCCGACTCGAATGCCGGCCTGCTGGCCCATGACGTCGACCGGGTTCTGAGCCATACCACCGATGATTTCATTCTGGTTGGCGGCATCAGTGGAGGCCATGTCGGAAGATCGGTCGTTCGCGACTATTTTCTCAAGGGCTTTGCCGAGCCGGGTTTCGTCACTTACATCCGCACGCCCGACAAAATCACGGTCTCGGAAAGCGGTGATAGAGCCTCCGAACGGGGGAAGTGGCAAGGCGTCTGGCGCAGCCCGAAAGGCGGCTCACTGATGAGCGGGGATTATTTTGCACACTGGGTCAAGAAGGACGGCGCGTGGCTCACCGTGGCCGAAGTCTATGTGGCCTTGCACTGCAATGGACCGGTTTGCGCGCCTTGAGACCGGCGCCAATCGTCCCTCGGGCAGCTATTTCCCGATTAGCCACCGGCGCGTTCGACGGTGCAGGTCGCAGGCCTGCCTCGTGGAGCAAGGATCGAGGTCGCGGCGATCGCCGGTCGGCCGTAGCTACCGCGCCAGGATCATGTACTGCTCCAGCTTTCCGTCCGGGAGACTCCGGGTTACGAGTCCGAGCTCTCGCTTCGCCAGCTTGATCCTGTAGACCCGAACGTCCATGCCGCCGCGGGTGCCTGCCGAGACTAACTCGAATGACTTGACTGGTCCGAGTGGGGCGATCCCGCGGGCAATGTCGCGCACCATTTCGGCGGTGAAGTATTCGTCTGCATTCCTGCTCAGGAGTGTTCGGTCGAGCTTGCCCTTTCGGAGGCCGTCAAAGATGCGGCGCGCCTCCAGGCGCCGCGCCGTATCGAGGGGACTGACGATCTCGAATACGAGATCCTGAAGCTTGTCGCCGATGGCCTTGGCGGCATCCGCAGCGTCCGAGTTCGTCAGCACGACGATCGCGGCGCGCTGCTCGGGATAGATGACGTTGTGGCTGAGGAAGCCGGACGTTTCGCCGCCGTGGCTGAGGATGCGCCGCTCGGACGACATTTGGACGCCCAGGCCCAGCGCATACCGGGTGCCAACACCACTGCTCAGCAGTACCTCCGTCTCGAGCTGCCGATAGGAAGGTGGCTTCATCAGGCTCTGATCGATGATGGAGAGGTCCCAACGAGCGAGGTCTTCCGCGGTCATGGCCAGTTCGCCGGCTGCAAAGAGCCACCCCTTGCCCACAAGAGGCGCGGGACGGAGAGGTCCCAGCGCCGCCCGCGTGTAGCCCACCGCATCCGATGAGTCCACGCTTTCCTCATCGGCATTCTGGACGCTCGACATGTGCAATGGACCGAAGACGCGGTGCTGCATGAAAGCGAACAGCGACTCGCCCGCCACCTTCTCGAAGATCACGCCGGCGACGGTGTAGCCCGTATTGCTGTATTGCCAGCGCTCGCCCGGAGGAAAATCGAGCGGCTGCCGGGCCCAGAGCTCCAGGATTTCCGCGGGCGAGACCGGGGACCGCATGCGCGTGAAGACATAGTCCTGCGGCCAGTAGTCCCGGATGCCGGCCGTGTGTGAGAGGAGCTGGCGCAGCGTCACCTTCGCAGCGGAGTCGAGCTCGGGCAGGTATTGGCCGACCCTGTCCACGAGGCTCAGTTTGCCGTCCTCCTGCAGCATGAGGATCGAGGCCGCCAGAAATTGCTTGCTGATGGAACCGATCTGGTAACGGTCTGCAGTGGTTGCGCCGCGCGCGGGTTTCAGTCGCGCTTTGCCAAAGGCCTGCGCATAGGCAATCCGGTCACCCAGGACGATGGCAACGGAGGCGCTCGGGACACCCAGTCTCTTGAGCTCGGCGCGCACGATCTGCGCTGCACGCGCCTCATCGAGCGGAGCTGCCGACAGCCCGGTGGGCGCGGCGATCAGCGCTATCGTGAGGGCCTTGATCATCACCACAGCTCTCATGACGATTCCTCCAGACTTACGGCTCAGACTTGTGCGGCCGTCGGCTCCGGTCATACTCATACCCGCGGGAACCCCCCGACGAGCCCGTCTCAGGCAACGTGGCCGCTTCTGCGGGGCGTTGACGGCGTACCAAAAGGGGTTCATAACCCTGGTCGTGAAAACTGAGCAACTCGTCGAAGGCTCGAAGATGCGGCGCAGGAAGAAGAAGAGAGCAGCCAAGGGACAGCCGCGTGCCGCGTTCATCGGCACCCGCCCCATGAAGTTCCCCGTGACCCTGCGCGGCCAGCAGGTAGACGTGGAAGTAATTCCTGTGGTTAACACCAAAACTCACGTGAACTACGAGGTTACCATCACGTTTCAGGGCAAGACGATGGACTGGGAGTTGACTCGCGCCGAGCGAGCGCTCATCGGGCGCGCGGCGGGGATGTTCAGCGAGCCGGAGACGAGCCACTGAGCTTTAAAGCGCGCGCTCGCTCTGCGCGCTGACCGACCTTTCCTTCCGTCACGGTGCACCGCCGGTGCCCGGAATGATTCCCGGGATGAGGTATTGCTGCACCACGACCAGCGCGACCAGCACCAGGGTAAGCACGATGCTGTGCACGAAGGTGCGGGCGAAAATCTCTCCTTCCTGCCCCTTCAGCCGGGTTACTGCCGCGCCGGTGGCAATGTTCTGCGGCGAGATCATCTTTCCCATCACTCCGCCCGAGGAGTTGGTCGCCGCGAACAGAACCGGACTCAGGTTCAGCTGGCGCGCTGCGACCACCTGCAGATTGCCGAACAACGCGTTGCCGGAGGTGTCACTGCCCGAGAGTGCCACCGCAAGCCAGCCGAGGAACGGCGAAAACACTACGAACAGGTGCCCGGTTGACGCGGCACCCAGTCCCAGCGTGTAGGCGAGCCCCGAGTAATTCATGAGATAGGCGAGGGCAACGATCAGCATGACGGTGATGACTGCCAACCACGCCTGGCGAAAGGTTCTCGCTACGCAGCTGAAGAACGCTGCCGGTGAGAGTCTGAACAGCATGGCTGTGATCACGCATGCGACGAGGACTGCGGTTCCCGTTGCCAGCGGCTGGAAGCTCCAGACAGCCGCGTACGGCTTGTCGTGATACAGCGTGATGGCGATCGCTTTGTGCAAACCTGGCCAGGGGATGTCGCGCTGCCCCCACGCCGGCAGCTTGAAGGAGGTCCAGAGGATCACGGTTGCCACGGCGATCAGCCACGGCAGCCAACCCTGCCAGGCCGAGATGCCCGCGGCAGCGCTGGTAGCTTGCGATTGCGTCTCGCTGATCGCGTATGCCGGGTCGGGTTGCACACGCCAGACCCGCACGAACAGCACGGTCGCGAGCAGGGAAGTCAGTGCAGACAGCACATCCGTGAGCGTGTAATTGATGAAGTTGGATGTCACGAACTGCGTGACGCCGAAGCTGGCACCCGCGACCAACAGCACGGGCCACAGGCTGCGCACCGAGCGCCAGCCGCCATATAGCGCTATGACGTAGAACGGCAGGATCAGCGCTATGAGTGGCAACTGCCGCCCGATCATGGCGGCGAGCTTCGTCGAGGGGAGATCCGTCACCGCCCCGAGCACCGTGACCGGGAGCCCGAGTCCCCCGAACGCCACCGGAGTCGTGTTGAAGATCAGCGCGAACACCAGTGCCTCGACGGCCGGAAAGCCAACGAGGATCAAAAGTGAGGCCGTGATGGCGACCGGGCAGCCGAAGCCGGCGACACCTTCGAGCAGAGCGCCGAAGCAGAAGCCCACCACCACCAGTACGACGCGACGGTCATTCGGCAGGTTGCCGATCATCCAGGAACGGAAGGCGTCGAAACGTCCCGAATGCACGGCAATGTTGTAGAGCAGCAGCCCGTTGAACACGATCCACATAACCGGCCAGAGCGCGAAGGTCGCGCCGTTCAGGACTGAGCGAATGGCCAGTGGCAGCGGCATCTGCCAGGGCCCCACCGCCACGATGAGGCCAACGAGCAGTCCGGCGAGCGCCGCCTGCCAGGCCGGACGGCGCAATACCCCGAGCAGGAGCGCCACCGCGACGACCGGTAACGCGGCAACGAGAACCGAGAGTACGAGACTGCCGCCGACCGGCGTCAGCAGTTGATGAAACACGGTGCCCCCTCCTATTTGTTAGTTTTGGCGGTCGAGATATTCAGTGCGGCATCTTAAGATTCAGGTCACTCCGAAATCCGTACGTTCCAGGTCGATAGGCTGCCCGTGCGGTGTCCGATCGGCTGCATGAGCCCAGGCGCGCCGGTAACTGCTCAACTCTTCGGGCGAGCTCGCGCCCCTGGCGGTGACCAGCGCTTCGAGGGCGGCGAGCCAATGGTGGTAATAGGTATCCCCCTGGTCGGCATCGCCAGCGGCCTGCGCCTCCCGGATCTGCGCGGCGAGCGCGGCGGCCCATTCGGACCAGCTGAAAAGACCCCGCTGATGCAGGAGGAGGGTCATGGCAAAAGCCTGCGCCTCCCAGGGCTCGCGGAAAACGGGACTGCCGTCATCACGCTGCCGGCCCGCAGGATCGCCGGGCCTGTCGTTCATGACACAGGCTCCAGATACGGCTCCCATGCGTCGATCGACACCGTGTGGTTCGCAGCGGCGCCGCTGCCCCACAACTCACGTCCGGTGAAAACGACCGTGTAGAGCCAGCAGGGTTGCTCGCCGAGTCCCTGTGCGTGTGCGTCGGGAAACACATGAACACCCCGGACCTGGTCGATGTGACCGGTCTTTCCCCGGGCGTAACCCGGAAGCCGCGTATGGTGGGCCACGGCCGCAGCGCGCAGGCGCACGGGTTCACCCACTGCAAAACGCGCGGGCACGGTAGCCGGCCGCAGCGTGGGTGATCCCCTGGCTAACACGGCCGGGACATCAGTCACTCGCAATAGAGGAAGGCCTGGCCGCGCCGGATGCAGCATTCGTCCCGCGGCAATCTCGTCAGGGCCGACCAGTCCGCGCTCGATCAAGAGGCTTTGCAGCCCTTTTATCCAGATTTCATAGTAGGTGAGCGCGGGGTAGTCGGGTAGCGTCTCGCGAGCACGGCGGCTCATATCGATGTTCCATGCACCGGTCGCTCCCATGGCAAGCGTCAGCGCCAGCGCTTGCCGCTCCCAGGCGGCATGGAACAACTCGTCTTCCCCCTCAGGCGTCACTCGGCCGAAACCCTCCTGGCCGCCGAGGTCTGCGCGGGATTGATAGGTCATCGGACACTCTCGGGAGCTTTCGGCACTCCGGTGCCGATCATCGAGTCACGGGTGACCAGCGCGGCCAATTGCTCCTCGCTCAGGCCGTTGCTACCCGCAGGACGTCGCGGCAGCACCAGGTAGCGGACCTCGGCGGTCGAGTCCCAGACCCGAATCTCGGTCGCTGCCGGCAAGGTGACGCCGAAATCGGCGAGTACTCCGCGCGGATCCTTCACCGCCCGCGCACGGTAAGGCGCGCTCTTGTACCACGTCGGAGGCAGCCCGAGGACCGGCCACGGATAACAGCTGCACAGGGTGCAAACGATGAGGTTGTGACGCGACTCGGTGTTCTCGACGGCGACCATGTGCTCGCCCTGGCGGCCGGCGTACCCGAGTGAGGCAATGGCAGCCGTTGCATCTTCCAGGAGCCATTTGCGAAAGGCCGGATCGACCCAGGCCCGTGCGACCACGCGCGCGCCGTTCCGGGGGCCAATCCGGGTCTCATAGGTGTCGATCAGGACGTCCAGCGCCGCAGGATCGATGTAGCCTTTTTGCTCCAGCACAGTCCGCAGCGCCCGGACATGCAGCTCCATCTCTGCAAGTCCGGTGTGCTCTTCGGGTAGATGATCGCGGGACATGTCAGGGCTCTAGGTTGAACCCTGCGATCCAGCTTGGCAACCTGCGCAGGCATGAGGGCACGAGACCCGCCGGGTAGGATATGTTCGTGAATACGTAGATCCCGGGAGAACTCGGATGGACACTTCCTTCAGCAATGATTACGGCGAGGCCCGCGCCAGGTTCCTGGACGCGGCACGCAGCGCCGGCGCAGTCGTGAGCAGTTTCCGGCTCGACCAGCCCGGTCCCGAAGGCATCGAGCTTTCGACCGACGTCGCCTGGTTAGGGCCACGTGCGGCGAAGGCGGTGATCGTCACCCTGTCCGCCACTCACGGCGTCGAAGGATTCTTTGGATCGGCCACGCAGATAGAGTGGCTGCGGCGAGCGAAATCCGCCGCGGCGCTTCCTGAAGCGGTCGCCGCGCTGCACGTCCACGCGCTCAACCCTTACGGGTTTGCCTGGTTGAGACGGACCAACGAGACGAACGTCGACATCAATCGCAACTGGGTCGACTTCACCAAGGCGTTGCCGACAAACGCACGATACGATGAGTTGTCTCAGGACTTATGTCCCGCCGATTGGTCGGAAGCCTCCCAGGCACAGACGGGTGCACGAATTGTGGCCTGGATCAAGCGCCAGGGACCAGACGGTGCGGCCATCTACCAACAAGCGGTCTCAGGCGGACAATGGAATCATCCCCGCGGCCTGTTCTACGGCGGTAGCGAGATGAGCTGGTCACGTAAGACACTGACCGCCATACTCACCTCGAAACTCGACCTTGCCGAGCGTGTCTGCCTGCTGGATTTTCACACGGGCCTCGGGCCCTATGGCTATGCGGAGCCCATCATCGGGTTCCGCCGCGATACGCCGGAGTTCGCACGCACCAGGTCCTGGATCGGCGCCGGGGCGAAGTCGCTGCACGGTGACGGGTCCGTCTCATCCGAGATCACGGGCGACAGCCTGAGTGCGGTACCGGCTCTGCTCACGCACGCCACGGTCGACGTAGTCGCGCTCGAATGCGGCATCAGGCCGGTCAATGAAGTCGCGTCGGCATTACGCTCCGACGCCTGGCTGCATGCCTACGGGGATCCTCTTTCGCCCGAGGGCCGGCGCATCCAGAGACAGATGCGTGAGGCGTTCCATTCGGACGATCTCATGTGGCAGGGGATGGCGCTGGGGCAGGGCCTGGCCGCCTGTCAGGCGGCACTCGGTGAGTTGCGTCGATTTGCTGCCAATGAGCGTGGCGGGTGAGCTGGCATTCCTCACACGCCCACGCGCATGCGTAACTCATCAGCCCCCGAGCGCCTCGGCGATCGCGGTGATGTACCCGCTCAGCCACGCGAACGTTCCGTCGCCGGTCGCGTTATCCGCCTTCAGGGCCGCAAAGGCAGCCGCGAAGCTCAGGGCCAGAGCACCGACGATCGCGATGGCAGCCAGACGCCGACGGAAGGGGCTGCCTGGGTTGCTGTCGGTCGTGATCATGTCAATCTCCTGAGTCAGACGATGTGAATAGCCGCAGGGCCTCGGGTGGGAAGCTAGCTATCCACCGACAGGAGATCTTTAGGGATCTCTTAGGAAGTTGTGATGTTCTGCCTCGCGAATTCGCCGTGGGCCGCGCCGGTCCTCACCCTCGCGGGTCGTACCCTGGCGTGGGTTGCGCCTGCGGGCAGGCAGGGAGACATG
>Ga0182040_10001623_pt1 | contig 10475 bp, 8 predicted proteins | sample flu12Cox44000176_FD_125973 | JGI IMG/M metagenome (GOLD analysis project Ga0182040, IMG submission 125973) | Lab enrichment of tropical soil microbial communities from Luquillo Experimental Forest, Puerto Rico - flux8day.12C.oxic.44.000.176 | ecosystem: Environmental > Terrestrial > Soil >... | reverse complement strand
TCTTCAAAACCCTGCTACAGCTGGTATTGGGCCGCCATGCGAGTGAGGAACTGGAGCGACTCTCGGTACTGCTCGTCGATGTCCGGGACCATGCCCACGTCGATGGCGAGGTAGCCGGAGAAGCCGTGCTTCTTGAGCCCTTGGAAGACTCCGTCCCAATCGACTGTGCCGCGACCGGCAGCTACGTGGTCGTTCACCTTGCCGTCGTTGTCGGCCGCGTGGACGTAGAAGATCCGCTTGCCCAGTTTTTCCACGCTAAGCGCCAGTATCTCCTTCTGCGCGTTGAGATGCGCGGTGTCAAGCACGGCGCCGAAGTTGTCATCGTTCACGGCGTCCATCATGCGCAGGATGGCGTCGGTGTTGCTCAATAACTCGCCCACCCGCGGCTCTACGCAGAACCGCAGGCCCGCTTTCTTCGCCTCCTGCGTCATCAAGGAGAAGCTCTCTACCATCACCTCCCACTGCCGCTCCCAACTGAACGCCGGGTCAATTGCAATCGTGAAGGTTTTGCCGAAGCTGATGCTTTCCTTGTAGGGCGAATCGCTACGAAACTGCAACGGTGGAGTAAAGCTGTCACCTTGAATCGTGGCGCAGCCGAAGAATTTGGCGATTTCGATGCCGCGTTTGAACAGGCTCCACGACTCCTCGCGCTCCTTGCGTTTGAGGCTCACTGAAGCGGGCAGAACCGGGCAAAAGTTAACCACCTTAAGGCCTTCGCCGTCGCAGTATTCCTTAAGTTCGTTACGCCGTCCGTAGACCGCCATCAGATTATCACGGCGCACCCCCTCCAACTCGACATTCTCGAAACCCAAGGCCTTCATCTCTGCCAGCACGCGAAAAGTGTCGGCCAGCGAAGGCGGGTAACCGTATTTCGTGATGGCGTATAACCAACAGCAACTGATTTTCACGATGGCCTCCTCGAATCCACAGATTACACAGATTCCACCCATTGAGTCTTTCAATTTTTTCAGTCTTTCAGTCGCTCAGTTCGACGGACAATATTACTCGCCACGCGCAAGAAGGTGAAGAAGTGCTTTCCCAAGGTGGTCAGAACCCAGAAGCGGTTAGCCACGACGCACAGAGGACGAAGAGAGGCAGCCACAGATTTTGGACCGTGCTCACATAGAAGCGTTTTGGAATCTGGGAAATCTGTGTAATCTGTGGATTGGTCTCTAGCCTCTGTGGCCAAACACTCATGAAGCCGCTGAAGCACCTTCGCTGGTGGATTGTCTGGACACTGTTCGGCTCGACGGTCATCAACTACATTAGCCGGCAAACGTTTGCGGTGCTCGCGCCGGTCATCACCAAGCAGTTGCACCTGAGCCACACCGATCTTTCCCGGGTCTTCTCTGCCTTTCAGATATCCTACGCCAGTATGTGGCTGATCGGCGGCGTGCTGCTAGACGTGGTCGGCACGCGGCTCGGCCTTGCCCTCGCCGTCATCTGGTGGTCCGCCATCAGCATGCTGACGGGTCTGGCCGATTCTATCCTCTCCTTCGAACTCTTCCGCTTTCTGCTCGGCATCGGCGAAGGATGTAACTGGCCGGGTGCCAGCAAAACAGTGGCCGAGTGGTTTCCGGCCAAGGAGCGCGGAGTGGCAGTGGCGATCTTTGACAGTGGCTCGAGCGTGGGCGGGGCGCTGGCTGCGCTGGTCATTCCTTGGATCGCCATCTATCTCGGTTGGCGCTCCGCCTTCGCTTTCTCCGGCGTACTGGGCTTTATCTGGCTCATCGTCTGGCTGGCCGTCTATCATCCTCTCGATCGGCACCCACGAATCACATCTGAGGAACGGAACTTGATCGTAGCCGGGCGCGACACCGCCACTACCTCCAGCCGGCGCGGGGCGCGCCGGTGGTTGAGCCTGTTGGGGCAGTCTAACGTTTGGGGCATTGTGCTGGGTCGCTCTCTTACCGACCCGATCTGGTGGTTTTACATATCCTGGCTGCCGCAGTATTTGAGCGACGCGCGCGGCTTCAGCTTGAGGCAGATCGCGGTTTTCTCGTGGCTGCCATTCGTGGCGGCGGACGTTGGCAACTTCACTGGTGGTTTTGCCTCCGGCTTCCTCATCAAGCGGGGCGTGCCAGTGGTGCGCGCCCGCAAGTGGGTGTGTGTGGTAACCTCCCTGCCCATGCTGGCGGGCATTCCTGCCGCAACCACTCGCAGCCCTTACGGGGCGCTGGCATTCATAAGCTTTGCCGTTTGGGGCTACGCCGCCTGGTCCACCATGGGCCTGACCTTTCCGTCTGACCTGTTCCCCCAGGATGTAGTTGCGTCGGTGACCGGTGTGAGCGGATTGGGGGCAGGTCTGGCCGGGGCCCTCTTCACGCTTGTGGTCGGATGGCTGGTCGACAGGTTTTCTTACAGCCCTGCCTTCTTCGCCGCCGCTCTCATCCCGTTACTGGCCACGGCCAGCGTTCTGGTTCTGATCGGGGCGCCGGAAAGGGCAGAATCGGGACACCCAAAGTAGGTAACCCCGCGCCTGCGATGGGTTGGCGCGGTTATGCGGTTATTAGGGCCACAGCCTTCGCCCCCTTGGGGGAGAGGCCTGGCAATAGATACTCCCGCCTCAGCGCCGGTGGGCGGGCCGAGCCTCGCCCCTACACACGCAAGGCCGAATCGATTTCGCGTTTCAGGCGCTTCAAATCCGCCAGCATCTCACGAGCCGACTGGTAACGAACGGCTCGGTTCTTTTCCAGCGCCTTGTTGATGATCCGCTCCAGCGCCGGCGGCAGGTTGCGATTCAACTCGAGCGCCGACTGGTGTGCCTCGTACAGAATGGCGCGGAAAATCAAGACCAGCGTGGCGCCTGAAAAAGCCCTGCAGCCGGTGGCCATCGGTTAAAGCACGGCGCCAAAGGAGAACAGGTCGGTGCGAGCGTCAAGCAGCTCGCCGCGCAACCTGCTCGGGCGACATGTTGGTCACCGTGCCCATCATCGTGCCGGGCCTGGTGAGGTGCTCAGGGTCGATCGAAACTGTAGATATGTCGCCTAGGGCCGCCTCCTTCGCTGCGCTCAGGGCAGACTCTTGGGACGCCCTGGCCGGGCAAGCCCCGGCCTACATTGGGTCGAGTCAGTCACACGATGATTGTAGCGGCCATACGGGGAAAGTTAAAGGAGGGCTTGCCGGCGTCTTCGGGCAATCGCTTGACAAGCTTAACCCAGGGGAGTAAAAATGCTTCACCCGTGGTTGCGGCACACAGGCAACCGCTGGGTCGAGGTGCGCATGACACCCACCCGCAGGGAATTCTTTAAGATCAGTACGGCTGGAGGCGTGGTCGCCTCGATGCTGGGCTTCGATCTAGCGCCAGCTTACGCCGAGATGCGGGCACTCAAGATTGCCCGCGCCTCGGAGACGCGCTCCACCTGCCCGTACTGCTCGGTGAGTTGTGGCGTCATCATCTACACTCAAGGTGACGGCGCGAAGAACGCGACTCCGTTCGTGGTACATGTGGAGGGCGACCCGGACCACCCTATCAATCGCGGCACCCTCTGCCCCAAGGGTTCTTCGCTTCAGCAGGACATTCTTAATGAGCGGCGCCTGCTCAAGCCGCAGGTGCGGCGGCCGGGCTCCGACCACTGGGAAGATATCTCCTGGGACGACGCCATTAGCGAGATCGGGCGCTGGGTGAAGAAGTCGCGGGATGAGACCTTCGTGGAAAAGGACGCACAAGGCCGCACCGTGAATCGCTGCGAAGGCATCGCCTGGACAGGCGGCTGCACGGATACCAACGAGTTCAACTACCTGGTGGTGAAATCCATGAGGAGTCTGGGCCTGTGTTACCTCGAGAACCAGGCCCGGGTTTGACACGGCCCCACGGTCTCAAGTTTGGGACCTACCTTCGGACGCGGGGCGATGACCAACGGCTGGATCGACATCAAAAACACCGACATGATGTTGATCGAGGGAGGCAATCCAGCCGAGAACCACCCCTGCGGCTTCAAGTGGGCAATTGAAGCCAAGCGCAACCGCAACGCCAAGATGATCGTGGTCGATCCGCGATTCACGCGGACCGCCGCGGTGGCGGACCTCCACTTGCAGATCCGCACGGGTACAGACATCGCCTTCCTGGGCGGCCTCGTTCATTACGCCATAGAGAACAACCGCATCGCGAAAGATTATCTCGTCAACTACACCAACGCTGCCTTCGTCATCAAAGAGGGCTTCAAGCTTCCCGAGGATGGGCTGTATTCGGGTTTCGATCCTGCGACGCAGAGCTACGACAAGTCCACCTGGAATTACGCTGAAGGCGGAGACGTTAGCGGCAAACCGGCAGCGCCCGCGGCGGTTTCGCGTGCTGCCCTGGCGCCGGCGGAGCCACCGACCAAGCCTGGCGCGCCTTCTGCCAAGGCGAGTTCACAGCCAGCTCCCCCGCCCGCCCTGCCGGAAAACGTCGCCTATGATCTTACGCTTGAGCATCCGCGATGCGTCTTTCAGTTGCTCCGCCAGCAGTATTCGCGCTACACACCGGATGTAGTTGAGAAAATCACAGGCATTCCGCAGGACCAGTTCCTCAAAGCCGCTGACCTGTTCACTTCGATTCGCAAAGACGGCGACATGAAGAAGGCTGGCACCATCATTTACTCGGTGGGCTGGACCCAGCACACGACCGGCACCCAGACGATTCGTGCTGCCGCGATGCTGCAGTTGCTGCTCGGCAACGTCGGGCGTGCCGGAGGTGGAGTAAACGCGCTGCGCGGCCATGCCAACATTCAAGGCGCCACCGATATGGCCGGCGTCTTCGACTTGCTGCCCGGCTATCTAAAGGTTCCGAACCCGAACGACGCCAGCCTTGAAGCCTACCTGAAGCGCATCACACCCAACGCTTCGAAACCCGGCCCCTGGCAATCGATGAACTATTGGTCGAACACGCCTAAGTTCGCCGTGTCGTTCCTCAAGGCGATGTATGGGGACGCCGCGCGTAAAGAGAACAACTGGGCGTTCGACTATCTTCCTAAGGTTGACCGCAACTACTCCTGGAACCAAATCTGGGACAGCATGTACCGGGGTAGCGTGAAAGGCCTGTTTGCCTTCGGCATGAATGGCGTCATGATCGGGCCGGATTCCAAGAAGAACATTGAAGCGTTGAAGAAGGCGGATTGGCTTGTCGTGGGCGAGATCTATCCCGACGAGACCAGCGAGTTCTGGAAGGCTCCGGGCACTACGCCGGAGGAGATGAAGGCCATTCAAACCACGGTCTACCGACTGCCTTGTGCGGGCTTTGCCGAGAAGGACGGCTCGTTCACCAACTCGGCCCGCTGGTTGCAGTGGAAGAATGCAGCGCTGCCGCCGCCCGGCGACTGCCGGCTGGATCAGGCCATCGTAGCGCAGATCTTTCTCAAGGTGCGCGAGCTCTATCAGAAAGAGGGCGGCAAGTTCCCGGACCCGATTCTGAGCCTCACGTGGCCTTACAGTAATCCTTATAACCCGTCGCTCGCCGAAGTGGCCCGGGAGATCAACGGCAAGGCGCTTGCCGACATCAGTGATCCCAAGACGAATCAGACGATGAAGGCGGGCCAGCAGCTTCCCTCGTTTGCCTGGCTGCGCGACGACGGCACAACCTCCTGCGGCAACTGGATCTACTCAGGCTGCTGGACTGAGGCGGGGCCGCAACTCGCCAGACGAGGCACTGAAGACCCGTCCGGGCTGGGCATCTACCCGAACTGGGCCTGGAGCTGGCCGGTGAATCGCCGCGTCCTATACAACCGAGCCTCCTGCAATCCTGAAGGCAAGCCGTGGGATCCCGACCGCCGCCAGATATGGTGGAACGAACCTGCCGAGAAGTGGGTGGGAAACGATGTCCCGGATTTCAAGCCCGACTCGAATCCCAAGGACCACATGGGGCCCTTTATTATGATCCCGGAAGGCGTGGGCCGGCTCTTCATGCCAATTGGAGCTGTTACGGACGGGCCCTTCCCCGAGCACTACGAGCCTATCGAGAGCCCCACTGCAAACCTGCTGCACCCGAACCAATCGAATAATCCCGTGGTGAAGAAGCTGAAGACTCCGCTCGACAAGTACGGCACCGTAGCGGAGGGCTTCAACATTGTGTGCACCACGTACCGGCTGAGCGAGCACCACCACTTTTGGACTAAGAACAACCCCGCCAACGTGGAGCTCCAGCCGGAGCCGTTTGTGGAAATTCCCGCCGAGCTCGCGGACGAGATGGGGATCAAGGGAGGCGAGCGGGTGAAGGTGACGAGCGCCCGTAGCGAATACGTCGCCAAGGCCATGGTGACGCGACGGATGAGGCCCATGATGATCGATGGGAAGAAGACCTACCAGATCGGTATTCCCATTCACTGGGGCTATCGCGGCATTGCCGAGGACGAGGGGCGGACAGCGCTTATGCCGACTAATCTGCTCTCACCTACGGTCGCTGACCCGAACGCCTACACACCGGAGTACAAGGGATTTTTGGTGAAGCTGGAGCGTGCGTAGGGAGGTAGTTTCCGCATTTCTTGCCTCTACCTTGGGGAGGGTGGCGAGCGGAGCGAGCCGGGTGAGGGGTCACGCAAAGGAACTCATGAGCCAAGCCACATTGCGAATTCAGAAGATCTCCGGCCATGCCGGCCCTGTTCCCGGGCAAGGGATGCAGCGCGAGGAGCAGGTCTGCAAGCTCGTAGACACGACCACCTGCATCGGTTGTAAAGCCTGCGAGGTGGCCTGCCAGGAATGGAACGATCTGCCCTTCGCCGAGACGTCGTTCGACAACACTTACCAGACCATGCCCAGCACGGCCTGGAACTTCTGGAACCTCATCAAGTTCAACGAGCACCCCAAAGAAGACGGCGGGTTCATGTGGCTGATGCGCAAGGATCAGTGCATGCACTGCGCCGAACCGGGGTGCCTCAAGGCCTGCCCGGCTGACGGCGCCATCGTTCAATACTCGAACGGCATTGTTGACTTTCAGCAGGACCACTGCATCGGCTGCGGTTACTGCATCACCGGCTGCCCGTTTGACATCCCCAAGTTCAATCCGGCGACCAAGAAGGTCTACAAGTGCACGCTTTGCTCGAATCGGGTGAGCCAGGGACTCGAGCCCGCGTGCATCAAGGCCTGTCCCACCGGGTGTCTGCACTTCGGCTCCAAAGACGACATGAAAGACCTTGCCGAGAAGCGCACAATGCAGCTCCGCCAGCACTACGGGTTCGAGAATGCCGGTGTTTATGACCCGCCCGGCGTCGGTGGCACGGGCGTCATTTATGTGCTGCACGACATCACCCACCCGGAGGCTTATGGTGGGCTGCCGGCCAACCCGTCGATTCCGTGGGTGGTGAAGCTGTGGAAGACACCCCTGAAGATTCTGGGCAACCTTGCCATGCTCGGCGGGCTTATCGGCGTCACCCTGCATTACTTGCGCTTCGGACCCAAGGTGGTGGAAGAGACAAAGAACAACGGAGAGAAGCGACCATGAGTAGCGGAATGCCCACAGACGCTCCAGCCCCCGGTCATTCGCATGAACGGATTCTGCGATATAGGTTCGCCGAGCGCGTGATGCACTGGATCGCCGGTCTCTCCTACGTGTACCTGTTGATGACGGGGCTGGCTTTTTGGTCTCCCTATCTTTTCTGGCTTGCCGATCTCACTGGCGGAGGACCTATAGCGCGTTTCTGGCATCCGTGGGTGGGGTTGGGCTGGTGTGTCGCCATGCTCTGGATGTACGCGGCCTGGCGAGGGGACATGCGCGCGACTGAGGCGGACCGCGCCTGGGCAAAGCATCTCGGCGATTACATCCGCAACCAGGACGAGAATCTGCCGCCCATCGGCCGCTTCAACGTCGGGCAGAAGCAGTTCTTCTGGATCATGCTCTACGGCGGTCTTGCCCTCCTCCTCTCCGGGGTCGCCCTGTGGCTCGTCAATGATATTCCCTGGAACTGGCGCTGGCTGCGTTATACGGCTGTGCTGGTGCACGCCGTTGCGGCATTACTTACCATCGGCGCCTTTATCCTCCACGTGTACATGGGTACCGCCATGGTGCGGGGAGGCTTCACCTCGATCATCCGTGGCGAGGTTACCGGCGCTTGGGCTCGCATGCACCATCGGCTGTGGTACGAACAGATGAAAAGCGCAGCTGAGAAATGAGCGACCCGGCCCAGCTTCAAGCGAAGCAGTGGGATCGGCGAATCGAACGGGCCCGCGAGCTGGCTGCTGAGTATCCGTTTGCTCGGGAACTCCTGGTTTTCTACTCTGAACTCACCGCCTTTCAGAAAGATGTGTATCTTGATGTCCAATCGAGCGGGGCTACCGCCGCAGGAAACGACGGAGTGTTACCGCTCGAGCTGGAGAGGCTGAGTCTGGCCTTCCTGATGCCGCGATTCCCGCCTTTTCTGTCCATGCTGGAGCGCGAGGGCCCGGCGACGCTCGCCGGCTTCGCCCGGGCGCTGGCGGAACGCGGCCCCAGCGCCTGGACCGAAGTGCTTGCGAGCGTTCAGCGCAGAAACGAGCCGGAACCGTCCAGCCCCGCCAGCTTCGAGCGGTTTTGCGCCCAGGCTTTCCTGCAACCCGCTATGGAGTACCTCGCCCGACGCGCAAGCCTGACTCCACCTGCAGTTCGACTGCCGATCTGTCCGTTCTGCGGCTCGAAGCCATTGGCGGGCGTGCTGCGCCCGGAAGGTGAGGGCGCGAAGCGTTCGCTGATCTGCGCGTTGTGCCGCACCGAATGGGATTACGTTCGTCTCACCTGCCCGGCCTGCGAAGAGTCGCGCGAGGAAAGGCTGTGCGTGTACACGACGGCGCAATTCGAGCACGTTCGGGTGGAAGCGTGTGACACGTGCCACGCTTATCTGAAGACCATCGATCTCGGGAGAAACGGCCTCGCCGTTCCTGAAGTCGATGAGCTCGCTGCCGTGCCGCTCACACTCTGGGCAGACGAGCATGGCTATCGAAAACCCACCCGAAACTTGCTGGGTCTTTAAGCCAGTGTAGCGCAGGGCTCGCTGTTCAAGCCCTGCGGCTTTTCAAGGTCTTTGACCGCCAAGACAGGTCCGCAAGACCAACCTTCAGATGCAATGAAATGGAAGAAGAACCGCAGCGTTGCAAATCGAACCCTGAAAACCGCAGGGTTAGTTAGTGTGCGCGACACAGAAAGTGAGCGTCCGCACGTTCCCTGTTGGGCCCCTTTTTGGCCCGATTTTGCGCGTTGTGTGCTAGGCTCGCGGTCAGCGACAAGTGGCGAGCGTTATAGCGCAGCGCCGCTGTTTTAGCGCTGCGGCATTTCCAGAGGCCACCTGGTTGAATGCGGCCGGGCTTTCGTCCGGCGTGAAGCTGTCGGCACACCCACGTTCGTCCTGGTAAGAACACAGGCTAAGGAATTTGAGGGCGCCAAGCTGGTCGGTATGCAATCCTATTCGCGTCTGCAAACCCTTATGCAGGGCTTGTTGGACTCGCAGCCACGATGACGCAGCCGCGGATTTACGCGTAGCAGGCGCTCTGAAGTGCGGTAGCTTGTTACCGCTTTGATCCCGCGCGCTGGCTCGCGGCCGGTAGCGGGTTAGTTTACCCGGAAGCGGCTAGTTTACCTCGCCGCGTGGCGGCGTAGTAGACCCCGCCTCTACATCAAACTGACCCACCACGCGCGGGCCGCGCCTCCCAAGCTACGGCACACTGGACGGCCGGCAAGCTGGCCTGAGCGAGAGCGGTAGCAAGCTGCCGCACTCCAGAGAGCTTCGCTCATTCTCGTAGCGAAATAAACCGCCAAAGCCGGAACCTCGCGCGTAATCAACGATATCCGAAATTACGCTGGGTTTACCATCCCAAAGGCTTGGCAAGGCAGTTGAATCGCGACTTCGAACGTTAAATCAAACAGCCCCTTTCCTTGACGACGTAGTTGGGACGAACTTTGGGCTGAGCCGCATAGCACTCACTGAGATCAGCGAGGTCCCTTGGTCGTGTTGAGTTGTGGAAACGCGAAACGTGGACCGACGAGGCACGCATTACTTCCGTGAGTTCTTCAAACCCAGGCCTGGGTCAGTCATTGCAGCGAGCCCGTCTGATACTCCAGCAAGGCAGCCTGGGACTGGTATTCATACTTGGCGCTGGCCTGTTCAATCTGCGCCTGCGTCTGATTGAGCTGCGCCTGGCTGAGTTCAACGATCGAGCCCAGGCCTAGTTGATAACGGGACTGGGCGAGGTCGAGCGCGAGGTTAGTTTGTTGAAGCAATTGGTCCGTTACGCTAAGGCGCTGATAAGCGGTGGTGGAATCAGCCCAGGCTGACCTTACATCGCGAGCGATAGTGTCCTCGAGATCGCGAAGTTTCTGGTCTTCGGCCTGCGCCTTGAGACTGGCGGCGGCCCTTCGCGCGGCAAAAAGATGGCCATTGAACACAGGAATCTGGAGGTTAATGACTGCACCGTCGAAGTAATTGGGAATTGGGGAGGTAGGAGTGGGATTCCATACCTCGGGCATGAAACCTGCCGCTCCCGCCAGGCTCACAGTGGGGTAGGAAAGATCCCGCTCAGCCTTCTCAAACTTGTAG